>Ga0302324_100000507_pt1 | contig 104047 bp, 87 predicted proteins | sample Palsa_T0_1_FD_201949 | JGI IMG/M metagenome (GOLD analysis project Ga0302324, IMG submission 201949) | Peat permafrost microbial communities from Stordalen Mire near Abisko, Sweden - Palsa_T0_1 | ecosystem: Environmental > Terrestrial > Soil > Palsa > Peat permafrost | place: Sweden: Abisko... | reverse complement strand
CCCTGAAAAGTCGGGGAGATCGAAGTGAGTAATCGTGGGTGCAAGTCCCGAAGAGATGGATGGTGGGGCCTGGGGTCCCGCTGCGAGATTAAAAGTGAGTGACGAGCTTTGGTCTGCCAGTCAAAGGATTTCCGCGAAGAGCGAAATGGCGCTTTTGTAAAACCAAAGGCGTCGGCGGAGAGGTTTCGCCAAAATTCGCTTGACAGGGCACAGCGTCGTTAGAGACGGAATGACAACCTTAAGAATCGAGACTGGCAGCGAATTAAATCCTAGCGGATTGTAAACAGCTGGGAGCGGTTGCGCGGCGAGAAAGGACGGGAGGCGATCTGGCCTTCGAAGCGGGCGGGCCAGCGGCCGGGGATCGCGGTGGCGCACTGGGAACAGCGGCCATCGGGGGTGAGCCGGTAGTCTTTAATCAGATAGCCGTGGCGTTCGATCAGGGTTTCATGGCACTGCGGACAACGGGTGTCTTCCCATTGGCCGACCATGCCGGGAAGATTGCCGGCGTAGATGTAGCGAAGGCCGGACTGGCGGCCGATTTCGACGGCTTGCAGAAGGTCTTCGGCGGTGGTGTCGCGAGGGTTGGTCATTTTGTAGTCGCCGTGGAAGGCGGTGACGTGCCAGGGAATGTCGGGAGAGATTCCGGCCAGGAATTCGGTGAGGCGGCGCAGTTCGTCGGCGGAGTCGTTGAAGCCGGGGATGAGAAGGGTGACGATTTCGAGCCAGAGTCCCATCTGGTGGATGCGGCGGATGCTATCGAGGATGGGGGCGATACGTCCGCCGAGTTCATGGTAGTGGCGGTCGTCAAAGCTTTTGAGATCGACTTTGTAGAGATCGAGCCAGGGGCGTACGTATGCGAGAACTTGCGGAGTGCCGTTGCCGTTGGAGACGAAGGCGGTGAGAAGTCCGGCGGCTTTCGCTTCCTTGAAGACGGCGACAGCCCATTCGCTGGTGATTAAAGGCTCGTTGTAGGTGCTGACCAGAATCTTTGCGCCCTGGGCGATCGCGTCACGCACCAGAAGTTCGGGTGAGGCGTCGTGGGGCGGCGAGACGGCGGTGGGATCGCGCAAAGCCTGCGATGTGACCCAGTTCTGACAGTAGGCGCAATGAAGGTCGCAGCCCAACATGCCGAAGCTGTAGGCGAGAGCGCCGGGATGCGCGTGAAAGAATGGTTTTTTTTCGACGGGGTCGCACTGGGTTCCGGCGGTGTAGCCCCAGGGGACGTAGAGCGTGCCGCCGCGGTTGTAGCGGACCTTGCAGACGCCGGGCTGGCCTTCGGGGATGGGGCAGCAGTGTCCGCAGGCGAAGCAGCGCACGCGATTGCTGTCCAACTTCTCGTAGAGAGCGGGATCGGCTTCGCGGACTCGCTCGTCGAGAATGCTGCGGAGGGTGCGCACGGACGGCCTCTGGCTATTCTACCGCTGTGGAGTGAGAAGGGCTTCGGGAGTCGGATGATGAGAGGTATCTTCGAAGCGGCGAGCGACGAAGCTGCTAGCGACCCGGCTCCGGCTTGGTGGCGGATTCTTCCCGCTGGAGCCAGCTCTCAGCTTCTTGTTCGAGGGCCGACCTCTGAACGTGCGTGAGACGCGCCGCAATAAACGGGGCGAGAACCTTGCTGGCGTCATCGCCGCTGGCGCGGGCAAGCACGGTCCAGAAGTAGGCTCGGTTTGAATCTTGCGGCAGGCCGCGGCCGCTCCAATAAAGCGATCCCAACTTGGATTGAGCGGGAACGCTGCCGTGCTCGGCTGCCTTGATAAACCAGCGAGCCGCCTCACCTTCATCCTGTTTGACGGCCTGCTTTTCGTCGCCCTGAGCATAGAGAAGGCCCAGTGCGTTCTCGGCCCCAGGATCGCCGCGCCGTGCCAGTTCGCGCAATTCCGGGAGATTCGCGAAATCGGCAGAAGGGCGCGCTAAAGACGATTTGGAAGAATCCACGGGTGGTTGCGACGAGGCAAGAACCGTGTGTTCTCCATTGCGCTCGCGCGCGTGGAGCTTTTCCTGAATCCAGGGCTGGATTGACGGGGCAAGGATGTAGCCCAAGGCCAGCGCGATGGCGGGGACCGCACACATGAGAAGGAAAAGATAAGCGCGAGGCAGGCGGATGCCCCCGACTTTGTCCTCGTCGGCGGAACAGTCTTTTTCGTTCTCCGGCTCGTCGGCTGTCGTGTCCTGGCTGTCATCTCTCTTGTCATCGGGCTTCTTGTCTTCGGGCATTTGGGCAAACAGGATACTGCCCGGCCGCGGAATAAAGGGTGGCGGAGCGGGAGGGGGAGCGGGAGGAACGCGCGCGGCACGGTTGATTGCCGCGAGAATGGTGTCGGCGAAACGCTGCAGGACAGCGCTGTCATTCTCGCTGAAAGCGCGGGGTTGCGCGGAAAACACTTCGAGCAGCCCAACTACTTTGTCGCCCATGCGGACGGGCGCGGCGAGCATGGAGCGAAGGCCCAGCGCACGACAGCTTTGGCGATCCACGCGCTCGTCGGCTTCGGTGTCATCGCAGCGCAGCAGTGTTCCCGTGCGCACGCATTCACCGGAAAATCCAGAACCCACCTGCAAGATTGCGCCCAGAGGTGGGGCGCATGGGCCGGCGCTGGCCCGGCAGATCATGGTTCCGGCATCTTTTCCGGAGAGCGCAATGGCCGCGCCGGAAGCCCTAAGCAATGATTGAGACCGGCCCGCAACCAAAGAGAGAATCGCTTGCAGATCGGAGCCAAGGGCCTCGGCTTCTCTCTGCACGGCGGATGCGGCGGCGAGTAAGTCAGTGTAGTCTTGCCGCAATACGGGAGACTCTGGAGGCGTGGACTGCACCGCCGCGGAAGAAGCGGCATTGGCGGCCGCAACCATGGCATTGAGGAACAGCCACTGCTGTAAGCGGTGCAAAACGGAATCGGGAAGGTTGGGAAGGGCGAAGCCGACATGCCCGCTGGGGTCAGACCAAATCACTTGAGCAGAGGCGGAAATCTGCTCGCCTGCCTCTGCGAGATCCAGAGTCAACTCTACCGGCCGGCTGATTTCCATTGGCTGGGAACACTGAACCGCCACACCAACTTCACTGATGTCGAGGATCTCGTGGAGATCCAGCATCTCGCCTTTGTACGCGCCGCTGAAACAAGCATAGGCGGGCACATGCACTTTGTGCCGGACGCGACGACGGCGGTTCGAGAGAGCGGATCGTGACGCCTGAACGATGGCAGCCATGGAAATGAGCCCGATCTTGTCCGTACATATTAACCCGAGATTGTGGAAAAGTCGCAGGAAGAAAAATCGGAAGGGCAAATTATTGCAAACCGCTGAGAACAAAGCTCATTCGAGGTTGGCGGTGTTTGCATGTATTTTTTGCGATTCGACCGTCGTCCTTGTCTCTCGAGAAAAGAAGCCCTATTTAAGGGCCAGGCGTGACTGATGCAGGCTGGAGATGCGGGAGATGGCTGCGACCATCAAGCTGGAGAGCAGTTGCATGGTGGCGACATCTTTTTCATCGAAGGCGCTGGGAGACGACGAGAGCACTTCGAACACTCCGAGGGTGCGCCGATAGTAACGCAGCGGAGAGACCAGGATGGAGCGGACTCCGAGGCGGCGGCAACTGGCAAGATCGACGCGCGGGTTGCGCTCGGCGTCATGACATAGCATGACCTCGCCGGTGCGCACGGCTTCGGCCGAGATGCCGGCATCGGTTTGCAGGCGGACGCCGAGGTCGGGAGCGGTGCGGCCGGCGCGGGCGCGGCAAACGATCTCATCGCCGGCGCGCAGGGCGATGGCTGCGCCGGTGGCGCCGGTGAGATGCTGGGCGCGCTCCGTGATGGCGCTGATGGCGGGTTCAAGATCCAGTTCCACAGTGTGAATGTCGACTTCTTCTCCGGGGTGCACGGCGCGGAAGCCGGAAACCGGATGACCCGCATTGGCAACGCGAAGCTGGCTACGAAGAGCGGTGGAGGGCACACGAGTCTGATGGTCGGCAACGTTCAGGACTTCCCAGTTTGAGATCTGAGGGTCGGGAACCGTGCGCAGCAAATCGCGGACGAGCCTGTCGAGCTCGGAATCAGTAATCAGGTGAGCAGTCTGCTGGTTGCGAAGCGATCCGCCAAGAACACGGGAGAGGCAGAGCAGCGAGGTGTTGCCGCAGGCCAGGCAATAAGGCCGGCTATTGGTGCCGATCAATTCGCATTGAATACAAAACGTGGCGGACTGAAGCGGAACGAAATGTACGTCTTTGAACGTGGTGCCGTAAACAGTCTTACTGAACATGCTTGCGTAGCCTCACGAGAATTCGGGTGTCCCAAGGTAAATAGGGATGGAGGAATGAAGAAGTAGCCGCACTGGTTCCGGGTGTGGAAAAGGTCACGAAGCGCGGCTTCCAGTTCCTAGATTCTGGCCGCTACGAGTGCTGCAGATTGATCCGGAGCGAAAAGACGGGGTTCAGTATGCAATAAATTGCAACGTGTTGGGTCTATTCCCGCCAAACCTTGCACATGCAGGGTCCTCGGAGCCCTTTCGAAGCTGTCAAGTTTTCTGCCGCTTGGCTATTGATTTGGGGGGCGAGCTGGGTTAGACTTACAACACGTTCGGGGCAGTAGATGCCTTGATACTGGGGGAAAACATGCAGTGGACAGCACCCGCTTTTGAGGAAGTTTGCTTGAATTGCGAGATTAACTCATACGCCAGCGCAAAGCTTTAACCGTCAGCCCTCCCATCAATAACTCTCTGCGCGCGCCTAGATTAGGTAGCATTTAGGCGTGTGTTTGCTTGTGCCCGTTGTTCGCCTGCGTTTCCTGCGTGGACCGCAACGCTCTCGAAAAATTCAGCGAAGGCTCAGCTTTCATGCAGGGGCCAAGGCCAAGTCTTTATGGGCTTCGGGCGGCGCGGCAGCCGCATCCTTCCAAACCCACCGCTAAGACTGCGCCATTTCCCGAAGCGATTGTTGAAACGCCGCGCGATTGCCCAAGCGAGCTGTCAAAGATTCTAGCCGGCCTGCGCGGCGACAAAGCCCTGATCGTCGTGTCCCGGGTGGGGAATGACTTGCACACCGTGCTGAAGAGTACGATCCAGAGCGTCGGCGAGAGCAACGGGAAAGCCGGTGGTTAGAAGATTGATGTCAATCTGAAGGTTGCGCTGCGAATACAGCCGGTGAACCACCAGTGCTCCGCGGTGGCGATTGGAAGAATTCACCAGGTCGAGCGATAGAGTCCAAACCGCCAAACCCTCCAAAGATCGTGAACCCTTGCTCTTGCCCCAGTGAAGGGAAGCTTCCGCGCGCCGGGGCTGCAGACCAGGATCGGCGGCCGGATAGGGCTCACCCGGAAAAAGCTTGAATCGAACCTCGAACCCATCGAAGTCATTGGAACCGAAGGCAGCCTCCAGGACGCGCCGAATTTGTTCGTAGTCGCGGGCGGCTTTGAGCTCTTCCGTGGCGCGCCGGATCGCGAGGTTATTGATGACGATTTGGCGCTGTTCGAACGTCCGTTGAGCGACGCGCGCCAGTTCACCCAACTCGATATAGCCGAGGCGCTGAACTCCGATCCAGATGCCGGTGCCAAGCACGGCGAGCACCAGACCCAGGGAACTTCCTGTGGGCCAAAGCAGGAACAAACTGAGAAGCGCGAATACGGCGGAGACTCCGTAAAGCACAATCACAACCTGGCGGTGAGTGAAGCCGTGCTGCAGGAGCTTGTGATGGATGTGCTCACGGTCGGCGGTAAAGACGGGACGCCCGCCGATCAAGCGCCGAAGAATAGAGAGCGCGGTCTCCAGAATCGGCAAGCCGAAGGAAACCACGGGAATGGCAACCGCGACGATGGTCGGGGCCTTTTGCGCCCCTGCCAGAGCGAGCGCACTGAGCAGGAAGCCGATGAAGAGGCTGCCGGAATCTCCGAGGAAGATGGTCGCCGGATTGAAGTTGTAGCGCAAGAATCCGAGGATCGCGCCGGCCAGAGCAATCGAGAGCATGGTGACGAGGGAGTATCCGTTCAGCAACGCGACCACAAACGCCACCAGGGTGGAGAATAACGCAGAACCCGCCGCCAGACCGTCGAGGCCGTCGATCAGGTTAAAGGCGTTGGTGATGGCCAGCACCCAAAGAATCGTAAGCGGCAGCCCCACGAACCATGGCAGTTGATGCTCGCCGAACAGCACGGGGATATTGAGAATGCGGAGGCCACCTATGAACAACATGGTAGCAGCGAGAGATTGCACGGCGAACTTGACGTAGGGGCCGACCGTGTAAAGGTCGTCGTAGACGCCCAGAAGGAAAACGATTGAAGCCGGCGCCAAGATCGTCAGCAGGATTTTCAGCGAAAACGCCCAATGCAAGTGTGGCAGGTAGGATCCCATGACCGCAGCGGCCGCCACGCTCAATGAAAACGAAATGAAAATAGCCACGCCACCCAGTCGCGGCAGAGGACTGGCGTGCAAGTGCCTTTCGTGGGAGGGATGGGCTACCCAGCCGCGGCGTGAGGCAACATCGCGCACATGACGAGTGAGGACGAAGGAGAATAGCAACGACAGGAAGAAGGTCGCGAAAAACACTAATGTCAACTGGCCCCCTCGATCAGCAATCACGAAGGTCGGCGCGCCCCATCTTTCATCCGACCATGTTCATCCGACAGTAAAGTATTGCAGCACTTTGTGCCGCCTGGTAGTGAGTAAATGGGTTCCGTCTGCGCTCTGCTTGCGTTTGGGTTGTTGGGAATCGAGCAGCCCGAGAGGAGAGTTTTCAATTCCTCCTATCGAACAGTCCGTGCAAAACGTGCGCCGATGGAATATCCGGCGACAAATGCAATGGGAGGGGAAACGGACCCGTGCTAAACTTCTCATCGATCCTTCTTCACTCTAGAGGCCTGCGATGGAGTTTGGCAGATTCAGTCTTGCCCGCGGCGGTAGCCTGTTCGTGTTCGCCTTGGGGATGCTTTTGGGCTCGCCGTTCGCGGCTTGGGCGCAAGCGCCCTCATCCACTTCTGTGGAAAATACTGTGCCGACAGTGCCTGCGGCGCAGCCTATCTCTCAAGCTGCGGCTAGTGCGGTGCCCAATCATGCTCAGTCCACGCAGGCTTCACAGGGCGGCCCTGCAGCAGCTTCGACCGCTGCCGGGAATGAGAGTTCGTCCTTCCTGAGGCTGGGTCCCGGCGATTTGCTTGAAGTAGGCGTTTACAACGTGCCGGAGCTGTCAACGAAAGCAAGAGTCGGCAATTCAGGGGACGTTTACCTTCCGCTGATTGACTATGTGCATGTGGGCAACCTCTCCGTGGAAGAGGCGCAGGGTTTGATCGAGAAGCGACTGGAAGACGGAGGCTTTGTGCGCAACGCCCACGTCACCATCTTCCTCGACGAATCCGCTTCCCAAGGAGTAACCATCCTCGGAGAAATCAATAAGCCCGGAATATATCCTGTGCTGGGGGACCGCAAGCTATACGATCTTATCTCCGCTGCGGGGGGATTTTCGCCGGCGGCTGGACGGAAGGTCAGCATCATTCGGCAGCACAATCCGTCCGCGCCGATTACCGTGAACCTGCCGAGGAATCTTGCCGACGATCTGCAAGATAACGTTGAGATCCTTCCCGGAGACACGATCACCATACCGCGAGCGCCGATCATCTACGTGGTTGGGGATGTCGGCCGCCCCGCGGGGTTGCTTGTGGATAACGGCACCTTGACGGTGTTGCAGGCGCTGGCTTTGGCAGGCGGGACGAATCACACGGCGAAGATGGGTGGAGTCCGGATTATCCGCAAAGGTCCAAACGGCATGACCGAGACGCGGCTGCCACTGAAAAAGATGCTGGAGGCGAAGGCTCCTGACATAACCCTGCAGGCCGACGACATCTTATTTGTGCCGCTCAGCGGAGCCCGGGTCGCGGCCGGACAAACCCTGCAGGCGGCAGTATCGGCCGCCACAGGCATCGCCGTAATCGCTGCACACCCGTAAGAACGGGCAGCGAATTATTTACGCGGCAACTTCCGTTTTGCGGTCTTCCGGCAAGTGCAACAAGCTTTGGAGAGTGCGAATATATTTTTCTGCGGTTTGGCGACGCGAAAACTTGCGCACAATGTATTCCCGGCCGCTCTTTCCGAGTTTGCCGGCCATTTCCGGATTCGCCGCCAGATAGCGGATGGCGATCGCCAAGGCATGAGAATTTTCCGGCTCGACCACCAGGCCACCACCGGCTTCCTCCAGGATCGCGCGCGCTTGCCCCTCGACGCCGAGGACTACGGGGCGCGCACAGGACATGAACTCCAACATCTTTGTAGGGATGACGGTCTTGAACAGGCCGGTCTTCTTGAGCAAGACCAGACACACATCGGAGGCGCAAATGTAGGCGGGAATTCTTTCGCGAGGCTGCTGATCGACGAATCGCAGATTGTCCAGGCCGCGTTTTTGCGCCAGTGCGATGATGCGTTCTTTTTCGGAGCCTTCTCCCAGCATGAGAAAGACAATTTCGCGATTCGTCTCTCGCAACTGGCCGGCGGCATCGATGATCATTTCGAGGCCATGCGCCATTCCCATTGTCCCGATGTACGAGACGACGAACTTTCCATCCATGCCCAATTCCCTTCTCAGACCGATGCCCGGCTCCGCTAAGTAAGGTTCCGGAGCGAAAAGCTCGGTCTCAACGCCGTTCTCGATTACCGAGATTTTTTCGCAGGGCACGCGCCAGTGCTCCACCAGGTATTTTTCGAAAGCGGGCGTGACCACTACTACTCGATCGGAACGGCGGTACAAGAAGCCGGCAATCTTCGCCAAAAACCGGTGCAACAGCGAATTGGCTTCGCCCATGCCGACTGCGGCGAGCGACTCGGGCCAGAGATCGCGCACTTCGAAGACAAAAGGAACGCGCTTCCAGCGGGCGAGCCACCAGCCAGAGAGCCCGACCAGCAACTGCGGCGATGTCGCGATCACGACGTCAGGCCGTGGCAAGAAAAGACCTGTGCCCGCAGCCGAAATGCAAAACGAACTATAGTTCAACATTCGCTCGTGTGCTTTGCGATTAGGAAAAGGAAGAAGCCAGGTGCGAACGACATTTACTCCGTCGACCCGCTCACGGGCGACGAGCCGCCGGAATGGTTGACGATACTCGGGGGGCACGACTCCGGTGGGATGATTGGGGAAACCCGTGAGCACGGTCACTTCGTGCCCTGCGCGGGCCCAGTGCCGCGACAGTTCGGCGGCGCGAGCAGCCGGTGCGCCCATCTCCGGAGGAAAGTATTGCGAGACGTAGAGGATTTTCATGAAACCGCGTTTCAGGAAGCTTGATCGAGATCGCTTGTTTTCGGAGTAGTGACCGGGTTCTGGTCCCCCGTTAAAAACTTATTCACGACGACGAACTGTCCTATACAGCGCGACTGTTCCAGGGCGAATGTTGTAAGCATCGAATTGACGATTTCGCGGACCGGGATCGGCGACTCCGCGCCGGTTTGAATCGACTTGACGAATTCGCGCCATTCGCCGCGATGGCCTTTGTCCTGGCGCAAGAGCGAGCGAAAGACGCGCTTCTTTCCGCCCCGAACAAGTTCAAGTCGCCGAAAGTCTTCCAGCACCGCCACGCTGCCACCGCCGAAAACTTCAATTCGCTCCTTCGAATAAGATTTGTCGCCGTTCGCGAGATAGCTGATCGTACCTTGAGAACCGTTTTCAAAGCATAACGAGCACAGGACGTTGTCGTTGCTGTATCGTCCGGGATTCGGCAGACTGCGAGTTTCAACTTGCACGGGAGACGAACCAGTCAGAAAGCAGAGGAAATCGACAAAGTGGCAGACTTCGCCGATGATGCGCCCTCCACCCTGCTGCGGATCGTTCAGCCAGTGGTCTGCGGGAAGGAAGCCAGCGTTCACGCGATAGTGAAGCGCGAGTGGTTCGCGCACATCGTGCAGAAAACTCTTTAGCCGCACGGCAAGCGGGGCAAAACGGCGATTGAAGCCGACCATGAGAAGCGGGCGGCTGAAGTCACAATTACCGCGACTTTGACCGGCGTTATTCTGATCGTCGTAGGCCGCAACAATTCCGCCGAGTTCGGCTTCGTTAAGGCAGAGAGGCTTTTCGCAGAAGACATGCTTGCGGGAACCGAGGGCTGCGATTACTTGCGCGGCATGAAGATGATGGCGTGTGGCAATGACCACGGTATTGACGTCCGGGTGGTTAAGAATCTCCCGGCCATCCGTGGCGCAGGCGCGAAAACCAAACTTCTCGGCGGTATGCCGAGCATGCGAGCCGTTCGCGGCGCCGGCCACAAGCAGATCAACGCCGCCAACGCTGTGCATCGCGGGCAGCAAAGTGCTGGTGGCAAAGTTGCCGGCCCCGAGAAGACCGATCCGAATTGATTTATGGCTAGCGACGGGGCGATCAGCCGGGGTTAGGTTTACGCGGCGGACCTCGTCCGCACCCTCCGGGTAGGTGATCAGCACGCCGAGGAATGGATCGCTGGTTTTGCCCGAGATCAAATCGTAAGCGGAGTGAGCGCTTGCGATCGGGAAGCGATGGGTGATCAGCGGACGCAAATCCAGCTTGCGATCCGCGAGAAGTTTCAGGAAAGCATCCATGTTGCGGGTTTCCGTCCAACGCACGTAGCCAATGGGATAGTCGATTCCCTTCTGCTCATAGGCCGAGTCGTAGCGGCCGGGCCCGTAGGAGCGGGAAAGGCGGAAGTCGAGCTCTTTCTCATAAAAACTTCTGCGTGGGAGGTCCATGGCAACTGTTCCCACGGCGGCGACCACGGCGCGATTCCGGGCGATGATCCCCGCGAGATTGACGGGATCGTTGCTTGCCGTTTGGGCCGCAATGACAACCGAGTCGACGCCGTGACCACCGGAGTGCTGGAGACACAGATCCTGAAACCCGGAAGACGAAGAGCTCACGGCATCGGCACCGGAGCGCAGAGCCAGATCCGAGCGCTGGGGGGAGATATCCATCCCCAGCACATAGCAGCCTGCGGCCTTAAGAATCTGGACCGTTAATTGACCGAGGAGGCCGAGACCGATCACAGCAACAATGTCGCTCAGCTTGACGTCGGCGGTTCGCACGCCATGCAGGGCCACCGAACCGACAGTGGTGAAGGCCGCTTCGTCAAAGCTTACGGCTTCCGAGGGAATCCGCGCGACCAGCAGGCGGGGAACACAAGCAAACTCGGCATGCACAGCGTGATTGGCGCCGGCGCAAGCGACGCGATCTCCGGGGTTGATGTCAGTAACGCCTTCGCCGACGGCGAGGACGGTTCCGGCACTGCTATACCCTGGGACGCCCGGCTGATCGAGACGACTGCGGACGGCAGACACGGTTGCAGCCAATCCGTCACGGCCGATCTTGCTCAGGACCTCGCGCACGAGATCGGGCCGCATTCTCGCTTTCTGCAACAAGTTCTTGCCGGCGAACTCGGAGGAGGCACGCTCCGTGCCCGCGGAAACCAAGGAGGCGGCGGTACGAACCAGGACGCATCCCGCCAACAACTTCGGGGCAGGAACATCCACCACGGTAATTTCAGCGCTGCGGGCGTCCTGGAAAACCTGTTTCATGCTTTGGGCTCGCTCGAGACTGTCCGCACGTCAGCAATGTTCGCCGTTTTCGCGGAACAACTCACTCGATAAACCTCGGACTCGTCCCGCAGAATGACTAGCTGCCGATGTGCTGATTCAATCTTGTATCGGTCGTCCATGACAACCGCGGTCACAAATCGAATCGGCAGTTGCGATCGAACCTGGTAAACCAGGGATGCAGCCGGCCGAAGATCACCATACGTGGACGACTCCCAACCCAGCAACTGCGCGTCCGCGCCCGCGAAATCTGGAGCGCCATTCTCTCTCCCGATCGCTATGCGCTTCCCGGCTCTTACGACGGCCGCCGTGCCGGGAACGCTGGCAAGAATACTCCAACGAATCTGCGACTGCGCCGATGCAAGAGCCACTTGAAAAGGCGAGCCAGAGACTTCGTACGGTAAATCCGCGACGAGCCAATGCAAGCGTACTTCATGCTCTCCAGTTCCCTCGATGTCATCCACGATCACCCAGCCTGCGCCGGTCAGCCACTGAACCGTCCGGCGGTGCTTCACAGCAAGGCGTTTGTACCCGTCGTGCTCGCCCTCAAAGCGATCAGCCAAAGCGCGGTTGCACGAAGAATACATCTGGCCTGAAGCCTGCGCCCAGTCGACCCATAGAAAACGACCAGCGCGGCGCATCTGATCGCCATGATCGACCGTAACCGTATTGTGAACAGCGGCTCCGGCGAGTCCATTGTTCCACGGCGCAGGCCCGTTGTAGAGATAGGTTCCGGCATCGCGGGCGAGGTTGAGGCCCTGCCACCACAAATCGACGTGCAACTGATCGGCCTGAAAAGGCCGGCGGGTGTAGCGACCGGCGCGAATCAGAGCCCAGGAATTCTCATCTCCCAGGCGGAAATATCCGGTCTCCGCGGAGGGAGGCGAAACCGCAAGCGTTTTTTCGACGGCTGCGGGCTTGACGCCGAACCATAGCGCGGCCTCGTCCCAACGTCCCGGCGGCAGAGCCGGGCGATTTAGAACCGCAGCGCCCAACTGCGACAGCGGACGAAAATCGCGATAACTACCGGTCGAGAGCGGAAGGATCAGGCTGCCATCGTCAGAACCGTAGTTCGGTGCATGTCCGCTCACCGGATCTACCCAGCAGCGCATGAAATCATAAGCGGCTTGCGTGCGCGCGCGAACGTCTTCGTGGAGAGGAGCGCGGTGAATCTCGGCAAGGCGCAACGTCCACAGCAGCATGTGCAGAATCATGCGCTGGTAGTTGAAGGAATGCTGCTGCGAAACGCCCTGTGGAGTGATCTGGTCGAGAACCGCCTCCCGCAAAAGATGCGCGCCAAGGTTCTGCCAAACCTGCGCCTCTCGCAATTCCGGGAAGAGCGTGCCCGCGGTCCAGAGACCAACGGCTTCGCTGATCAAGTGATTGCTGCGTTGCGACCGCGCATAGCCGAGGGTCTGCGCGGTGCGCCAAGCATGAGCGGCAATCATGGAGACGAGCAGAGCGACACGATCATTGGTCGTGGAAGGCGACTTAAGGAACGCATACAGGGCGAACGACCACGCAAAGATTCGCAATGAGCACTCTTGCCCGCAAATCCACAGCGGACCGGCCATCGGTGGGCTATGGCTGGCCCAGTCCTCGATTGCGGTCCAGAAGGCGCGCGGAAATCGCTCGTCGCCGCTGAGAGCGTAGGCGCGAACTAGCGGGTAGGCAAACAAAAATCTGGAAGGCTCAAGAATAAACTTCAGATCGCCGTAAGCGGGCGAGGCAAAACGCATCTGGGTCCAGGGCTGACTCGGCGAGACACTCTGACCGGTAACGGGATTTCGGAACCATTGCGGCGGGAAACCGCAGTCGAACGACAGTAGTCCGAAGAATGGCAGATTGCCCTGCAGAATCCGCTCCGCTCCGGCGAGAACAGACTCTTCCCCGTCATCCCCGATGATTTTTCTGATATTCGTTCCCAAGGCCTGCGCATCGGTAAAGAAGAATCGGCTCGCGCCATCGCTGCGTGAAGTTCGCAGATCTTCTGACCGAGCGTCCGGCGCAATGCGCCTCAGGTCCCATGATTCCCATCCCTGCACCGACCGCATTCGCCATGACATCAAGCCGCTGCCGCGCTGGAGTTCGTACTCCAGACGCAGCATGCCGTCACGCATGCCGAATGTGCGGCCGACCTGCAACATGGTCCCGAGCTTACCCATTCGCCGTCCCCGCGACGGCCGCTTGGCGGCGCTTCGTGAGTTGTCCGGAAGCCCGCGCCTGAAGCCATTCATGCATCACGAAGAACTGATTATCCTCGTCAATGTTGGGTTGTGGCGTTGCCGAGAGTGCGCCGCGATCAAGGGCGTCGACCACCTCCGCGACTTTCTCGACTCCAAAGGCGATGAGACGATTACGCAAGTCGTTTAGCGATTCACACCGGGCGACGCCGGGAAACTCGCACCGGTGAAGAATCGGTCCCGTATCGATCCCCTCATCCATGTAATGAAGGGTGACGCCGGCTGGAATATTCTTGAGCAACGACCACTCCGGACTGCTCATGCCCCGGATTTCCGGCAACAAGCCCAGGTGCACATTGAGGACTCCAAGACGCGGTATGTCCAGCAGTCGCTTCCACAGAATGTTGCCGCCCGTGAAAATGATCAGGTCGGGCGACCACCCTCTGAGACGGGCAATCGAGTCCGGCGCATTCTGATCACTGCAGACCGCAACGGGAAAGTCATAGAACGCCGCCACTTCCCGCAGAGAGCGAAAGACTCCTTCACCGCGTTTGAGCAAAGGCCGGAGGTAGGGATTACGCAGTTGTGGCTGAGCGTCACCCTGACGCGGAATCAGTTTCGCGCGCGCATAGCTCGCGACTTCTCTCACGCCCCACTGTCCCAACTTGCGCAGTAAAGTTGAGCGGTTCACAGTGGAAAGAGCGAGAGCGCCTACCGGAACATGCCCCGATTCGGCCATGCGTACTGCCATCGCGCAACCGGTTTCGCTGTACACGCTCGAAGATAGAACTACGATGCGCATGGCAATGCCTCGGACGCGGATGGCTCAAATGACCGCGTCAGCCGCTCTTCCAGCAGGAGAGCGTCCGCGAAAAATTTGCATCCCCAACTGATGTAGCGCAGTGGCTGATAGCGGCCCCACACAGGGTAAGATCCGCTCACTCCGCCCGCAATTCCCTGCCCTCCGCGCGCTGGAATTAGCTGCTTCAGCATCTCGTTCATCTTGAGAGCGGCATTGAGATAACGCACGTCGCCAGTTACCTCAAACAGCCGCAGCCAGACGCACGACATTTGCGCGTTCCCGGTGAGGCAAGTGAAGCACTGCGTACTCTTGAAATCCGGTCCGTACGCGCCGGGCAGGTACTTATTTGTCTCGAACTTCCGCAGCAGCACCCAAGCCGACGTCTCAACCGCCTTGACCGCATCGCAGCGCCGCCGCAGAATGGCGGATTCAAGAACACCCTGGAGCACGTAAGCAATGAAGTGCAGATAGTTGGGATGGCCTCGCAGGTTGATGCCATCGATCCAACCGCTGGGCCGGAAGTGGGACAACACCCAGTCCAGATTCCTCTCCGCTGCGAGACTGTATCGATGATCCGCAGTGGATTGGGACAACTCAGCCAGCGCCCACGCCACCATGCTGTAGTAGGTGTGAGGTGCATCTTGATATGCGCCGGGCCCGGACCATGATCCGTTGGACTGCTGCATTTTGATGAGCCAATCGCCGGCAGCGACAGCAGCTTCGCGAATCTCGAGACGGTTCGTCTGCTCGAAGGCTCGAACCAGTCCTTGCAGAATTTGGCCCGTGTTGAACACCGACGCCTGCGCTTCGCCGCCGTGCAATCCGGCAGGAAACGCACCCGACGGCATTTGCAGCGAAAGTAACCAGCGTGTGGCTCTTTCCGCGGCAGTAAGAGCATTCTTGTCCTTGGCCGCGCGCGCGAAATTGTACAGCGTTGGAACGATGTAGCCGGTGACCTCAGGATAGGACGCCGCGTATCCGGTGAGGAGGCTGTAATAAGCCGCAATGCCGCCATTGGGGCGCTGCGCGCCGAGAATCCAGTGCAGCAAAGAACTCAACGTTGCTCCGCTGGCTCGCTTGGTCGTCGTGTAAGAGTAGAGATGCCGTTGCTCGAACGTGACCCGCAGCTTGTCGGACACAAGTTTTTGGATCAAAGGAACGACGCGCTGCGGGGCGAGAAGCAAAGCGGCAGCTTCGGTCAGCGCCTGGGAGATTTGACCGGTCCTGGCACCGCTCTTGCCGTAGATCATGAGACCGGGAGAGCTAGTCATCGCAAAGACTCGCACGGAAGCATCTGCCATGGCAGATTCGACGAGCTCACGCGGTCGCCGCCTCGGGCGCGAGGCTGAATTCATCCGTCCTCTGCGTAACTCCAGCATCGAGAAACACGCGCATCCAGTTCTCCAGAGTGAGGAACTGCCAGACTTGCATCGACCAATCTTGCGCTCCGCTCCGGTGTTCTTCCACGAAGCTACGGACCGCTTCCGGACGAAGCAAGCCGCGCTTTCGAATGTTTGTTTCGGAAAGCAGATCATCCGTCATTTCTCGCAAATCATGGGCCAGCCAGTAATCCACGGGAGCGGCGAAGCCCGCTTTCGGCTGGCGCAAGACTTCGGCAGGCAGAACGTCTTGCATGGCACGGCGGAAGATGTGTTTCGTAGTCGGCTGGAAAAATCCCTTGAGTTTGAGTTCCGGTGGAATATGCCAAGCTGCGAATTCGGCGAGTTCGCGGTCGAGAAACGGGACGCGCACCTCAACCGACGACGCCATACTCATCTTGTCGTTATAGTTCAGATTCAAACTTGTCATGAAAATCTTAGTATCAAGGTAAAGCATCTGGTTCAGAAAATTGGCGTCGCGTACCTCGTCAAAGCGCGCATGGTGACGAACCGCCGGATCGGAAGCACGAAGCTGATCCTGAAGCGCGCCGGTATACAAACTCATCTTCTGAGCGTTATCCAGATAGGTGCAATTGCGAATGAAGCGGTCCTCAGGGCCGAGCGATGCGCTGCGAGCCATCTTCTTGGCCAACCGCATGGGCCCCTTCAAAGCCGTACCCCGCAAGCTGGGCAAGGCGCTCACACCATGCTCGATTCCCGCCCGCAACGCTAGGGGAATTCTTTGATACGCCCGGGCCCAGCGGTGCGCGGCATGTTTGCGATATCCGGCGAACAACTCGTCGCCGCCGACGCCGGAGAGCAACACGGTGGCCTGCTTGCGCGCCTCGCGGCAAACCAGATATGCCGCGATGATCGCGGGATCGGCAGTAGGCTCATCCATGTGCCACGTAAGACGAGGAAGCAACTCGGCCACATCCGGCTCAACTACAATCTGCCGGTTGTCGCAGCCCAGTTGCCGCGCCAGCCGGGCCGGCACATTGGGATCATCCAGCGTGGTCTCGCCGACGCGATACTTGAGCGGGAAGGTAATCGTGTAAGTCCGGACAGGCTGCTTGGTAGCCCGGCACATCATGGCCACGATGCTCGAGGAATCCAATCCAGCGCTGAGAAACGCGCCGATGGGAACGTCACTCACCATTTGCCGTTCCACCGATTGGCGAAAGCGCTGGCGAACCTCGTCGGCAAGATCCGCCTCGGATCGTGGGTAGTCCGCATCGGCGTGGGGAAATCTCAGATCCCAGTACTGCCGGATTTTCAGTTCGCCATCGCGGAACGTCGCGCAATGACCGGCGGGAAGTTTGTAAATCCCACGAAACATTGTTTTTGGATCTGGAACCCACAAAAGTGTCAGGTATTGATGCAACGATTCCAGATCGATCTCCGCTTCGATCTCTGGCACATGCAGGAGGGCCTTCACTTCCGAAGCAAACGCAAGTTCTCTTCCGCGGTGAGAATAGTAGAAGGGCTTTACTCCGAAATGATCACGCGCCAAAAATAATTCCGGCCTGCCCGAACGAAGATCGCAGATGGCAAAGGCGAACATGCCCTTGAGGCGGTGAACACAATCCGCGCCTTCTTGTTCGTAAAGGTGGATCACAACTTCCGTATCGGTATTGGAGGTGAAAGTGTGGCCCTTGCTTAGGAGTTCACGGCGAAGGTCGGAAAAATTGTAGATTTCGCCGTTGTAGGTGATCCAGATGGTGCGGTCTTCGTTGCACATCGGCATGTGGCCATCGGCCGAAAGATCAAGAATCGCAAGGCGGCGGCTGCCGAGGCCAACGTAGGAACCGTCCGGGAATCTTCGCTCCCACAAGCCCGAGTCATCGGGACCACGGTGGGCCTGGACGTGCGCCATGCGTCCGAGCACTTCCCTATCTCCGCAATTGGCGAGTCCGGCGATTCCACACATGATCGAACCAGTTCCCCTTATATCCCTTAGATTTCGGTTCTTTTCGACTTCAGTTCGTAGATCTTGGCCTTGGTGTGAAACATCTGAACGGCCTGAAACCCACAATAAATCAGGCCGGGTACTCCATCCAGGAATCCGAACCGCAAAACATAACGATACAGGAAAAGCAGCACAGGAGAGCCGGGCACCGCGAAGAGTTTGCGCTTCAGCCAGCGCCGCCGCTGAGCTTGTGTGCCAAAGAGCGCCGGTGGCAGTTCCGCGTCTTCGCCACGCTGCAACAGAACGCGCGATTCCCAGTTGGAATACTCGTCATGTTTCTGGATGTAGCGCGAGAGCGATTCCACATTGTGGTGAAGCAAGGGATTCCGCAACTTCGACGTGGCGCCGTCGACCACAACGTGCTCATGCACCTCCATGTCAGCCATGGAGGAGTCCTGGTCTTTCAGGCGGCACTCATATCGTCCTTTGTTCTTGCGAAATAAGGAGAGCTTCCACAAGGCGACATCGCCATGACGCAGAGCCCGGCCCAGAAACCAAGTGCGAAGCAGGATGGAGTAGCCATCGACCGCCGGGTTCTTGATCGCAGAACGGATTTCTTCGGCGAGTTCCGGCGTGAGCACTTCGTCGGCATCCAACAGAAGAATCCAGTCGTAAACGAGCGGCAAGGTATCGATCGCCCATTGCCGCTTCTTGGGCCATCCACCCTGATAGTGAAACTGCACTAGCTGGGCGCCGTGGGACCGAGCGATCTCCACGGTATGGTCCGTGCTATGGGAATCGATTACGTAAACTTCGCCAACATCTTTCAGAGCCTGCAAACATGGCGGCAAGTTCCTGGCCTCGTTGCGCACGGCAATGATCACGCTAACGGGGAGTATGCGGGCGGGGACAGCAGTCGCGAGATCCCGAGCTTCTTCGATCTCTTCCATCGCGGCAATCGCTCAATTCGACAGGTGCTGCTGGCACCAACATTGCAGCACGTACAACGACCACGGGCGAGACCATGAAGTGCGGCCCGCGAGAAAATCCGCCCACACGCGGAGCGCGGCTGCCTGGCTGATCTCGGCACCTAACACGCCCCCCTCGATCTTACGCAACGCCCCCTCTACAACCGGGCGCAACGCGTCCCGCAGCCAGTGCTCGAAGGGCAGAGTGAATCCTCGCTTCGGTCGATGCACGATCTGGTCCGGAATTTGGCCGCCGAGCGCCCTTACCAGCAAAGGCTTCATCGTTCCCGCCTCAAGCTTCCAATATCCAGGGAGGGCAAGAACGCGTTGCGCCAGTTGATGGTCAATCAACGGAACCCGCACCTCCAAACCGTGCGCCATGCTCATGACGTCCGAATCGCGCAACAGTGTGTTGAGCATATAACACCGCGCCTCCAGATAGGAAACGCGGTTGATAGGGTCGAGGCTCAGAGCGTGGCTCAGGCTCTTGGTCAGCGGTTCTTGAGCACGCAGGCTGGACGCGGATCGCGTAGTCATCTCGGAAAGCAACTCGTTCCGCTGCCTCGGCACGAACAGCATGCGCGAAAGAAAATATGGATGAAGGGCGGGTCCGCCGTTCTGAGCGAGGGCGGTCAGTTTGCGATTCTGGTCATTGGACGGGGCAAGTACAGAGAAAAAACTTGTCAGGGGGCTACGAACGACGCCGGGCACCCTCTTCCACGCATTAGCAAATCGTTCCATTCGGGGCACGGTGCGGAAGCTGGAGTAGCCGGCAAACACTTCATCGCCGCCCAGGCCTGAAAGAGCAACTTTCACGCCGGCTGCCCGCGTTCTCTCGGAAACGAAGTACGTGTTGATTCCGTCCATCGTAGGCAGGTCCATGGCCTGGATTGCGGGAGCAATCGCAGCAAAGAAACCCGCTTGCGAAACGGTGATCTCGTGGTGGTCGGTGCGAAATTGTTGCGCGACCGCGCGGGAATATTCCGCTTCAGAATAATCGGCCTCTCGAAATACGATGGAAAACGTGCTGGGCCGCACGCCGCTTCGACTGAGAATTCCGACAAGGCTGCAGGAATCGATGCCGCCGGAAAGAAACACTCCCACCGGCACATCGCTGACCAGTTGCATGCGCACGGATTCATCGAGCAACTCTGCGATCTGCGCTTCGAGTTTGCCGCGACTCTTTTCTCCGATGCAAGAAGCGTTGCCGCCGGAGTCCGCGAGGGCAGGGTCGAGCAGGTCCCAGTACTGCACCTGATGCACCGGGGAATGGTTCGCCTGCCCGGCGTCCCAAGTCAGGTAGTGGCCGGGCGAAAGCGACACAATTTCTTCCACGAGAGTCATGGGATCACAAAGCGATCCAAAGGTGAGATAGCTGACCAGACCCGCACGATCCAAACGGCGCGGCACAAGACCGGTTCCGAGCAGAGTGCGGACCTCGGAAGAAAACAGAAAGTACCGATCTGATCGATAGAAATAGAGCGGTTTGATTCCCATCGGATCGCGGGCAACGAACAGGCGGTGCAGCCGAGCATCCCAGATTGCGAAGGCAAACATCCCGCGAAACTCGCGCAGACACTGTTCACCCCAGTGTGCGTATGCCTTGAGGATCACTTCCGTGTCGGAGAGGCTGTTGAAGCACAGGCCGGCTCGCTCCAATTTCGCGCGAACCTCACGAAAGTTGTAGACCTCTCCGTTGTAGACAATCCAGTTGCCGGTCGCGGCGTCGTGCATTGGCTGGTGCCCAAGAGGCGACAGGTCAAGGATTGCGAGGCGGCGATTTCCCAGGCCGACTTCGATGCTTTCCGGCGCGGAATCACGCAAAATAATCGTGCCGCCGTCGTCCGGTCCTCGATGAGTGAGGGACTGGGTGGCGCGCTCCAGCATTTCCACGGGCACGCGAGCATTGAAACCAATGATGCCGACAATTCCACACATCCGAACGGGCACTCCTCAGGATTGTGAAATGATCTTACGCGAAGCGTACGACGGTTCAGCGAGATCTCGAGCTAATAGGAGCAGTTCGTCGACGTGCTTATCCCAACTGAAATCTCGCGACCGCGCGATTCCGGTTTCGCGCATCGCGGCGGCCTGCTCCGCCGATCGAGTTACTTGGACGACGTTTCCAGCCAGAAGTTCCGGGGAGAAACGCGGGAAGTACAGGGCAGATCTTCCGCAGATCTCCCGGTGCACAGCCAAGTCCGAGGCAATCACGGGAAGACCGCTCGCCATGGCCTCAACCAGCGGGTGGGCGAATGTTTCGGCGTAGGCGGGAGTGACATACAAGTCGCACGCTCGATAGAGATGGTGCAGCAATGCGTAAGGGACCGCGCCCAGCTCAACGACCTCGTCGCCAAGCTTCAGTTGCCTCACCAAGTCCGCTGCTGCGGCTGCGCGGTAGTCTCCTGGATTGTCCTTCGAGTCAAGCTTGCAGGTCAGCATCAGCCGAACGGTTCGAGGGTGCAACTTTTCCTTCAGAATCGCTATGGCGCGAATTAAGGTCTCGAAATTTCGATAGTAATTGTAGTGGCTGACGAACAGCAGGCGGAGTGAACCGTCGGCTGCTGCGAGGCGTGCTTGTACGTTTGGCGGCAGTGGGTCCTGCCCGCCGAAAAATGTTTCGCGATCAAAACCGTGGTGGATGCACACCACATCCCTGCCCGTCCATTGCCGCAGATCGGCGGCAAAGGCTTCGCTGGGAGCGACGGTGCAGTCTGCCGCGCGCACGGACCATCGTGCAAATTTCGCTTTGATTTTGGTGTCAAGCCACAAACGATAGTCGCCGCGGTCACGCACATCGCGCAGGAAATCGGCCGAAGTATACAGCGCGTTACGGCTGAGAAGGATTTGTGGCACCGGAGAGCGGTAGAGCGCAAAATTCCCGGTAGACAAGAGGACATCGGCGCCGGAGCGGCTGAGGATCTGCGGCAGATTGCTCTGCTCGTACCAGAATCTTGTTCCGGAACTCGCGGAATCAGGGCCTTGCATAATCGTGACGTAGGCCGATTCCGTAATCTCGCCGTGCAGAGCTTCGCCGACCAGCAACGTGGTACGCACGTCATCACGAATCGCCAGGCGCGGCAAGACATTGCGGACGTAAGTCAGTCCTCCGCCTGCACTGGCCGCGAGCGCGTTAATAAAGAGGTGAATCATTTCTCGGAACGGGTTCAACAGCATTGCGGCGGTCAGGCGTGTCCGCTACCCAACATCTGGCGCAGCCATTTTCGTCGACGGCTCCACCACGGATCCACCAGTCCCGAGTAAAGGAACCGATATTCCGCGGGACAGGATCTTACTTCGATCTCACGCCGCCACAGGAGGGACGTGCTGTCTTCCCGGCAGTCGATCACTCCTGCGCACGGAGCGAAGCAGAAGCGATGGTGGCGCAGGATTACCTTCCAGGCTTTGGGATCGATCGCGTTCCATCCGAAGGTCCAGGCAAAAGCGTCGACAGGTTTTTTCGTCCACTCGGCAAGTTTGCGCGCGCCACCGCCAATTTCCTGCTCCAACTGGTCGAGCGAAAGCCCCACCAACCGTCGATGCGTGAGTGTGTGGCTGCCGATCGCATGGCCTCTGGCTGCGAGATCGGCGACCTGACCAGGGTTCATCGGCCTCCAGTCCTCCCATTTTTCGTCGCCGGGCCTTGAGTCGGGATTGATTCTTGATCGGTAGAAGGCGAGGGCCTCGTCGACGGCGCATTCCGCGAAAGCGGGAACAATAAAAAACACACCGCGGCCACCAAAGGACTCAAGCAGGGGAGCCGCGATAGTGTAGTTACTCTCCCTGCCATCGTCAAAGGTAAAAAGAACGGAAGGCTTAGGAGCTTCGGAAACTGAAGGGTGTTCCCACAGCTTGACGAAGGCTTCCAGGCTCGTAATCGTAAAGTGCCGGGACACCCACTCAAGCTGCTGGCGGAACTGCGCTTCCAATGGCCTGGGAGTTTCGTGCACCGCGACGATAAGTCCCAGCGGTGGGCCTTTGCGCTTCTGAAGCCGGAGCGCCCACTCATCTGCGCGCGCGAGAGCGGCCGCCTGCATGAGCAACAAACGCGATTGGGTTTTGAAGTTCATCACGCTCGGCAATTTCTAGATGAGCCCATCACCATCCGCCGGCACGGGATACCAGTCCTGCGTGGGCAGGAGTCTCGCCTTGTCGAGGAACCATCCGTTCGGAGCATCGAACATACGCCGCTGAAGACCTCTTCCGCAGAGTACTCTCTGTTGTTCTGGTGTCTGGCTGCGCAGCACTATCGCATCCACACTTTTTCCAAAGCGAGCGGCGAGCGCCCCGATGATCCGCAACCACTCATCGGGTGGAACTTCAGGGTAAACATCGAGCACATTCAGCGCATTGATTTGGCCGCGATATCCTCGCGTGCGCTGGTTCACGGTCACCAGGATCTCCTGGTCGGGCCGGCGACTGCGAAAAGCGAATACCGCCGATGTTGCATTTCTGGCGGAAAAATAGCGCCAGCGAAGGTAGGGCAAGTCACGCAGCGCAGTGAGCTTTGAGGAACGATGGTGAACCACTAGATTGTTCGCCTGCTCAGCGGACACTAGAGGCTTCAGCGCGTCGGATTCGCCGCCATCAAGCTTCAATGGCCGGATTAGCCGTGCGAGGCCGGAGATAGAACTGCCCGCCAAACGCGAGAGCAAGCCGCCGGCAGAGCGTCGATGGGCGAACTCTTCGACCACTGTCGGCCAGCGAAGGACAGCGAAGAGTTCGGCATCGGAGTAAGGCATGGGGCTGGCTCCCGCAGCCTTCCACAAAGCCGCCGCCTCAGCGTTGGCTGAGGTTCCGAACAGAGGCTGCCGGCTTCCGAGCCGACAGTACTGCAAGAAGATGCGTCCGCCGTAACCCCGATGACGCTCGTCCACATAGAATGAACTGGAACCCATGAGGAGGATCGTTTTGTTCTCTAAGCGAAAGATTTGTGGACTGCACAAAATACAGCCCACGAGTTGATCGTCCGATCGCAATCCCAGACCGAGCGGAGTTCGCGAATCGCGCGCCGGATTTTCGAGCAGGAACCAATGCAGATGCGCTTCCACCGTTTCTCTGGTTCGACCCGATTGAACCGCAATGAAGCGTGCGAGGCCGGAGATGTCGTTCGCGGAGAGCGCGACAAGTTCGGCGCGCGGGCGCTGGGGGAAGGTCGCCGAAGCGGTCATTGCGCCGCTTCCCGGTAAATTCTCGCCAGTTGCTGGGCTTGGTGTGACAAGGTCAGGTTGTCGAGAATTGTCTGCCGCGCCGCCTGGCCGATTTGGGAGCGCAGTGCGGCATCGCCGAGCAGAGTCTGCAGGCCATTCACGAGTTCCTCCAGGCCATCTACAGGAATCAGCCATCCGTTGCGGCCGTGCTGAATGATTTCATCGATACCCTGCCCCTGGCATGCGATTACAGCTTTGCCGCTGGCCATCGCCTCCAGGTACACACACCCTAACCCCTCGTAGCGGCTAGGCAACACGAAAACCGTGCAGTCACGCATGGCCTGCGCCACTTCCGAGCGGCTTCGCCGCCCGAGGAACTGAAGCTTGGCGCCGATGCCCAAGTCTTCGCCCAGTCTCGCAAAACGATCTCGATCCGCGCCTTCGCCGATAAGGTGGCATTGCAGGCCCGGATGTGAGTGTTTCACCTTGGCGAACGCTCGCAGCACAAGCTCTTGCCCCTTTCCCGCCAAGAGATTGCCGACAACTAAAATTGTCGGCGTTTCTTCTTTTGTGGCAGCGGACGCGAAAAGATCGGTGTCGGTTCCGTTATAGACGACCTCAGTTGCGATTGCCGCGCCTGACTCATCGGTTAGCAATCGCCGCACTCTGTCGCTGATGCAGATCACTTTATTTGCGCTTTCATAGACGCTCAGGGAAGCTGTCCGGCGCCATCTTGATGCGATCCCATTCTGAAAGCAACGATTGAAAACGTCCAGACCATGAATGGTAACAACAAACGGAATCCCCAATCGCCGCGAAAGAAATGCGGCGGCAGAGCCGCAAGGCAGCGCAGCATGGGCATGGATCACGTGAATCGACGAACGCCGTTGAAGTCGCCGAACTCTTCTTAAAAGAGTTGCGCCCAAGAACGCACCGGCGCTCGACAAGCCAAAATTTCCAGGCAGTTGTGGGTAGCGAACCCATTCGGCCGGGAACTGCAGGCTTGACCTTCGGCTCCCGTGATATATGGAGTCGACTGCGATCACCGAGGACGCCACGCCGTAAGCGTTGAGCGCTCGAAGAGTTTCAGCTACAAAGCAACCACTCACTTCGTCTCCGTCGGAAGGATAAAAAGGGGTCACGGTTAGGACGTGCAGGCTCTCTGGTGATTCTCCGTTCACTCGGTTCGATCCGCGAGCTGAGGGGGCAGATCGCGTTGCTCGCCCTCAGTAGTCTGGTTCGAGTGTTCGAGAATAACTTCGGTTAGGCCCGCGATGGTCACAAAACGCCGGTCTTGCAAGTCGAGATCGGAGAATTGCATGCCGAATCGTTGCTCGATCTCGGTAACGAACTCCACGACCTCCATTGAAGTGAGCCATCCGGCTTCGAAGTAGTCAGTGTCGCACAGGGTTTCCGGCGCGCGTTTGCCGACCTTACCTCTGGCAACAAACCAGTTCGCGAGCCATTCCTGCACCTGTGCTTTCAAGTCTGCATCACCTCTCGATGGCCACGCAGCGCGCGGGCGAACCGTCGCATCCCTTCAATCTTAGAGGCATCACGATGAGGTCCACTTCTTGCGCGGTAACGGATTTCAGGTTGGTGAGGTATTCCACCAGCACCACTCCGGCTCCCAACAGCACTCTGTGGTTGGGCGAGTCTCTGGGAGTGCCTCGGGAGTGGGCCGGGTTGTCCGGCGATGGCGTGTCCATCGCGATGAGGCGGACACCTTTTTCCACCAGCCAGTGCGCCGCATCTTCTGACAGAAACGGATATTCGTTATAAAACTTCATGTTGCCAAAATACTCAGACCAACCGGTGCGCAGAATCAAGCGAACTGGCTTTTTGTCGCCCAGTCTTTGCTTGAGGTCCGCAATACCGATTTCGTGTAATGGCCCGCAATTCTGAAAGTCGGCCACCGTGGCCGGCCCGATCAGCACGTCCAAGGGAACTTGGTCGATAGTCGCGCCGTTTGGGATGAAGTGACGTGGAGCGTCCGCATGAGTGCCAACGTGAGTCCCGAGGACGAGCTTCCGGGTTTCTCGACCTTCGATCCCATGGCGGCCAAGAATCGTAATCTCGACCACCGGATGCCAGGGCGTGGGAAACGTCATCATGCCCTCTTCGATGAGCAAGGAAAGGTCGATTATTTTCATGCAGGTCTTTTCATGCAGATCTTTTCATCCGGATCTTGGTGCAAACGATCAACGGGACAGGCCGGCGTTCTCAGTCGTGTGCATTCGTAGAGTTGAGGCCGAACCCACCTGCAGTTTCTCTGCCACTAACTCGCGAACGCGGTTCTTCTGCACTTTTCCATTCGCAGTTCTGGGAAGTTCATCGATCGCTATGTAACGGGCGGGTTGCTGATGCTGCGCCAGATTGGCCTTGGCATGGGTAACAGCCAGCTCCAGAGTGGATTCCATATCGACTCCAGGATCAAGCTTCAGAACCGCCACGATGTCTTCGCCATAGAGCTCGTGAGGAATACTCACGACGGCTACTTCGGCGACGCCGTCGACGTGCATCAGCGCTTCTTCGATTGCCGCCGGACTGATATTCACGCCACCGCGAATAATAATGTCCTTCTTGCGGCCGGTAACGAACAGCGAACCGTGATCGTCAAGATGGCCAATGTCGCCAGTGGAGAACCAGGCTGCCGCATCCACTTCCAACAGGTCTCCGTTGGCGTCCAGATAGCCGGCCATAAGATCGGGCGTAAGGATCTGCACTTCTCCGTCGATGCCAGGCGCGCATAGCATTCCTTCATCGTTTGCCACTCGCAGTGCGATTCCGGGCAGGACCTCGCCGACGTATCCGCGACTCTCCAGAGAGCGCCGCGAACGCGCGGTTACGAACAGAGTCTCCGAAAGACCGTAATTTTCGACCAGGAGCAAGCCGTAGCGAGCTTCGAACTCATCCTTTACCTTGAGCGTGAGAGGGGCGAATCCCACGAATGCCTGCCGCACTGAGGTGCGGCAGAATTCCTCCCCGGTGCGGCCGCGATCCATTCTCAACATGATCGATAAAACGGTCGGGGCCAGCCAGAGTGTATTGACGTGGTTGTTCTTGGCCTTGTCCCAGAAATGCAAGGTCGAGCGGGCATCGAAGACATGGTCGACCACGACGCCGGCGCCGCAGAGGAACGGAAGAAGCAGAAGGTTGTAGAAGCCGCCCATGTAAGCCATGGAAAGCGTCAGATAAAAACGCGAGTCCTCGTCGACTGCTTGAGCGCTGGCGAAGGCGGCGGCGTTGCGAAACATTCGTCCCAGCTTGTGCGCCAACCCCTTGGGCTTCGCGGAAGTGCCCGACGTATACATAATCACGAGCAAGTCTTCGCCGCCGGCTGTTTCTAGCGGAATGAATTCTCCCGCGTCGCCGAGTGCGCCAATATTAATTCGATCTGGAGCGTGCGAGTCGCTGATCGCTTCCTGCGGAGTCACCAAGCGCAGGATATTCGAGTGAAAGCGCTGGATTGCGTCCGCAGCGGTTACGCTGGCTACAATGAGTGAGGGCCGACAACTGGCCAGGATGAATTGGATGTCGCCCTTGCTCAGCGACGGATTGATAGGGACGATGACGGCTCCGAGATAAATGCAGGCGAAGTAGAGGATCGCGAGCTCGCAGCAGTTGGGAAGCATCACGGCGACGCGGTCGCCTTTTTGGACACCGCGGCGGCGGAGATCGGCAGCCAGGGAGCAGGCGAGCCGGTGAAATTCCCCATAAGTGATTTCGCGGCCGGTGACCGGGTCGACGAGGAATATCTGTCCTGCGCGGCGCGCCACAACGTCCAAGAGCGTTTCGCGGATCGTCATCGCATCGCCAGATGGCTGGGTTGGGCTGCTTGCATGAGATTTGAGATGGCGGCCCAGCGCTCCATCTGGCCGCGATAGGCATGGTTTGGCTCGAGGCGCAGAATCGAGCGTGCCGGAACATCTCTCTCGAAACGGGAGAAATGGCCGGCGGTGATCACGATTCCCTCCGGCGAGAGGAGTTGATCAATCGAGGCCGCGGCGGCGCCGCCGGGTGGACAAAGCAGCAGCGCGACGCCGACTCCCAAGTCGAAATGCATCCGATCAGAAAAATCCGCCATTTGCCAACAGTTATCTGGCGCTCCGTTGGGCAAGGAACCGTGCACGGCCACGTTGCTGAAGGTTTCGGAGCAATGCTGCAACAGCGTGCTGGCTGGGCTTCCGTAGATCAACATGCAGAAGTCGCCGTAGCGTTCGGCCGCGACCGTCACAACATCTTCCATGTAGCTCGCAAGCAAGCGCTTGGAGCGCACCGGCAAGATTCTTTCCGGGCCCACAATCTCTTTTAGCGCGGCAGGCCAATCCGCAGCCCATGAGCCGCCATCCTGGTCCTGCAGATATAGCGGCACGCTGTTGCCCGTCATCTTCAGCACTTGCTCAAGCACTTCGAACGAGCCGTAGACTACCCTCCCCAGGACAACCGAACCCTCCGCCAGAACCAAGTCTGCCAGAACCAAGTCCTCAGAAGGCGATTCCGAGGCAACCAGTTCGAGGACAGGCCGGGCGCGACGCTTGGCGCAGGTGACGATCATCCCGTCTACCAATGACTGCACCGCCGAGAGCGAACTGCTGATGCTGTGAGCGGAAATTCCCGGCGCTGTGAAAGATGTCAGCATCTCCCGCGTCTTCGTGCTCGTAATCTTCGGCAGACTGGCGGCCACGCGATTGAGATTGTCTTCGTTGAGATTGACGGGGTCGAGTTTGCCCATGGCGACCACCAACCGTCGCAGTTCGACGCCATGCTGACGAGCGGACTCGGCCACTCTGGGCAGGAACGAAGAATGAAACTGACTGCATCCCATGGCCACGGACATCATGTCGTAAAGCTGCACCTTCGACATGAGCGGCCCCAGGAATTCCTCGGCGGCATCCATCACGTCGAAGAGATCAACGCCAGTTTCGATCCCAAGCTTGTCGAAGACGGCCACGGCGATCTCGGTGGGGACGTTGCCGGCGCTTCGACCCAACCCGTAGAGAGTAGTGTCGATGAAGCTTGCGCCGCAACGGACCGCTTCCAAGCTGTTGGCGACAGCAAACTGCAGGTTGCTATGCCCGTGGAAGCCCAATTCGCATTGGCAACGGTCGCGCGCGGCGCTCAGGTACTTGCGCACGTCTTCAGGAAACATGCTGCCCGCGGAGTCGACACAGTAAATGACATCAGCCCCAGCCGCCGCGCCTTCCCGTGCCTTCTCGCCAAAAGCGTCCGCCGCGATGGCATAGGTCTTCATGAAATTGAGACAGGTCTTCAACCCTAATTCCTGGGCCAAAGCCAGGTAAGGGTAGACGTCCTCAATTTCCTGAGCGCTGCAACCAATGCGGATAAAATCGAGGCCGGCCGCGCGCGCGGATTTCAGTTGGTCGGCCGTTCCAATTCCAGGGATGAAAAAGCATCCAATGCGCGCATTGGGCGCGGCCCGCTTAGCCACTTCGATGATCCGCTCGTCCGACGCAGGCATCGTGCCTTTGCCGGCTTTCGCAGCGCCCAAGCCCACACCGTGACCAACTTCAATCCATTGAAAACCGAGCCGGCCCAGAACGCCGGCCAGGATCGCAGTATCGTTTTCCGTGAACTTGAAATCTACGGCATAGCTGCCATCCCGCAAAGTGCACTCCAGGATTGCAACGCGCTTGCCGGAAGGCTCTTGAACCGCCGAATCACTTTTCGTCCGCGAGGTTAACGGCTCCGCCATCCCAGATTCTCCGAGACGCTGCAAATTGGCTGATGGGTTGCTGGTTTATTGGAGCCAGTATACTACCAGCGCCGACAGCAAGAAGTTGACTGACCTAGCGAGGGGCCACCGGAAGCGGCGATGCCGCCACAGCCGATCTCCTGTGAAACATCACCGACGATCTTTCAGGCCCGACGCTGGGATTGAGATCCATCAGCAAGAAAACCGAAACCCAAAAGAAAACACAGAGGTATGATCCCACCGCAAAAAGCCAATCTTCAAAGCAAGCGTGCACCAGACCGGCGATCGCAACCAGTGCCAATGGAATGCAATAGTGATAGGCGTTGCCGGTCCTTCGCATCCAAGCGTAAATTCGAAACAACACCCGAATCAGCATGAAAATCAGCACCAGAAACGGAACGGAGCCCAACAAGCCCATATACTCGGCCAACGCCAAATAGCTGTTGCCGTGCTCCCGGTTCGTGCCCTCGGTGGTGTACACCGAAGAGGAATCGTTGTCAGGCCGAAGATCCCCGAGTTCACTGGTGCCAAACCCACTGCCGAACCATGGGTGCCGCTTAACCACTGAAAGAGTTTCAGCCCAAGGAGACCGGCGGGATCCGAACACACCATTGTAAGTGCCGGATTCCTTAAGAATGACCCTCCCCGTGAACGACGAAACCATATCGTCCATGTGAGAGGGATTGACTACCGTCATCGCGGTAAGGAAGAAGACTGACAGGAAAGCGCATTGAAGCAGGAGCCGTTGCCGACGGAGAGCCACCGTGAAGACCAGGATGACAACAATCATCCCAAGGATTGAGGCTCGAGAATTCGCGTAGTACAGCAGGCCGCCACAGAGCGCCAAGGCAAAAAACCGGCGTTGCTTCAGCCCCCGGGAGTCGGCCACCAAAGCCGCCCACAGCAAGATCGGCGCCAAGGCAACACTTACGATAGCTCCGAGCGCGTTTGGGTTTCCGAAGATCCCGTAACCCAGGACGAAGTAACAGACGGCGGAAACGTAAACCAGCACTTCACATGCCAGGACCAGACCGCTCATGAATCGGTTTTCCCGTCCGGCAATCGCCAGGCGCGCTCCCGCCGACGCATACAGGAACAGCAGGAACAAGCTCAACACTTTAAGGAATGCGATTCCCGGCACCTCGGAAGCCACCGTCGACACGAGAGCGGAAATCACACAGAACAAGGCCACGAGATGAAAAGATCCAAAATATTGCCGCCGTTGACTCTTGATCCAGATCACGAAGCCGCCTAACGCGCCAACTCCCAAGAAGAGCCAGCGAAGCGTCATCCCGGTTCCGTACAACGGCAGAAATGATCCCGCCCAAAGAAAGGTTCCCATCAACAGAGGGAAGAACACTTCTTCAAAATGGCTCAGACTGACAATGGCGATTTGCGCCGCCAGAATCGCGCCGAGATAAGTGGCGTTGGCGAATAGGCTCGGGTCGCGCTCCAGCATGAAAACCAACGCCACAAACGCGATTATTCCCACGGGGACAAGAATAAGACGAATTCGTTCTTTCATCGCACCCCCGCGCAGACGGATTGCACCGCTTCCACCAATCCCGCGGCCCATGCGGTCGGGGAGTACGCCTCCACTCGTTCCCTGCCCCTGGAACCCATTGCTGCTCGGAGGCGAGCATCTCCCGCTAAACGCGCCATGGCATAGGCGAGTTGAGACGGGTCCCGGGGCGGAACGACAAATCCGTTCCAGCCGTCTTGGACCAGATCCTCCGCGCATCCTGCAACACTTGTGGCAATCACCGGCACACTACACGACATCGCTTCGTTCACGACCAAACCCCAAGGGTCGCTATGCGTTGGGAAAACCAATCCGTCAGCTAAGGCATAAAACTCCGCCAACCCTTCCAGATGCACAAAGCCACAAAATTGGATTATCCCCGGCGTGATTCTCGAAGCTCGATTCATTAGTTCCATTCGGTCCAAACCATCTCCAACAAATACTAAACCAACACTGGAACGGGTCTCATCGTCCAACCGAGCATAAGCATCCACAAGGTCGAAAACGCCCTTGGCTTGCACCAATCGGCCAACGTAAAGGAAGTATCGCGAAGGCAGACCAAGGCGGGCACGTACCTGAGGTTCGCACAGGCGCGCTTCCTGTGCCAATCGGGAAAACAAGAGGCTATCGACGGCGTTCGGCGCAGTGAAGATTTGCCGGTCCGGTATCTCAAGTTCCTTCAAATAGTTCAACGACGACCTCCCGGCCACAACGAAGCCCTCACACAAACTCAGGAAGCGGGTCTTCATGAATTCCACAAGGCGATGACCCCGTCGTCTGTCCGCGGCCGTGCTTTCGGACCAAAGCAGCAACGGTACTCGATGCACTCTGGACCAACACGCCGCCTGCCAGGAAGCCAGATAATTGTAGCCGCCGCACAACACAGCATCGGGCCGAATTTCGTTCAAGGTCGAAAACACCTGTCGATTGATCAGGACGTTGTGTCTGCCCAAACGCCGCCGCCAGGATGGAAGCACGTCGTACAGAAATTTTATCTCGTCTTTATACACCCGCCACTCGCGCAGCGTCGGATCGTTTTCGGAAAGGAACACAACATGCAGATCAATTTCTGGTCTCAGCGCTAAAGCATTGAACACCGGAATCCGGTACGGCGCAATGATTTCGGTAACGATCGCTAACTTGAGAGTCACGCAACAGACTCCGGAAAAAGCCGCCCGTGGCGCGCCATGGCGTGCAATTCCAGCCCGGAAAGACGGCGCAATTTTTGAGCCAGCCCCCGGATCAAGATCGCGCATCCTTCCTGTGCCTGGGCGCCAAACGCATAAAGATTTCCTCCCACTGGCGAGCGATCAAATCCCAACTGAAGCGAGCCACATGAGAACGGGCTGATCGTCCGAATCTTTGGCGCAAATCAGGATTCGCGAGAAGTTGCGCCAAACGCGCCATCATTTCGTCGTCCTCAGTTACCAGGAATCCCGTCAGGCCGTCAATCACAGACTCGGGTTCGTAATCCTTCCGCGCGATTACAGGCAAACCACTGGCCGCCGCCTCCAGCAACACTCGAGGCGATCCTTCCCAGCGCGAGGGAAAAAGAAAGATGTCTGCCGCTCGATATTCTTCACGAACTTCGCTTCGCCCCAGTGAACCCCGCATGACGACGTTCGCCAGGCCCTTCGCACGTTCGCGCAATGCTTGAGACATCACGCCGTCCCCTACCACGACAAAATCCGCTTCGGGAAAGCGTTGCGCCGCGTCGAGAACAACGTGCGGTCCTTTGAAGACCCGAAGCGCCCCAACAAAAAGCACGCGCGGTCTCCGATTCGCAGGCCTATCCCAATTGGGAGTAAAGAATTCGGTATCCACTCCCGTCGGAACTACTTCGCTTTGCAGCTTGTAATTCGTCTCCAAACTTCGCTTGACCACGGCTGAGTTGCTGAACAAATAGTCGCAACGCAGTGTGGTCTCCTCAATCAGCCGAATTGTCCGCGGCGTAATGGTTTCATCGCGCCAGTTGGTTTGCGACTCGATTGTACCCAGGATTACACAATGATCCCGGCGAATCGACCGCAGTTTCAAATACCATCTCGCAGCCGGTGACGCCTTGAGATAGAAGAGAATATCCTGCCTGCCGAACACGAACTGGGCCAGCAGTGGAATTGTCTGCAGCCGATCGGGAAGCTGAATCAAGCGCGTATTTGGCCTCCGGCTGATTTCTGCGGCGGGAACTCCCTGCACAAATATGGCCACGGAAAAGCGGGCCGGGTCCAGCCGGCTCACGATTTCCCGGGCGTTTATCATTTGCGCGTTGGTAAGGCGCTCATCCGCGAGAGAGTCGACCAAAACTTTGACCCGCTTCATTCGGTTTTCTCAGCCAACCCGTATTTGGTCTTCGTTATCAGAGGGCATGTGTACTTGCGGTTGGTGCAGCGTGCCGGAGATTCAGTCCAATCTCGCGCAAGCGTGCTTTCAGGCAATCGTCCGAATTCTGCCGGCGGTTAGACGCTCTCAGATGCGCGAGCGCACTCTCCAGCAAGCGACGCCGCTCCGGCCTTCCGACGGCGATCGGCAACGGTGCGCCTTCCCCCGGATCCACTTCCAGATCAAACAGGTCCTCGGCGCGAGTATCAAAATTCAGTACCAACTTGTATCGAGCCTCACGCACCGCCAGCAGACGAGCTCCACGGCGCTGTTCAGGACGAAAGGGATTCATGCGGCCGGCAACGCACTCGGCAATAGCAGGCGCGCCCCAAGCTGTTCCGTCTTGAATGTGCGTCCAGTAGCTCTCGCCTTGAAATTCAGCCGGAATGGGCAATTCCGCAGCCGCGAGCAGCGTCGGCGCAAGATGGAGAAGGCTGAAGGGATTGCTGGAGACCGCTTTGCCTGGCGCTCCGGGCACGCGCAGAAGGAGCGGAACGCGAATCAGTTCTTCAGCCAGAGAAGGCGCGTGGTAGCGGCCACCGTGCTCCAGAAATTCCTCCCCATGATCCGCGGTGAAGGCGAAAACGCAATTTCTCCAAAGGTTAAGTTGTCGCAAAACCGAGATCAGTCGCGAAAGCTGCGCATCCACCCAACAAATCCCAGCGTCATACATTGAGACGACTTCGTCGCGGTAACGCCGCAGGCGTCCACTGCCGATGTCAGTCCGATTCCAATACGCGTTCAGGTAGCGGGCGCGAGAAGTTGTCAGGCCGTTCTCTCCGAAAGATTCCAATCCTCTTTGTGTCGGGTAGTAGGGGGAATGCGGATCCATGAAATGAAGCCAAAGAAAAAAAGGATTCTGCTTCACGGAGGCCAGCCAGGACTGTGCCTGATCGACAATCACGTCCGCCGCCGGGAAGCGCCGCATGATGTTGAGCGACCCTGGCTTGGGTCCGGCCCAGAGGCAGTATTGAAAATAGAGCTCGTCGTAAGCGGCACCCATACCCGGGATTTTGTGACTGAAGCTTGCCAAGGCACGATTCAAATTTCCCGCCCAAGCGGCTCCCGGCGAGCTCCCGTCAGAATTGGAAAGCGGGACGAGGCCGCCATCCAGAAAATCGCGGAACACATCAAAACCAAAATCATAGCCAAACCGGGCGGATAGATATGGATTGCCCGCGCCAAAAAAGGCTGTCGCATATCCATCTTCGTTGAGCGCCGACGCCAGATTCTTTTCTTCGGGCGCAAGACCCACAACCTCGCGCCCCAACGCCAGCGGATAACGCGACGCCAGGATCGCGGGAAATGAGTAGTAGGTAGGAACGCCCGCCACAATGGCCGCAGGGAAGGCAAAGCTTTCGCGCGCAAGCCCGTCCAGGAAAGGTGTAGTGGGGCGGCGATAGCCCATGAAGCCGCAATGATCGGCGCGCAGGCAATCCACAGTGACCAGCACCACCGATTTTCGAGCTGCCATCTACGCTCCCCAACCTCCCGCAGCAGCGCCCGCCGTGAACATCCGCTTCGACACCCCGACTCGAACAACAGATTGCCGGGATTCGAAACTGCCTTTATCAACCAGGTCGTACAAGTCTTCATCGCAAACATACAAGAGATCCGGGTGCTTCGATTCGAGCGCTGCCAGAAACTCGTCGAGCAGGTGAAGCGTTCGACTTCGAAAGTCTTTCAACGTTGAGTGAAAGTTGATCGAGTGAACCGAAACGATCGCTGGGAGGCTACGGGAGAAACAATCCTCCGCCATTCGCAAACAGGTATCCACGGAAAACCCATGTTCTACGGCCGGCTCGAAATCCATGCTGCGAAATAAGTGCAGAATGCCGTTCCCGTCGAAGTGTGGCGGCACGGTGCGACCCGGTCCATTCTGCGCTACCTGAATACCACGCTTCGCCCACGCCCGATGCGTGTCTCCGTTGGCGCGATAGCCCGGGGCACAAGCCGAACGCGGAGCCTTCGAAAAGAATCGATCAAAGGTAGTCATCGCATCATCAATCAAGGCTTCTTGAGCTTCCGCACCCAGGAACGCTTCCTCCCCATTTGGCCCGGAATCCGAGTATTCAAATCCAATCCACGGCATGCGCCAGTGAATATATGGAACGCCCGCTTTCCACAATGTTCTCAAAAGGACGCCTCGCTCCCCCGGGTCGTTTAAGTGGCGCTCCAGCGCTGGCCGGCAGAAATGTGTCGTGCCGTGCAGTGCCGGCGACAATACACTGGCGGCAATCCCTTCCCGATAGGCCTCGAACAGGCCTGGACGGGTCCACCCGTCCGGAAGACCTTCCGTCAAAGCGCGCAGATGAATGTTGCGAAAATTGTCCGCGCTGACCTTGGCGAAGTCAATGTTCGCCATGAGGAAGTTCATCCCTAAACACGCGGGGCGTCCCGTGGAATCGCGGTGCCGCTTGAGAAGTGACGCGATCGCTTCGATATCTTCAGCCGTCTCAAGGCTATAAAAATCGTAGCTGCGTTCGCCGAGGTTCACACCCACATCCCGCAATTCTTCCCAGCCCTCGCGATCCCGCACCCCGACTCGTCCCCAGTCATCGCTCTGCAACAGGACGAGCGGACGTTCGAAGGCAAAGCCTTGCACAGGCAGAAGAGAACGCCCATGGTGCCACGCTTTGCGCAAGATATTCCGCATGAAACGGCCTTGCAGGTCCGACCTAAAATCAGCGCTCACTTTTCTGCCAGCACACTGTAGTTGACGGCAAATTGTTCGTTATGGCGGCCATATAACTTCTCCGCTAGCGCTCCACCCAAGTTCACAAGCGGAGCGAGGCTGAGCCGATATACAGATCGCGCCGCAGGATAGCGCACAAACATGTCAAGACAAGTATTCACAGTGCGGGAAAAACCCGTCACGCTGCTCCCTTCGGCCACGACTTCCACGCGGGCGAATCCGCCCAGCAGATAGCGCAGACCTGCGGGCAGGAAGCGCCAGCACTCCTCCTCGGCGTCCACCAGGCAAGCGCCCGGCACGCTCAGCAGCAACACGCCCCCGGGCCTCAGCACGCGGTGTATCTCGGCGAACACCAAGGATGGCTGAGCAACGTATTCGAGTACCTGGGTACAAATCACAACGTCGAATCTGGAATCGCCCAACGGAAGCTGTTCCCCACGAGTCACCACATCCACGAGCGGAGTGAGCCGCAAATCCAACGCGATGTATCTGCGCACGCGATTCGCGATCAATGCGCGATAAGGTTGAATCCGTCCGCCAACATCAAGCACGTCAAGTTCGCTCGATGACAACCGTGCAAGCCATTGGCTGAAAATCCTACGCCGTTCCCTCAGCACGAGCCAGTTCGGATTTGTCAGCGAGGGAAAAAGCCGCTCCCTGCCCTGCTGCATCACTTCATTCAAAGTGGGGAGTTTATCCATTCTTGAACGGTCGCGAACGCGGCCAAAACAGCAGCCGTTTCACAGGTATCCCAAATCTTTCAAACGTTGCTCCACGACCGCCTGATCCGCCTGGTCCAGTTCGATAGTGTCCCCGCGAATCAACTCCTGCAACAAAAAGACAATGAGTTCTTCCGCGCTACTGAACCTGCTGCCGAATTTCTTTTCGGCAGCGGCGCACAAATCTGCCGGAAGTCGAATTTCCCGGGATTCGCTCAAGACTGACCGCCGATCTTCATTGTCCAAAGGCTCCGCGCACTCGCGCCCAAACCGCGTTGGCGATCAAACGATCATCCGCATCCAATCCCATGGCGAAGGCCACGAGGGAAAACGTTGCGTAGGACAGGAGCAAGGCAATAGCGACCACTGCCCAATCCGCCCGAATCAATGTCGAAGCCTTGCTCACCAGCAGCGTAATCAAAAGAGCGCTCCCAACCGACGGCAGCAACTTCAGATAGCTGCGATTGTACGGGGAGAGCTTGAGTGCCGAACGCACCTCAAACAGATTCCACGCATTCGTACCTACATTGGTAACGGCTGCGGCAACGGCGGCTCCCCATGCGCCCCATAGCGGGACGAGCCAGATGCACAATGCCACCATCATCGCCGCCATCACGGCCTGCACACGAATGAGGCGGCGCTGATTGCCCGACATAAGCAGCAGGCAACCCACCGACCCAACACCGCAATTTACCAATTGGCCGCAGGTTCCGATGACCAGGATGGGCCAGCCCACCTCGAATTCGTGGCCGAAGATGCGCATGATGGGCCGCGCGTATGCGATCATCACCATCGCCAGGGGAAACGTCAGGCCCAGCATCCATTTTGTCAGAGTCTGGAACAAACGGCCCAGCAGAACGATCTCTCCCCGAGCGTGAAGGTCGGCGATCACAGGCGCGAAGATCTGGTTCACCGATTGCAGAATGATCGGCTCATAGGCAACGAGAGCGGCGGCCACCGCGTAAATGCCAACGTCGTGAGCTCCGCGGTAAAAGCCGAGAGCGACTCGGTCCGTCTGCCCCATGAAGAATTCCATCAATCCGACGCCAAACATGGCTGCGGAAAACGACCAGACTTCCGGCTCGATCCAAAGCTTTTTCGCGTCCAGCGATCGAGCCATGACTGGGGTGAGACGCCACACCATGGTAATAAGGAGCGCCATAACTGCCACCGCGCTCACGATCTGCGCCACGAGGTAGCCCCACAACCCTCCGCCAACGGCAATCAATAATACGGCCACGGCCATGGTGATCGGACTGGCGACAAACCGGGTAATGATGGTGCGGCGCCCCACCTCTTTATAGCCCGCCAGAACTTTGCCCAGGAAAACGTTGAGGGCGCCCGTAATCATGATCAGTGCGAAGAGGGGAAGGTAGCGCACGAGTTGCGGAGAATGATAGAAACGCGCGGCAACCCAGGGACCGCCTTCCAACAGCACTGCGGTAAAAACGAGATTCGTGGCCAACAATATCCAAGCGCCGTTCCACAATAACGATCGCAAGGCTCCGAACCTGTTGGATGCCGCATACAGCGCCACAAACCGCACCGCTGAATCCGCGAGACCCAGTCCATTGAGGATGCCGAGGAAACTGATCATCGTCATCCCCAGGGCATACATCCCAAGAGCCTCCGCCCCCAGCACGCGCGCAAGGTAAACCTTGAAGACGTAACCCAGGGACGCCGTGAAAATCGTTCCCGCGAAGACGATTCCGGTTTGCCTCGAGATGCGGCCCATCTCCGTCTGGAAGCTCAACTTCGGCGGCGCAAGCGCGTTGCCGGCAGAGGACTCTTGCGAAGCCGCACTCTCGTTCAATGGTTCTGCGTCGGCTTGTAGTTCGGATGGCAAAAGCTCGTACCCTGCGTCTTCGTTCAAGTAGGGATCAAAACCGCGTCATCAGTTCGATGTATCAGTCTAAATGCTTTCTCACTCTCGCACGCCGTCTCGCGCCGCTGAGGCGCGGCTCAGGAGGCGACGAACTGCAGATTCGATTTTCGGCGATCGTTTTAGAGCGCCGGCCATGCGATACCTGAGGACTTCTCCCAGATGAACGAGCCGGGACTTCGTCGCCGCGACATAGAGCGTCTGGCGCGTGCAGTTCCCGAATCGTTCTTTATATCCTTCCGCGCCCAAGCCCAAATCGACCAGGTTCAATCCGTCCATGTCACACGCTTCGATCACAATTCTCGCCAGCAGGCAGTAGCCGGGAGAATTCTCCTCCTGGCGACTGTCGAACGTTGGCTGATACCAGAACCAACTTCCTCCGAATTGAAATCCATAGTTCCACGCAATCGGGCGCTCCCCAATTTTCAACATGCTCAGAGTCACTACCCCCGTGCCGGAAAAGCGCCGGGCGAGTTCCTCCAGAAAAAATCGCCGCTCCGGTGTGGCAAGACTGCTGGCGCGGTTTGTGGCCCGGAAGCGCGCCACATGGGCATCGGCGAAACCTGGCAGAGCCGATTGAATCTGCTCCCAAGACTGAAGATGAGCAAAGGTTACCCGTCCCTCGCACTCCATTGCCCGCAGGTAACGGCGGAGTTTTTTCTTACCCATCAGAGTAGTTTTGAGTAGCTGGCGTGGTTCGCCCGTGCCCAGCTCCACCTGGGCGCACAAGTATGCAGGCCGTGTATAGGTATAAAAGCCATGTTTTCTGGCGGCGACCCGGATCAACTCCGGCGTACTCGAATCCGCCGGAAGATTTGTCAGCGCCACGGAGCGAACTCTCGACTTTCGAAGCTCCGAAAACACTGCGTTGACAAATTCCGCGCGATTTTGCGGTGGAGTGAGGAATTCGCAGTAGTCGGCGGTCGTGGCCGCAAGGAAGCTTGCAGTTTCCCCAGCCGGGTCCGTAGCCAGCGACGCCACTCCGACCAGATCGTCTCCTTCGTAGCCTAGAAGCAACAGCGGCTTCCGCGAGACTTGATAAGCGGACTGCACCGCAAGCGCCCACTCGTAGGTGTAGAACACTTCCGGTCGCTCCACCTGAAGTGCCATGTCATCCCACTGACGATGCAGTTTTGTATCCTCAGGAATTTCCCTATGCAGCACGATGCGCAAGACTCATTTCTCCCCTGAAGCCGCAGTCCTGGAGAACACATAGTAGTACCAATCCGTGACATAACGCCGACTGGAGTGCGGGTAATCATCCCCTAACTCTCGCAGCAGGCGGAAACCGAACTCGCCAAGTTCGCTCACAATTCTCTTCGGGGTCGCCAAATGAGTCTTCAGTCCACCATGCGCGGGATCGACTAAATACCCTTGGCCCTGCCAAAAAGCACGCGATGGCAGTCGGCGCGCCGCACGGCCGAGAGAGTGCAGCAAAGCTTGCAACCCGGCCAACATCGCACGCACTGCGGTCAGCGACCACAGGAGCGGCTGGAAGAGACGCGAGTCGCTGCCCACAATGTTCTCCGCCATGTCCCGCATGCGTTGCGGATTCCATGATGCCCGCACCCAGATCGCCCGCGGGTTGTGGGACGAAAAAATCAGGAGTCCCTCGGGCTTGAGCACGCGACCTATTTCTCGCAGGGCCCGAAAGCGTGCTTCATTCGGAATCACATAGTCCATTCCATTGAAAGCCATAACCACGGCGTCAAGGCTCGACGAACCGAAAATCGATAAGTCGGAAGCATTCGCCACCTCAAAGTGAAGTTGCGGAAATTTTCTCCGGCAGGCCGCAATCATTTCCGCAGAGTAATCCACTCCAACATACTGTGCTGCAATCGATGACAAGTAAGGCGTAGTGCGTCCTCCGCCCACGCCGAGATCAAGGATCGCCATGCCGGTTCTTAGGTACTCATCGAACAACAACTGCTCGCAGGGCGTCAGATAATTAAGAGATGCGTAGTAGTTGGCTACATGGGGCGCATTGTAAATAGGAATGTTCGAATCTGACGTGGTCGTGAAGACTTCGCCCCGCATCACATCCTCCACCGCAACCACCGGCGAAAAGTTCTGCTGGCTTTTCCTAGCCACTCACCGAACTTCACCTGATTCCAATTTTATATACCCACACCACATGTAGGGCAGCAACGTCGCCACAGCTTCGGCTCAAGAACTGATAGACCTACCGGTGAGCCGTTCATACATTTCGAGAAGCATGGGGAAATTTCGGTCCCAGTCGGCACGCTCCGCCACAATGCGCCGGTTTCGTTCGGAGAATAATCTTCGTTGCTCCGGGCTCAGACGGGCAGCACGCAACAACCGATCGGCAAGCTCCCCCGCAGAATGTGCCGGCGCTAGCCATCCGTTACACCCTTCTACAACCCACTCGCGGTTCGACGGAATGTCAGTGACCACAAGCGGCAGACCCGTCGCCATTGCCTCCACCAAGGATACAGACGTGCCATCCGACAGCGCGCAACTGACATACGCGTCCGCGGCCCGGAACCACTTCGGCATCTCGTGTTTGCTATACGAACCAACGGTTCGAATCACGCGGTCTAAGCCGTGAATGTCAATGAACTCCCGGACCTTTTCTGCCTCCGATCCATTCCCCAGCAAAAGCAAACGCAGCGAGCCGTCTTGCTGGTAAGCCTGTCGAAATCCTTCCAAGAGGGTGTCGATTCCATACAGCGGCTCCCAGGAGCGAGTGGAGATAAAGACGTTTGTCCCCGGTTCGCGTTTGGCATCTTCTCCCGAGGGCAACTCGCCAACCGGTCCAAACGACCCTTTGGCGATGCCCCAGGGTAACTGCACGATGCGCGAGTCCGGTATATCAGCCCACTGCTTTGCCGAGGCCCGAACGGTATCGCAGTCACAGAAGAAAGCGTCCGCGCTCGACAAGGCGGCCTGCGTGGCCTGCTTCCACTCCGGGTTTCGTTTCGCATAAAACAGAAGATCCGATCCCCAGGAAGTCAGCAACCAGGGATGAAAACGCGAAAGCGCAGTCAGGTAACCACAACTCTGGATGGGGCCGGAATGAATCAGATCCGGCGCGATCTTCGTCAACAGGTGCTGGAATTCCGGCAGGAAATCGGCAAACGCGGTTGGGTCCGAATTCCGGGGTACGGTCCGTTCGGGTCGAACCCAATGCACTCCCTCCGGCAACCAGCCCTCGGCGATGCAATCACTGGTTGGATCGAGAAACCAGATCTGCAGTCCCGCCTTTGAAAGCTTTTCCAGAAAACGCTGGTTGTGGCCGGAGGTGTTGTCAGAAAAGTACAAGATCTTCACTAGGCGACCTCGGCCTCAGCCAACCAGGTCCATCGTAAGTGCTCGCCCTGCGGCAGATTGTGGAGCAACCTCCTGCCGACCACCCGCGCCAGGTCGAATGGCATGACCGCTTCTTTTGGGGCCGGCCTCAACGCCTCCAGCATGTCCTCCGTTACAACCGTTCCTGCCCTCAAATCTCGAGTTGCCCGGAGACAGCGCCGCTGCACGACCACCGTTTCCCGCTCATTTTCCGCGACGAACTTTCGTGATTCGCCCAGAGCATATTCGAGTTCGCGCGTCCGATCGACCATTTCCCGCCAGGAGGAGGGCGTCATGGAAAAGGGATGGTCTGGACCTTCACGCCGATTGTCATCTGTAAAGTGCTTCTCGATCACGCGGGCGCCCAGCGTAACCGCTCCCAGAACCGTAGCATGCCCCGGAGTATGGTCGGAAAGACCCAGTACCACCGAAGGGAACATGGTGCGGTAGGTCTCCAAGACGCGCAGATGGATGTGCTGGAAGTTCTCCAGGCGGGCGGTGTAATTTGTGTTGCATTGCATCAGGACCAGTTGCCGATTGATCTTGAACAATTCTTCGACCGCGCTTTGCACGTCTTCCACCTCGGAAGCGCCCGTCGCCAATAGTACCGGCTTCTGTTTGGAAGCCACCTTACGCAGCATCTCGGGCCACGTAATATCCCCCGAACCGATCTTGAACAAGCTCACGTAGGGGTCGAGCATGTCTACGGCTTCCAGATCGTAGGGCGCCGAAAAATATTCGATTCCGCAGGCTTCGCATTCCCGCTTCAACGCCGGGGTCCACTCCCAGGGCAAGCTGGCTTCGCGATAGACCTGAAACACACTCTTCTTCCATTTCGCCTGATGAGACAGTTGCGCGCCCATGGTGCGGAAGCCGCGCTCGCTGATAATTCCGGCAGCGCGAAAATTCTGGAACTTGGCCGCGTCGGCGCCCGCCTCAGCACAGAGCCGGATCAGCAGCTTGGCGCGTTCCAGGTCGCCGTCGTGATTGGCCGAAATATCCGCCACAAAATAGGTCGGATGTTCCCGGCCCACCGGTTTCTTTCCCAGATTCATTGTCGTCATTTCAGAACTCCTGTCAGGGGGCGCTTAATGCGATCCGCGTAACCAGCGTCGCGCAATTGGGAAAACCGGCGAAGTCCGGCCTCAACGTCCGGCATGGCACGCCCAAGAACCTCAGAGATCTTTCCCGTATTCAATGATGTGTTCATCGGCCGCCGCGCCTTTAAACCTGCATCCGCTATCCGGGTGGAAACAACCTGCCCCGGATCAAAACCAAACATCGAGGCAACTCGCCGGGCGAACTCGTACTTGCTGACGCCTTCAGACCCAACGACATGATAAAGACCGGGCAGCTTCTGGTCTAACAATGCCAGTAGCGCTTCCGCCAGATCATTGACCAGCACAGGGCAAAAAATCACCTCGGAGAATCCTGGCACGAGGCTGCCGAGAGCCAACTGCCGCAGAATCCATTCCGCCAGGCTATCTTTCTTCTGCGCGTTCCATCCATAAAAGTTGACGCGTGCAATCCCGGCCGTCGGATCCTCCCGAAGCGCCTCCCTTTCGCCCTGCAACTTGGTTTTAGCGTATACGTTCACCGGTGCCGCCGTATCCGTCTCGGCATAGTTGCCGCGCTCACCATCAAACACCGAGTCGGTGGAAATATAGAGCAACCGGGCGCCGCTCTCCGAACTGATCCTCGCGATCGCCGCAGGCATCACCACGTTGATTCGATGAGCTTCGCCGGGATGCTCTTCGCACCAGTCCACATCCGTCGCGGCGGCGCAGTGCACGACATGCGAAGGCTTGAGCTCCGTGAAGATTCGACGGGCTTCTGCCTCATCCGCCAGATCGGCGGCCAGCAGTTGCACTCCCTCCATGCGGACCGGATGGCAATGATAAATCCCAACCACTTCCCGCCCCTGCTCGTGCGCCAGCGATACAAGAGTGGCGCCGAGCAGCCCGCTGGCTCCAGTCACGAGGATCATTAACAGTCAGTCTCCGCTCCGGCGCTGCGCTCCCGCCCCCAGCGGTCGACAACGTGGCTACCGATGTTGGCCATCCCTTCCGTCACCATCCCACCAATTCTCCTTCGAAGTTAGCGTGTCGCGGTAATGTACGCTTCGCGCGGTGTCGTCAATAGTTGCCGCAGTCGCCCCGCGGCGGCCGGCTGCCAGCAAGTGGCGCTCACGTCAGCCCTGACGGCGTGCTGTTGCAGGTACTCCGGAATTTTATCGATCTCGCTCGGATCATTCAGGCTCCTGCCCACCCCGAAGCGATTGAACTGCTCGATATAACCATAGGGCCAGAATTCCAACCACTTGCACAGGAAGCATGGAATCCCGCGAATGGCACACTCCATCGCGACTGTTGACGTGATCGTGATCCCGAACCACGCCTTCTCCAGCAGATCCTCCGTAAGCGGGCCATCCACGATGCGCGCGGATCGTTTCTGCTCGATGGAAAGTACCCGCGCCAGCAACCTAGCCCTTTCGTTCTTGCTTTCCGCCGGATGCAGCTTCACGATGAGTTCGCGCCCCGTGGCCAGAGCCAAGTCAGCCAGCTGAGGTAATACATCCCGGTAGAACTCTTCTGCCCGCCCACCCGACACTTCGCAGGCCTCCGACAGGAAAAGCAGGTAGGGCCGAAACGCCTGAGAAGCCGAGTGCTTCCAATTTGCCGGCAGCGCTGGCGCACCGATTTCAACTTTCTCCTGTGGCGCTCCGCACACTCGCACCAGATAGTCTTCTTCCATCGTTCCCTTCGCCCAGATGACATCGCCATAACTGCGCTTAAAGACGTAGCGGCAATCCAGCGCCCCGTGATGACAAGCCACGTTCGGCAATCCGCGTTCCCGCGCCAAAAGCAACGGGATCCTCGTATACGGATTGCTGTCGTCCGCGCACAGCACGCCCTGGACCGGCTCGTTATCGAGAACATTTCGCCAGGCATCGCGAACCTCGAGTCCATGCCGGAACCACCGCGGAAAGCTATCCAAATATCCCAGCCGGTTCAGGATCTTGAATTCCTCGGCTCTGCATAATTCATCGAGCAGAGATCGCCAATGGTCCCCCATGGCCGCGGTCTCATCGCTCCGGTCACGCACGCAGGCATACGAAGAAAGCCATGCCGCTGTAACGTTTCGTGGCGTATTCCGGACCCATCCACTCTTTCGCGTGGTAACCAGCAGAAAATTTTCTTCGGGAAAGCTGTTCGCATAGGCGATGCCGGTGCGTGACACATTTACGTAGGCGGTGGGCAGCAACACGACCGGCCTTGCGGAGGGTCGGCGTTTTCGTCCCAAGCGCCCGCGGAACTGGTACCCCGCATCGTATTTGTCCCAGAAAACGTCGGTGATCTGCGACGCGGAAAGCCGGCTGGCCCTGCGGATGTAATGCCTCAATCCTCCTTTTTGGGCGCCACGGCCCGTGGGGAAAATATTTAAGCGCCCCGCCAGCAGTCCCCGCAGCAGGTTGGCATGAAGGCCGGGGCGAGTAACATATACTTCGTCGCCGGAGCTCACCGTCTGCGCAAAACGCTGCAGCAGAATCAGAGCCTCTATTTCGCCGTGCAGGAGCAGCGACATGATCTCCCACCAGTCGACGCCATATTCGTCGATTAGCCGCCCGCATCCCAACCCCAGCAGATCGCGTATTCGCCGAAAATCGTCGAAACCATGACGCAGCGCATTCAGATTTGTAACCGGACAGCGGAACTGGCGGCTCCAGCGCGCGTAACTATTCTTCCCGCCAAGTCCGAGATCCACCACGCGATCCCAAGGCAGACTTGCCCAGGGGCCATTTTCGGGATCGTCCTCGGAATGGATGAGAAGTACCTTCATGAATGAAGCACGTCAGCCCGCAAAAACCAGCCCATCCGTCAACCTTCGTGCAGCGCCTTCTGCGCGACCGATCGATTGATCTCAGCAAGCTCCGGCTCGCGTTCCATCAGACTCAGTAGATCGCGCAGCAGGAAACCCTGACCGCCGTGTGAATAAACTGCGCGAACAAACTCCAGATCCTCTGAAGTATCTACCGTCCAGCGATACGCGCTGTAATCTTCATCTTCCGTTACCGACAGAATCTTGAACCGCGCGGGGTTCTCATAAATGTAAGGGGTCACATGAGCGCGCTGATATGGCAGACGGGCCTCACGCCAGGCCATTTCCAGGGCGCTGAAGGTCATGATTTCGGTGTCCAGCCCCCGCGGATAGGTGCGGACCACGCAATTCGACGCGTAGTCCGGCTGTTCCTCCAGGAACGCTCGCACCGTCCTGTCGATGACCTCGCAATCGATCAGCGGACAGTCGGCAGTGATTCGGACAACAGACTGGGCCTGGTGCTCGCGGGCCGCCCGGTAGTAGCGATCCAGCACGTCCGCTTCGCTGCCGCGAAAACAACTAACGTTCTGCTCGCGGCAGAAAGCGACGATGGCATCGTCGGCAGGCTCGGTCGTGGTTGCGGCCACGACCTCATCCAAGGTCTTCGCGGCTCGCGTGCGTTGGATCACGTGCCAAAGCATCGGGCGTCCACCAATATCGGCGAGCACTTTGCCCGGAAGGCGCGTGGAACCCATGCGCGCCTGAATAACCGCCACCACTTGCGGATGTGCGCTGTTACCCATTTGAGTCACGCTTCGGTGGTCCTAAGAACCTTCGCAAGATCTCGTTTCCTCACCAGTCTAGAGCGCTCGAACCCAGCTTCAGACGGCGTAATGGCTTGTGACCTTACGCACCGACCGAACCACGTCCTCCACATCTTCGTCGCTCATCCCGTGAAACAACGGGAGGGTGATCAGCCGCTCGTAAGCGTCCTCCGCGATCGGGAATTCGCCTCCCCGGTATCCGAAGCGATCTCGGTAATAGCGATGAAGGTGCACGGGAATATAGTGCACGTTGACCCCAATGTTCTCCGCCCGCAATGCCCGGAAAACCTGGCCACGGCCCGCGCTCAGTCTCTCGAGATTGAGCCGCATCGGGTAAAGATGCCACGCTGGCCTCACGTCGGCTCGCACCGCCGGCGGCGCGATCTCAGAAAGATCGCCGAACGCATCGGCATAGCGGGCCGCAATCTCTCGCCTGCGCGAAAGATTTGCCTCGAGCTTTTTCAGTTGCGACAGTCCCAGCGCGCAGGCGATATCGGTGAGCCGGTAGTTGAAGCCCAGCGCCACCATTTCGTAGCGCCATTGCCCGTCGGTCTGCCGCTGCCGGGCATCGCTCGATATGCCGTGATTGCGAAACTGTCGCAGCGTCTCCGCAAAATCAGCTCGGTCCGTGGTCACCATGCCACCCTCACCGGTGGCCAGATGCTTCACCGGATGAAAACTGAAGACGGTCATATCGGCGATGCCGCCAGCACGCCGTCGTCGATACTCGGCACCTAGCGCGTGACAGGCATCTTCGATCACAATGAGGCCGTGCGCCGCCGCAAGGTCCAGAATCGCATCCATATCCGCCGGATGCCCCGCGTAATCCACGGGAAGCACGACCCGCGTACGCGGCGTGATTCGCGCCGCGACCTGCTCCGGATCCAGATTGAGCGTATCTGCGCTCACATCGGCGAACACCGGAGTCGCTCCCTGATACAGCACGCAGTTCGCCGTAGCCGCAAACGTCATGGGAGAAGTGATCGCTTCGTCGCCCAGCTTCAGCCCTGCCGCGAACGCGGCGCCGTGCAATGCCGCCGTACCGGAACTGAAGCTCACCGCATGTTTGGCTCCCACCCATGCCGCAACCGCTTCCTCGAACTCTCCCACCTTCGGACCTGTGGTAAGCCAATCGGAGCGCAGCACGTCCACCACGGCCTGAATGTCATCTTCCCCAATCGACTGTCGGCCGTAAGGCAGAAGCGTTGGCCGAACCGGGGATCCTCCATCGACGGCGAGTATTTCCTGGCTGGAGGGTGTTACCGGCATGGCACGGGTCCGGAGTCGATCTTCTGGTTGCTGCGTGGCATCTTATGCAGGCACGCGCGACTTCGCCGCGGCTCCGGGCTCAATCAACTCCTGCAGTTGCTCGTTGGTGAGCCACTGTTCATTGCTGTCGCTGGTGTAGCGGAAGCCCTGGGGCAGTTCCCTGCCGTGAAGCCAGTTTGTTCCCTTCCACCAGGGATGGGATGGCTGGATGATATACATTTCATCCAGTTCCACGGCGTTGCGCGCTTCGTCTTCGGAAAGCAGCACTTCGTGCAGCTTTTCCCCGGGTCGAATGCCGATATATTCGACCACGCATCCGGGAGCGACAGCTTCGGCCAGATCCACCAGCCGCATGCTGGGAATCTTGGGCACGAAGATTTCACCGCCGTGCATCTGCTCGATCGCACGGATCACAAAACGAACTCCATGTTCCAAAGTGAGCCAGAAGCGGGTCATGCGAGGGTCGGTAATCGTGACCCGGCCCCGCTTGCGCTGCTCCATGAACATGGGAATCACGCTGCCCCGGCTGCCGACAACGTTTCCGTATCTCGCGCAACTGAAGCGCGTATCTCGCGCTCCCGCGTAGGCGTTGGCCTGCACGAACATTTTTTCGGCGCACAGTTTGGTGGCTCCATAGAGATTGATCGGATTCACGGCTTTGTCGGTACTGAGAGCGAGCCCCCGCTGGACTCCCTGGTCGATGGCCGCGTCGATCACATTGCGTCCCCCGATGATGTTGGTCTGGATCGCTTCGAACGGGTTATATTCGCAAGCCGGAACCTGCTTCAACGCCGCCGCGTGCACCACCACGGTTACGCCTGAGAAAGCGCGCTGCAGCCGGCTGGCATCGCGCACATCCCCGATAAAATAGCGCAGGCTGGAGTGGTCCAATCCCGCGGCCCGCATGTCGTGCTGCTTGAGTTCGTCGCGGCTGAAGATCACCAGCCGCTTGGGGTGATACTCCCGCAACATGATCTCGACGAACTTCTTGCCGAACGATCCCGTGCCGCCCGTGACCAACACTTCTTGTTCCGGCCAATTCATCGACGCTGCCTCAACCCTCTTGTTCGCGTGCCGTATCCTTTACGTCTGCCTGGCAAACCGGCGGCGCCCGCAATTACAACCGGCTGGGAATGATGATTGCAAAGTAGTATAGCGGAGTTTCTTGACTCGGCGTGAACGCGCACCATTGCATTTAAGAGTGCCGGCTTCGATTCGCCAATTGTTTTCGCGGAAAGCAATGCTAGAATGTTTGCGAAACCGCTACAACTTTTGCAAGAGAAGTCGCGGGCGATGAACCAGCCATCGATTCGCCGGCTTTCTTTGGGTTGCGGGTGCAGTGCCGGCCTGTTCAGCCCGAACGGCTTGGAAGACCTGTTGAGGAGAGTGCATGGATTCCGGATCGCTGGTGCAGGCCAATAACCCCATTCGCGAAATACAGCCGCCGAACGCGGACTTGGGGAGATCGATCGGCCCGCGAGTCTATCCCGAACTTGTTTCCCAGGAGTCGGTTCTCGGCGAATACGTCCGCGTTTTGGTGAAGCGCAAGTGGACGGTTCTCGCCTGCCTCATCGCGATCTTCTCCGTGGTCGCCATCGCCAGCCTCAAGATGACTCCGGTCTACGAGGCCAGCGGCAGCATTGAAATCAACAAGCCGGATTCCGGGCTGGTGAACTTCAATAACTCTCCAACTTTCAGCGTCGACAATTACGATCCGACCGAATTGGAAACCGAAGTGATGATCCTGCAGAGCGATCTTCTGGCCCTGCAAGTCGTCAAGGAACTAGCCCTGGACCGCCGGCCGGAGTTCGGCGGAAAGACAGCCGCGCTGCCCTCTTCGCTCGATCTCGCGCCCGACCCGCTGCAAGCCGACACGGCTCGGACCTCTTCCCTGCTGGCTGGCTTTAGGGGCAATTTGAAGGTAGCGCTATCTCCCAATACACACATCATCAGGGTGTCGTTCCGCAGCCCGGACAAGGATTTGGCGGCCAACGTGGTCAACAGCCTGATGGACACCTATCGGGACAACAACTTCAAATCCCGCTTCGACTCCACCATGCAGGCCTCCGACTGGCTTTCCAAACAGCTCGTGGACTTGCAGATGAAGGTGGAAACCTCCCAGGAAAAACTGGTGCGCTACCAGAAAGAGCACGAAATTCTGGGTATCGACGAAAAGCAGAACATCACCACCTCGAAGCTGGATGAACTGAACAAAGCGCTGACGACGGCGGAATCCGAGCGCATGGACAAGGAATCCGTGTACCGATTGGTTCAAGCGGGCGATACCGATACGATCGCATCCGCGGCCGGCGCCTTGGACTCGGCCGGAACCGGATCGTCGTCTTCCTCACTGCTGGAAATTCTCCGCGGCAAGGAAGCCGACTTGAAGATTCAAGCCGCCGAACTGAACACGCAGTTTGGGCCCTCTTACCCGACGCTGGCGCAAATCAACAACCAGATCAAAGAAATCGACGCGCAGCTTCTGGCGGAAACCAGGAAGGTAGGCGGCAAGATCAAAGGGCAATATATGGCGGCGTTGCAGCGGGAAAACATGCTGCACGACGCCCTCGAAAAACAAAAGCAGGAGGCGAACAAACTTAACGAGAGCGCGATCGAATACAGCCTGCTGAAGCGTGACCTCGACACCAACCGCCAGCTCTACGAAGGACTGCTGGAGAAACTAAAGGAGGCCGGGGTTTCGGCCGGTCTTCGTTCCAATAACTTTCGCATTGTGGACGTTGCCCGCGTGCCGAACGGGCCCATCGAACCCAACATTCCGCGCAATCTTTCTTTCGCCTTCATGCTCGGCCTGACCTCGGGCGTGGCCCTTGCCTTTCTGCTGGAGGGATTGGACAACACGGTACGCACGACCGAACAGGCACAAATGATTTCCGGCCTTCCGCCGCTGGGCATGATTCCCCTGGGATCGAGGACGGCGCGAGAAGGCGCAAGCTCAAAGCGACTGGTGATCGCCACCTCCAAGGAGGCGGTGGAATTGATCACGCAAGTCCGGCCGCAGTCGCAGATGGCCGAATCCTACCGCGCCCTGCGAACTTCGCTGCTGCTCTCCAACCTGGGTGCGCCTCCCAAAGTGATCATGGTGACCAGCGCACTTCCTCAGGAAGGCAAGACGACCACCAGCATCAACTGCGCGGTGGTCCTGGCGCAGAAAGGCATTCGCGTGCTGCTGATCGACGCCGACCTTCGGAGGCCGAGCATCCATAAGACTCTGGGCATGGGCCCCCGCAGCGGCCTCAGCAACGTCCTTACCGGAAGTGCCACGTTGGAACAGGCGATCACGCGATCTCCCATCCTTCCCAACCTGGACGTATTGCCCGCCGGGACGCCGCCGCCGAATCCTGCCGAACTGCTGGCTTCCACGAACATGCGCGACGTATTGGACCTCTTGCGCGGACACTACGACCATATTGTGGTGGACACGCCCCCCACACTGTCGGTCACGGATGCCGTAGTGCTCTCGCCGCGGGCCGATGCCATCGTGCTGGTCATCCGGTCGGGACAGACCACCAAGCAGGCGCTTCGCCGCTCCCGCGATATTCTGACCCAAGTGAATGCGAAGGTCTCGGGCGTGCTGTTGAATGCAGTCGATCTCAGTTCCCCGGATTACTACTATTACTACGAATATCAGGGCAAGTATGCCCGCTACTATCGCGACGATGCCTCGCACGAGGACCAGGACGAGGATAGCGACGACACCGAGGAGACTCCCGCGGCATCGCCCAACAGCGCGTAGTCACGGGAACGGCGTGTTCGTGATCGCGCTTCCAACGGGACACTATGGAGATACCACTCAATTCTGCCGCGCGGAAAAGACTCGTCATTGGCGCGAGCGTGGCGCTCTGCGTGATCTATCTGTTTCTCGTGGGACGCTTGTTTGTCGGGTCTTTGTTCGCTGAAAAAGCCGAGTTTGCCAGTCTGCGGCGAGCGGTGCGCCTCGACCCGGGTGACGCCGACTACCGCAATCATCTGGGACGCTATTACGCGCTAGTGGCAAGGGATCCCGGGGCGGCCATCGAGCCCTATCGCGCCGCGGTACAACTCAATCCGCATTCGGCGCGCTATTGGTTCGATCTGGCCTCCGCCTATCAGGTGCTGGGAGACGTTTCCAATCAGACGCAGGCTCTGGAACGCGCCATCCAAGCCGATCCCACAACCCCCGACGTCGCTTGGGAAGCGGGGAACTTTTATCTCGTGCAAGGGGAAAACGAGAAGGCTCTGCGTGAATTCCGCGTGGTCTTGGAGAATGAACCTACGCTGGCCGACCCCGCGATTCAATTCTGCTGGCGCATCAACCCGGACGTGGATGCGCTTTTGCGCGACGTTGTTCCCGCCCGCTGCGAGGCTTACCTTGCGTTCCTCAACCTGCTCATGCAGAAGCAGGAAACGGCGGCGACCGCCAAGGTTTGGGCTGCCTTGATGGCAACGCCGCATCCTTTTGAGCTGCGCTACGTCTACGACTATTTCCAGTTCTTGCTCAACCATAAGGACGTGGATCAGGCCACCTTGGTGTGGCAGCAGACGGCCTCGCGTTTCGGCTTGTCCTCTTACTTACCCTCGGGACGCAACTTAATTGTTAACGGCGATTTTGGCCTCGACGTTCTAAACGGAGGCTTCGATTGGCAGTATCAGAAACAGCAGAGCGTAACTCTTACTCTGGATCCCAGCGACTTTCACGGCGGCCACCGCTCGCTGTTGATTACGTTTGATGGCCCGGGCGTAACCGATGCGGGGATTCGTCAATTCGTCGCGGTGCAGCCCAACACCCTCTACGAGTTCTCTGCTTACTATAAGAATGTGGAACTCGAGGGCGCCGGCGGCCCGCATTTGACGATTCAGGATGTGATTACTCAGGCTATCTTGTATGACAGCGACGAACTGAAAGAAGCGGGGTTCTGGAAATCTATCACAGGAGAATTCACCACGGGGTCCGATACCCGATTGTTGGTGCTGCATGTCCGGCGCCTGCCGGAGGGGAGTCCGATCCGTGGTAAGCTCTGGGTCGACGATTTCCGCCTCGCGCCCAAGCGGCAATAGCCCCTGGAATCGAAAGCTTTTAGTCTTATGAGCGCCTCCAGCATCACCGCAATCCGCAGCCGCGAACGCTCGGCACAAGCCGGCTCGATGCTGCTGTATGGGATCTTCGGCCTGCTCCTGTTTGGGCCGCTCGCCTTCGGTGCGGTTGAACCCTGGTCGATCTTCCTGGTTGAAGCCGGCGCCGTCGCCCTGTTTCTATTGTGGGTGAGCAAGCAGGTCCTCGACGGCGAAATGAAGGTCAAGTGGAGCCCTCTGTTTCTTCCTATGGGAGTGTTCGGCCTGCTCATCGTTTCGCAACTGGTCTTCCACATAACCGCGTATCCGCACGATACGTTGTCACTGGCGCTGTTGTATGTTTCCTACGCGATGCTGTGCTTTCTGGCCGCGCAAGCGCTGCTTCGCGGCGCCCAGGCGCGGCGTCTGGCTGTGATTTTCTCGGTGTACGGAGCCGCACTGGCCTGCTTCGCGCTGATCCAGGGAATTTCGTCGAATGGCAAGTTGTACTGGATTCGCCAGCCCCGCATGGGAGGCTGGATCTACGGGCCCTACGTAAATCACAACCACTACGCGGGCCTGATGGAAATGCTCGTGCCCATCCCGCTGGTCTTGTCTCTGACGCGTCTGGCTCCCGCCAAAGCGCGCACAGCGGCGGCGGCGGCGGCGGCCGTCATGGTGGGAACGATTTTTCTTTCCGGATCGCGCGGCGGCATGCTGGCTGTCGTTGCCGAGCTGGTCATCCTGGCTGCACTGTTCGTCAAGCAGAAGCGCGGCCTGCGCACCGCTTTTGGCATTGGCGTATTTCTCGCGATTGTGGCGGGACTGCTCGTCTGGATCGGCGGCAGCGAACTCAGCCAGCGAATTGCGACCGCGGGTCCGGGGCACTCCGAACTTTCCAGCGACATTCGCGCCTACATCAACCGCGACGGCCTTCGGATGTTTCTGAAGAAGCCTGCCGCAGGTTGGGGACTGGGAGCGTTTCCCATCGTGTATCCGCAGTTCCGCACCTTCTACACCAATTTCTTCGTGAACGAGGCCCACAACGACTATCTGCAACTGCTCGTGGAAATGGGTCTGCTCGGGTTTGCGACCATGATCTGGTTTGTGGTGACGGTCTATGCCCGCGCCTTCAAGAAAATCGGCAACTGGACCGGGGAGATCAGCGGCGCGGTGACTTTGGCCTGCATGCTGGGACTGAGCGGCATCTTAGTGCACAGCGCGGTCGACTTCAACCTGCAGATCCCTGCCAACGCCGCGCTTTTCTACGTGCTGTGCACCGTCGCCGCCTCGGAACCCTTTGTGCAACCTGCCCGCAAACGCCGCGTGGCCAGCAGCGAACCTCGCGAAGAAACGATGGCATCGCCAGAAGCTTTGCAGCAGCCAGCCACTAATTTCTGAGGTCAACTCAATTCTTGAGAGTTCCGCAGCGGCTAAGCCGGAGATCTTTGCTTGCGGTTGCGGCATCGCTAAAGCGATGCCCTGATACAAATCGCGAGTTTCCGACAACCACTAAAATCTTTGGTCTTTTGGACCAACCTGTTTACTGCGTGCGGGAACAGCTGGCAGACCGAGATCTGGATCTTAAAAAAATACAGATCGATCTGGCTAAAATATCTGGAATCAATATGTTACGGATTTTCGAGCTGGCGGAGTCCGGCTAAAATATTGAAAACAAATATTTTACTCGTAAAATATTCCATTCAAAGGACTTAGACGATCTTGCCTGAGCTAAGTTGCCTGGAATCAACGAGCGGCTCGCAAAATATTGAATTTGCTGGAGTTATCTTGCTGCTATTCAAATTTCAAAGAGCTAATGCGTATAGAGATAATCGTCTCAGGTGCGAGGATCGAAGTCAAGGAGAATTTCGGGGAGTGGCTCAGTATGATTCAGGACGGCTGTGTGCGCACGCGAGATCCCTCGTCCCGCTGGTGAAAACGCGGGACTTCGGGATGACTCCGGAGAGGGCGCAAGGGTGAAGAATTCAAATTGAGCCACTACCGAGAATTTCGGGGGAGTGGTCCAACAAAGCGAACACTATCTCGGAATCAAATATGACCCCGGAATGCTCTCGTCTAGCGTTGCAAGGACAGCGCCCTTCGCGCTCGCAAGTTTGCTCAAGTGACCGTCGGTAATTTGCTTAGGCGCTTTGACCCAACCGGGAAGATGAGAAACATCGTGTTCGTCTGGAATGAACGTGAGACGAGCGGTGCGTCCCTGTTTAAGACGCAGCAACAGTGCGCGTGCTTGAGCGACGGTGAATCCATAGGCCGGGGCTTGGGAAAGCACACGCAGAAATCCAAGCTCGGTGATCGAGCAACTCGCCAACTGCTTTGAATTACTCGATTGGACCCAGGAAGCAACGCGAGCGTGGAATTCGTGATTCATGAACCCGAGCGCGACCAGAGCGTTCACATCGAGCAAGTAGATCATGGCTAGTAGATCATGTCAGGTAGATCAGGGAAAGCTTGCCAGGATCTCTTCCACTTCCTTGCTGCTTAACGTCGGCGCGTTGGGGCCCGCGCTCAGAGCCGGCAGTCCGGTAACCGGGTCAGTCACAAGTTTCGCTCGATGAGCCCGTTTCTTGCGCGGCGTCAAGACAATACTCCCATCCTCTATATTGGCGTCCAGCGGATCGCCCGCCCGAATATCGAGCCGGCGCCGAAGCGGCCCGGGAAGAACGACTTGTCCCTTGGTGGAGACTCTGGTCTGCATGGTAAGACAATCTTACCTCGTATTGCGCCGATTTCGCAACCCATCCGGTTCATGCGCTCGTTGGAGGCGAAGAGCTGGACTGCGGCTCGGCCGAGTTGAGTGCGAACCTTGAGTGGACGCGTGGTCACGGGTGCCTGCTCATTGACCTATGATACTTGCGAGCCGTCGCTAATCTTCGGGGGAACTTCCCGCGCCCGGATTTCAGTCCTGTCTATCCAAGCAATGGAGAGACAGGACTGAGGCACGCTCCTCTATCAGGTGGAGGCTACCAGGTCCAGGCGCTGACTTCGTCCACGTACTCGGTGTATGCCGAACCTGCGTCATCGCCGTCCAGTTGGAACTGGACCGTGAAGTTGTCACCGTAGGTAGTCGACGCGGGGTTCAGGGTCACAGCAATGCTGTGCTGCGCATTGTCGATTTGCATGGCGCTGTAGGTGTAGGTGTTGGCGGTGTGATTGATGGTGCCGTACCACTTCAGTGTGTGCCAGGCGCCGGTGGAGAGGGAACAGACGATGGTGGTGTTGACCCAAGCACCGGTATTCGGGTTCCAGTACTGCCATACCTTCGAAGATCCCAAGATATTGCATTGAGTTCCGAAGTAGAAGCTCTTGCCGCCGTCCCAGACGGGGAAGTCAAACTCCAGAGCTTGCGAACTTGCCCCGGTGTTGACTTGAAAGCTCCACTGGACTTCAAAATTCGAAGCGGTATCTTGCTGGCCGAGATGGTTGTACCAGAGGATTCCCCAATAGTCGGGTGGCGTCCCATCGCCAGCGGCGTACGCGGCAAGCGCATTTCCGTCGAGGGAGGGGGTGGCCACATCGTTGAGAGAGAAGGAAGTGGGAGCGTAGGAGGCGCAGCTGGGAACAGAGTCGCAGAATTGCCAATCGCTCAGCGGATCGTCGTCAATGTTCAGGAATGGGGTGGCGGTGGAAGGAGGCATGGGGATCAAGCCTCCGCCGATGGTGTCGAAGGTGACGTTCTCGTATCCATTTATAGAGCCGGCCCAGCATTTCACCTGAATCGTATGAGTTGCCACGGTCGTCTTTACCAGAATGTCGAGAGAAGTAGCACTTGAGGTGTTGGAATAGTAGGGGGTGGAATTCGAGTCGAGGTAAACATCCCACCCAGTGATTGTCCCAGTGGAAGAGCAGGTGGCCTGGAGGGTGAATGGCCAATCCAAAGATGCACCAGCGGAAGGCTGAAGAATTTGCACAACCGGGTTGGAAGCGAGGGCTGCGCTGCACAGTGCGATGCACATGGCCAAGGTAAGTACGAGCGATTTCATGGGAACAACTCCTTTTAGGTCGGACGCAATTATTTGTTGCTTTACCGCGAGTTGCGGGTTGGCAGCGTCCAGTAATGCAGACACTGGCGAGGGATAGCGAAGGGAGTTAACGAGGGGAACGGTGCATGAGTCTCCGAGGTCAGAATGTCCGCATTGGAATCGCGGCTGGAATAACTATCTGCCAAGGGCGAGTTGATTAATGTCTCATATAGCACACGTAAGTGGAATAGTGCGGGAACTTAATAATGATAGATACAAGGCTGTGGAACACTAAGGCGGAATGTAAGTTCGCGTAGCTCGATTTTGCATCGTCGTTAGCACATGATAGGTCCAGTTTGGATACTTGCCTCCACGCGAGGCCGATATTAGAAGTATTAAGACCTGCGGTTTTGCCGTGAGTTTGATTGAGCCGTCAGGCGGAGGGAACGGCAGTGACGAGAGACGAAGCCTGGAGTCTGGCCAATCATTGGGTTGCGGCCTGGAACGCTCACGATCTGGACTTGATCATGACGCATTATGAGGATGCGATCGAGTTGATCTCGCCCGTTGCCGCCCGTCTTTTGGGGACGCCGGATGGCAAGGTGGCAGGGAAGTTAAACGTGCGAGCTTACTTTCAGCGAGGGCTGGAAGACTACCCGGAACTCCACTTTCGACTTGAGGACGTGCTCTGGGGCGTAAACAGCATCGTGCTTTACTACACAAATCAAAAGGGAACACGCACGGCAGAATTCATGGAACTGTCTGCGAGCGGGAAGGTGGTGCGAGTGGTGGCGAACTACAATTCCTAGGCGGTGAGCTTCCGGGCGGCATCGTATCCTCCAAAGTTCTTGGCAGTCAACGGGTTTTGTGGTTGGAAATGGCCTTAGCGGTGGAAACTTTTTGGCGCGCTGCCGGACTGCGAAAACTTCAGCGCCATTGATCGACTGCTTTCCACCAAATTAAACGCAGCCATTCGTCGACAAAGGTTTTCGCCCATTGCCGGTGCGTCCACCATCGGGTTCCGAAGCTCTCGTCGTTCCGGGCGGCCGCGACCGAGTATTCGTGACCGGGGATTTCGCGGCGGAAAACATCCAGGGCGCGGCGAGTGTGAAAATCGGACGTCACAATCAGCACGCTTCTCGCGCCTTCGCGCGCCAGGCATTTCTCGGCGTCCTTCGATTCATCCCTGGTCGACAGGCCGTCGATCGGACAAACGCTGACCGATGCCGGCTGCGGCAAGTCCCGGATGTATTTCTCTGCCAATTCAATCTGGGTGAATTCGTAGAGTTTCGCGTTGGTGGGGACATCCAGCACGATGCGCCGCCCGTATCCCTGCGCGAGAAGTTCGAGGGCGCGTTGCGGACGGCGATCCGTCTCCCCGGCGAGTACCAGGATCACATCGGACGGGAGGGGCGCGTCGACCACGAGAAAGTTCGCGGCCTTCGCCGCGAACCCGGCCGACAATGCCAGCAATACCAAGGCGATGAACCCTGCGAGTTTGACTGCGCCCGGTCTTTTCATAGGTTCGCGATCATAAATTCCGGACTGGGTACCGTGGACTTAAAGCTCCCCATGACTTTGGTGCTGGTCAGCACCGCGTGACGCCGCAACCGCGTGCTAAAATCGAAACGAAATTTCCCCGGCCCACAGAAGAACTCCGTGAGAAATCGCGGCTGCGACGACGACGAATTACTCTGCCGTAAATCGTTCGAATGATCAACTTGAAAGTGATCAACTCGAACGCGATCGATAGAAGAGGATCCATTGAAGAGCGATCAACTCATCAGCAAGATTCAGCAGCGTCAGGCCCGCGTGGGCATTATCGGCCTCGGTTACGTAGGATTGCCGCTGGCCCTGCTGTTCAGCGAACAGAAGTTTGCCGTCACGGGTTTCGACATCGACCAGCGCAAGGTCGAGGCCCTGGCGCAGGGTAACTCCTACATTTACCGCATCAGGGCCGAAGAAATCCGGACGGCAAAGGCGCAGGGCTTTTCCGCCACCTCCGACTACGCAAAGCTGGTCGAGATGGACGCCGTCATCATCTGCGTGCCCACGCCTCTCAACCAATACCACGAACCCGATCTCAGCTTCATCACGGATACCACGCATGCCATTGCGCCGCACTTGCAGGCCGGGCAGTTGGTGGTGCTTGAGAGTACAACGTATCCGGGTACGACAGAAGAGGTGATGCTGCCGATTCTGGAGAAAGAGAATAAGAAGGGGCTGAAGGCTGCGCGCGGAGCGTCTTCCAGCGCGTCCGGCCCGGGAGCGTCGGGCGGAGAGAAGGAATTTTTTGTGGCGTTCTCTCCCGAACGTGAGGATCCGGGCAACACCACGGTGGCGCGCCGCGATATCCCCAAGGTTGTAGGGGGAGTAAATGCGGAGGCCTCGGAACTGGCCGGGGCCTTGTACGGATCGATTTTCCAGCGGACGGTTCCGGTCTCTTCGCCGGCCGCGGCCGAAATGACGAAGCTGCTGGAGAATATCTATCGCTGCGTCAACATCGCGCTGGTCAACGAACTTAAGCTGCTTTGCCTGCGCATGGGATTGGACATCTGGGAAGTCATCGAAGCGGCTTCGACCAAACCCTTTGGATTCCATCCTTTTTACCCTGGACCCGGGTTGGGTGGGCACTGCATTCCGGTCGATCCCTTCTATTTGTCGTGGAAGGCCAAGGAATGGGACTTCCGCACTCGCTTCATCGAACTCGCGGGAGAAATCAATACGAATATGCCCTATCACGTGCTCGCCTCCATCGGCGGGGCGCTGAACGGGCACAAGAAGTCGGTAAACGGTTCGCGGGTGCTCATCCTGGGCGTGGCGTACAAGAGAGATATCGACGATCTGCGCGAGTCTCCGGCCCTCACCATCATCGAGCTCTTGCAGAAAGAGGGAGCCGAGGTCAGCTATCACGACCCCTACTTCCCGTTCATCGGAAAAGGGCGCAAATACGATTTGCAGATGAAGCGGACGGAACTGGAGAAACTTAGTCAGTACGATTGCATCGTGATCGTAACCGATCACTCCGACTACGATTACCGGAAGATCGTAGGCGAAGCGCAGCTAGTAGTCGACACACGGAACGCGACCAAGGGCATCGAAAGTCCAAAAGTCGTGCGGTGCTGAATGAGAGCGCGAGAGTTGTGTGGCGTGGACCAGAATTGCGGGGGTTGGGCCCTTGCGGCGACACAAAGGGGCTCTTGCCCGTTTCGGAAGTAAAAGCCCATTTAGGGTGTAATTCTTTGCCGCTTATTCCCCCACCCGCGCCCGTCGCTGGGGGCGGAAGTGTAAGTAATTGAAAGAGAAACACGTTGGACTTCCAGATCGCCGGCGAAATGGCCTTTGCCGTGCAGCACATTTCAACCTTGGGGGTAGTAGACTAGAAGCCTCTTGACCCTCTGCGGTCCTGGGAGCAGCGTCCTGCACCGAGCCGAGAAACTTTCAACCCCGAACTGGTGTTTTGAACGACAGACGAGCAAAAGCGGCTATGAATTCTTCTCCCCAAGAGACTCTGTTTTCCCTGCTCCCGAAAGCAAGAACCCCTTGGACCGAATTCGTTTTCAGCACGGGAGCACAAGCTGCCCTGATCACGTTTCTCCTGTGGCTGCGCTTGCTGCATCCCGGAATTATCTCGTCTCCCGAGCGCAATTTCCGTTCGGTTCAACTGGTGAGCACTCCGGTTCCGGTTAATCATCAGCCGCAGCCTTTGCGCGAGTTGCAGAAACCAATACTCGTCGCTGACCTGGATCCACCGGCGAACGCGTTGCGCCTTCCCGCCCGGCAGCCGAAATCTCCAGCAAAGTTGGAGGATGATCCCGCCCCCACGGTCAGCGTCGCACCGAAAAAATTGGATCCACTGAACTCGGCACCTGTGATTCCCAAGCAGGCCGTAAAGACGAACGTGTTTTCCACCGGCAGTTCGGCGATTCCCACGATCGCGCGCGCTCCATCGCAGGTGCAAACCGGAGGCTTCGGAGATCCGAATGGCATTCCGGCGAAAGCCGGTCAGGGCAAGGTTGTCAACATCGCGGCGCTCGGTTCCTTCGATCTACCATCCGGAGGGGGCTATGGCAACGGCAGCGGCGGCACCAAGGGGGTGCCGGGAGTGGTCGCAAGTTCCGGCTTTGGCAGCGGTACGGCCACCGCGGACGCACCTTCTCGTGTGTCAGCAGCGCCGACGGTTCAAACGAGCGGCTTTGGCGATGCCGATGTTACCGCTCCATCAACGGTGCGATCTCATGCGGTAGAGGCTGCCTCTGCCCAAGGAGCACCAGCGGAGATTCTTTCCAAGCCAACTCCCATTTACACTCAAGAAGCTCGCAGCTTGCGGATTGAGGGCGAAGTTCTTTTGGAAGTAGTTTTGGAAGCTTCCGGCAGCCTGCGCGTGGTGCGGGTCATGCGCGGATTGGGTCACGGCCTCGACGACAACGCGGTCAAAGCCGCCGAACAGATTCATTTCAAACCGGCGACGAGGGATGGACAACCAGCCGATTCTACAATCGTATTGCACATTATTTTTCAGTTGGCATAGGTTGCCAAGAAGGTCTTCCATGCGAATGTTCCAGGTAGGGTTGCTTTCGTTCTGTCTGCTGTTGGCGGGGTCTTTACCGGCGCTCGCGCAGGATGCGGCGTCTGCCGCACCTCAAGCCGCGGCTACTGGGGCCTCTGTGGGCCAGGATCAAGGTCCGGCCATTCTTTCTCCTCCGCCTGCCGTGTCCTTTAATGACGTCATGGACCGGGTGATCCGGAAAGAGCACCTCTTCGTGGCGCAGATGCGGCACATGCGTCCCATGGTCGAGACTTACCTGCAGGATCTCAAGACCGACAGCAGCGGAAATGCCGTGCCCGTCAAGGACCAGTACTTTCTCGGCCGCCTCGACATGAGCGAGGGCCCGGAAGACACCTCATTCGTAGGCCAGCCCGGGTTCGGACACCGCATGGTCAACCGGCTCACCGGCCTCTACGCAATGCACTTCCTGCCTCTGGGTTTCGCTCAGATGGTGGTGCTCGATACCGATTTTCAGAAGAAGTATTACGACTTTACGTTTGTGCGCCGCGAGTTCCTCGGCGAAGTACGCTGCCTCGTGATCGATGTGCAACCCAAGGAAAATGCCCCGCCGGGACGGTTTCTGGGTCGGATCTGGGTCGAAGACCAGGACTACAACGTGGTGCGGTTCAACGGCACCTATTACCCGCACCCGAAAACGAGCTTTTATCTCCACTTCGACAGTTGGCGGCTGAACATGCGCCCGGGCGCGTGGCTGCCTGCCTATGTTTACAGCGAGGAATCGGACCTGAAGGCGGGCCTGGGGAGGTCTTTGCACTTTCGCGCGCAGACCCGTCTTTGGGGCTATGACTTGAAGGCTCTGAACAAGAATACGGAATTTACCGAGATTCTGGTAGACGCTCCACAGTCGGTCAAAGACCAGAGCGACGCCGCGGCGGACGCAACCCCCATAGTCGCCGAGCGGATGTGGGAACGCCAGGCCGAAGATAACGCGCTCGAGCGCCTGCAGAAGATCGGCTTGCTGGCGCCTCCCGGCGAAGTGGACAAGATCCTGCAGACCGTGGTCACCAACCTGTTGGTGACCAACAACATCGATCTCCCGGCGGATGTCCGCTGCCGCGTCCTACTCACTTCTCCCCTGGAGTCATTCACCATCGGACACACCATCGTGATCAGCCGTGGGTTGCTCGATGTTCTGCCGGACGAGGCTTCGCTGGCCATGGTTTTGGCCCATGAACTGAGTCATATTCTCCTGGGCCACAAATTCGATACCAAGCTGGCATTCAACGACCGCTTGTTTTTCCCCGATGAAGAATCGTTCCAGCGCCTGGATTTCAAGCGCCGTCCGGGCGACGAAGAAGCGGCTGACACCAAAGCCCTGGAACTGCTCAAGAACTCTCCGTACAAGGACAAACTTGGCACCGCCGGGTTATTCCTGAAGGCTTTGCAGCAAAGCGCTCCCGATCTGCCCTCCCTGATTCGCCCGCACCTGGGCAACAGCCTGGCGAGCGGCAAGAGCATGCGCATGTCGGTGTTGTTGGAAGCCGCGCCGCAGCTGGAGCCGCAGCGCACCGATCAGATTGCCGCGCTTCCTTTGGGCGGCCGCATCAAGCTTGATCCCTGGTCCGATCAGGTAGAACTGGCGAAGGCGAAGCCGGTGGCGCTGGCCTCGGCAAGAGAGAAGATGCCGTTCGCGATCACGCCGTTCTTCCCCTACCTCACCAGACTATCGAGTCCTGGCAGCGACAAAGTTGCCCTGACCGCGCCCGTTCCGAAGTGATGGGCCGTTGGGTCAAGCCGTCAATTCTATGTCTGTCTATGTCTGGGAAAACTCACGGGTGCAAGGCGCACCAACTGGCGCCCTCACAGTAGGTGCGTTGCTCGCCTGCTCAGCATTAGCGACTACTGGATGGCACTGCCAACATTAGAGAACACGTTGTTGGCGTTCGAGCCGATGAGCCGGATCGTGCCGACGACGATCACCAGAATTACCGCCAGCATCACCGCATATTCGGCGATATCCTGCCCAGACTCATCATTCCAAAGATTTTGCAAAATTCTTGCCACGGGCTCCGTCTCCTTAAGTTTCGTCTCTGTACTCTTGCTCCCAACCGGAAACGATCATCAAACGATGACCATCAATCTTGTGACCGGATCAATTGGTGTCCCGAGGCTGGTCGTGAGATAAATGGTAACGGGTTGTGAGTGTGCCCGCCAATAGCCCTTAAGTGCCATCCAAGTTACGCTGGAGGGAGCTTCCAAATTACTACTCAGCCAATGCTTTTCAGCGGCAGCGACTGGTTCACCGCAAACAGCGCCAATTCCAGCCGCGTGGAGACTCCCAGCTTGTCGAAAATGTTGCTCAAATGATGTTTGACCGTGTCTTCGCTGATCTTGAAGTATTCCGCGATTTCTTTGTTCGAATATCCCGCCACCACTGCGGCAACAATTTCCAACTCGCGAGGGGTCAAGCCAAATTTCTTCTGCCGCGCTTCGTCGCTGGAAGACTGCACCAGCGTTCGCAAGTACTGCACCAGGTTCGAGACGCTCTCGCGTCCCACCCAGTACTCGCCTGACATCACGGTGTGGATGGCTTTCAGCAGCAATTGAGTAGCGGAGTCCTTGAGCACCACGCCCCGCGCGCCGAGCTGCAGAGCTTCGACAATCTGGCTCTTTTCCGCCGCTGCCGTGAGCAGGATGACCCGCACGGGAGTTGAAGTCGCGCCCGCGCTCAGATCGCGCAGGGCTTCCAATCCCGGATGCTTGGGCATGGCCAAGTCCAGCAAAAGTATGTCAGGCTTCAACTGGCGAGCCAGCCGAACCGCTTCCGCGCCATCCGAGGCCTCGCCCAAGACCGTTAGATCCGGCTCGGATTCCAGAAGCCGGCGCAACCCATCCCGGAAAATTGGATGGTCGTCGGCTATCACGATACGAACAGATTGTGACTTCTTAAAGTTCATCGGAAACTTCTCCACCCCTCGGAACTTTGATTTCCAGGCGCGTGCCCAGACCCGGATTCGATTCTACCGTGAGCGCACCTGCGATTAAACGGACACGTTCCTTGATGATCATCGGTCCTTTGCCCATCTGGTCAAGCTCGTCCTGAGTCAGCCGGCCGGTAAACGGGAAGCCCTTGCCGTCATCTTCCAGCGTCAGGCTCCATTGATTAGGATTCGAACTCAGCCGCACCAGAGCATGGCGTGCTTTGCTGTGCTTGCGAACGTTCACCAGCCCCTCCTGCACGATCCGCACCAGTTCACGGCAGACCTTACCCGGCATCTCCAGTTTTTCGATGTCGGTAACGAAACGCGCTGCAATCCCCGTCTCCCGCTGAAACCGTTCCACCGTATCGGTCACCACGCTGAGGAATCTTCGAGCATCCACATCGATCGACTTCATCTGCTGCATCAGCTCCCGCAGCTTCAGTACTTCCTCCCGCAGCAACCCCTGGATCCGGCCCAGTTCAGTCTCCACCAAACCGGGCGAAGTCTCCGCCTGACGGCGGAGAACGTCCACCTGCATCTCGACGGCAATCAACGATTGCACCGCCCCATCGTGCAGTTCCCGGGCAAAGCGCGCGCGCTCGGCGGCTCCGGCTCTGCGGCGCAGCCGATGCAGCAGATAGACGTTATACACCGCCGGCCCCACCTGGCGGAGCAGATCGAGCAGAAAGCGCAACTCTTCCTGGGTATCCCCTTGCCACGATGGATCGAATACGAAAACCCGCCCCCTCCACTCGCCGCCAAACACGAAGGAAACCATAATCAGAGAGGCAAAGGGTTGAAGCTCGTTCAATCGAACCAGCGGCTCGTGGCTGGGCGTGGGCACTGGATTGCCGTCGCCGTCGAGCGCGATCACAGACCAACGCCCTCCCGCGTTTGACGCGTAGCACACTTCGCCCGAAAAATCCTCCAGGTAGCTCTGCGCCTCGCGCGGGCCAGACTCCAACCAGGCGAAATCCGAAAGCTCGCCGTTGACACTGCGCAATTCGCCCAGAAACCTTCTGTGGCTGTGAATCTCCTGCGAGGCCACGAGCAGCCGCGCCGCACCATACATGGCCAGGACTTCCCCGCTGATCTGCTGCAGCGTTCCGGTCAGCCCCGCTGCCACCCGCACCTTCGCCAGCATGCGGGTCACACCGGCCTTCTCTGCGCGCAGGTGTTTCTGCTGCTGTGCCAGATAGCCCAGCAGCAGCCCCATCACCAACAAGTAAACCGACAGCATGAACAGCCGCTTGGGCTCGAACTCGGTCGTATTCATCTGCAGGCCGGAAAAAATATGCCAAGGTAAGCTCCCCCCGCGCGTTACCCACACGTGGAACAGCAGGAAGCTCTCTGCCCAAAGCAACACGACTTCCGCCGCAGCCGTGCTCAGCGTCTCCCACAAACCCCACCGGTAGGCCGCCGCTGTCAGCACGAAAACAAAAAACAAGATGAACGGGCTTCTCGGACCGTCCCCAAATACCGATATGAATGCCGGCCACACGATGTCAGCCGCGTGAACCAGAATACGAAACCTGGCCGTCGACGCCTTCCGCCGCCGCAACAGCATGAGCACCAGAATGCTGTTGCCCATGTAGAACCCCAGCAGCCCGTAGGCCGCCGGCGAATTGCCCAATTGCGTTGGATCCATGCGGATCGCAACCAGCGCCGAGACCGCCAGAAACACGCGCGCCGTCGCCAGCCATCGCTCGATGCGGCGAATCTCGCTGGGGTCGGGCGGCGCCTGCGGTCGCCCCAAAAAACGGTGATTGGCTTCATTGTGCAAATCGGATCACTTGCCCCAATCTGGTCCACTTCCCGCTGGAGTGCGGATCGGTTCAGGTATAGAGAATGTCTCGCATAGTATTGATAAGTAAGGACCGGAATCAAGCAAAACTTTGCGCCGGTAATTCGCGCAGCGCCCAAGCGCCATCCTCGCCCCTAAACTTGTGGTCTAGTTGTGGATTACTTCCGTAACCATGACCCTCGGCTATCCCGTTCTAGAATGGGCACGAGGACCATTTTGCGCACTTACTTCAAGCTCTGGACCGCCGGGGTCGCGGCCTGTCTGGCGACTCTGGTACTAGCTGCTCTCATTTCGCCTCGGTCCTTTCACCTGACCGCGCTCAGCGACGTGATCCAGTGTCTTCTGCTGTTCTCCGGGACTGTTTCGCTCGTCCCGCACGCGGTGCACTCGCGCGGCCGCTTGCGCCTTTTCTGGATGTTGCTGGCTACCGGGATCGCATTCTGGTTTGCCTACCAATTACTTTGGACCTACTTCGAAATCTGGTTGCGCACCGACGTTCCCGACCTCTGCGCCGGCGACATGATTCTTTTCCTGCACATCGTGCCCCTGATGGCGGCTTTGGCCATTCGCCCTCACACCCAGCAGGATGAATACGCCGCGCGTTTGCGCCGCCTCGATTTTGCCTTGATGATGGTTTGGTGGATGTATCTCTACATCCTCATCGTCATTCCGTGGCAGTATGTGCTCCCCAACGTGCTGGCCTACGACGACAATCTGAATTGGTTGTATCTGATCGAGAAACTGGCGTTTCTGAGCGCCTTGTTCGTGGCCTGGCTGGGCAGCAAAGGTGGCTGGAAAATTTTCTATGCCAACCTGTTCGGCGCCAGCTTCACCTACGCTGCCAGCTCTCACATCGCCAATTGGGCGATCAGCCGGCATCTCTACTACAGCGGAAGTCTCTACGACATTCCCTTAGTGGCCTCCATGGCTTGGATGACAGTGATCGGCCTCTGGACCCCCGAGCTTCAACCTCAGCCCGGCGCCCGCAGCGCTTCGACATCGCACAGCGTGTGGCTGGCCCGCCTGGGTATGATTACAGTCTTTTCTCTGCCGCTTTTTGCCGCCTGGGCTTTGTTGGATGCCGCGGGTCCCGCTCGCATCCGGTCATTCCGCCTGGTCTTGACTCTGGCAGCGGCGCTTTCGATGGGCATCATGGTTTTTACGCGTCAGCGTTTGCTCGACCGCGAATTGCTCCGCCTGCTCGCCCAATCGCGCGATTCCTTCGCCAACCTGAAGCGCTTGCAAGCGCAAATCATGGAGTCCGAAAAACTGGCCTCCGTCGGCCAACTGGTGGGCGGCGCCGCGCACGAACTCAACAATCCCATCACGGCCATGCTGGGTTATTCCGATCTTCTTCTGACCACGCCACTCAACCCGGAACAAAGCGAATTGGCGGCAAGAATCGGGCAACATGTCCGGCGCACCAAATCTCTGGTGGCCAGTCTCCTCAGTTTTGCCAAGCAAAGCCCAGCCGCAATGGCGCCCGTTGATCTCAACACCGTGCTCTGGACGGCGGTCAAAGTCTCGCAACCTCAGTGGCAAGCTCTCAAAATCGAGGTCCACACCGAACTGCACCCTGATCTGCCACCTGTTTTAGGAGACTCCAACCAATTGCTCCAGGTCTGCGTGCAAGTCCTCAATAACGCGCTGCAGGCGGCGGAGCAGTTCGGTGGCCGGACGCTCACCATTGCCACGCAGCACCAAGACGGCGTCGCCAGCATCGACTTCTCCGGCACCGACCCTGCCAGCGGGCGAGAAGATCCGCTCGGAAACGCGCCACCCGATCCCGCCGAGCCCCTATCCGGCTTGGGCCTCAGCGCGTGTCAGGGCATTTTGCAGCAACATCGGGGCAAGATTCTTTGGCGCCAGGACCAGAATGCGGGACCCACCATCCGCGTCGAGATTCCCGTTATCCCGCCGGCGCCGGAGAAACCGGCTGCTGCGGGGGTTCCGGTGATGTGGCAATCTCAACCGTTCGCTTGAGCTGGCCGCAAGCGGCGTAGATATCCCGTCCCCGCGGACGCCTCACGAATGCGGGAATACCCGTTTCCCGCAGAATCTTCTGAAACGCCGCGACCCGCGCGGCATCGGGAGTGGTGAAGTCAATTCCCGGCCCTGGATTCAGCGCAATCAGATTCACCTTGCAACGTATCCCGCGCAGCAATTCGGCGGCTTCTTTCGCATTCTCGGGAGCGTCGTTCACGCCGCCGAGCAACACATACTCGAACGTGATCCATTCTCGAGTGCGCAGCGGAAACTCCCGCGCCGCCGCCATCAGCATTTCCAGGTTCCACTTCTTGTTCAGCGGCATCAGCCGGGTGCGCAGGGCATCGTTCGAAGCATTCAAAGAAATCGCCAGTTTCGGACGGATTGTCTCTCCGCCAAAATCATGAATCCGCGTCACGATCCCCGCCGTCGAAACCGTCATCCGCCGCTCCGCGATGCCCACGCCCTCCACCAGTAGGCGCGACGCCTTCACGAAGTTGTCGTAGTTCAGAAACGGCTCGCCCATCCCCATGAAAACCAGGTTGATGCGATCTTCAGGTGGCGAAACTTTTTGATCTTTGAGCACGGCGCAGACCTGACCCACAATCTCGCCCGCAGTCAAGTTGCGCTTCACGCCGAGCAGCGCCGTCAGACAGAAGTGGCAATCCACCGCGCAGCCGACCTGGCTGGAGACGCAAATCGTGGAACGGCCTGGACGCGCAGCACTCGACTCGGCTGGCTCCCCAGCCTCGCTCCCGTCTCCCGCTTCCCCGCCGTCGCCCTCGGGCATCCAAACCGTTTCCACGCTCTGCCCGTCGGCGAACGAAATCAAATATCGCACCGTGCCGTCGCCGGACACAAACTTGTTCTCGATCCGCGCCGCCCCCACCGCGACTCCGCTCTGTTCCAGCCACTCCCGAAAGTCCAACGGCAATGTGGAAATCTCTTCCAGCGTCTCCACCCGCTGCCGATACACCGCATCCATGATCTGCTTGGCGCGATAGCTGGGTTCACCGGCTTCGCTCACCAGAGCGGCGATCTCTTCGCGGTCCATACCGAGCAGCGACGATGGTAGAAGTTCTCCCATTCTCTTAGAACTCTGGTTCCGGGCGGGTCACACGAGAACCCCAATCAAGCGACTGCAACTCGCTGATTCTAAAACACTAATCATCTCATTGTCGCACGCCCCACCCGATCCCGCCAGATGTGTAAGAATAGTGGGGTACCTTGTGGGGAAGTTCCACGATTCAACGTTCAGGGCACCCGAACCAAGACATCGACATGGTAAAAGAAGTTCGCAACATTCGCCGCCAGGTGTTGCCCCACGGCCTCACCGTCATTACCGAGCAGATGGAGCACATCCGCTCGGCTTCCATCGGCATTTGGCTCGAAACCGGTTCGCGCGATGAGACTGCGCAGTCGAACGGCATCTCCCACTTTATCGAGCACATGGTCTTCAAAGGCACCAAGCATCGTACCGCCGAGGAGATCGCCCGCCAGGTGGATTCCATCGGCGGCAACATGGACGCCTTCACCTCGAAAGAGTGTATCTGCTTCAACGTCAAGGTGCTCGACGAAAACGTTCCCGTCGCGCTCGAAATTCTCACCGACCTCGTCCTGCACCCCACATTCACGGCCGAAGACATCGCCCGCGAGCGCGGCGTGATCCTCGAAGAGATCAAGATGGACGAGGACAACCCGGACTACCTCGTCCACGAAATCTTTACCCAGAATTTCTGGAAAGACCATCCCTTGGGCAAGCCTATCTTGGGGACCAAGGAAACGGTAAGGAAATTCGAGCGTGAGGCCGTGCTCGAAACCTACGCCCACCGCTTCGCGCCCGGCAACATCATCGTCGCCGCCGCCGGACATCTCAACCACGACCAGTTCGTCGATCTCGTCGTAAAGCACTTCGAGCACTTGAAGCCCGCGCAGAATGGATTTCACTCCGCCGCGCCTAAGATCGTTCCTCGCATTGTGCTGCGCAACAAGAAGGCGCTCGAGCAGGTGCAGCTTTGCATCGGCGTTCCGGCTTATCCCATCGCCCACGAGAAGCGCCATGCCGGCTACATTCTCAACACCCTGCTTGGCGGTGGCATGAGTTCGCGCCTGTTCCAGAATATCCGCGAGCGCCAGGGCCTGGCCTACTCGATTTACAGCGACCTCAATCCTTACCGCGATACCGGGTGCATGGCCGTCTACGCGGGAACTTCGCTGGCGTCGGCGACCAAGGTGGTGAAGGCCGTGGTCGGCGAATTCCGCAACTTGAAGAATCAGCCAGTCCCGGACGAAGAACTGCGGCGATCCAAAGACCAACTCAAGGGCAGTTTGATGCTCTCACTCGAGTCAAGCACGGCGCGCATGTCGAACCTGGCGCGCCAGGAAATGTACTTCGACCACTTCCAGGATCTCGACGAACTCATCGAGAAGATTGAAGCCGTCACCGCCGACGATCTGCAAAACCTGGCCCAGGAATTTTTCAAAACGGAATCCGTCGCCGTCACGGCACTGGGCAATTTGAGCGGGTTGAAGGTCAGTCGCGACCAACTCACCTGCTGAACACACCCTGAGTCAGAATCAACGTGGTCTTCGTTCTGGAGCTTGATTGAGGGCTCGGACATGCTACGATTGGAGCAAGTTAATTTAATATGCCGCACACGCCGGACAAAGGCCAGATTGCAAGAATTCTTGCTGACGCCCATCGAGGCTTCGATCCGGGGATTGTCCGGATTATTCGCCTTGTTGCCGATTCGGAACAATCGGAACAAGATGTAAATGAGCCTGTCAAGCTACTCGAAGTCAATCCCGACACGTCGCCGTCGGGCATCTTCCCGATCGCTTTCGGTCCGGACCCACCGAGGATTCCTTTTCCGTCCGTGGTTATCGAGGTAACAGAAGGCGAGTTTGAGAAAATCAACGCTGGCGGAATGCCTTTACCCGATGGCTGGCGCCTCGGCGAAACGCTCTATCCTTCCCCGTTTTAGACAATGACGACCTGGAGTCAAGCATTCGCCGCGCAGGCTGCGTCTGATCTTAGCGCTTATGAGTTCCTCGCTAAGAAGAATCTGCCCGTATGTCATCGCCTGCACTATTTGCAGATGTGGCTGGAGAAACTCTGCAAGGCTTATCTTTGGAGCATCGCAGAGCCTCCAGATGACTTGCTGCAAAAACACAACGTAATCGCGAAAGTGCTGCCGTCTATCGTCGTCGAACACTGGCGAAGGGTCGGACTTGAAAAGCCGCCCAATCTAAATTTGATTCGAGAGCTATGCCGCGAAATAGACCTTCTGCAACCACAGATCAGAGACGGCAATCGAAGACCAGATAACTCGGAGTACCCGTGGTTAGGGGATTCAGGTGAAATCGAGGTCCCCGCCAGATGGCGGTTCCCGGTCGCCGACCGGCTGTATACGAATCCTGGGAAGCTGCTCATCAGAGCTGCCGAGAGGTTCACGCGAAGCCCTGCGCTCTTCGCGGACCGATGAGGCAATGGCTGACGGACGTAACTTTCTGACCTCCAATTCATCCTAATCTCAGCCTCCAGGTGTAGACCTGCCGGACGACCCAGCTCGATACTCACCTCAAGGGGAAAACATGAAGAACTCTTTGGCAGTTTCACGCCTGCCTGTATTTTGCTGGCTTCCATGTCAGCCTTCGCCCAGTCAAGCGGCCAGGATTCAAGGAAGCAGGACAGCACCAAGCGAGACACGATGAAAAAAGGCGATTCGATGAAGAACGATTCGATGAAGAAAGACGACAGCAAAACGACCAAGAAGCAGAACTAGTCGTCCGGATGCTGGCGCGGGCCGTCGGGTCCCCGCCGACACAACAAACTTAGGGCCTTGAAGATTGCCCAGGTTTCGTTTGCGCAGCCGACATCTTCATGCGCGTAATCTGCAGCACCAGGGTAGAAATCACTGGATATAAATATGGCATAAAGAACAAAACTACAAACGGCGCTATGCCCATGTTTGCCACACCTGTAGCAGCCGCAATGCTGGCTCCGATTGGACCGGCAATCCAGAGCAATCCGTTGAGTACTCCATAAACGACGAGCGCGAAAGATGCAATCGAATGCAGCATCACCGCGGATCGACTAAGCTTGCTCAGTCGCAAAGCTGTCCAAAGAAAAACCCCAAGAAAACGAGATTGATCGAGGCCATGACGGCAAAGGCAATTCCAAAGTTGGGCGCCTCGAAGTGAGGACGGTACCTAACGAAAAACCTATCAACCGAAAGCAGGAGCCAATAGGTTCCGAGAGCAGCGAGGACAGCATCCAAAACGGCGACAGTACGCAGTACTAATTTTGCCCATGACGGCATTTCGCTTCTCGCCGAGCATTTTACTCCACAAATCTAGAACCCTTACGAGTCCGAACCCTAATGTTCCGCTGTACTAACCACTCCCTCCTGCCCTTCTTCCGCCTCGGCTTTGGCATCATCCTCATCCGCCTGACCCGTTAGCCCCGTCTTCAAATATTGCCGCAGGCATCGCGAACACGGCACATAGCCATCCTGCATCGCTTGTTTGGCGGTAATCGTGCGTTCGGTGGCTTTGTCGTGAATGAAAGGACATCCCGCCACGTGAAAAACCTTCGATCCCGCCGAGACGACCACCAGCATGTCAGGAGGGATGTTGTGACCGGGTTCAGCCAGGATCGACTTCGCGGGATGCTTGAACGTAAGCGTGTTCGTCAATTTCAATGCGCCGGCGATCAAAGCCAGCGCCGCAACTGGCACCAGCCATGTCGACCAACTTGACCAGCCCCTTCCCTTCACCGCGGCGTTCTTCGCCAGGCGTTTCTCCAACCTCCGGCTGAAACCTGCAGGCAACTCCAACATGCGCTCCTCGCCATAAAGCTGGACCACGTTGCGCGTACCCGCCAGCACCGAGGAGCAGCGCACACAGGTGCGGAAGTGCTCGTCCATCGAAGCCCGCAGCGCGGCATCCACGTCCCCGTCGACGTAATTCGAAACCTCGCGCCAGACTTCTTCGCAACTCATTACGTGGTTTACCATGGCTTGTTCCCCTTCTCGAATGGCAGGCGGCTGAACCAGCCCTGCTCCCATCCGGCGGCCAGCAGATCGCGCAGCATCAGCCGCGCCCGCAACAGCCGCGTCTTCACCGCAGCCACCGTGATGCCCAAGGCCTCGGCCGTCTCCTGAATGTTCAAATGCTCCATATCGCGCAGCACAAAAACCTCGCGATACTTTCGATCGAGCGTAGCCAGGGCCTCGGCCAGACGCTGCCGCACTTCCTTGCGCTCCAGCGCTTCGGAGGGGATCTCGCGCCAGTCGGCAAAATCCCGGGGAGCGTATTCGCTCTCTTCTCCATCGCGGCGGTCGTCGATGCCTTCCATGACCACAGTTCGCTCCCTTCGCCGGCGCATCAGGGCCTCATTCACCGTGATCTGGATCAGCCAGGTGCTGAAGCGAGCCTCGGCGCGGAACTGCCGGATATTCGCAAACGCCTTCAGCACCGCTTCCTGAGCCGCATCCTCGGCATCGTGCTCGTTGCGCAGGATGGCGAGAGCCGCGGCATAGACCCGCCGTTCATAGGGCTGGACCAGCTCGTAGAACAATTCATGCTGGCCGCGCTGCACGCTCGAAATCAAATCCTGCTCGCGCATTGCGGTCTGCCCCGGATTGTTCAACGTCATGCTTGGTTCGGACATGGTCGTGAGGTCGTAGGTCTTGGGTGTCAGATCTTAGGGCTTGCTCTTCCGAACACCTAAGACCTGCTCCGTCAGTACTCGGGATCTTTCTTCCAACCGGTCAGCATGGAAACGAAATTGTTCCAGCCATGCAGGATCACCATGACCAGATGTCCCAGCACAAAAAGCAAAATCGCCCACATCACCGCGAAGTGCCAGATGCGCGCATAGTGAAAGCCCCCCATCATCCAGGCCAGCCAGGAGAACTGCACCGGCTTCCACACGGCGCAACCGGTGAGCACCGAGAGAACGCCAAGAATGATCGCGCTGGTATAGGCGTGTTTCTGCAGCGGGTTGTAGGCTTCGCGCGCCGATGGCTTCGGACCGAAAAAGAAATAATGCTTCACCATAGGCCACACGCCGGGAACGTCACGATGCGTGAACAAGACCTGGCGGTAGTTGCCGCTGAAGAGCTGGTAGCCAAGATAAAAAACGCCAGTCGCCGTATAGATCCACATGAAGGTGAGATGCCATTGCAACGCGCCGCCCAGCCAGCCGCCGATGGCGAAGGCTTTCGGCCAATGCAGGAGGTCTTTCTGCGGAATCTTGGCGCCGAAACTGGGGAAGGCGCGGAAAATCTGCAGGCCGCTGCCGACCATCACGAAGAGCGCGACCGCATTGATCCAGTGGCACAGCCGCACAACCAACGGATGCTCGTAGACGGCGCGCCCCACGACCACCGGCACTTCCTGTTCGCCGTCGTTATCCTTGTCCTTGTCCTTAACCTTCGCCTGAATGATCTCGATGACTCCACCGCTCATTTCTTGACCTCCGAAACGCCCGCGAAAACCGGCAGAGCCTGCCCCGAGCTTGTCGAGGAGACGCCGGCGCTACGAAATCACAAACCGTAAAACCACGAATAGCCCTGGTCTTCCCAGTAACCGACTTTGTCCAGCACATGCGTGACTTTCAAATTCGTCAAGTACTTGGCCTGCTTGTAGCCGATCTTGGTGGGAGTTTGCAGGCGCAGCGGCGCGCCGTGCTCTCGAGTGAGCGGCCGCTCGTACATCTCATAGCAGAGCAGAGTCTGGGGATGCAGCGCGGTGGCCATGTCGAGCGATTCGTAATAATCGTCGGCGCAATTGACCGTGATGAAACGCGCGGTGGGATCGGCGCCGATAAGCTGCAGGAAGTCGGACAGCCGCGCGCCGCCGAAGCGTCCAATCACGTCCCAGCCTTCCACGCAGATGTGGCGCGTGTTCTGGCGAAAACGGGGCAGAGCCTGTACCTGGGCCAGCGTGTATTCCCCTGGTTTCTGCACCGCGCCGCTGACAGTCAGCGTCCAATTCTCGAAGATCACTCCGGGATCGTCAACGTCATAGCCGTTGATCGGGAACTTCGCGAAAGGAGTGAGGTCGGCATTGTCGAAGGTCGCCGCCAGGTGGCCGGAGCGGAACAGCCGCGCCGAGGCCCAGTCGCTGAAACCCAGTCCCTTTTTGAGCAAATTCTCCTGCAGACTAGGGATGGCGAAGGCGCCCAGAGCGAGCACGGGCGTCAGCTTGAGCAATTCACGCCGGCCAACCTGCCGGAACTTCTTTTCATCCAGCTTGCGATCTCTGATCTTCATAATTAACCCTAAACGACGGTAGCCTGGAACGACCGATCTTTGCCTAAGGCGCGACCTGACCCGCAGTCATGGGATTCCCGAAATTCGCGAAAGTTTCGCTCGATTCCCGAAATGCCCAGATTGAGAATCATACCGCTTCCGAATCGAACAAGAAGCCATCTTTTGCTGGCCTTTCGAGCGTTTTCAAGGCATACTAGGGGCAGAGCAGCCCTCCCCCAGGAGCAGCCAGATTCAGAAACCAAGATTATTGAACCCAGATTGAGGGTCCCAGGCTCCTGTATGTCTCAGTTAAGAACCATCGTACCCAAACCGGATCGGCCTTTTCTGGCAGAACCTCGCAGGCGTGCACCCGAGGATCCCAAGCAGAGGGGATTGATGGTGGGGTCGCTCTGTCTGCTTTTGCTGGCTCTAGGCATCGTGCTGTGGCACGACCGTGACTTCTGGTTCCCGGATACGCCGGAAGCGGAATCAGACCAGCCGGTTGAGAGCTCTCCCGCAAACATCTCGCAGGCCGCCAAGGCTGCTCCGGTGTTGCCGCCAATCGCGGTCGTCAAGGCTCCGGCTGCGAAGCCGAGGCACCGGATCGCCGTGGAGACAAAGGCTCCAGCGCCCCAAACTGCGGCGCCGGCAGTAGTTACGACCAATCGTACCGTCCTGCCGCCGCTGGAAGTGGAGGTGGTAGCCGGCGACACGCACCGCAGGATCCAGCCCGGAAGCAATTCCCTGCATGTGGACTTGCAACCGGGCACGCCTGCGCAACCGGTTACGGACGCCGGCGATAGCGCAACCGCGGCGAGCGTCACCGGCGATGCCGTGGACCGCGTGCGGATGTCGGCCGATGCGTCCGATGTGGTGACCAGCCCGGTGAGGCCGAACTATCCGCTGCTGGCGCGGCAGATGAAGGTGCAGGGGTCGGTGATTCTGCAGGCGCTGATTGGCCGGGATGGAATCATCCAGAATCTGCGCGTAGTCAGCGGCCCGCATATTTTGGCGTCGGCGGCGCAGGACGCCGTCCGGCAATGGCACTTCAAACCGCACTTTGAAGGCAGCGAAGCGGTCGAAACCCAGGCCAAGATCACGGTCAACTTCACGATTTCGACCAACTAAGAATCGGTCTTGGGTCTTAGGCGCTAGGCCTTAGGCAAAACCTGAAATGCAGAACCTAAGACCCAGGATCGCTCTCCGCCCCAAAATAACGAACGCCCAAATCTCTTTCGAGATTTGGGCGCCCGGGCAGCCCTCCCCCAGAACTGCTCACCTGTGAAATTAATCGCTTGCTGGGATTCTGCAAATGGCACTCTCGTGCTATTAGGGTTGCCCTAAAGTGCTATGCGATCTAAGGCGTTGGAAAACCGACGTTTCGCCAAACTTCGGCGAAGCTGTTGCCTTTTTTGGCCACCGGCCTAGCCTCTGAAGTCGGCCCACTTCTCCGCCGATAAGCAAACCAGCAAGCATTCTTACGAAGAACCCATGCCAGCCTTTCAATATCCTGGGATCTACCGCGACATCCTCGACGGCCTGCAAATCGGCGTGAGCGTGGTCGATCCGCAGAAAAAAATTGTCTTCTGGAACGACGGCGCGGAACACATCACGGGCTATGCGCGGATCGAGGTGTTGGGCCATTCCTGCGCGGAAAACATTCTTCCGCACTGCAACCGGGCCAGCTGTGAAATGTGCATCGAGAAATGCCCGGTCGCAACGGCGCTGCATACTGCCAGGCCGGTGGAAGCCGGGGGCTTTATTCAGCACAAGTCAGGCCATCGGACCGCGGTACGCACCTGGGCGATCCCGCTGCGGGATGAGCACGGCTCCATCATTGGCGTCATCCAGACTTTTGAAGCCGAGTTTGCCGTCGCCGGACCCGACCCAAACGACCAGAGCATGAAAGAACGCGGCTGGATGGATGACGCGACCGGATTGCCGAATCAGGCGATGATGCAGTCGCACCTACGGGAATCGCTGGGCACGTTCGCCGAGCTTCGCATTCCCTTCGGGATCGTGTGTATCGAGGCCCAAGAACTCAGCCAATTTCGCGCCCGGTACGGGCAGGAAGCGGTCACCTCGATTCTGCAGGCTCTGGCTCGGACCCTGAGAAGCACGGTATGGCCCACGGACTTTGTGGGCCGCTGGACGGACGACCGGTTCCTGGTGATTTTGAGCGGCTGCGGCGAGGACGCGCTGCAAGCCGTCAGCCAACGCATGTTCAAGATGTTGGCCAGCGCCACCATAAAGTGGTGGGGCGAAGAACTGTCGCTGGCGGTTTCGATCGGGCGGACTGCGGCGCAGTCTGATGACAACATCGAGTCGCTGTTACGGCGCGCGCAACATGCGCTGAGAGGAAATCAGCTTTCGCTGCCGGGGGGAGCCGCCGCGGCGGCGGCTGGGGGCAAACCCTCGGCGGAGCGATGAGATCAACGAGCGAATTCATGTTTGCGATTATCGGAATTGTCGTGGTTTTTGGCTGCGTGGTGGCCGGCTATCCACCCCGCCAGCGGAAAATTCGGGCAAGGAATAATGATCGGCGTTCTCAGGAGACCGGAGTTCCTCGCCACCGATAGATGTCCCTGCTGGTGACGGGAATCCCTAGAAGCTTCAGATGGAAGAAGAGTTGGTATTTATGATTCATCAAGTGCTCGAGATTTCCGAGCAATAGTGTGACCAACGGCTCACCTTCAGGAACAAACACTGAAGGGAGGACGCGCGGCAAATCGTGATCCGCGCACAAATCAAAAGCTTGTGCAATATGCGCCGCGTACTCCCGGATGCGATCAAGTGCTTCCGCCGGCCTGCAAGAGTGATTTACTGGCAAGGTCCGCAGCTCCGAGAAGTCTCCAAGCTGTTGCGGGAATGCGGCGTGGAATACGGCGCAGAATCCCGCCATGCAGTCCAGCAAGTGTCCCAGCAAATGGCCCAGATCGGTCGAGCCATGTGGCAGCCGCGGATCCCATTCAATTTGTCCGGGAGGAACCAATCGAATCAGATGCTCGGTGCGCTCAATCTGTTCCTGGAGCTTTAATCGTATGGATTCAACAATGGGTTCCGCCACGCGTGTGCAAGCTCCCCTGCCACTGAGAAATTTTGCTCGATTGTAGTGTAATCGCTCCGAACCGCTCGCAAAACCCAAGCTGTTATAATCCCCGCTTTGATCCTTCCTTCAGGAGTCCGCGACATGAAGAAGTTTGTGCGGCTGGCATGCCTTCTGTTTCTGCTTCCGTGTTTTCCAGTCCCCTTGTGGTCCCAGGAAAAGGTGGATCTGGAAACCACAGGCCGTATTCGCTACGAAGGCTTCCGCAACTCTAAAGTGATGGAATATGCCACGGGACTGATGGATTCAATCGGCGAGCGGCTGACCGGCTCGCCGAACATGAAGCGGGCGAATGAGTGGACGCGCGACCAGCTCACCGCGATGGGTCTCTCCAATGCGCACCTGGAGCCTTGGGGACCGTTCGGCCGCGGCTGGGCCAACCAATACGTTAACGTGCGCATGACCTCGCCCGACGTGGCTACCATGCTCGTCTATGCGAAGGCCTGGACCCCTGGCACCAACGGCGTGGTGCAGGGCAAATGCATTCGCGCGACCATCGACGACAAGAAGGATTTCGATAAATACAAAGGGAAGCTCGCGGGCATGGTCGTGATCTTCGGCCCGGACCTCGAAGTAAAGCCGGTCACCGAAGCGCCCTACAAGCGGCTGAGCGACGACGATCTCGCGAAGATGGCCGATTACCAGATTCCGGGCGTCCGTCCACCCTTCACCATGGCTGATTCCGTGAAACGCCAGCAGTTCGTCAACGACCTGAACCAGTTCTTCGCCGACGAAAAAGTTCTGGCGGTGATCGACCACTACCGCATAACCTCCGGCGGCGGCACCGTGTTTGTGCAGTCGGGCGGATCCTATAAACCGGGCGAGACCACGACCGTTCCTCAGCTCGTGATGGCGGCGGAGCACTGGACGCGCATCGCGCGGCTACTGCAGCAGAAAAAAGATGTGACGCTCGAACTGAACGTCACCAACACCTTCTACGACGACGATCCCATGCAGTACGACACCATCGCCGAAATTCCCGGCACCGACAAAAAGGACGAAGTCGTGATGCTGGGCGCGCATCTGGACTCCTGGCACGCGGGCACGGGAGCCACCGACAACGGCGCCGGAACCATCGTCATGATGGAGGCCGTCCGCATCCTGAAAGCGCTCGACATCAAGCCGCGCCGGACCATCCGCATCGGCTTGTGGAGCGGTGAAGAAGAAGGTCTGCTCGGCTCGCAAGGTTATGTCGAGCATCATTTCGGCTCGCGGCCGCCCATCGATGGTCCCGGAATGAAAGACATGCCGACGCTGCTGCGGCGCGAAGCCGGAGATGTTACGGTGAAGCCCGAGCAAGCGAAAGTCTCAGCGTATTTTAACGTGGACAACGGCACCGGCAAGATTCGCGGCGTGCATCTGCAGGAAAACGAAGCGGTAGCTCCCATCTTTGACGCCTGGATGAAGCCGTTCAAAGATTTGGGTATGACTACCCTCACCATGCGCAACACCGGCGGCACGGACCATCTTTCCTTCGACGCGGTCGGCATTCCGGGATTCCAGTTCATTCAGGATCCTATCGAGTACGAGACGCGCACGCACCACTCCAACATGGACGTGTACGACCGCCTGCAGCCGGACGATCTGAAGCAGGCGGCCGTGATCGTCGCCGGCTTTGTCTACGATGCCGCCATGCGCGACCAAATGCTGCCCCGCAAGCCCATCGAAAAGGCCCTGCCGAAGGAGACGGAGAGATAAAGAAGGGTGGTAACGCCTCCTGAAAATCAGGGTGTTCGAACGAACATAACCGCCGTTTTCGGGGACTGGGAAGGCGCATCATTCCCGGCGCGCTTCACTAGTGGTGCCCGTGCGCCGCTTTGTCGAACTTCTCGCCCGCGGGAATCGCCACCGTCAGCCGATTCTCCTTCGGCGCCAGCGGACAAGTGGCATAAGGAGTCACCGCGCATGGAGGATTGTGTGCACGATTAAAATCCAGCACCACGGTTCCGTTGACTGCCGGATCGGTCTCGAGGAATCGTCCGCCGGGATACGTATCGCTCTTTGCGGTCAAATCGTTAAATACAAAGAACAGCCCTTGGGAAGCGTCGCCTCCCAGCGCGCTGAGCCGCGTTTCTTGCCCGTTGACTTTGAAGATCACAGTACCGGCGACCGGCTCCGAGCTCACATCCCCCAGCACGTTCGGAATATCAATCGTCTCTTTCCCATCGGCTGGCACCCACTTCGCCGTGACCCGATAATTCATGTCCAGCGGATAAAACATCAGCGCATGAAAGTTGCGCACCGCCGCGCTGTCCGTATCCTTTACGCGAATACCGACGCGTTCGCCACGCACGATTACGTGAAACTGCAGACTACCCATTTCAACCAGCGAGGAGTGTCCCGAAACATCGGAATCCAGCTTCGCCGTGGTCAGCGGTTTGCCTGCAAGCGTGGCATGGGAATCGGGTAGCAGCTTGATGGTTACCTCTTTGCCATCGAGATCGAACTCCCCGGCGTGGGCTGGTCCCTTGGGAAAGACGACCGCATTCGCCGCGTCGGTGCCAAAGCTATTTGCTCCGGGCTTCAGCCAGTACAGGCCGGCCAGCGGCACCCAGTTCTGCTTCAGATCGTCGGTCATCTCCACTTTCCATTTTTCGAACGACTGCGTGTACGCCGCATCGGGCAAGGCGGGCGATGAAGAAGCGGCCCTGCCGGCGCCCCACGAAACCGAAGAAAGCGGAAAAAGCAGCGCGGCCCATAAAGTCACAACAACCGAAAGACTCTTCTTGGGATTCATGCTTGACGCCTCTGTATTCCCTTGTGTCCTCGAATCGTTCAAGATCTCCGCCCCCCACATGTCGCAGAGGAGAGATCCTATCGCTTGTACTCGCTCGGAACCGGCAGCGGCTCCAGACCTCGCCCGGCAAAGATCTCCGTAAACTCTTGCAGCAGCGCATCGTGAATCAGCCCGTTCGAGGCCACAGTTTCGCGGCTGTCGATTTCAAATGGCGAGCCGTCGAAGCGCGTCACTCGGCCGCCGGCTTCTTCGATGATCAATACCCCTGCCGCGGTGTCCCACGGATTCAGGTTAAACTCCCAGAAGCCGTCGTACCGGCCGCAAGCCACGTTGCACAAATCCAGAGCCGCCGATCCCGCGCGGCGCACGCCGTGCGTCCGCAACGTAATCTGGTGATAAAAGTAAATATTCGGATTCTGGTGCCGCTTGTGGCTGGGAAAGCCGGTGGCTACCAGGCTTTCCTTCAGCGTGGCTGTTTGCGAGACGTGGATTGCCTCGCCGTTGAGCCGCGACCCTCTTCCCGGCTCCGCGGTGAACAACTCGTCGCGCGTGGGGTCGTAAATCACCGCCGCAATCCGCTTGCCGGTTTTTCCCGAGGCGTGCTCGAGAGTCCGGCGTTCCAGAGCGATGGAGACGCAAAAAACCGGATACCCATGCGCAAAGTTTGTGGTGCCGTCGAGCGGATCGACGTACCAGCGATAATCGCTGCCCCGGTCGGTCAATCCCTGTTCTTCGCCCAAAACGTCGTGCGTCGGCCACCGCTCGCGAATCCGCTCCCGGATCAGCGCCTCGGCGGCGCGGTCCGCCGCCGTAACCAAATCCGCTTCGCCTTTGTACTCAATCTTCAAGTGCTGTTGAAAGTACGGCATCAGCAGCGCGCCGGCCTCGCGCGCTATGCTTGACATGGCTGGAAGAAAGCTGTCGTTGGCTGGGTCGGGCACAGTTTTCAGGTCTTAGGTGCTAGGTCTTGGGCGATAGGCATGGCATCGGTTTAGGATCTCGGTCAACCTAAGACCTAACACCTGAGGCCTAAGGCCTTACTTATTTCCTGCCGCCGTCTTCGGCGATGTACATGATCTCGTGCTTAAAAATAAACAGGTTGGGCGCGCCTTCGCGCGTCAGCCGCACCATGTGCTTGTCGTAATATTCGATCCATCCGCTCACCGTCTGCCCGTCCATCAGCTTGACGCTGACCGGTTTCTGCTTCTCGCCCAGAGCCTTAAGGAAATTGGCTTCCTCAAACGTCTCCTCCGGCGGCGGCGTCCGCCCGCGCTTGGCGGCATTGGCGTTTCCCTGCGCGCGAAAAGGCATACCGGCATTGTACACAAAGCGCGGGCGCGCATGTGTGATCTACCGTTCCTCGATCGCAACGCGTTCACCGATACTTGCCAGGGCCCTATGTTTCACGCCAGCTCCTCGGCGCAATCCGGAGTAAAATTGCGAACATTTACTCTTTCGATTGGAGGTCCCCCGTGATCCGCTCAATGGTCTGGTTGGCAATCCTGTTCTGCACCCCGGCTATGTTCGCTCAGCGGCCAGGCGCGCCCAGTCTTGACCAGGCCGCCCAAGCCGAGGCGAAAAGCCAAAAAGACATGCCGCCTCCGCTCAACCAGCGCGCCACCATCGACCCGGTCAAGCTCAAGCACGACGCCGATGAACTCGCTGCCCTGGCGCAGTCGGTTCCTCCAGAAGTCGATCAGACTACCAAAGGCCTCCTGCCCAAAGACTTGAGCGAGAAGCTCAAGCGGATTGAAAAACTGGCCAAGCAGTTGCGCTCGCAGATCTCGCAGTGATTTCTCGCGCTCCGACGCGCCACGCAGAAAAATGCCGTGACGCCCGAGCGCCACGGCACGGTCCTGCAATTCGACTTCGTTAGAAGCTGATGCGCAGTCCGAATTCGAACTGGCGCGGAGCCCCTAGAGCGTACGTGCCAGACTGGAAGCTAGCCCGGTACGGTAAGAGGTTTATTCCCTGCGTAACTCCGCCCACAGAGCTTGGCGACAACGTCCCGTTATTTCCACCGGGTGACAGTGTCCCCAAAGTGCCTCCCGGAAGGTTGCCCGGCAGGAATTCGTTGGCGAAGTTGAAAATATTGAAGATGCTGGCGCTCGGCTCTACGATCACGCGCTCGCCGATCTTGATTGGCCACGATGCCTTCAAATCCAGCGACTTCAGCCACGGGAACCCAACCGCACCCGGGGCTACCGAGGCGAGCGACGGCATGACCCAGCCCAGCGCTGTCATGTCTGCGCTCGTCATCACCGCGCTCGACACCAGTTGGTTCCCGGCAGGCGTGAGCGTGCCGGCGCGCGTGGTGTTGTAGTTATTGATCACGTCTTGCAGATTTCCTATGTCGGTGCCGCGCTGGAACTGACCCAGATTGGTACCTGGGACCGGCATTCCGCCCTGCCCTGAACCTATGCCAGATCCCAGCCAGTCGGTAGCATAAATCTCGCCGCCACTCGTCAACTGGGGCAACGAGAGGTTCTGCGGCAGCGGACTATAGAAGTGCCCGATCAAGCTCAACCTCGTGAACAGTGGCAGATCGAAGGTCCCGCCGAACGAGATCTGATGGGTCCGATCCAGGGCGTTTGGCCCCGTGAACTGGAGGGGATTGTCGTTGTCCACCGCCACATTGACAAAGTCCTGGTCCTGCACCTGGCTGATGAACTTCGAGAGCGAATAGGATAGCTGGAAGCTCGAAGTCTTCACCCCGCGCATGGGATTTTTCACTTGCTGTTTCAGGCTGACCTGCAGCCCGCTGTACACGGAACGGCCGATCGGCATCAGCATGTCGAGCGTGCCCAGTGCGCCATCGTTAACGCCCGTATAGCCGTCAGTGCCCGGAAACGCGCAGAAAGGGCACGGGGCGCCGCCGGTGACCGCGTTGGTGGAATCCAAGCCGGACTCCGAGTAGGCAGCCTGCGCGCCAGCCACTCCCCCCGGCCCTCCGCCAAATGCGTCAATCATGCATGTTGCCTGCCCCGGGCCCGCAGAGCAGTTGTGTGCGGCGCCGAAGTTTGCAACCGCATTCGTTTGAGCCGAGTCACGGGCCACGGTGGCGTTGCCGACATTGTAGGAGCGCGCCGACCCGCTGTGATTCACGTCAACCGCGATCAAATAATGCTCTCCGATGTTGCGAATGTAATCGGCGCTGAGCACCGTCCCCGGATGAAATTCGTGCTGGAAGCCGAGGTTCATCTGCCACGACCGGGGAGTGCGGTAATTCGGGTTAAATATGTCAAACCCGTTGATGTTGGAGGCGTTCAGCGTTGTACCCACGAAATTGCCGTTGGGCGCCAAACCAACACTGGAAGCTGCGGCAGATTCGAAGGCGCTGCTCAACGCCAAAATTTGGGGCGCCACGGTGGAGATCGTGTCGCCGCAGAAGTTGGGGGAGACCTGGTTGGTGCCAGCGGTTACGGTCGCCGCGCCTCCGGCGATAGAAGTGCCTACAGGTCCTGGATTAGTGGGCCAATTGAACGACCCGGTCGATGAACCCCCTGCGCACACCAGCGGCGTGTACGCGAAGATGCCTTTCGGAATTCGCGCCGGGCTATCGAACAGCACATTATTCCAAATGGAGTTTTCGTAGAACAACCCGCCCCCGCCGCGAACCACGGTTTTGCCGTTGCCCGACAGATCCCAGGCAAATCCAACCTGAGGGCCGAAGTTGTCGCCGGGAGTGCGCACTTGGTTGCCCAGCCCCCCGCCCCACGCATTGAGCGCAGGTAACGGCCCCAAGTCACTATCCACTCTTCCCGTGTCGCGCACATAGTGCAGGCCTAACGAGAGCGTGAACTTGGGCTCGATCTTCCACGCATCTCCCACGTATGTTTCGAAGCGGTTGTCCGGCCCCAAGCCGCCGCCCGGGAAGCCGAAAGAAGACTTCGCCGTAGAGAAACCAATGCCGTTGCCCAGGAACACCCAGTCTGCGGGGTAGGAAGTTGGATCGGATGGAGTAGCCGTTCCCCCTAGCGCCGACGTACCCACCTGCGGGAAGGTAAAGAAAGCTGCCAAGCCTCCGCCCTGAAGATGGTTGAACGCGGCCCCGTAGCGAATAATGTGTTTGCCAATTACCTTGCTGCCATCGTACTTGCCCTGATGGTCGGTCTGAATTGTCTGCTGCGGCGCCAGCAGATTTGGCCCTCCGCAATAGTCGCCGCCGCCGCTCAAAACGCAATTCCCCGCGACGGCCGCACCGATATTAATACCCAATCCAGGGATTGGGTTATCGATGCCGGTCGCGATGGTTGAAGTGCCGTCTCCGATCCCGTTGCGAAACTTGAGATATTCAAGGCGGATGCTGTGCGAGTACGAGCCGGTATTGAAATCGAGCCCGATCACGTGAGTCGCGGTGTGGTCGGCGTTCAGAAATCCCTGCAGGGAACTGGCCGATCCAAATGGGCGAACCCCGCGGTTCTGGTCGAAATTGAAACGATAGAAAGCACGCGTGTTGCCTTTGATGTTCCAATCCAGACGGTCGTCCGTCATGAATTCACGGTAAGGGTCGGTCAGCGTGGTGTTCAGCCCGGCAAAAGGACCGCTGAAGGGCTCGGCCGCGTCCAGATCCTGCTTGGTACGCTCGCCGTCAACGAACCAGAAGAGCTTGTCTTTGATGATCGCTCCTCCCACATTACCGCCGAACTGCTCACGCTGGAAGGGCGGCGCCGCAGGCAGATCCGCTGCGATCTGGTTGCCGCGGAAGTACCCAAATCCCTCGCCGTGTATCGCGTTGCTGCCGGAACGGGTCGTGACGTTCACCGCGCCTGAGGAGGTCAACTCGGTCGAGAGGTCGAGCGAAGACTGAGAAAGCTGGAATTCTTGGATGGCGCTCGACGGAATGTTTTGCGTCGTGGTGCCTACCGTCTCGTCGCTGACGTCGACTCCGTCCACCTCAATTCGCGCCGTACGGCCAAACCGTCCCTGGAACGAGATTGACGAAAATCCGTTCTTGGTGGGGTCGAACGTGCTGCCCTCTTGGATCTGAACGCCCGGCTCAAGCTGCGCGAGGTCGAGGAAGTTGCGCCCGTTGACCGGCAGGTTTTCGATCTGGTCCACGTTGAGCACGCCTTGCACCGTGGCTTGCTCGGTGTTGACCGCGATTGCGCTGCCCTGAACCTCAATGACTTGGCTCTCCTGCCCGATCACCAACTTCGGGTTGACCGTCGCAATGTTGCCCACCTCTACGGCAACCCCTTGCTCCGCGGTCTTGAAGCCCTTGGCCTCAGCGCGCACTACATAGTCTCCGGGTTGAATCGGACCCGATGAGTAGGCTCCCGAGGACGAAGCACTGAGACGGATAGCCGCTGCCGTCCCTTTGTTGGTAATCGTCACCTTGGCTCCGCTCACGACCGCACCGGTCTGGTCGGTCACAGTGCCCTGAATGCTGCCCGTACCAACCGTGGACTGGGCTAGCAGAAGCGTCGACGCCAAAAGAATTAGCGCGATCAACACAACCAATCGCATCGCAACATGGCGGGAGGAGTTGAGCTTCATCGTAAACCTTCCTTTCGGAACCGTTCTCATCGGGATTGTTTTCACCTGGAAAACTCTGCCAGAGCGAGGAATCGGCGCATCGCGCCACTTCGGAGGACGAAAAACTCGACCTTCCCCGACCGCACAATCAACTCAGTATGGTGAAAGACTGAATTCTTTCTATTGGGGTAAAGCAATTTTTCAGCCAGCCCCTCGTCAACCTGTAGATATCCAGCATGGTCATGTTTATCAGTCACTTACAAAGAGTAAGCAGCAGAGGACCTGCAAGAATCAAAAAATTACGATTGCCGAACATCCAGAAAATCATATTTTAGCTCTCGGAAAAAGAACATGCCGACGTTACCCGCTTGGTTAACAAGCATCTCAGCCTCGTTATGTTGCGACGTTGTGCGGCGATGGCCCGCTCAGAAATCGGACTTGCTCGTATAGTACCCGGCCCGGTGCCGCACCCGATAACTGGCCGAATCAGGCGGCGCCGAAACTCCGACCTGAATGCGCCGAAACTGCGAGTTCGACGTGCGTTGTGACGGATAGTAGGCCAGCAGATACTGGGTGCGCAGTTCGTCGCTGATCTCGCGGAAGGCGTCGTCGAGCTGCGACATCGAGGTCGCGTAATAGTACTTGCCTCCCGTATCTTCCGAGAGCTGGATCAGCGCATGTTCTCCGCCAATTTCGCGCCCCGCGCTGTTTTCGATCGGCACCACGATAATGCTGTAGACCAGCGCCTCGGCCTCTTGCGCGGCGCGCACCGCCTCTTTGTAGTCCATTCGGCTGAGCGTATCGCCGCCATCGGTAATCAGCACCAGAACTTTTCGTCCCCGCCGCCGGTCGAGGGAACGCGAGGCCAGATACACGGCGTCGAACAGCGCCGTGGCCGCGCCCAGATGGATGTGGTCAATGCCCTCATCAATGCGCTTCAGGTCGGCGGTGTACGAGGTCGCCTGCAGCACCGTCTCGCTAAAGCCGAATATCGACAACGCATCCACCGGCCGCAGGATCGCCCGGGCAAAACGCTTGGCCGAGGCCTGCTCCAGGGGCAGGTCGTGGCGAGTGCTCAAGCTCGTGTCAATGGCCAGCGCGATCGAAAGCGGCACTGCCGATTCTTTATCGAACACTGAGATGGTCTGGTCGCGGCCATCTTCCTGCAGCTTGAAGTTCTCCTTCTTGAGCCCCGCAACCGGTCCTCCGCGAGCGTCGGTCACGGTCACGTAAACGTTGACCAGCTTTACGTCGACCTTGAGCGTGGTCTCCGGTTCGGTCGTCGGGTTGGTCTGGGCCGGAACCTGCGCCTGCAACGCGGTCCACGCCAGCAGCAGCATCAGCGTAGCGGATTTCTTCATTCGATGAAAGGAAGTATACTTCGCAAATTGGCCCGTGTGGAGACGGGCGACTCGCGAGCCTGCCCCGAGCGAAGCCGAGGGGTTCGCCGAGCGAAGCGAGGCCCTCTGGCATGCTCAGCCCGCTCACTTAGATGCACGGTCCGTTCCGGGGCTGCCTGCGACGAATCGATTTCCGCGCGGAATTTCCGCGGGGAAGGCCTCGCCGTCGGCCCACACCGCTCCATCCTCGAAGTACTCTTTCTTCCATATGGGGACCGTCCGCTTCAGCGTATCGATCAGCCAGCGGCAAGCGTCGAAAGCGGCCGCGCGGTGGGCCGACGCCACTGCGATCAGCACGCTGGTTTCGCCAATCTCCAACCTCCCTAGCCGATGCACCAAGGCAACGTCGCGCACCTGGAATTGCTTGATCGCCTGCCCGGCAAGTTCTTCCATCTGCCGCAGCGCCATCTCCTCATAGGCTTCGTAGTCCAGGTAGAGCGTCTTGCGCCCGCGCGTCTGGTTTCGCACTACGCCCTCGAACACGACCGATGCGCCATCCTCGCCCCGCTTGATCCCGGCGACGATCGGCGACGTATCAATCGGCTCGCGGACAATCCAGGCGCGGCCTCCCGAGGGCAGGCCTGAGGCCGCATCGCGCTCCGCTCCTCCCGAGCCTCCACTCACCGGCGGCAGCAACGCAACCTCGTCGTCACCTTTCAACACCGTTTCCATCCCCGCATATTGCTGATTTACCGCCACCGCCAGCGAAGCTAACGATTCTCTCATCCCGGGAATCTGCGACCCATAGTGCGCCAACACATCGCGCACGGATGCGCCCTCGCGCAGTTCGATCTCATCGCTGGATTTCCCCGCGAGATCCTTCAGAACGCCGAAAAATAGAACGCGCACGCGCATGAACCCGTCAGCCAGCCTTCCAGTTTAGCGCGAGCACCGCCGCTCAGGCATGGGATTCGAAATCGGGTAGCGGTTCAATTTGAAAATCCTCAAGGATTGCATCCCTCCGGCGTCAGCAAACTGAGACACTGCCGACCAGCCCCCCACGATGGGGCTATTTACTCCTCGAGTCGCTGGGTCTAGCGTGGTCGCCGAAAGGAGTCTCACCATGCTTCCAGCCAACCCCACCAAGAAGTCGGGCCCCTCGAAACTCAAACCGACGCTGGACAACCGTCTTATGGCCTACATGGCGGCCGCCAGCGCCGCTGGAGTGACCACGCTCGCTCTGGCGCCACCTGCGGCGGCTGAAGTTCATTACACCCAGGCCAACATCAACGTTGGCGGTTCCTACGCAATCGATCTCAACCATGATGGCGTCGCGGACTTCACCCTTCAGGTGCAACCCTTCGATAGTGGGCACGGACACGATCTTTCTTTGGTCCTCAATGTTCCCGGCAACGCCGCTCTCATTGGTCCCTTGGCGATCAGGTCGCCCATCGGGCCGGGCCAGAAATTCGACACCTCCGTGGGTTCCTATGGTGGAATTCCTATCGATCAGAATTTCGAATATGGATCGATCCACACTTCGGGCGGCCCCTGGTTCGACGTCACCAACAAATTCCTCGGGCTGAAGTTCCTCATCAACGGCGAGGTCCATTATGGCTGGGCTCGAATGACGGTGAGCGGTGCCCTCACAGCCACCATCACCGGCTATGCCTACGAAACCGTGCCGAACCGGGAGATACGAGCCGGCCAAACCAGGGAAGTTGAGTCCTCTTCCGTCTCACCGCTGGAATCACCAGCGTCAAAGTCGCTCGCGTTAGGTTTGTTAGCCAGCGGCGCGGACGGCCTCGCCATTTGGCGCCGCAAGGAGGCAGAACCCTCCTAACGCGCCGGGGACTCTACGGGGCAATCGTCACTTGCTGGTAGGGTTCGCCTTTGTGGTGACGGCTGACCTCGATCGTCACTTTCCGGTTAAGCCGTTTCAGAAAATCGAGCAGCTTGTCCGTGGTGAAGCGGCTGAAATGCCCATTCATCAGGTGCGACACATCGGGCTGCGCAATGCCCAAGACCTCGGCGATGTCGCGCTGCTTCAGCTTCTTGTCTTCGAGGATTTTGAAGACGTGGTACCCGATCTGCGCGCGAGCCAGAAGTTGGTCGGCCTCCTTGAGGCCCAGATCCGCGAAGACGTTTCCGGATCCCTCTTCGAACTCAATTGCTTTTCGTCTTTTCGTACTCATGTGCCAACTCCCGAGCTTCGGCGTATCGCTTCTTGATCAGGTCCACGTCCCGCTTCGGGGTTTCAATGCCTTTCTTTGATTTCTTCTGAAAGGCGTGCAAAACATAAATCCGCCTGCCGATCTGTAGCGCCAGCACGACACGATAGGCTTCCGACGCCTATCGCAGGGCAATCTCAAGCACGCCGCTTCCGATACCCTTGAAAGGTTTGGCGTCCTTCGGCATACCACCAAACTGAACAAGCTGAAGCTCGTCTCCCAGCAGTTTTCGTGCGCCATCTGGAAAATCCCGAAGATTTTTCTTCGAGTCTCCGAGCCAGACAACGGGTCGTAGCACCGGAGGTCTAAGCCTGTCCAAACCACACCCCAACAATATATAGCAAATTTACTATACTGTAAAATCCGCCTGCGTCACCCGCCCCGTGACATTATTGTTTTTCTGTTGTCACCCTGAGCCCGCGTCTTTTGCGGGCGAAGGGCCTATGCATTCGCTGCCGTGCTCTCGATACCCCCCATCCCATGGCGGGTAATGGAATCATCGAGTTAGCAAGAAAATGCGCGCAAAATCCGGAGGGCAAAGGACTTAGAGGTCAAAATCCGGATAACAAAGGACTTACGTGCCGGTTTCTTGCCGAGCTCTTCGTTTGGATGTTGCTGCCTCTGCTTGGGCAATTATGGGACGAGACTGAGGCGAGCACAAGGTTGGATGTCACAGAGGGGCTGTGGATTTCCAACTTTACACATCGCGCCTTTTCTGTATGTCCCGTGGCGTCCGTCGATCTGCGGCTGATTCGGACTCGGCCGATCCGGTTCAACAATCGTGGGCCCCGATCTGTTCGGGTTGACGGTGTGACGAATGGCGCTGGCAAGGAACATGCCTTACAGCAAGCTCGTGGAAGAGAATGCGTTACGCCGTTTGTGCAGCCATAATCATATAGGTGATGCACCGGCGTCACTTGACTTACTTTGGTAATGAGATATTCTGGCCTCAAGTAGGCGTTCCTCCCCGCCGATCTGGGTCTGAGCGAGGGGTCATGTCCAAGAAAAAACCAGAGAACCGGGGGACTGCGGGTGTCCGCGACTTGAGCGATCTCCTGAAAGATTCTCCGCCAGGAGCCTGGGTCGCGTTGTCGCACGACGAAAGACGAATCGTTGGAACGGCGATCTCAATGCAGGCTGCCGCGTTTCAGGCTCAATTAAACGGTGAGCATGATCCCGTCTTGGTAAGAATGCCATTGGCGGGCGAAGGGCTGGCGGCTGGAGTAAGATAGAGCCGCGTGAAATTTCCGTACACGAAGCTTTTTCTCAACACCCAACCGCGTCCGTATCTCAAAGTCTTCCTGCGGAAGGGATTCCACACATCGAATGAAGTGATGGCCCTTGTCGATTCGGGAGCCGACTATCCAATTTTTCCAATGGAGATAGCGAGGGACTACTTGAAGCTCGATCTGACAAAGGCGGAATCGCGGACCTTCTCCGGCACAACTGGCGTACAACAGACCGCGCATTTAGCCGAAGTACTGATGACGGTCATGGAGCCGGGTGGCAAAACATTATGTGAGCTTCCTATCACGTGCCACTTCTGCGATACATTCCAAATGGCAGGCGGAGTACTGCTCGGACAGATTGGATTTTTCTCCTGTTTCAAAACAACTTTCTATCAGCCTGAACGGCATTTTGAAATCGAGAGATGGTCTATGGAGTAGCACCCTCCTTACTGTGGCGGAATTGGCTTCCCAGGGTTGCGCTTGCTTACCTTGACCTCCGACCTCTTCACGCCGTTTCTAATAGTCCCGCTCAAGCCCCAAAGATTTCCACAGGTTTATTTCTTCCGATGTTCACATGACCTTGCTTCCGCTTTTGGGACAGAGATACTGGGAATAGGGCAAGTTTCACAAATAATCTGAATCCTCGGGGGCATTGGAGTTTGGTCCGCTGCCTTCGGGGTAGAGGCGTGGAGAGAATATGTCTTTCGATAACGTTCCGCGGTGCCAGCATGTGAAGATGAACGGCACCCAGTGCGGGTGTCCGGCGCTGCGGCGCAGGCGGCTGTGTTTTTTTCATGTGCGCTGTCAGGATCAGCGCAAGAGGATCATGGCCGACCAGTTCAAGCAGGCCAGGTTTGTGGTGCCGGTGCTGGAAGACGCGAATGCGGTGCAGATGGCGCTGATGCAGGTCATGCAATTGCTGGCCTCAGGGCAGATGGACCACAAGACGGCCGGGTTGATGCTCTATGCGCTGCAAACCGCGAGCTGTAATCTGCGGAAAACGCAGTTCGAGCCGTCCGACGTTACGGATGTGGTGATCGACCGCGACGACGTGGACCGAACCAGCATTGGCGGCCCGCAGTGGTTTGAAGAAGATTTCGAGGAGGAAGAGGAAGAAGCGGAGAACGAGGACGAGGCTGCGGCAGAAGAGGACGGAGTGGAAGAGGACGCGGCGAAACCCGCGGCTGCCGCGGAGGGAGCGGGCGCGGTGGGAACGGCCGCAGCGGCAAAGGATAGGAAAGTCCAGGGGAAAATAACGGTGGAGGAAGCGCGGGAGCAGGTACGCGGGCTGATCCACAATTGGGTGCTGGACTCGGTGGAGGAGAAGGCGAGGCGGGAGTTAACCTAGGGGGCGCACCCGCGATGTAGGCTACAAAAAAATTGCCAGCCCCAAAAGGACTGGCAACTGGACACCGGCAACTGGCAACTGCCTTCAGGCTTGCGCGAACGCCTTCTCGCGAACCGCTTCCGGCGGTGTCGATAGCAGCTTCGCGGCGACAGACTCCGCTACGGCCGGCAGGGAGACGCGCAGCGCCTCGCCAATCGTCTTGACGTAATGGACGCTGAGGTGGTCGAGTTGCTCGGGCGTGAGATCTTCCTCGACGTTCATTTTGTTTTCCGCGGGAAGAATGACGTCGGTCACTCCGGCGCGCTTGGCGGCGAGCACTTTTTCCTTAATGCCGCCCACCGGCAGCACGTTGCCGCTGAGCGTGATCTCGCCCGTCATCGCCAGCAGAGGACGAATGCGGTGACCGGTCAGCAGCGACACCAGCGTGGTCGCCATGGTCACGCCCGCCGAGGGACCATCTTTGGGAATCGCTCCCGCCGGCACGTGCATGTGAATGTCATGGTCGGCGAAAAAGTCTTCGGCGATTCCGAGATAGGCGGCGTTCGAGCGTACCCACGTCAGAGCAGCCTGCATGGATTCCTGCATCACCTGGCCGATCTGGCCGGTCATGGTGAATCCACCTTTGCCCTTCATGGCATTGGCTTCGACGAAGAGCACGTCGCCGCCCGATGGAGTCCAGGCCAGGCCCACAGCCACTCCGGGACGCTCGGTGCGTTCCGCGATTTCGCCTTCGGTGCGGATCTTGATTCCGCCCAAAAATTCCTGGATAGTTTCCTGGGTGACCACCAGCTTGTCGGTCTTGCCTTCGGCCAGCCGCCGCGCCTGCTTGCGGCAGATGGTTCCGATAGTGCGCTCCAGGCTGCGCACGCCAGCTTCGCGCGTGTAGTGGCGGATCACATAACGCAACGCCGCCTCGGGAAATTCGATCAGCTCGGCGGTGATTCCGTTCTCTTCCACCTGACGAGGAACCAGATAGCGGAATGCGATGTGCAGCTTTTCTTCCTCGCTATAGCCTTGCAGTTCGATGATCTCCATGCGATCGCGCAGCGGCTCGGCGATGGGATCGAGCATGTTGGCGGTGGTGATGAAGAGCACTTTCGACAAATCGAAAGTGACATCGAGGTAGTTGTCGCGGAACGTCGAGTTCTGCTCGGGATCGAGCGCTTCGAGCAGAGCGGAAGCGGGATCGCCGCGGAAGTCGCGGCCCACTTTATCGATTTCATCGAGCATGAATACGGGATCTTTGGTTTCGGCGCGGCGAATGCCCTGGATGATTTGTCCCGGCAGTGCGCCGATGTAGGTGCGGCGATGGCCGCGGATTTCGGCCTCGTCGTGCACGCCGCCGAGCGAGAGCCGAACGAACTTGCGGCCCAGCGCGCGCGCGATGGATTTGCCCAGCGAAGTCTTGCCCACGCCGGGAGGTCCGACGAAACACAGGATCGGTCCTTTCATATTCGGCTTCAGGCGGCGGACCGAGAGATAGTCGAGGATGCGATCCTTAACTTTCTCGAGGTCATAGTGATCCGTATCCAAAATTTCTTTGGCTTTGATGATCTCGATTTCCTGGCCGGAAGTCTTGTTCCAGGGCAGCACGGCGAGCCACTCGACATAGTTGCGCGTGAGCGAATAGTCGGCGGCCATGGGAGACATGCGCGCGAGGCGGCCCAATTCCTTGAGCGCCTCTTTTTTTACGTCGTCGGGCATGCCCGCGTCGTCGATTTTCTTCTTCAGGTCTTCAACGTCGCGCTGGCCTTCATCCTGCTCGCCCAGTTCCTTTTGAATGGCCTTCATCTGCTCGCGCAGGTAGTATTCGCGCTGGGTTTGCTGCACGCGATCCTGCACTTCGCTCTGGATCTTGTTGCGCAGTTGCTGCACTTCGAGTTCTTTCGCGAGATGCTGGTTGATCTTTTCCAGGCGCACGCGGATGTCGAGGGTTTCGAGCGCGTCCTGCTTGTCTGGCGTCGAGAGCAATGGCAAAGAGGATGCGATGAAATCAACCAGGCGGCCGGGCTCGTCAATATTCATGGCCACGGTGGAAAGCTCGTCGGAAAGCGTGGGCGAGCCGGCGACGATCTGCTGGAACAGGGTGAGGACGTTGCGCTGCAGCGCTTCGATTTCGGAACTGTCCGGAAGAGCGGCCTCGGGGATCGGGGAAACCTTGGCGCGCATGAATGGCGCCAACTGCGTGAACTCGGTCAGGCGCACGCGCTCCAGACCCTCGGCGAATACAAACAGGCTCTGGTTGGGCATCTTGACGACTTTGTGAACGATGGCGGAAGTGCCGACGGTGTAAAGGTCGCTGGCTTGAGGACTATCGACGCGCGCCTCGCGTTGCGCGACAACCACGATTGTTTTGTCTTCTCCGAGCGAATTGATGAGCTGGACGGAACTCTCGCGGCCTACGGTAAGGGGCAGGACGGCGTGAGGGAACAGAACGGTATCCCGCACAGGAAGCACGGGCAAAACCCGCACGTCATTGATTTCACGATCCTTAGGAACTTGCTCGGAAAGCGGCTGTTGGCTCATTGGCTCTCCTTGAGTGTAACTCACTCAAGCTTAGATGACACTTTTCTGGAAAGGTTTCAGGCCTTCCAGTGGGAGGCTGTTGCATTCTATCGGCATTTTGCGAGATTTGACACGATGCCCAAGGTATCGGGGCTAATGCGGAAGGTGTGAGGCGGCATGACGCGTGAGCAGATGACACGGCTATCGAACAACGCAATTCTGCGTGACAACACCCACGGACACAACCTACACTAACCCTTGAAGTAGTTTAAAGAACGAGTCCACGCATGACCCACAAGGCCAAAGACCTCTCCCCCGACCAGAAGACGGTGATCGAAAGCCTATTGGGGCGCTCCATTGCCGAGAACGAGGAGATCAGCATCCACGCTTCGGCTGCGCCTTTCGCCCCAGAGTGGCTCAAGGTATCCTGGAAAAGTGCGGCAGAGCAAGGTCTGGATCAACTTTCCATGGAAGAGATCGATGCGGAGATAGCGGCGGCGCGGAACGCACGCCTTGAACGTCGCGCATCGGAGCAATGATTCGAGTCGTGCTCGACACGAATATTGTGGTTTCCGCGCTCTTGCAAGCACAAGGCCTGCCCGCCCGAACCTTTCTGATGACCATCGCTGGAACCGCCGCGCAACTTTGTGTAAGCGGCGATGTCTATGCGGAATACGAAGAGGTGATCCGGCGTCCGAAGTTTAGGCGCAGTGAGATGGTAATCGAACAAACGCTCCGCGCGATTCGGCAAAACGGATTTTGGGTCAAGCCTTCCGAAAAGGCGCGCGTCTGTCCCGATCCCGACGATGACATCTTTCTGGAGTGTTCCCAAGCGGCACGCGCTCATTATCTTGTGACCGGCAACCTGAAAGATTTCCCTATGAAATGGGCCTGGACTCGAATCGTGACGGCCCGCCAATTTCTTGACGCCATGGCGGCGGTTCCGGAAGAGTAGCTGAGGCGCCGTAGGGTCCCTGAGTCTCTTGTCTGAGCATCCTGACGTCCGCGTGATACGCGCCGTCGTACCAGTGCGTCCAGGGTGTTCTTGTCGGTCATTGTGGCCTCAATACCAGAAGTCGTGATCGGACGGAGTGCGTTGCGAGGGTGGCGTCAACCTGAAACGATTTTTCGTACGGGTTCGAAGGGCTGCGACTACGCCGATGCTGCCAACAAGTACAGAGGTTCTTCGCCCCGCCAAGTGCAGAGGTCCCTTCGACAGGCTCAGGGCAGGCTCTTCGCCCCGCAAAGAACGCGGGACTCAGGATGACAGGGTGTGTTGGTACTGGGCATCCGGGACGGATCAACTTCAGAGGCAAGGTCAAAGGCAGGACAAGAGTGTCCGCTCCACACAGGCTTGACTTCGCCGGTTAATCGACGCGGAGGATCATTTGCATTCCGTTTTCCAACTTTACGTTGTGCTTCTTGGAGGTCAGAACCGAATCCTGGGCGGTTCCCGCAGTCAGGTCCACTGCGGACATGCCAACGGTTCCCTTGGCATTGAAGGGGAGTTTGGCGTCGGCATTACTCGAGCCGCCAGTGGGCAAGCGCTGGCCGCCATACTGACTTGGGGTGCCACTGCCCGCGCCGATCACGCCTCCGGGAGGCGGCGCAACGCGGATACCAGGGCCAGCCCCCATTTGCGAAATCTGTTCCGAATTGGTGGCGGGATCGAATGCATCGGCAAATCCTATCGCTTTAATGGTTGCCGGCAACGGCATCTCGGAACCATTGTTCAGAGTCATTTTGTCGAATACGATCCTGAGCGTAGAGGCCGAGTCCCCCTGGTGGGGCGCAACCTCGACGACATGTCCCACGATCTTGCAGCCTTTGGTAGCGAGGCCGGGCGGAGTCGAGTTGAGGTTGTCGGTTGTCCTGGCAAAGACTTGGTCTCCGACCTTGGCTTTCTTGGCGTCAATCGGCTTCTCAAGTTCCGCGCGAATCAAGGTTCCTGGAGTGAACTTCATGAGGAGCGCCGGGTGTTGAGGACCGGAAGGCGACTGAGCGGCCTCAGAACTCTGCGGCTGAGCCGGGCTCTGGGAAACGGAAAGACCCGTCAACCCAGCTCCTGCAACTAAACAACACAGCAACTTTTTCACGAGAGTGCACCTCACGATTGCGGAGTATATAACAAAGATCACTCGGGATGGATTACGGCGCCCGCCAGGTTAAAAGTCCTCCGAAAGGATGGCCAGCCGCCCAGCGCAATTCCACGTGACAATGCCACACGGTACGACCTACACCCCGAACCCTTCTGATGACTATCGCCGGGACTGCCGCGCAGCTCTGTGTAAGCAGCGTCGGCTATATAAATGCCCGATCATTTAGTAGATGGTTGTGACTGACATGAGCGTGTCGCAGTCCCGCCGATTTTGGGCATTGTCAAATGCCACGGCGACGTGCGCGAGACCGTCCTGCTCCATCCAGGTTCTCGCCACTGCCGATCCGTATCCGTTGTTAAAGGCGGTGAGGGTTTCGCCGAGGTATCCGAGTTGTCCCGCACAATCAGTGATTTTTCCGGCTCCGGTGGGACGCGGAGTGAGATTGTGACTTACCAGAAAAGCTTCCGCCTCAGCCAGGTAATGATCCTGGGACACCTGGTCCGGTTGCTGCCGCGGATTGAAATATGTGAACAGAAAGATCCCGCGCGTTCCAGAATCGTCGGTATAGCCCTTGATGAACGAGGAAGCTTGCGCGTCCCCGGCTTCCCAGCTATTCCAGGACTGGGGATAGCACATGGCCAGGTTTAGAGTTGGAAATACGACGGGCAGAAGCTTTCCATGCTGGGTTGTAATGTCCTCGGTCCCGGCCACCTCACCGTTCAGGTAGAGCTCGGCGCGGTAGGTGCCGTCGGCAACGCAGGTGCGGCCCCAGGTAGCGAATAGGACCGACCGGAAGTCGCTGGCCATCCCTTGATAATCCAGCTTCCAGTCTGCCGCCCCTGAGACTACCGGCAGAACGCGCCAAGTTTCCCACTCTGGATTGTAGGCATACCAGAGGACCGACAGGACATCACGGTTTTTGTCGAGAGTGGGTTCCGGAGCGCGCCAGCTCAGGCTGGTCGTAGTTGCGGTCAACTGGAGGTCTACGGGTTTTGGGTGGATCGGCACTCGAGAGGGCCCGTTCGGCGGCCACGCGGCCGCAACCATCTCGGACTTCAAACGGGGTATTACTTGCTGGTCGATTTCCTGACAATTGGTTGCCTTCAGGTGGATGCCGCCGCAGTAGCGATGAAGTATGTCCAGGTCAGTGATGGCTCCCGCCAGGATCGCTCCCTGGCCCTTGAGTCCCTGTTTCATCGCTTGCTCATATACCGCAAGGCCTTCCTCTTTCTTTCCGTCGGCAAGCAAGCCCAGGCCGAGGTTGAACTTGGGTACTAGATCAATCTCGTCGAGAGCGATGCCTTTCCGGGTTTCCGCAATGCCGAGTTCCAGCTGCTTGCGATCGCCCTGCAGCAACCCTTCCAAGGTGGAATCGAAGCCGTAATCGGCTTGAGAAGAAACGGGAGGCTTGAGACCCTGCTGCTCGATCATTTTCAAAGCCTGTTGCTCATGCTTGGTGATGATGGGAAGAGACTCCTTGGAGGTGAGACTGACAAAACTGTTTTCATTCAGCTGAGGTGTTTTGGCAAGCTGGGTAAGGAGAGCATAGTAGTAATTGCCCATGGCGAAGGTGGGGCGCACATCCACCGCGCAGCCGAACTCGCGGGCGGCTTTCGCCAATTCTTCCGGATCGTCTGAGGAACTTTCATACAGCGTTCTGCCCTCGGCATAATGGCGCGCGGCGTCCTGCACGGGATCGTCATCGGGCTTCTCCCCACTCTGGCATTCCGGGCGGGCAGAATGTTTTTTCGCGGTGCGAAACTCCCAGCTCATAAACACCCCGTAGCCGAAGCTGTAAAGGACCAGGCAACAACTGAAGACCACGAGGATAAACGCATCGCGGGTGCGCCCCATGCTGAGTGCTTGTCCGAACAAATAGAGCGCAATGGCAAAAAGGGTTAGCATAGCCAGATAGGTGGTCGCTCGCCTCTGCCATAGCAGACTTCGTTCATTGCTGGCGTCAGACATGGCGAAGGCTCGTTCCGAATCCTTACGGCCCTGATTTACGAGTTTCCTGGGGAAGTTACGGTCCTGTTCGGGCCCCCACGCACCGGTAAACCTGCTCTTCAAACCTTTGTTGTAATCGGACAGGCTGTTCAAGAGCAGATTCCAGTGGCTCAACTGTTCAAGCGCGGTCCTCTGATCGAGAATCGAGGGATTTTCCCTGGCCAGATCCACGCGCTGTCTGGCGGCTTCGTAGTGAACCAGGTACTCCTGCGCGGTTGACATGTCGCCTACCGTGTTGAAAAAGGTAGTGCCGTTGCTGGAATTGGTTTTAAAGAGCGTTCCCTGGCTCTCCAGTACTTCGCTGAAAGCGGCAGCGGAGTGCGCCGTAGCGCGGCTATAGAGCAGACCGCTGAGCGCGCTGAGTACGGCAGTGACCGCAATCATGAAGATGGTAAAGCGACCGAAGCCGTGTGCCACGGGAGCCGCATGGACACGCACTCCCGGAAAGAGAGTAGGCTCCACTTCGCTGGGATGAACCGGCTCCCATTCCCCGACTAGATCCACTAACCGCTTCTGCTGCCAGACTTTCCGCCCCACCAGCACCAGCACACCGAATGCGCATAGAGCTAGCAGGAGGGTCCTCCAGGAACTGCGGTCCGCCCACACCGCCACGAACAAACCGAACAGGGCGATAAGGATTCCTGCGCACACCAACACATTCTCCCGTCCCACGTTCTTCAGGCTCAACTGAGCGAAGGTGAGAAATGCGAGGGCTACTACGAACAGGAGAACGGCACCCGCCAGTCGCACAACCTTGAGCCGTTCCTGCTCCAAGTAGCGTTCCGCATTTTCCCAAATGGATGGCGCGGATTCGCCTTTGCTCTTCGGTTCCACCCAGCGAGCATCGAATCCATATTCACTGAGTTGGTTTGCCGCACTTTGTTGAAGCGACTCCTCCAGCGACCGGGGCAGATCCACCCAGAAAAAATTCAGATAGGCTCGCAGTGCTCTCACTACGGCGTGGTCTTCCTGAGCTCGGAGGGTCAGTAAAGCCGCCCGGCCAGGATCAGCCGTGGAGAGTTGCCGCGCTTCTTTCAGATCGTTCTGAGCCTCGGCGAGGTACACATACTGGCTGTACTCGTACCTGGTCCGGTTGGCCAGCTTATTAAGGATCTCCTGGCGATGGGCTAATTCGAGCACTTTCCCTTGCTGCAGTCTTCTCTCCGAGCGCAGGGTCTCATGCTCCGCCAAAGCGGCGCGGTAAGCCACCGTCGCGCCCAGCATAGCCACAACCGCCATCATCATGGCGATGGGGATGGACAACAATCTCGCTTGCTGGTTCTCCTGGGATTCCATGCTGGGCCTCCTTATTGAGTTTGAAAAGCCGGGGGCACCTACCTAAAACAAACCGACACTCCGGGTTCGGAAGCTAACGCAGACCCACGTTCTGCATCCCGGGGGGTGGGGCGCTACAGGGAACAGCTACAACAGTTCGGTGCGTTCGTCAAGCGATAAGAACGCACCTTCCGCCAATTCCCGTCGGCTCCGGTCAACGCAACGAGAACATTGCGCAAGCCCGGTACAGGTCGGAGTGGCTATGCTGCCGGGTAGATTCCCAGGACCTTGACGAACTCGGCGACCTCGCCTAGATGGTGGAGGGCGTTGCGGGCGGGTTCGTCGTTGCCGCGAAGGAAGTCTACGTAGAAGATGTATTCCCAGGGGCGTCCGCGCAGGGGGCGCGACTCGATCTTGCTCAGGCTGATGTCGCGCAGGGCGAAAACGCTGAGCGACTTAAACAGCGCTCCGGGCTGGTTCTTCAGCTTGTAGGCGATGGAAGTTTTGTTGGCGCCTGGCGGAATCAGGCGCTGGTAGGGCACGAACGCGGCGGTTCCCTTCTTGCGTGCAGCGGTTGCGGCGAGCTTTGCTTTTGAGCCGTCTGCTCTCAACCCAGCCGCGGATTTGCGGATCAAGAGGAAGCGGGTGAAGTTGCGTTTGTCGTCTTCGATTCCGGCCTGGAGAATTTTTCCCGAGTATTCGCGGGCCGCATGACGGCTAGCGATGCCGGCGGCGTCCTGAAGCCGCTCGGCGACAATGTGCTTCACGCTGCCGGCCGTGTCGTAGAACGGAACGGGCTGAATGCGGGGGTGGTGGCGGAAAAAGTCGCGGCACTGGTCGAGGGCCACGGGATGCGAGAACGCGCGGAGAAGAGCGCTGAGTTTCACTCCGGGTGCGGCAATCAGGTTGTGCACGATGCGCAGCCGGAACTCGCCTTGAATGAATACGTCCCGCGAGACCAGAAGATCGGCGTGCTCGGCCACGGTTCCGGCCAGCGAGTTCTCGATGGGGATGACGGCGGCGGCGACCGAACCGTTTTCGACGCGGTCAAACACTTCCGCGGAGCGGGCGCAGGGGACGACGGAGCAGCGCGGCAACATCTGCTCGGCGGCTTCGTGGCTGAAGGAACCAAGTTCGCCCTGGATGGCAACTTTGATGGCGACAGATTTCATTACAAGGCAAGGTAGCTGGAGAGCAGGGGAAAGTGCAAATCGATTCTGTGGCTCGAGAGGTCCGCTTAGCGTCCACTCTCTGGGCGGCGGGAAAAAGCTCTTAAACGCGAAGTTCGCAAAGGAATTCGCAAAGGGCGCGAAGAAAAATCGCTCGGAAACCTAGGCGAGGTTCTTCTCCAGCACCAGCGCGTCCACTCCGTTGGAATAGTAACGCGGGAAGGTTGCGATTACGCTGTAGCCGTGGCGTTTGTAGAAAGATAGCGCAGAGACGTTGTCGACGGCAGTTTCCAGCTCCACCGAGCGGCATGGGGCGGCGCGCAGGCGATCTTCGGCGCTGCGCAGGAGCAACGATCCTACGCCGAAGCGGCGGGCAGAGGCGACCACGTCGATGGTAATGATGTGACCAGAGCCGCGGCCGCCCGCTTCGGCCACGATGAAGCCGGCGATGGGAGCACCTGCCAGCGCCGCAGCCTTAGAATATTTTTCGCCTTTTCCTGAATCGGGAGCGGCGGTCGTTTTCCCAGGGGCGCTGACAGCCACGAGCGTGAACGAAGCGCGGCGGCGCATGTAAGTCTTGAGATCCGTCCGCGAGTAGGAAATGCCGGGCGGAAAGCAGTCCTGATCGATGCGCCACAGCGCTTCGAAATCGGTGGGCAGGAAGTCCCGGACGGTGAAGGGCACGCTGGCATTGTAGCGGGAGTGGGGCGGGAGCGGTTCGGCGGCTGGGGACTGGTTAGTCGCCGGTTTTCCACAGTTTAATCCAGCCCAGCGCAGAGAAGGATGGATTGGAGACCATTGCCCCCTTGCGTCGCCGCACTCTCGGACGTACCATGATCATCAGAGTAAGCACTGTGGGACGCCTCCTGCTGATTGACGTGGCCGCTTCGGTCGCTGTGCTGGCGCTGTGGTACTTCGTGTTTTCCACCTACAATCGAAAAAAAGGAGCGACGGCGTTGCGCTGGGTGCAGACGGCGTGCGCCGGCAAGGGACGCATTCTGGAGTCGCACTGGGTGGGAAGTTCCCGTCTGCAGGCGCGGCTGCATTTTGCCTCGCGCTGGTTCGAGAATGCGCGCGTAACCGTGAAGTTCCGGCCGCGGGCTCTGCCGGCGCAGTGGCTGGTGAGCTGTTGGCACCGGCAAAAGGAGACGCTGACCTTTGAGGCCGACCTGGATGGCTCTCCGTGCTTTCATCTGGACGTGGTGCGGCATCGCTGGTGCGCGCACAACCATGGAGTCGCGCGCAGGCGCGACGACCGGGAGTGGGACATCTACGAACCCGGCCCCATCATCCTGACGACGCGGACGCACTGGAAGCAGGATCCTACCGCGGAGTTGAATGCGTTGATGTCGGCGCGGCGGCAGGATATTTTGCAAGTGCGGTTCCGTCCGGAGTCGCCGCACTTCTCGGCCACGATCCGGCTGGAAGCGCTGGCCGACCCGGCCGCGGCTGCCGAACTTGTCACCGCCTTGCGCGAGATTGCCGCGGGAGCTTCGGCGCACCGGCAGTAGGCTGCGTTCCCAGCGAGCATTCCCGTTGTGCGGTTCTCTTACTCCTGCTTAATCGTTATGCCTTGACGCCGGTCGCTGTGCTATCGTCCGGCCATGAGTAGTAGCGCCCCCAATAATCAAATTCCGCCGCCGGAATCGAACGAGAACAAGTGGACCCGAAAACTGGGGCCACTGGGTCCCATCGCGATCCTGCTGGCCAAGGGCAAGACCGTCTTGCTGGCGCTTTCCAAGCTGAAGTTTCTGCTCAGTTTTGCCGCTTTCATTGGAATCTATTGGGCCGCGTTTGATTGCATAACGACGTTGGCTGGTCGCAGCGAGTAGATTGGTTGCGACAGACAGACCAAGGCTCACTGAGAGGAGCCAACGTCATGCTGATTATAGGCTGTGATTTTCATCCGGGGTTTCAG
>Ga0302324_100000505_pt1 | contig 104280 bp, 102 predicted proteins | sample Palsa_T0_1_FD_201949 | JGI IMG/M metagenome (GOLD analysis project Ga0302324, IMG submission 201949) | Peat permafrost microbial communities from Stordalen Mire near Abisko, Sweden - Palsa_T0_1 | ecosystem: Environmental > Terrestrial > Soil > Palsa > Peat permafrost | place: Sweden: Abisko... | reverse complement strand
TCGCCGCGGTGTCGGTCAGCGGCCCGGTCCTGAAAGTGGACGTCAGTCGGGTGGTCCCGCTCGTGCGCAGGTGCGCGTCCGACATCTGGAACCAGCTGTTCGGCAAGCGCGCCAACGGCGCCACCAACGCCGAGGATGCGGGATCACGTGGCCACTGGGACGTCGAACAGTGGTGGGACTGGCTGGAGCAGGTGGCGGGCGAGTGGCTGTAGGCGGGGAATAGGCGGGTACCGGACGCCACCGAGCGGTTCTGCTGCGGGGCCGTATTACGGCTGAGAGCATCCTCGAGGACGAGCGCCACGACCTGGTCATCCGATAGGTCGATCCCGGCCATCGGAACGGGGCCCCGCCCACGGTCGATACGCGGCTCGTATCATCACGAGATGGACCCTCGATGGGATCAGGAATTCGATGTCGTCGTGGTCGGGAGCGGCGGCGGCGGCATGACCGCAGCCCTGACCGCCGCCGCGGCAGGTGCGAGCGTGCTGGTAGTCGAAAAAGGGGCCAAGTACGGAGGCAGCACGGCTCTGTCGGGCGGCGGGATATGGGCGCCGAACAACCCGACCCTCCTACGGCGAGGCCTGGGTGACGACCCGGCCGACGTGATCCGCTATCTGGAAGCCACCGTCGGGGACCGAGTTCCCGCCCCCCGGCTGCGGACTTTCGCGGCGGCCGCGCCGCTCGCCCTGGAGTTCCTCGAAGGCCAGAGCGAGTACATGCGCTTCTTCTGGTGCCGGGGCTACAGCGACTACCACCCGGAGTCCCCGGGTGGGCGCCCCAACGGCAGGTCCATCGAGGCGCTGCCTTTCGACAAGCGCAAGTTGGGTTCGATGGAAGGCGGCCTGCTCGAAAGCACAGCGGGCGGGCCCATAGGTCTGTGGATCACGGCGACGGACTTCCACGACCTGGGTCAGGCCACTCGGACCTGGGTGGGAAAGAAGGCGCTGTTGCGGGCCGCTTGGCGGGTGACGTCAAACAAGATCCGTCGCAGGCACATGGCCACCATGGGCCAAGCCCTCATCGGTCGCTTGCGCCTGGCTCTGGCCGATGCTGGAGCGGAAGTCTGGCTGGACGCCCCGGTCGTCGAACTCATGTCTGACGAAGATGGACGGGTCGGTGGGGTAGCAGTCGAGAAGGACGGTCAGAGGCTGCTTTTGGGCGCCAAGCGCGGCGTCATCCTCGCTTCGGGCGGCTTCGACCACAGCCCGGAGCTGCGGGCCAAGTTCCTCGGCGGCGTGGAGAAGGACTGGAGCTTGGGGGCGGCGACCAACACCGGGGACGGTATCCGCCTCGGTGAAGACGTGGGTGCCGCCTTGGACCTGATGGACGACGCCTGGTGGATGCCGGCGATCGAGCTGACCAAGGGCCGCCTGTTTCCCCTGGTCTCCGAGCGTTCCATGCCGGGGTCGCTGATCGTCAACCAGTCGGGCGACCGCTTTACCAACGAATCGGCTCCCTACGTCAACTTCACCCACGACCAGCTCCGCCTCGAAGCCGAACGGGGGGGCCACGTCCCAGCCTGGTTCGTCATGGACCACCGGGCCCGGCGTCGCTACCAGTTCGGCGGGATCCCTCAAGGCATGGCGTTCCCCAAGTCGTGGTACGGGATCGGCACCCTCCACCAGGCCGCCACGATCGAAGCTCTGGCCGAAAAGATCGACGTTCCCGCCGAAGCCCTGGCGGCGACCGTCGAGAAGTTTAACGCCGCGGCCCGGGCTGGTCGAGACGAGGAGTTCCATCGAGGTGAGAGCGCCTACGACCGGTACTACGGCGACCCTACGCTTCCCAATCCGTGCCTCAACGAGCTGCTGAAGCCGCCGTTCTACGCGGCCAAGCTGGTGCCGGGCGACCTCGGCACCAAAGGGGGGCTGGTCACCGACGAGCAGGCCCGGGTGCTCAGGGAGGACGGGTCGGTCGTCGACGGCCTGTACGCAACGGGAAACGCCTCGTCGTCGGTCATGGGCAACGAGTACGCCGGAGCGGGAGCCACGATCGGGCCGGCCATCACGTTCGGGTGGGTGGCCGCCCGCCACGCCATGGGTAAGCCGTTCGACCTCATGGCTCGCCACGAAACAACTTGACGCAACTCTTCGACATATGGGCTGGTCCTGTATGAGGACATGTTCCAAGTTGTTTCGTGGCCAGACTTCAGCCGCGTGTGAGGAACTCGATCACGAGGCGCTCGAACTCGTCTTTGCGCTCCACTTGGGCCCAGTGACCGCACTTGGAGAAGATGTGCAACTCGGCGTTCGGTAGCTGACGGAATCCCATGAGTCCACCTTCAACGGGGAGCATGCGGTCGTCGCGGCCCCAGGTGATGAGAGTCGGGGCCTTCACGCCCTTGAGCCGGGCCCAAAGCGGCACCGGCTCGGGATGCTGCCCGAGCGAGGTGAAAATGGCGATCGCCGACTCCAAGGCCCCGGGGACCTGGGCGTTGGCGAAGCGCTCCTCGATGAGCGCATCGTCGACCACGGCCTTGTTCGACACCATGGTGTCGACCCACCGCTCCATGCCCTCCTTGGACGGAGCCATCATGAACTCCCCCAGCCGCCGGGCTCCCTCGCTGGGGTCGGGTCCGAGCACGTTGACGGCCAACCCTCCCGGGCCCATCCCGACCAGCCGGTTTACCCGGTCGGGGTACGCGAGAGCGAACTCCAGGGCCACGTACCCACCCATAGAGTTGCCCAGCAGGTGGGCTCGCTCGATGCCCAAGGCGTCCAAGAGTCGCGCCACCGCGTCTGCGGCCACCCTGGGATAGGCCCGATCGAACGCCGGCCTCTCGCTCAGTCCGAAACCCGGCATGTCGAGGATCACGGTCCGAAAGCGCGACGCGAACACGGGGAAGTTCCCGCGGAAGTTGGACCACCCGCTGACGCCCGGGCCGGATCCGTGCAGAAGCACGAAGGCCTCACCCTCGCCCGCCTCGTGATAGTGCAGCCGGTACTCTCCTTCCAAGTAGCGGCTGGTCGCGTCGAAGTCCAGAGTTGTAGCTGTCGTCACGCTGCGAAGCCTACAGACGGGCCGGGGGTCGCGAATCGAGCCCTGTCCCAATCACCGGCATGCGGGCGTGGCCGCACGCCGCCAGCACCCGCCACACTTTTACCCGGCGGCACGAGCCGCCCTTAGAGAGGAGCACCAACCGGTGGGCGAACTCGACGTACTTGAAAGCGTTCGCGAGCTCACTCCCCTATTTCGGGAGCGGGCCACGGCTGCCGAGGAAGCCCGCCGGCTTCCCGACGAGTCGGTCAAGGAGCTCAAGTCGTCCGGGCTGGCGAGGCTGCTCCAACCGAAGCGCTATGGGGGCTACGAAGCCGACCCGCGCCTGTTCTACGAAGGCTTGCTCGCCGTGGCCGCCTCCTGCGGGTCGACGGGCTGGGTGTGCGGTGTCGTAGGAGTCCACCCTTGGCAGATAGCCCTGTTCGACGATCGCGTGCAGTCCGAGGTCTGGAGCGCAGACCCCGACACCTGGGTGAGCTCGTCCTACATGCCGGGAGGACGCATGACGCCCGTGGAGGGCGGCTATACCCTCAACGGCCGGTGGAGCTTCTCCTCGGGCTGCGACCACTGCCAGTGGGTCATCCTCGGGGTCATCCTGGACCACGGCGAGGGCTCGCCCCCCGAGATGTGGAACGTACTGATCCCGCGCTCCGACTACCGGATTGAGGACGTCTGGCACACCATGGGCCTGTGCGGGACCGGGAGCAACGACATCATCGTCGAGGACCTGTTCGTCCCTGACTACCGGGCCATCGACCTGGTCAAGATGTTCTCGTGGGAGAGCCCCGGACTCGCAGTCAACACGTCGCCGCTTTACCGCCTGCCTTTCGCGACGATGTTCGCCAACGCCATAACCGGAGCCATCATCGGCATGGCCGAAGGCATCCTGGCCGAGAACCTCGAGTACACCAAGGCCAGGGTCAGCAAGAGCTGGGGTAAGGCGACCGAGGATCCTTACACCGTGGCCGCCATGGGTCGCGCCGCTTCGGAAGTCGACGCCTGCCGCACCCATTTGCTCCGCAACATCGGAGAGATGTACGAGGCGGCCGTCAGGGGCGACCCGATCACGATCGATCAGCGCAGCCGGGCCCGACGGGACCAGGTACAAGGCACGCAGCGGGCCATCGCCGCCATCGACGAGATCTTCGACCGCAGCGGGGCCGGGACCATCAGTCTGTCCAATCCGATCCAGCGACTCTGGCGAGATGCTCACGCCGGACGGCACCACACCGTCAACTCGGTGGACCGGTCCCTGCACAGCTTCGGAATGACGTCGATGGGCTTCGGCCCGTCGGACGTCATGATCTGAGTCTCCGGGCCGGCATGACACCCGAGGATCTGATCGAGATCGAGGCCATCAAGGCGGTCAAATACCGCTACATCAGGGCGGTCGACACGCGGGATTGGGATCTCATCGCGACCACCCTCACAGTTGACGCCACGTCTGCCTACAGCTCCGGCAAGCTCAGCTTCAACGGTCGGGACGCCATCATCGACTTCCTCCGCAGTGCCATGCCGCCCAACGACCTCCTGACCGCCCACCGGGTCCATCACCCCGAGATCGTGCTGACCAGCCCGACCACCGCCACCGCCCGCTGGGCCCTCGACGACGTCGTGATCGTCACCTCAGCCAACCTGACCATCCGCGGCGCCGCCTACTACGAGGACGAACTGGTCAAGGCAGACGGCGAGTGGAAAATCAGCCGCACCGGATACAAGCGGTTGTACGAAGAGTCGGAGAAGCGGGATGGAATCACCTTGTCCGACCACTGGTGGTCAGACAGCTGACCCAGTCCGACCACTGGTGGTCAGACAGCTGACCCAGTCCGATACCTGAGGCCCGACAGGCCGCTCAGGCCTCGAAGCCCCCGAAACCGCCCCGATAGAACAGCAACGGCTGGCCCGATCCCGTTTCCAGCTCCTCGACTTGGGCCACCACGAGGTAATGGTCGCCGGCTTCACGGGATTCCTGGATGGTGCAGTCGATCCACGCCAGCGCTCCGCTCAACCGCGGGGCCCCGTTGGCGGCGGGTGACCAGCCCACCCCGGCGAACTTCTCCGCTCCAGATTTGGCGAAGGTCCGGGCCAGCGCCTCCTGGTCGGAAGCCAGCACGTTGACGCAAATGTTGCCGGTGCTCGAGACTCCGGGCCAGCTGGTAGACGCCCGACCGGGGGCCACGGCGACGAGGGGAGGATCGAGCGACAGGCTGAAGAACGACTGACAAGTGAGGCCGGCCGGCTGCCCGTCGTGCAGGCCGGTCACCAGCACCAGGCCGCTCGCGAAGTGGCCCAGCACGGCGCGGAACTCGCCTTCTTCGATGCTCATCGGGAGTCGGGCCCCCTAGAGATCCGGCAATCCGAGAGGCAGGTTCGGCACGTTGAGCCCGCCGTCCACTTCGATGACCTTCCCGGTAAGGAAGGAGCTGGCATCGGATGCCAGGTAGACGACAGCCACGGCAATGTCCTCGACCCGGCCGAGGCGTTGGAGCGGGGTCATCGAAGTCATGGTGCGGCGCATGTCGTCGTTGAGGACCGATCCGAGGGCGTCGGTTTCGATCGAGCCAGGAGCGACAGCGTTGACCCTGATCCTCGGAGCGAGATCGCGCGCCGACAGGCGGGTCAGCTGGTCGAGGGCCCCTTTCGCGGTTCCGTACCCCACGAAGCCGCGATCGGAGAGGTGCCCGACGGCCGAGCTCACGTTGACGACGGACCCTCCCCCGGCCGCCAACATGTGCGGCACCGCCAGCTTGGTGAGCTGAAACCCGACGGTGACGTTCCAGTGAAAGGCGGCTTCGAGGTAGCGGGCGCTGGTGTCGAGGAACGGCCTGGGCATGGTCCCGCCCACGTTGTTGACGACGATATCGAGACGGTCGAACGACCCGATGGCCGCGTCCACCAACGCAGGGAGGTTGTCCAAATCGTTGAGGTCGGCCGGCACGGCGATGGCTCGGCGTCCCGTTTGCTCCGCGACCGTCTTGACGAGTGACGCCAAGGCTTCGGGATCGCGCGCCGACACGACCAGGTCGGCCCCGCACTCGGCCAGAGCCAAAGCCGAGGCCGCTCCGATCCCGCGGCTGGCTCCCGTTACGATCGCCACCCGCCCGTCCAGACGAAAAAGGTCTAACACCACGGCGGCGAAGCTTAGAGCGACAGTGAGGACACGGCCCGCCTGCGTCCCGAGCAGCGGGACGGAAGCTCCCTGGTCGCCTAACGTCGCCTCGTAGCTTGCAACCCGATCACCGAGCGAGGATGGGAGGGCCGACGATGGCCGATGCTGTCGAGACATCCGCTCCGATCGAGCCGCGAGCCGCCAGCGACGTAAAGGGTTGGGAGGCCGAGGCTGACGTGGTCATCGTCGGCTACGGATGCGCCGGCGCGTCCGCCGCCATCGCAGCGCGCGAGAGCGGCGTTGACGTCCTCATAGTCGAACGGACCGGAGCGGGCGGCGGCGCCAGCTCCATGGCCGGCGGTGAGATCTACCTCGGCGGCGGCACCCCGGTGCAGAAGGCGTGCGGTTTCGACGACACCCCCCAGGCCATGTTCGACTTCCTGATGGCGGCCACCGGCCCCGGACCCAACGAAGCCAAGCTGTCTGTGTACTGCGACAAGAGCGTCGAACACTTCGAATGGCTGGTCGAGTGCGGCGTGGTGTTCAAGCCGACCTTCTACGCGGCCCCCTGCTGGGAGCCACCGACCGATGACGGTCTCGTGTACACCGGCGGCGAGAATGCCTGGCCTTTTAGCGAGATAGCCCCGCCGGCCCCTCGTGGCCACATACCTCAAATGCAAAACAAGCGGCTCATGGAAAAGTCCGGCGGGTGGATGCTGATGAAGCACCTGTCGGCGACGGCCGAGGGCGCAGGTGCATCCGTGATGACCGACGCACGGGTCGCGAAGCTCGTGGTGGACGCCGGCGGGCGGGTCGTCGGCACAATCGCACGCCGCTTCGGCGAGGAAATCGCGATCCGGGCCCGACGTGGGGTGATCCTGGCCAGCGGGGGCTTCGCCGCCAACCCGGACATGGTCAGCAGACACGCCCCCCGCATCGCGGGTCAGATGGTCCTCGGGACCGACGGCGACGACGGGACTTCGATCCGCCTGGGTCAGGGTCTGGGCGCCGCGGTGGCCCACCTGGAGGCGTCCGAGGCGGCGCTGCCCAGTGTGCCGTCGCTCGTCTATCCCTCGCTCCTCGTCAACGAGCACGGCCAGCGCTTCATCAACGAGGACACCTACTGCGGCCGGATCGGCCAGGCGGCCGTATTCCATCAGCAGGCCAAGTGCTCGCTGGTCCTGGACGAGGAGATTTTCGAGTCCGTGCCCGAAGCGGATCGCTGGGGAGCCCGCCCGACCTGGGTGTGCGCAACCGTGGAAGAGCTCGAAGCGGAGATGGGCCTGCCGTCCGGCGCCCTGCAAGCGACGGTCGAGCTGTACAACCGCCACGCCGCCGACGGCCACGATCCCGTGTTCCACAAGCGGCCCGAGTACCTGCGCCCGCTCAAGTCGCCTTACGGGGGCGTGCAGCTGACGGGCCTGCCGTACGCCGTGTTCACCCTGGGCGGACTCGTGACGACGGTCAACGGTGAGGTCGTGGGTCCTGGGGGGCTCCCGATCCAGGGCCTGTTCGCCGCCGGTCGAGCCACGTCGGGAATCCCGTCTTGGGGCTATGCCAGCGGAACTTCATTGGGCGACGGCACCTTTTTCGGACGCCGGGCCGGTTGGGCGGCCGCGGCAGTTCCTGGCTGACTGTTCCTGCCTGACCCCCGGTACGCACAGCTCGGGGCTCTCAGGCCCAGCCGAGCTCCTCGAGCCGAGGGTCGCTGATCCCGAAGTGGTGGGCGAATTCGTGGATGACCGTCTTGCGGATCTGGCTGACCAGCTCCGCTTCGCTGTTGCAGTGCTCCGAGATGGTCCCCTGGTAAATGGTGATCCGGTCAGGAAAGGCGCCGCTGTAACTGAGCGGACCTCGCTTAGTCAGCGGGACGCCTTCGTAGAGCCCGAACAGGCTGCGGCTGGCGGCGTGATCTTCGACGATCACCACCACGTTCTCGATGGCCCCGGCCAGCTGCTTCGGCAACTCGTCCAGGGCGTCCTGGACCAGCTCGTCAAAGCGCTCCGCGGGGACGGTGAACACGTCCGCAGCGTACCGCCGGCTTTTGTTAGGACCCTCTCCTGCGGCCCCGGTAGTGGCCCAGGCGATATCCGGCCCACCCGGCCGCGCCGGCGACCAGGACGATCTCGATCAGATGCAGCACGGCAAAGACGACCCCGGCGATGATCCACGTGATCAGACCGATGACCGCTATGCCGGCGATCAGCAAGGCGAAATGAGTGCCGACCGAGCCGGGGCGGCGGATGTCGGGGCCGGGCTGGTAAATGGCGTCCGGCTGAACGGCCGACGGGCCGGTCGGGCCCGGCATGGCCACGTCCGGCATGGCCACGTCCGTCCGATCCTTCCCCGCCCGCCTCCGCGCCCGAGTCTTGACTTCCGGTTCGGGTTCGGGCTGCATTCCGAGGGTCCGGCAGATGAGGCAGGCCGACGGCGTCAGCCCGTGCGGGCAGGTCGTGCTCACTGCCTGAGCGTTTCGGCCAAGTCGGCGCCGCCGGTCACGCCATAGACCGTAGTGCTCCCCATCTAGTCCGGTATGAGGTATTCAGCCGTCCAAGCGATGGCCGTGAGCCCGTCCATGAAGCGGTCGCAGCTCTGTGACATCGCCGTCATGTTGCGGGCCAGCTTGGCGTCGTCGCCGACGGCGTCGAAAAACACGTGCATATCTGAGGCGGCCTCGATCGGAAAGCACTCCTCGACGACTGCGGCCAACACCGGGGCCCCGGCCACCAACGGCCGCACCACCACGTTTTGTACATATCGGAAGCTGGACTGCGTGCCGATCGCGACCGACGTGTGGCCCCCTTGCCACGCTTGTCGCCATTCCTCCCACGTGAGACGGGCGGGCCGCACCAGAGGCACCAGCTGCGCGAAACCTGGCACCCGGCCGTCCGGGCCTGGCGGGTGAGCCGTGTTGGCGAGGGGCTCGGACTCGCAAACGAGGTACCCGTGCCAGCCGGCCCCGTCACCAGCTTCGGGCAGCGCCTCCCCGAGGTTGGCCCCTTCGGACGTATCGACCCACGTCCACACCGCCGCCACCAAAGCCGGAAGCCCGTCACCGGCAGGGGGCGCGAACGGGGAAGCCATCCCGGGTGTGGTGACGTTGATCTGGATGCCGCGGGCGCCCAGGGCCCGCAGCCGAGAGACGGTCGGGCCTAGCAACGACTCCACCAGTCCCGGCCCGCCGGCACCGGGCTGTCCCATGAGCAGATAGAGGACCTTCTCCACCCCACCGAAGGTAGAGCATTTGTTCCCATCCAGCGGCATGGGAGAAGTGGCGAGAGCCGTCGTGACCTGCTTGCCTGCTGAGCATGACTACGGGGAAGCAACTCGACGGCAGGGTGGCGGTCGTGACGGGCGCCAGCCGCGGCATCGGCAAAGGCGTGGCCCTGGAACTCGGCGCCGCGGGCGCCCGGGTATACGTGACGGGGAGGACGGTCGAACCCGGCCGGATCCCGGGCACCGTGTCGGCCACAGCGGCCGAGATAGACGAGTTCGGCGGCAGCGGCGTGCCGGTGGTGTGCGACCACAGCGACGACGAGGCGGTCACGGCGCTGTTCGAGCGGGTCCGGACCGAATCTGGCCGGCTCGACGTGCTGGTCAACAACGTCTACGACGCGCCCGGTTCGGCCCGCTGGCTGGGCAAACCCTTCTGGGAGGTGCCCGCGGCCGGATGGGACCACACCTTCACCATCGGGGTTCGCTCGCACTACGTGGCATCGAGCCTGGCCGCCCCGTTGCTGATAGAGACCGGCGGCGGGCTGATCGCGAACATCTCCTCCCCTGGGTCGGTTCACTACATGCACAACGTCGTTTACGGCGTGGCCAAAGCGGCGGTGGACCGCATGACCGCGGACATGGCCCACGACCTGGAGGGCCATGGCGTGACGGTCGTGTCCCTCTGGCCCGGCATCGTCAACACCGAGCTGCTGCAAATGATCCAGCCAGGCCCGGACGGTCGCCGGGTGCTGTCGCTGCCGGGCGAGGGCGATTACGACCTCGACGCAGCCGAGACCCCACGCTTCACGGGACGGGGGGTGGTGGCCGTCGCCGCCGACGCCGACGCGGCCAAGCGGAGCGGCCACGCTTTCTATGTCGCCGACCTGGCCGACGCCTACGGCTTCACCGACCTGGACGGACGGGTTCCCCGTCCTCCGGCCCTGCCCGCCTGAACGACGGCGCCCCCAAGGGCCCGGACCGGGGGAAGCCCCTAGAGTTCGCAGGATGGGACTGATCCTCAAGCCTGGTACGTCGTGGTGGGAGACCTACGCCAGGTGCGTATCGGTGGCGCCCGAGGCGTTCGACTCCGACCGGCTTCGTAATCTGGTCAGGGGCGAGTGGCGCCGCGTCGGCCTGCCCGGTGACCACGTCACGCCCGTCGACGGGACCCCGATCCCAGGTCCGCCCAGGGTCGACTACGACGAAGCGGTGGCGGCGGTCGTCCACGCGTGCACCGAGCACGCAGAGTGGGCCAAAGTGGACTTGGACGAACGTCGGGTCCGGGTTACAGCGGCGGTGGACTCCATGACAGAAAATCGGGACCTGCTCGCGCTTCTGCTCGTCTGGGAGATCGGCAAGCCGTGGCGGCTGGCGTGCGCCGACGTGGACCGCTGCCTCGACGGGGTCCGCTGGTACGTCGGGGAGATCGATCGCCAGCTGGCTGCGGGGACGCCCGAGGAACGGTCCCCACTGCCCGGACCCGTCTCCAACATCGCCAGCTGGAACTACCCCATGAGCGTGCAAGTGCACTCCGAGCTGGTGCAGCTCCTTGCCGGAAACGCGGTGGTGGCCAAGACCCCGAGCCAAGGCGGCTTCCACACCCTCACGCTGGCCCACGCTCTCATGAAGCGGGCCGGGCTGCCCGTCACCCTGATCTCCGGCGTCGGCGGCCACTTGGGCGAAGCCCTCATCCGCAGCGAAGGCATCGGGGCCCTGGCGTTCGTCGGGGGCCGGGCCAACGGCCGGAAGGCCGCGGTGTCGTTGGCGGACACCGGACGCCGCCACATGCTGGAACAGGAAGGCCTCAACACCTGGGGCATTTGGGACTTTTCACAGTGGCACCTGCTGGCCCAGCACTTGCGCAAAGGTTTCGAGTACGCCAAGCAGCGCTGCACCGCCTACCCGAGATACGTGGTCCAGCGCCGTCTATTCCCCGCCTTCCTGGAGGCCTACCTGCCGGTCGTCAGGTCCATCCGATTCGGCCACCCGCTGGCCGTCGGCTCGCCCGAGGAGCCCTTCGCCGACCTGGACTTCGGGCCCGTCATCCACGCCACCAAAGCCGCCGACCTCAACACCCAGTGGGACGAGGCGCTGCGCGGCGGCGGCATTCCCCTTTATCGCGGCTCGGTCGGCGACGGAGCCTTCCTCGACGCCCAGGACACCTCCGCCTATGTCGCGCCCGCATGCGTCCTGCAACCTCCGGCATCCTGGTCGCTTCATCACGCCGAGCCCTTCGGGCCTATCGATTCGGTCGTGGTGGTGGATACCGAGTCCGAGCTCCTCGCGGCCATGAACGCCAGCAACGGATCGCTGGTGGGCAGCGTGGCGACCGACGACCTGGACTTCGCGGCTCGCGTCAGCGAGCAGCTCCAGTCCTTCAAGGTCGGCGTCAACAAGCCCCGAAGTCGGGGCGATCGCGAGGAGGTGTTCGGCGGCCTCGGTCACTCGTGGAAGGGCGCTTTCGTCGGTGGCGACCTCCTGGTCCAAGCCGTGACCTACGGGCCGCAAGGTACGGAGGAGCGCCTGTTCGGCAACTTTCCGACCTACTCGTTGATGCCGGACCGGTGATCGAGCGGAAACGTCGGGCAGAATGCCAGGAGAACCTAGGGGGGAAGTGTGAGCAACGTTCAACCAAGCGGTGATGCGGCCGAGATCCCGACCGAGCTGCACCGGTCCAGCCGCGACATGGAAGTCTTTCGCGCCGCCCTGGAACGGGCCCTGGCCGAGCGTTTCGCGGCTGGCACCGAACATCACGTCGGCGAGCTGACTGGGACTTCGGCCACAGGCATGTCGAGCGAAACCCTGCTGTTCGACGCCAGTTGGAAAGAGGCAGGCGAGACTCGCGTCGAACGGCTGGTGGCCCGGGTGGCGCCGGACGAACACGACGTTCCCGTCTTTCCCGAATATGACCTCGCCGGCCAGTTCCGAACGATCGAGACGGTCGCCAACCTGACCGACGTCCCGGTGCCGCCGCCGTGGTGGTGCGAACCGGACCCCGCTGTGATCGGAGCTCCATTTTTTGTCATGGGCCGCGTCGACGGCGAGGTCCCGCCCGACATCATGCCGTACAACTTCGGTGACAGCTGGCTGTTCAACGCGTCCCCTGCCGAACAGGCCCGCCTGCAGGATTCGACCATCGACGTGCTGGCGCGGCTCCACGCCATCGACGACCCCCTGCAACGATTCCCCCACCTCGTCGGCAACTTCCCGGGCGACACCCCGCTACGCAGACACGTGGCTGGACGGCGCGAGTGGTACGAGTGGGCGACCAAGGACAGCGGACGCTCGCAACTGATCGAAAAAGGGTTCGCCTGGCTGGAGGACCACTGGCCGGCCCACGAGAGTCCCACGGTGTTTTGTTGGGGGGACTCGCGAATCGGGAACGTCCTGTACCAGGACTTCGAACCTGCCGCGGTGCTCGATTGGGAAATGGCCGGCCTGGGACCGTACGAGCTCGACCTGGCCTGGCTGGCGTACTTGCACCGCATGTTCGAGGACATGGCCCAGCAATACGGCTTTCCTGGAATGCCCGGGTTCCTTCGCCTCGAAGATGCGGCCACCACCTACGAACGGCTCTCGGGCCGCAGCCCGAGAGACTTGGACTGGTACACCACCTACTCGTGCCTTCAATTCGCCATCGTCATGTTGCGTACCGGGCACCGCTCGGTGCACTTCGGTGAGCGCGCCGCTCCGCTCGACGCCGACGAGTTGATCATGAACAGCCCCACGCTCACCGCTCTGATCGAGCGCGCCTAACCAGGAGACGACATGCCGGTCCCCCTAGACGAGTACCCCATCCATCAGGTACCGCTGTCGATGCGCTACGCCGGCACCAGCGACCGCAATTTCTACGACCGTTGCTATTTCAACGCTCACGACCGCACCGGGGACGTCTTCCTCATCACCGGCCTGGGCGTGTACCCGAACCTAGGGGTGGTCGATGCCTACGCCGTGGCCCGCAAAGGCGACCGCCAGTGGTCCGTGCGCTGCTCGGACGCCATACGCGAAAGAGGGCTGGGGGCGACGGTGGGTCCGTACCGGGTCGAAGTGCAAGAGCCCCTCAATCGCATCCGGGTCGTGTGCGACACTCCGGACCGCGGCCTGGCCTTCGACTTGACGTGGGAGGGCTCGTTCGACTGCATCGACGAGCCGCGACACTTGATGCACCAGGGAGACCGGGTGATCCTGGACGGTTGTCGTTTTGCCCAGCTCGGCGCGTGGACCGGAACGCTCAACGTGGGCGGGACCGACCTCGCCGTCACGCCCGACCGTTGGCTCGGAAGCCGGGACCGCTCGTGGGGGATCCGGCCCACGGGCGAAGCCGAGCCGCCCGGTCGCACCGCCGACGAGCCCCGCGAGGGGTTTTGGTGGCTTTACGTGCCGGTGAGATTCGATGACCACGCCTTGATCGTGATCGTGCAGGAAGACCCGGACGGGACGCGCACCCTCAACGCCGCGGCCCGGGTGTGGGCCGGCGGGCGCCAAGAGCAGCTCGGATGGCCGGAGATAGACATCACGTACCGTTCGGGCACCCGCATTCCACAGCGGGCCGTGCTGCACATGCGCAGCGCCGAGCGCACGCCGGTCACCGTCGAAGTCGAGACTCTCACCGGTGTCGCCCTTCACATAGGCGCGGGCTACGGCGGAGACCCCGAATGGACGCACGGTCAATGGAAAGGCAGGAACTGGATCGACAACGCCATATACGACCTCACCGATCCTGATGTGGCGGGCCGCATCCCCTTCGGGGTGATCGACCACGTGGCCCGGGCGACGTGCGACGACCAGGTCGGATGGGGGATGTTCGAGCACGCGTCGATCGGCCGCCATGATCCGACCGGCTTCAAGGATTGGCTGAGCGTGGCGCCGTAAATCCCTGTCGGGGACCAAGAATGCTTAGGTAGCCTCAATATCCGATGCCGCACCGCCACATGAACCAGAAAATCGCGGTGAGCGTCGTGTTCGTGGCCGCCATGTTCATGAACATCATGGACGCCACCATCGTCAACGTGGCCCTGCCGACGATCGGCCGGCAGTTCCGGGTGCGTCCAGATTCGGTCGACACCGTGGTGATCGGGTACCTGGTCAGCCTGGCCGTATTCATCCCCGCCTCCGGCTGGCTCGGTGACCGCTTCGGAAGCCGCCGGATCCTCATGACTTCGATCGTCGTCTTCACGGTGGCGTCGGCCATGTGTGGCGCGGCCCAGAACCTGGGCGAACTGGTCGGCTTCAGGATCCTTCAAGGTTTGGGAGGCGGGCTGATGGTGCCCGTCGGAATGGCCCTCCTCTTTCGCACCTTCCCGCCCGCAGAGCGGGTCAGAGCTTCGAGCATCCTGATCATCCCGACTGCAATAGCCCCTGCCCTCGGCCCCATCCTCGGCGGCGCGTTCGTGACCGAGCTGTCGTGGCGCTGGGTGTTCTACGTCAACCTGCCAATCGGAATAGCCGCCTTCATCTTCGGGCTCACATTCCTCGAGGGTCACAACGAACAGCAGTCGAGCCGATTCGACCTGCGCGGGTTCGTCTTATCGGCCGCAGGTCTCGGGCTCGTCATGTACGGCGTTTCGGAAGGTCCGTTCGACGGCTGGGGCAAACCTCTGGTGGCATCCTCCATCGCGATCGGTGCCGTACTTCTGGTCGCGCTGATACCCGTTGAGCTGCGCCGAGACCAGCCTCTCATCGACATGGCGCTCTTCAAGGACCGGCTCTTCCGCTCTTCGAGCCTGGTGCTGGGCCTGGGCACGGTGCCGTTCATGGGTGTTCTTTTTCTCTGCGCCCTGTTCTTCCAAGACGGCCTGGGGCTGTCGGCACTCCAGTCCGGGCTCAACACCTTCCCTGAAGCCCTCGGCATCATGCTCGGCGCCCAGATGACCACCCGCCTGATGTATCCCGTCCTCGGGCCCCGACGGACCATGCGAACCGGGCTGTTGATCCTGGCCGGGTCGCTCTCACTGATGAGCCTGATCGGAGCCGGAACCAGCATGTGGTGGATGAGGACGCTGTTGTTCGTGGCCGGCTACGGGATGGGTCACGTATTCACGTCTGCGCAAGCGGCCGGGTTCGCCACCATCTCACTGCCCGACACGGCCCGGGCCTCCACGCTGTTCAACGCCATCCGACAGATGAGCGGAGCCGTTGGGGTGGCCCTGGTCAGCACGGTCGTGGCGACCGTGGGCCCCGTCAAGGTCATCGCGGGCCGGACCGTCCCCCACCTGACCGCCTACCACGCCGCCTTCCTGGTTGCCGCCACGATGGCGGTGGTCGGCGCGGTGGGCACCATCACCGTCAGCGACTCGGACGCCGCCCACACCATGGTCCGGAGGGGCCGCCTGGCCCGGCGGGCTCCCAGCGCCGGCCTCCCGGAGGCCATACCGGCCGCGGGAGCCTGAACCGGCGCCCGTCGACAGGAGCCCCCCTCTCCGCGCCCCAGGTCAATGGTTGTCGTAACGGGGCTCGTCCCACCACGGGTACCAGTCGGGCGTGTCCACGCTGGGGGCTAGGGACCACCGAGCCGGTCGCTTCTCGAAAAAAGCCGAGATCCCCTCGATGGCGTCGGCCATCTTTCCGGTCTGGGAAATGGCGAGGGAATCGACCCGATGGGCCTCCATCGGGTGGTCGACGCACAACATCCGCCACAGCAGCTGGCGGGTTATTACCGCCGACACCGGGGCGATGGAGGTGGCGATCTCCTGGGCCAGCGCCCGGGCCGCCCCGAGCAACTCGTCCTCCGGGTGGACGCTCCTCACCAAACCCGCGCTAAGGGCTTCCGAAGCCGGGAACACCCGGGCCGTCAGGCACCACTCCAACGCCTGATTGATCCCGACGATCCGGGGGAGAAACCAGCTGCAGGCGCCGTCGGGCACGATGCCGCGGGCCGCGAAGACAAACCCGACGCGGGCCGAGTCGGCCATGAGCCGGATGTCCATGGGCAGGGTGATGGTGGCGCCAACGCCGACGGCAGGGCCGTTGATCGCGGCGATCACGGGTTTGCGGCAGCGGAAAATCCGAAGGCTCACGATGCCACCCGCGTCTCTAGGGGCGATGCGGCCGGCAGGGGGCTCACCGTGCGCGAAAGTATCCGGTCCCCCACCGAGATCTGCTCCCGCGCAGAAGCCCCGGCCGTTGCCGGTCACGATCACGGCCCGGACGGAATCGTCGTCGTCGACTTGGTCGAAAGCTTCGATCAGCTCCGACATCATCTCGACCGTGAAAGCGTTGAGCCGCTCTGGACGATCGAGGGCGATCGTCGCTACTCGGTCCTCGACCTCGTATTCGATCGTTTCGTAGCTCATCTTCGCGAAACTACGGGTAGCACGCCTCAACAGAAGAATTCACCGAAGAAACCAGATTGTAACTTGCCCAGCGGGGATCTGAGCGCGATGGTGAAAGCACGGTGCTCCCTACGTTCACATCGCTTCTGGACTCGAAAACGCCACTGGACTCGGGTGGTTTCGGGTGAACTCACTCGACGTAATAGCTGAGCCAGCCCGGGTCGCGGCGGCCCAATCGGCACTTCCGGTCGACGGCCCTCGGGCCCGCATCCTGGACCGCTTGGTTAGCTTGGCCGCAGAGCTGATCGAGGCTCCCATCGCCATGCTCACCATCGTGGAGGGGCACCGCCAGGTCTTCGCGGCTCATGCCGGCCTTCCCGAGCACTTGGCCGCGGCGGGCTCCAGCCCGCTCGAGTACTCGATCTGCCAGCACGCGGTCGCAACCGGCCTCCCCTTCATCGTTGATGATGCCAGCCAGCACCCCGTGCTTCGGGACAATCGGGCTGTGCTCGACCTCGGGGTCGCCGCCTACGCCGGGATACCCCTGATTCTCGACGATCGGTTCGCCATCGGCACTTTCTGCGTGGCCGACGTGGTCGTACGGGATTGGTCCGACGATCAGCTGGCCCAACTGACCCTTCTCGCTGACATTGCGACAGACCAGTTCGAACTCCAGCGCCACGAGCGCGCCGCCGCATTCCGTCGCGGCTGGGCGGGGGTCTTCGAGTCGGACTGGCGATCGCCGCAGCGCTCTGGCGTGTAGTCCTTCTGGGCTGGCCAACTCGGGTGCAACGCGGCCGGGCCGCCGAAAGCAATTTTCGGCCAAGCCTCCTTGTACGAAGAACCAAGAGAAGCGCGCCGCCCCTCCTCGAGGGACTAGCTTCCTGGCTGTGACGGCAACCGACGAGCGCCTGGCTTGCAAGTGGTGCCGGGCCCAGAGCCCTGCTTCGGCCAAGACGTGCGACAGGTGCGGGGCTCCCCTCGACGTCCGCAACCTGGTCACCGACTCCGGCTGGCGCCAGGCGCCCCGCCTCAGGGACCTCACCGAGTTGTCGCTCGGAGCGAGCGTGTTCCAGATCGACGGGACGGTCGTGCCCGTGGCCGACGTGAATCTAGGCAGCGGGGAATCGGTGTTCTTCGAGCATCACGTCATGCTCTGGAAGGACGAGAACGTCTCGATGTCGGTCATGACCGCACCGGGCGGGATGAAGCGGCTTCTCGGCGACCTGCCGTTCGTTTTGAGCGTGGCCCACGGGCCGGGCCGCGTGTCCTTCTCTAGAGACGCACCCGGTGAACTGGTCGTGCTTCCAGTCGACCCCGGTCTCGAGCTGGACCTCAGGGAGCACGCCATGGTGCTCGCCTCCGCCAGCCTGAGTTACAGCTTCGAGCGTCTGCCCGGCCTCAAAGCGACGCTGGCGGCCGGGAGCGGCATGTACCTGGACCGATACGTCGCCGCTCAGGACCCGGGTCTGCTCATCCTCCACGGCTACGGGAACGTGTTCGACCGTACCCTCGCCGAAGGCGAGACGATCCAAGTGGAGCCGGGCGGCTTCCTCTACAAGGAGTCGTCGGTGAACATCGACGTGGTCACCCACAAGCTGGCGCCCGAGTCGGGCGTCGGCGCGTCATCTGCAGGGCAGACGGCGAAGGGTCTGGCCAGCCGGGGGCTCGCCGGATTGCGGGCGGCCAAAGCGCTGCGGAAGGAAGGCATCGGAGGACTCCTGTCAGGTGACGTACTCCAGCAAGCGACCGGGATGTTTACCGGACCCGGAATCACGCTCATGCGCCTGACCGGTCCGGGCCGGGTGGGAATTCAGTCCATGTACATGGAACACGGGTCCGCGTGATGACCGATACCAGCGTCACTTCATACACCTGCCCATACTGCCGCGGAACTTCCACCGGCGCAGAAGCAACCTGCCCGAGCTGCGGGGCTCCGGTAGACATCGCCAGGCGCACGACCTCGGGCTGGACCGAGCTGCCCGCCATCCCCGACCTGACCCGGATCCAGCTCGGCCACTCCTCGGCCCAGATCCTAGGAAAGATCGCGCCGGCTGCCGACATCAAGTTGGCCGCCGGAGAAGGGGTGTACTTCCCCGATCACAACCTTCTGTGGCAGGAACCCACGGTCGAGGTCAGCGCCATGTCTTTGCGCGGCGGCTGGAAGCGCATGCGGGCCGGGCTCCCGGTCGTGATGCTGCAGGCCGACGGTCCCGGGACCATATCGTTCTCGCACGACACCCCGGGGGAGATGATCGCCGTTCCCCTCCAGCCCGGCGCGGGCGTCGACGTTCGAGAGCACCAGCTCGTGGCTGCCACCAAGGGCGTCAAGTACGACTGGTACGACAGCGGCATCTGGTTCAGCACCCGCGGCGACGGCGGCGCTTCCCAGAGCGGCGGCGCCGGGTTGCTGAAAATGGGCCTAGACCTGGCCGGCGTCGACGCCGGGGGTCGCGACGAACGCAAAGCCGACGAGACGCAGTGGTATTACCCGGTGGGTCAGCACATCGACCGGTTCACCGCTGAGGACGCGCCGGGAGCTGTCCTGGTGCAAGTAGGCGGCAACGCCTTCTTGCGCGACCTGGCCGACGGCGAGTCGATCCTGGTCAAGCCGCCCGCGCTTCTCTTCAAGGATCCGTCGGTCAGCATACAAATGCACGTCGAATTCCCGTCTGCGGGCGTCAAGCTGTGGCGGACCTGGGGCAACCGCTACTTGTGGCTACGGGTGCGGGGACCCGGCCGGGTGGCGTTGCAGTCGAGCTACGACAGGCTCGAAGATCCCGGAACCGACTTCCGGGAGAGCTGCGAGTTTACCCAGCACGTCTGGCACTAGCTCGGTCGTCCAGCCGTCGCCGGCGGCGGTTCGGCGTGCGGCCGCCGGTTCGGCGCGTATTCGATTTTGCTTTACGTGTTCGAAAAGTGGCGGCTGGTGACACTTTTCGAACACGACAACACGGATTGAACACGCGGCCCGCGGCTCATCTCCGGTCGCGCCACCACCCGATCAGTACCCGGTACAGCACTCCCCGCGATCTCGACTCCTGAGCCGGTCCGCCGCCGTAGAAGCGCTGAAACGCGGCCGTGTCGTCAGGACCCGGCATCCGCCCTTGGATATCGTCCATGCTGCGAGTCTACGGAGCCGCCCGCTGGCGTTCGGGGATACGCAGACCGGACCAGGCCCTTAGGCAGCCGAACGCTCGAGGATGTGGATTCCACAAGCCGAGCCGAGGCCTATCACGTGGGCCAGGCCCACCTTGGCCTCAGGGATCTGGCGATCCCCGGCCTCGCCGCGCAAGTGGTGGCAAACCTCCCAGATGTTGGCGATGCCGGTAGCCGCGATGGGGTGGCCCTTGGACTGCAGGCCGCCCGAGACGTTCACTGGCGTCTTGCCGTCACGCCACGGAGCCCCCGACTCGAAGAAGGGGACGGCCTCCCCCGGGGCGCACAGCATCAGGTTGTCGTAGTGCACCAGCTCGGCCGTGGCGAAGCAGTCGTGCAGCTCCACCAGATCAAGATCCTCGGGGCCGACCCCGGCCTGGGCGTACGCCTGCTGGGCCGCGTTACGCGTCAAGGTGTTGACGTTGGGCAGCACCTGGCAAGCCTCCTCCCACGGGTCGGTGGTCAGCACCGACGCCGAGACTTTGACCGCCCTCCTCTTCTGGTCAGGGCTGAGCGTCTTCAGCTTCTCTCCGGACACGACCACCGCCGCCGCGGCACCGTCGCAGTTGGCCGAGCACATCGGTCGGGTGTTCGGGTAGGCGATCATCACATCGCCCATGATCTGCTCCAAGCTCAACCGCTTGCTGTAGGCGGCCAGCGGGTTGAGCGTCGAGTGGGAGTGATTCTTCTCGCTGATGCGGGCGAACAGCTCGAAGCTCGCTCCGCCGTACCGGTGCCCGTATTCCATTCCGATCTGGGCGAAGACTCCCGGCATGGTTTCGGTCCCGATGCGCCCGTCGACGCTGGCGACCGCGCCGTAGCGCCCCTTCGGCTCGTACACCTTACGGTCGGACTTCGCCTGGCCCCCACCGCCAAGAAGCCCGGCGCCGGCCAGCTTCTCGACGCCGACCGCCAGACCCGTGTCGCACTCTCCGGCCTTCACCGCCATGATGGCGGTCCGCAACGCAGTCGCACCCGTGGCGCAGGCGTTGGCCACGTTGTACACCGGAATTCCGGTCTGGCCGATCTGCTTCTGAAGTTGCTGGCCGATCCCTGCGCTCGAAGCCATCAGGTTTCCGGCGGCCAGGACGCCCACGTCTTTGATCGATACCTGGGCGTCGGCCAGCGCGCTCATGGCGGCCTCGGCCGCGAGGTCCACCGTGTCCACGTCCGGATGCTTGCCGAACTTGGTCATGTAGATGCCTAGGATCCAAATGTCATCGCTGGCCATATCAATCTCCTCCTACAGGCTCGAAACCGAACCCGATCGCTTCTGTTCCGTCGTCGTCGGCCCCCAGGACATACGTCGCCAGTCGGACCGGCATCCCCGTCCGAACGTGATCGGCATCGGCGGCAACATTGATCACGTTGGCGCGGACACTCGTACCGTCAAGGTCCACGACACCGGCCACAAAGGGCACGGGTACGCCGGGCGCGGCGTAAGCGACGATGGTGAAGGTCCGCAGCACACCGGCAGTTCCCAACTCCACGGTTTTGAAGTCCGTCTTCCCGCACGACGCGCAGGCGTTGCGGCGGTCGAAGAACCGGGCACCGCACGCGGTGCACTCTTTGGCCACCAGGTGAGGCTGATCGCCGAGCACCAAATAGTCGACCAACGGGACCTGCTGGCCCATCTGCCCTCCCTCATCTAAACGGTGTTGGCACCCTAGGCCATAGGCCACTCGGAGCGAAACCCGACGAATGGATACCCGGGGCCGCCGACCAGGGCCGGCCACGAAACGACTCGACCCGGCTCGTCGACAGAAGAACGGCTCCTGGTGACAAGGACACATTCCAAGTTGTCTGGTGGCCGGGCCTCAGTGGCAGAATGCCATCGTGACCGCCGAAGGGACCCGAACTATCGATCTGCTGGACGGAGCCTTCTACGCCGACGGGCCGTACGAGACCTACTCCTGGATGAGGGACAACGCCCCCCTGTACTGGGACTCGATCAACGAGCTGTGGGGTGTTTCCCGGTACGCCGATGTCGTCGAAATAGAGAAGCGCAAGGACGTCTTCATCAACTCGGATCAGGAGAAGGGCGGGTACCGACCCAACATCCCGGCCGACCCCGCCATCATCGGCCTGGACGATCCCGTTCACCACCTGCGCCGCAATCTGGTGTCCCGGCGTTTTACCCCCAAGGCGGTGGCCCGCTGGGAGGATGACATCAGGGCCAAGGTCATCCAACTCATCGACGGAGTCCAGGCCAAGCGGGGCCCCGCCGAGATCGTCGACGACCTGGCCGCTCCGCTCCCGGCCATGATGATCGGCAAGCTGCTCGGCTTCCCGGAGGATCGCTGGCACGACTTGCAGCAGTGGTCAGAGCGGACCATCGCCCTCGGTGGCGGACCCCGCTACCACGACGAGGCCGGCATGATCGCCGTCACTGAGTTCTTCCAGACGGCGGTCGCGCTGCACGGAGAGAAGCTGCGCTGCCCGGCCGACGACGTGATGACCGTATGGACCAGGTCGGAGATCGACGGAAAGCTGCTCGACGCCGATACCGTCGCCATGGACTGCCTGCTGCTTCTCGACGGGGGCGCCGAGACGACCCGGACCGTCATAGCCCGCACGTTGCTGAACCTGGTCGCCAACCCGGCCGAGTGGTCCAAGCTCAAGGCCGGCGCGGACTTGACGGTCGCGGTTGAGGAGTTCATCCGCTACGTGACCCCCATCCACAACATGTGTCGGGTGGCCACGACCGACTATGACATCGGGGGAGAAACCGTGCGCAAGGGCCAGCAGGTGGTCCTCATGTACGGGTCCGCCAACCGCGACCCACGGGCATTCGAGGACCCCGAGCGCTTCGATGTCACCCGCCAACCGAACCAGCAAATCGCGTTCGGGTTCGGCACCCACTTTTGCTTGGGCGCAGCCCTGGCCCGAAGCGAAATCCGGATCTTCTTCGAGGAGCTCATCCGCCGGGTGGACACCTTCTCCCTGACCCCGGGTTCCGTCCCGGTCGAGATGCCCAACGCCTTTGTCTATGGGCTCCGCTCAGCGAACGTCGACTTCATCTTCTCCTGAGGCCTGAGGCCAGAGGCCCTCGCCGTCGCTATCACCCGGTCGGGATGGCGACGAGCGTTTCGCTCACTTCCCACAGCCGGCCCGGAGCCTCTCGGTCCTGCGCCGCCTTCGACGGTGTGCGGGCCTTGCACTTGACGAAGTATTCACCGCTCACGTCGGCCACCTCGGGCGAGGACGCCAGGTAGACCGAGGTTTGGGCCCCCTTCTCGGGGGTCATCAGGAACGGTCTGATGAGCGAGAGGCCAAAGGCCAGAAATCCCTTCGTGTCGCCGTCGCGCCCGTAGCCGGTGGCCACCGTCCCCGGGTGCAGGCAGTTGGCCGTGACTCCGGTGCCGGCCAGCCGTCGAGCCAGCTCGGTCGTGAAATAGATGTTGGCCAGCTTCGAGCTTCCATACACCTGCATGGCCCGATATCCGTTGTTGGACTGCAAGTCAGCAAAGTCCAGGCCGCGCCTCGCCGTGGAGTGAGCCGTGGAGCTGACGTTGACGATGCGGGCCGGAGCGCTGGCCTTGATCCGATCGAGCAGGAGCTCGGTCAAGAGAAACGGACCGAGGTGGTTCACAGCAAACGTCGTCTCGTAACCGTCAACCGTCTCCTGGCGTTCGGTCAGCACCAGGCCGGCGTTGTTGATCAGGACGTCGATGCGGGGGCATCGTTCGATGATTTGGGCCGCGCCGTCGCGAACCGACGCCAAACTCCCCAGGTCGAAGACCACCAGGCCGACGTCGGAGCTCCCGCTTCGGCTGCGGATGTCGGTGACGGCAGCCGTCCCCCGGCCTTCATCTCGGGCCGTGATCACGGTGTTCGCACCCGCCCGAGCCAGAGCCACGGCCGTCTCGAGGCCGATGCCCGAGTTGCCCCCAGTGATGACCACCGTCTTCCCGGTCATGTCCGGCACGTCCATCAGGATCTCCCCCACTCGGCTGGCCGATGAGCGTAGGTCAACTGATCGGACGGGTCAGGAAATCGCAACCGCGCCGCGGCCGGGTTCGTCCCGCACCGCTCCGAGCCGGACTGGACCCTCCTTCACAAGGTCACGCGGACGCCTGAGGCTTCAGGTTAGGAGGCCTTTGCGGCTCTGCTCCTTGTCCTTCTTGGCCTGACGCTTCTCTTTGAGCGTTTTGCCGGACTTCTTGGAGGTCGTCTTGCGGGGAGACTTGTCAGTCATGTCCACCCCCCTTCCCTCGCTGCAGCGTACTCAATCACGGATGGTTCGCTCCGTGATGCGCGGCGTCACCCGCCAGAACCCGGCGTCGTGGGCGGCCCGCCTCCGACGGAGCCGACCGACGTCGTCGCAGTAGGCGGGGAAGTGGTGGTCGACCGCCCGTCAGGTGACGTGGTGGTCGTCGCCCGCGTCGTGGCGGTCGTCGGGCTGGTCGGTCCTGTGGTCGACGAGGAGCCGACCGTCGTAGACGATGCCGGTCGCGTGGTGACGGTGGTCGGGGTGGCGCGCGAAGTGGACGTTGGCGCCCTGGAGATGATGAAGCTCTCGTTCGGCTTGAGCCCGTCGAGCGCCTGGCCGAGCGCCTTGTCTGTATTGGTTGCCGCGGTCGACGGGGTGGTCTTGACCTGCAGCCACAGGGCCCCCAATCCGAGAAAGAGCACCGCAATGACGGCCGTCGAGCGACGCACGGCGATGCGAGCCGAGATCGGCGCCTGCAGCCCCGCTATCACCGAAGCCGGCCTCTTCATCGGTTGGTCGCCTGTACGGCGGGGGCGGCCGGGGTGGTGATCCCTGCCTGCTGTAGGGCCACGAGCACCCGGAGCCTCAATTCTCGACCGACGTCGAACTGGCGTCCGGGAAGGGTTCGGACCAGCAGGCGGAGCTGGACGTAGCCGACTTCGATGGTCTCCACCCCGGCGACGACCGGCTGGCCCATGATCTGTTCGCTCCAGGGATCCTCGGCCGCCATGCTGGTGGATACCTCGCCGAGGAGGTGGATGACCTGTTGGAGGTCCTCGCCGACCGGGATGGGTATGTCGATCACCACCCGGGACCAGTCCTTGGACAGGTTGGTCACCTGGCGCAGCGCGCTGTTTGGTACCACGATGAGGTCCCCTTGCTGGCTGCGCAGCTTCGTCACCCTCAAGGTCAGCTCTTCCACGGTCCCGCTGATGCCGGTCAGCTGTCCGGGCATCGACAACCGGATCAGGTCGCCCACGCCGAACTGGCGCTCGGCGAACAGAAAGAACCCGGCCAGGAGGTCCCCGACCACCTGCTGGGCCCCGAACCCGATGGCCAACCCGGCGACCGTCGCCGGCGCGACCAGGCTGGTCAGCGGTATCCCGAGCTCGCGCAGCGCCAGCAGCCCGGCGAGGAAGTACACGATCGACGCCGCGGCCCACTCGGTGGCCTGCCCGACGGCCCGGGCCCGTTTGGTTCTCTCCGGGACCGACCCGCCGCCTTCTATGAGCTCGCGGGCCTCCCGATCCACCGCAGCTCGATGGAGAGCTCCAAACCACCGGACGGCCCGCCCGGCGAGGGCGGCGCCGAGGAGCAGCACCACCGTCGGAAGGAGATTGTCTCCAAGCCAAACGTCGACCTCGTGTATGTCCATCGCCTAATAGCTTGCCCTTCTCATGGTGGCGTTCGGCAGGATAGGGGGCGTGCCACTGTGGGTTTGCCCGGAATGCGAGCGGCAGTTCGGCCGCTTCAAGCAGTCACACGAGTGCGCGCCTGCGATGTCTGTGGACGAATACTTCTCGACCGGCCCAGAGCATGAACGGCCGATCTTCGAGGCGGTCATGCGCCACTTGGACTCGATCGGGACCGTGCACGTCGAGCCGGTGTCGGTCGGCATCTTCCTCAAGCACGGCCGCACGTTCGCTCAGCTGCGACCGATGAGGCAATGGGTGGCCCTGTCCTTCTCCCTGCCCCATCAGGTCCAACACCCGGCGATCGTCAGGAAAGTGATGCAATACCACGGCAGCTACTACCACGTCGCCAACCTCCGCGGTCCCGACGATCTTGACGACGAGATCCGGGGATGGCTCACCGAGGCCTACCTCAGCTCCCCGGATTGAAGCCCCCGGTCAACCGGGAAGGGCGCCTTCGATCGCTTCTATCACGGCCGGATCCTCGGGCTCCACCCCCGGACGGAACCGCCGGACCGTCTGACCGTCTGGAGAGATCAGGAACTTCTCGAAGTTCCACTGGATGTCACCCGCACTGCCATCCCCGTCCGGAACGTCGGTCAGCTGCTGGTAAATGGGGTGCCTGTTCTCTCCGTTGACATCGATCTTCTCGAAGAGCGGGAAGGTGACTCCATAGGTCGTGGAGCAGAACTCCTTGATCTCCTCGGCCGTACCGGGTTCCTGTCCCATGAACTGGTTGCACGGGAATCCGAGCACTGTGAAGCCACGATCGCCATATTGCTTCTGCAGTCGCTCCAACCCTTCATACTGCGGCGTGAGACCGCAGCGCGAGGCGACGTTGACGGCCAGGATGGCCTGGCCCTGGTAGGGCGCCAATGAGGAGGGGGAGCCCCCCAAGTCGCTGATGGGGATACCGAAGATGTCCATGCCACGAGCGTACCGCCCGATCACCAAAGCGGCTCGTGAGCGGACCGGCGGTACTCAGCCCCCGGCTGTCATCACCGTTGACGTCGCCTGTAGAGGCTCGAGCGCGGGGACGGGACGAACCCCTGACCGGCCGACCTGAGGCTTCGCCGATCGGACGGCTAGAAAGGCGCGGTAGGACAACGCCGACATCGCGCTCAAGGCCGATCCGACCGACATAATCGACAGCACCGAACCGGCGGAACCGATCGAAGCGACAGAACCTGCAGAGCCGATGCTCAATACCGATCCGGCCGAGCCGATCGACAAGATCGACCCGGTGGAGCCGATGGAAAGAATCGAACCCGAGGACCCCAACGACCAAAGGCTGGAAGGGCGTCCCACCGCGCCATCATGGCGCGGCAGCGAGAGGTCGCGGTGATTTTGCCTAGGTGTACATGAGAGAGCCGGGCGTGGTCAGAAGCTCGCCGTTCTCGAGCCAGGTCTTCAAGCCCGACAGGATCATCGGCCAGCCGCCGTAGATCTGGTTGTTGCCGCCTTCCCGGAGCTGATCATGGGTGACGGTGAGACGGCAGGAATCCTCGACCGCCTGGATTTCCCAGGTGATCCTCGAAGTGCCCTCGCTCTTCACGTCATCGCTCCAGAGCGCGACCATGCTCTGGACCAGGCGACGGGGCGGGTCGACTTCGAGGTTTACTCCTTCGCCGAGGAGCTGTCCCCCCGATGGGTGACCCATCTCGAAGCGCGATCCGGGAGCCCAACTCGATTGGATGCGGGCCCCGAACTGGTACTTGGCGCGGATATCGGAGTTGGTGATGGCCTCCCAAAGGCGCTCTGGCGTGGTGCGAATATAGATTTCGAAGACCTTTTCCATGGGATTCTCCAGACTGTGCTTAAGGCCGGTGAGCGCAGCGGCCCACGGCTCGGTGTACTTGCTCACCCATCGGTCGTGGACGAGCCGGATAGGGACCGGGTTCAAAAAGTGAAGCTTCTCGCGGCCTCGACGCCTGGTGACCACCAGGCCCGCCTCCTCGAGCAGCTTCAAGTGCTTCATCACGCCAAAGCGCGTGATGTCGAAGCGCCCCTCGAGCGCGCTCAACGTCTGACCGTCCTGACGGAAGAGCTCGTCCAGCAAGCTCCTCCTGGTGGGGTCAGCGAGCGCCCTGAACACGACATCCACGCCCTAACCATAGGTGACCTTTTAGTCACATGTCAAGCGAAAGTGGTCCTCCGCGACCCGCTTGGGAACCACCATGCGCCAGGCGTCGAAGACCAGCTCACCAAGCTCGGCCTTCTCTATGGCCGCCAGCCGCACGACGACCCAGTTGTAGCGCATATCCGACTGGCCCGGAAGCATGAACTTCTCCGGATCCGAAGCCACCAGCCCGTCGCGCTCCTCTTTGGGGAAAGCGAAGCCCATCAGCGACTCGTCGCGCGAGAAGGCCAGGTATACGATGCGACCGACCCGGAACTTGACCCGGTCGCGTACCAGCGCCTCGTAGCTGCGGGGCAGGTCCGAGACCAGATACCGGACGTCCTCGATGGTCACCACCAGGCGGCCCGACTACAGGATCGAGGCCGGCGTCCGAGCCGAGCCGAGAGAGGCAGACATGCACCCACCAACCTATCTGACTACCTCGTCAAGTACGCTCGGTGGCCGCGAGCGACGTTGAGGTCGGGAATGGTCAGAGACATCCGAGCGGTGGAGACCGAGCAGCATTGGGCCCACTTCGAGCAGGCTTGGACGGCGCTGCTCACCTACCGCTATCTCGGCAAGCTGACCCCGATTCTCGACGCGGGAGTAGACCGCGAAACCATGCCATTGCGACATGACATGCGCAACAGCACCGGAGGGGTGATGGCCGCCCCGCTCTGCATCGCCTGCCCCGAGCCGTTCTGGCGCGATGACGAGTGCGTACCGGCCCCCGTCGTCATGTCCTACGAAATCCTCGACGCGGCGCGCGACGTGCGACAGGTCGAGGTCGTTCGCGACGTCATCCACTTGGGACGGACGATGGGGTTCAGCCGATCGCGGATCGTGGACGCTGACGACCCTGATCGGCTGATCGCCGTGTCGAGCGGGACCGGCGTGAGCCTGGGCGAAGCCCCGCCCTCCTTCGGCGCCGTGGACAATCCGCCGATCCCGGTCATCGATTCGCCCAGCCTGCCACCGCTGCACCAGGTCTTCGGCGCCAACAAGGACGGCGACGGCCTCTGGCGGCTGCCAGTGCTCCGGCCGGAGCTTTCGTCCCCCCATGCTGCGCTGCACCTCGGACCCATCAACGTCGTGTTGGAAGCTGTGGCCGTCGAACAGGCTACGAGGTCGGCCGGATCCGACGCCCTCCAGATCGAGAGCTGGACGGTGATGATGGAACGTCCGGGCGTCATCGGACCCTTCCGTGCCACTGGGGAGGTTCTCAGCGACCGCTCCGACCGGCTGCCGGTGCAACTCACCCTCCACGACGAAGGCCGCTCCGACCGGGTGATCGCCACCGCCGTCGCCGTCTTCCGGCCCGTTACAGACGCGTGACCAGTTGGCGGCGCGGCCGTCTGGCGCCGGCGGCCCAACGGCTCAGGACGCCGCGTCAGGATGGAGGCTCCGCCTCGTCAGGTCATACAGTTCCCTAGGGTCTGCCCTCGGCGGCAGTGAGGAAAGCGAGGACATGGTGACGGCTTTCGCGGACCACGAGCTCGAGTCGGTCGTATTCTCATCCGGCGGCCTCCGATGAGAATCGTCATAGACCACGACCTGTGCACCGGCCACGGTCGGTGCTACGTGTTGGAGCCAGCCCTGTTCCGCGATGACGACAACGGCTACGGCCAAGTGATCGGTGACGGTACTTTCGGCGAGGAGTCGCGCCGCGCCGCGGATCGGGCCGTGCTGGCCTGCCCGGAGCAAGCGATATCGATCGAAGGTGGGTGACCCCGCCGACGCCGGGGCTGGGCTCCTCACGCGGGCGGGCCCTCAGCGAAGCACGTCGACCACGTTGCGTCCCGTGACGGCGCCGGCCGTGATGGCGTCCAGGACGCCGCTGATGTCCTCGAGGCCGATCTCGCGTCCGATCTCGTCCAAGCCGGCCGGCTTGAGGTCTCCGCCCAGGCGCGCCCAGACGGCCCGCCGGCGCTCGATGGGGGTCTGGACCGAGTCCACGCCCAGCAAGGACACCCCCCGCAAGATAAAAGGCATGACCGTCGTGGGCAGCTGGGCGCCGCCGGTCAACCCGCTCGCCGCGACCGCGCCGCCGTAGCTGATTCGGCTCAGGACGTTGGCCAGGGTGATCCCGCCGACGCAGTCGATTGCCCCCGCCCAGGATGGCGACTCGAGCGGCCGACCCGGCTGGCCCAGCGCCTCGCGTTCGACGATCGTGTGAGCCCCGAGGGCCTTCAAGTAGTCAGACGCCTCAGGCTTCCCGGTACTGGCCGCGACCTGGAATCCGAGCCGGCTCAGCAGGTTGACGGCCACGCTGCCGACGCCACCACTGGCACCGGTAACCAGGACCGGCCCGTCCTCGGGACTGAGGCCGTGCTCCTCGAGGGCGACGACCGATAGCGCGGCGGTAAACCCGGCTGTGCCGATGACCATCGCCTCTCGGAGCGTGAGCCCGGCCGGAAGGGGTACCAGCCAGTCGGCCGGAACCTTGGCCATTTCGGCAAAGCCACCGTGGCGGCTCACCCCCAATTCGTATCCGTGGGCTATGACTTCGGTGCCGCTCGCAACGCCATCAGCATCGTCGGCCACGATCCCCGCCATATCGATTCCGGGCACGATTGGCGATATGCGGGCCACCTTTCCCGTCGGCGTGGATGCCAGCGCGTCCTTGTAGTTGACGCTGGACCATCGGACCTCGATGGGCACGCCGTCAGGGAGCTCACTGACGTCGAGGGTGACCACGCCGCGCTGGATGGCATCGCCGACCGTCACCGCCATGAAGGCCCGAAAGGTCGAGGTTCTCATGCCGCGGATGCTAACGGCGCCGACTGGTGGGCAAGATCATCGAGCGGCTCGTGCTCCTATGACGACCGTCGACGACTGCGCTCCCGAGCCAGCTCGGTGAGAACGGTGACCGGGTCGAGACCGGCAGCTCGGGCCCGCTCCTTGGCCGCCTCCCACTCGCCCAAGCTGGCACGCGCCCCGACCTCGTCGTCATTCCACCTCGGCGACAACGGCGTGGTTATCTCCAGGCGAACGCCGTTCGGATCGTGGAAGTAGATGCTGTAGATGATCTTGTGATCGACGGGCCCGAGCACGTCTATTTCATTCGCCTGTAGCCACTTCCGCCAGCGATCCACTGTCTGGCGCGAGTCCACTTGCATGGCCAGGTGCTGGAATGTGTCGTAGGCGGGATGAGGCGGGGGGCCCATGGGCGGCAGCTCAGGCGCCTCGAAGAAGGCCACGGTCGAGCCGTCTGCCATCCGGAAGAACGAATGGAAGTAGGGCACCGCTTCGCCGGTCGAAGGGATGGCGTCGTCGAGTATCGCGTTCACGAGCTCCATGCCGAGGATCCGCGTGTAGAAATCGACGGTTGCGGCGGTGTCACGAGTCACATAGGCGACGTGGCTGAGCATGGTTGGCTTGCCCGGGCGCAGCGCATCGCCAGGGCGGTCGGACTCGAGCTCGGTGCCCTCGTCCTTGGTGCTGGTGTCTGTCATACCGACCTCCTCTACCTCCTGCCCAACATAGATCCGCTGACGTATCTAAGTGCGGGCGGACGGTGCTCCTGCTCAGGCGGTGACTCCCCAGTCTTCCAGGAGTTGGTCGACGGTCTTGAGGGTGGCGATGAACGAGAGGGTGTGTTTGAGCATGGACTCCACGTGCTCCAGCGGGACCCCGGCGATCGCGTCGCTTGCGATGATCACTTCGAAGTCCTCGTCCACCGCCTCTGTCGCCGCCACCGGGATGGCCACATTGGCGGAAACGCCGGCCAGCACGATCGTTTCGGCGCCGATGTTGCGGAGCAGCTTGTACGTCTCGGTCCCGTAGGTAGGCGACAACCCGGTATTGCGGGATAGGACCAGGTCGTCGGGCCCGACACCTATCTCGGGTATCGGCTGGGTGTCGTGGTGGTCGCGTGTCCAATCGGAGAGGGAGTCGTTGAGCCTCTTGAAGAGAGGTGGCCGTCGGTTGGACGAGCGGTTGTTGGCCACAGGGAAGTAGGTCAGGTGGACCACTTGAACACCGGCGGAGCGCGCCCCCTGGGCCAGTCGACCCATGTTCGGTATGACCGGCGCGGCAGCCGCGGCGAGCGACTTCATCTTGCTCGACTCACCGAGCAGCCCGTTCTGGCACTCCACGAACAGAACGGCGCTGGTGGTCGGGTCAATTCCGATCGGGGTCAAGGTCATCTCCTTGCGTTCGGGCCCCGGCGACGGCGGGGCGACGACGTCGAGGCCTTCTCAGCGGTCGCCTCGGTCGACACGGAATGCTTCCCTGGGTCGCTGAACGAACTCATACGGGATTCCGTCGGGGTCGCTTATGAAGCAGATCCACATGTCCGGAACTGGTGTCCCGTGTAGCTCGACTCGCGCCGGGCGGCGGTCGAAGGTCCACCCGGCGGCGGACATGGCGTCAAAGGATGCCCTGGTGTCGTCCACTCCTACTGCGGCGCGGAACAAGCCGGCGTGATTGGGTTCGCTGACGTGCCGGCCGTGCGACGGGGGCCGATTCCACTGAATGAGCATGGCCTCGAAAGCCTCATCGGGCAGGCGAAGGCGGACCGCTTCCGCCGTGGCAACTCCGTCCAGGCCCAGGAACTCTGCGTCATCGATCGGAGTCCTATCTACCACTTCGAAGCCGAGGCCCTCGTACCACGGCAGCGACTTGGCCAGGTCGTTGACCGTAATCCGCAAGTGCCTCATCCGGGTGTGTCCCACCGGCAGCACCCCGTCTTCCACCAAGTCGATCGTCACACCGGTGGGATCGCGGATCGTCACCCACCGATTGCCGAAGGCCGACTCGCCCGCACCGGCAACCACGCAGTGAAACGCTCGTAAGCGCTCCGTCACGTCGTCGACGTCGGGAACGGTCAACCCGAGCGATCGGATGCCCACTTCGGTAGGGTCGTCGATCGGGCTGCCGACAAGGGGCGGGTCGACCCACGCTTGCACCTCGATTGCGGGGCTCACCCTTGGCCCACGCTCGTCGTAGAGGAAAGAGGCACCCGACTCGACTTCGCCTTCCAGGCCGAGGAGCGCGCCACTGCCTCGCTCGATCGGCGAAGACATCGTGTTGCGCATGGACAGCTGCTCCACGAAGAAGCGGACCACCGAATCGGCCCTGGCGCCGGTGCAGCAGTAGCAGGCGTGGAGAAACCGCCGGGCGGGCTTCAGGGCTTGGTCTGGACTAGACGTCACGGGTGCTCCCCTCACAACCGACCTTGTTCGTACCCGCACTCCATAGTTGACAGTGCCGTCAAGTATATCCAAAAGGGCAGCCGGTCGACCCGGCCTGGAAGTCGTCCGTCCAGTCGGGCCGAAACGTCAGACCCGGAGCGCGCCGCTGGTTCGGGGGGGCGCCACCGAAGGGGCTAAGCGACCAAGTGACCGGCTAAGGATCGACGTTACGATGGAGCCACCACGAGGCCGGGGGTGGATCGAAAATGCCAATCTCAGGGTACCGGCGACGGTACGAAGCGGCCGGTGCGAGCGGCGGTTGACGGAGGAACCGCAACAGACGCTCAGGACCCTCCTCGAAACCGTGATCCTCCCGATCCACCACGATCGTTGGGGAGGATCCGACGCCTGGGTCGCGTGCGTCGACTTCCAACGCCAGCTCGGCTCACACGGTTGGACGGCTCCCGGATGGCCGGTGGAAATTGGCGGTCTCGGCCTCAGCATCGAGCAACAGGTGGCTTGCGAAGGGGTCTACTTCGATCTCGGGGCGCCCCGCCGGGTCTCGGTTTACGGAGTCAACAACGTGGGCCCGACCATCGCCGCCCACGGCACCCCCGCGCAGAAGCGCCACCTCCAAGCCATCGTCGACGTAGACGAGGTCTGGTGCCAAGGCTTCAGTGAGCCCGATGCTGGAAGCGATCTGGCCAGCCTGCGGACGCGGGCCGACCGCATGGATGACGGGTTCACCATCAACGGGCAGAAGATCTGGACGTCCATCGGACTCAACGCCACCCATTGCCTGCTCCTCGCTCGCACCGATCCAGAGGCTCCGAAGCACCAGGGCATATCGGCCTTTCTCGTCCCGCTCGACCTGCCCGGGATAACCCGCAGGCCGATCAGGCAGATCAACGGCGAAGAGGAGTTCGCCGAGCTCTTCTTCGATGACGTCAAGGTGCCAGCCACCTCGGTCCTCGGACCCATTGATAGGGGTTGGCAGGTAACGATGACGACGCTCGGGTACGAGAGGGCCGGGGTGCTTTCGATATCCGGTCAACTCGCGATCGAAGCTGAGACCACCGTCCGCGACCTGGCCAGGCGTGGAGAGCTGGGCGGTCCCCGACTGGATCGAGCCATGCGAATCTTCGTGCGGGCTCAGCTGCTTCGGACGTCCGGCGAGCGGGCCTTGAGCGCCGAGGCCGGTACCCCTGGCCCCCTATCTACTGTGATCAAGTTGGCGTGGTCCAGTCTGGCAACCGACGTTGCCGAGTTCCTCGTCGACACCCGTGGGTTCGAAGTGGTGGCCGGCGCGGACCCAACAGTGTCGGAGCGGTTCCTTCGCAGCCGGGCCCTGACCATCGCCGGCGGTACGACCGAAGTCCTCAAGAATCTGGTGGCCGAGCGGGTCCTTGGACTTCCAAAGGACCCCACTCGCTGACCGCTTCGCCGACGGATGGCGAGGCCCGGTGTTCCATCGGTTGCTCCCAGTCGGGCGGTAGCTTGACGATCGTCAGAATGGAGCAGCGATGGGGAGGCAGTCCGCCGTAGCGGATGGAGCAGGCGACCCGATGGAAAGCACCCCACCGCGCCCGAGCGGATCGGTCCGCCGCACCAGCCACATCGACATCGTGCGAACAGGCGGCGGCAGCCTGCTGCTCGAGGGCGCGGCGCGCGACTTACGCACCTCTAACGGGCGGGCTTCTGTCCTGGCCGAAGCGACCGTCCGCGCCGACCTGGACCCACAGCACATCCTGGTTCGGCTGCAGCCGACTCCCCCAGCCCCCGCGGCGCAGACGCTGGTCGGCCTTTTGGTGGGCTCCGGGTTCCGTGCTGCAGTGGACGCGGCGCTACCCGACGAGCGCGCCACGTCCAGCCCCCTCCATCTACTGTTGGACGAGCTGCCGATCGCCGCCGTCATATCCGGATACGCCCTGCTCTACCGGGGCGCCATCGACTTCCAGCAGACCGACGCTGGCACCGTCAAAGCCGATATCTGCTCCGGCTGGCGCTCCGACGGGACGATGATGGTTTCCCTTCGGTCGGAAGGACGGATGCCGATCCCGGTGGGTCCGATCGCCAATACCTTGGAGTCCGACCAAGACCCCGTCGGATGGCACGAGATCGGTCCCCTCGCCCCCGGCGCCATGCGACGGCGGCGGCTGGTGGAGTTGACCGATGGCAACCCGCACGCCGTCTTCGCCATGTTCCGTGACACCCATGTAGATGGGCGCGGTATCGAGACCATCCTCCATGAGTACAGCTTCACCTCCGACCTCGAGCCGGGCGCCCTCACCTTTCGCAACTGCCGAGCGCGGCCGCGCGTGCTTCCGTGGGTCGAGTGCCCCGCCGCCGCGGCCAGCGCAGGTCGACTAGATGGTCAGCAGCCGGAGAGTCTGAGATCTCTCATCGGACGAGAGTTCCGGGGAACGAGCACGTGCACCCACCTCAACGATCTCCTTCGTTCTCTCGCGGATCTCGGCGCCTTGGCGTCCAAGCTCGTCGAGCCTGACGCCCAGCATCGCACTAAGCCCTATCGTCGGGGCGTGATGTAACGCTCGCCGAATGCCTGCAAGAACTCGAGTGTCGCGGTGAACGAGTCGGCTGGTCCGGAAACCACGATCCAGGTCACGCCCGCTTCTATCAGCTCCGCGAACGCTTCGTCGTGGCGGGCTACGTCCTTGTCGAGCGTATGGTGGACGGCGGGATCGTGGTAGGGGTAAGTGACGTCGAGGACGACGCCTCGCGTTGATGCCGTGTCCTGCATCTCGGCTACGTATTCGCCCAGCTGCTTGAGTCCCTCGAGGCCCGGGGAACGAACGGTGGCTTCGGCTCCTGGTGGGATCAGCAGCGGCATCCATCCCTGGGCCCTCTCGGCCACCCGCCGCCGCGCCAGCTTGGAGTTTCCGCCGATCCATATCGGGATGGGGTCCTGCACGGGCCTCGGCCGGGCTATGGCCTCCCTGGCCTCGAAGTGGGCTCCCTTGTAGCTGAACGGTTCGCCCTTCCAATGGAGGGGCAACGTGTCCAAGGCCTCGTCGAAGAGGGCGTTTCGTTCGTCGAAGTCGACTCCGAGCGCCCGAAACTCGCCCTTGAGGTAGCCCGTACCCGCGCCCAGAACGAAGCGTCCTCCCGAAAGCTTGTCGACCGTCGCCGCCGCCTTGGCCAGAAGGAACGGGTTCCGGTAGGGAACGACGGAAAGATAGGTGAGAAGGCGCATCCGGGTCGTGACGGCAGCTACGAACGCCAGTGCCGCAAATGGGTCCAGACTCTGGTGACCCCCGCTCTCGAGCCACCGGGCACCGGGCACCGGGTGCTCGGTGAACGAAAAGCCGGTGAAACCGGCGGCCTCGGCGGCGCGCGCTACCTCGTCGACGGGACCGGCATCGAGCATGTCCCGGTCGGTCCCGTTGGTCTCCGGGTACTGGTACATGAACTGCACCTCAAGCTCCTAACCGCTCGAATGCAACCTGAGATGACGTCTTCTCTGGCCCGGAACAGCAAGTTGACATGAGGGTCAAATTACCACGGACCTTGCCGCGGCCCGCCCGCTCGCGCCCCTCTAGGCTGCCAAGCGTGGGCCCATCGGACATCCTCCTCACGGATCAGGTCGCCATCGTCACCGGTAGCGGGGCAGGAATCGGCCAGGGCATCGCGGCCGGACTGGCCGCCTTCGGGGCCGACGTCGTCGTGGCTGAGATCGACCCCGAACGAGCCCGCGTCACGGCCGGCCTGATCGAGTCGCAAGGGCGGCGCTGCCTGGCCGTGCCCACAGACATGTCCGATACCGAGCAGATCCGGTCGATGGTCGATGAAGCGCAGCGGCATTTCGGACGCCTCGACATTCTCGTCAATAACGTCGGCGGGGTACGACAAGCGCCGTTTCTGGACCAGAGCGAGCGCAGCTGGCGGCGCCATATCGACCTCAACCTGATCAGCCTGTTCGCGACCACGGCCGCCGCGACTCCAACGATGATCAGCGGCGCCAAGGGAGGCTCGATCGTCAATGTCGCGAGCATCGAAGCCCTACGAGCCGCCCCTGAATTCGCGGTCTATGCCGCCTGCAAAGCCGCAATGACGAACTTCACGCGCACGATGGCCCTCGAACTCGCCGAGCACGGCATCCGGGTCAATGCCCTGGCACCCGACATCATCGCCACGCCCGGAATACGGGGCATCATCACGGGGCCGGTGCCATCTCCCTTGCCGCCGGCCCGCGGACGCTCATCCGAGGGAGTCACCAGATACGTCCCCCTCGGTCGGGAAGGGTCGATAGACGACTGTGCCGGCGCCGCTGTCTTCTTGTGCTCAGCCATGGCCCGGTATGTCACGGGGGTCACCTTGTCGATCGACGGTGGCACCGCAGCCTCTGCCGGCTGGGTCAGACGGGCGGACGGTCGCGGTTGGCAGCTCGTCGCAGAGCAGGCGGACGCTTAGTCGAGCAGCCGTCGGCTGGCCCCGCTGTCGCGCTCAGCCCTCAGCGTCGGAGGTCGCCGCGAACCAGCTGGCGGGGACGCATCCGTCGAGGAACACCCGCCGGTGGGCGAAACGCCACCACCCGTCGACCCGGACGTACTCGTCGAGGTAACGACCCCAGTGATCCAGGCCGTGGCTCATCAAGACCGCGAAGTACAGACGGCCGCGCGCCGCCAGCGAGCTGGTCATGTCGATCTGATGGGTTGACGTGAAGTGCCTTATGTACCCGGTCGCGCCGGCATCGGGCCGGCCCCGGATGCGCTCTTGGGCGCCGGTGAAGATTCTCTTAATCTCGGAGATGCCGTCATAGACGACGCGCTTGCCGCTGACGTCGGTGATTTCCATACTGGCGTCGGGGACGAACAGCCCGAACAAGGGGTCGAAGAGGCCGGAGTCACTGTAGGAGTTGTACCGCGCCACCAGATCGCGGATGCCATCTCTCGCCATGACGACTTCCAACCGGTCGCCCGTTCGGAGGTGGCTGCCGTCGTCTTCCACGTCACCTTCCTCAGTTCGGTGAGGCCTTACGGACCGTCCGGCTTCGCAGCAGAGCCTGCAAGACCTGAGCGATCTCAGTGTGCACCGAGGCCTCGTCGAGCTTCCCCGTGTACAGCTGGCAGTACGACCAAGCCCGTTCCAGCATGCTGAATATGACGAGACCTTGCGCAGTCGGGTCGTCGAAAGGCTCGCCGCGAAGCGATCCGAGAGCCCGGCCCATGCCGCCGCACACCTGCAGGTGTCTCTTCATGCCGGCGACGCGTATCTCCTCGTCCTGATGGGCGGCCTGGGTCCACGCGAACCCGAAGCTGGCGTGCTCATCGAATACGACGAAGCTCTTCCGTACGAACTCCTCGACATCCGACGCCTTCCACGGTGACTTGATGGCGCGCACGTAATCGACGAGCGTGGCTGCCGCGTGAGCGGACTCGGCTCCCAGGGCCAACAGAACGTCGCGCTTGGACGGGAAGTACGTGTAGAACGAGGCCCTCGATATCCCGGCGACCCGAGCTATCTCGTCGACGGTTGTACCGGCGTACCCGTGGGTAAGAAAGATCTCTTTCGTCGCGGCGAGGATGAGGGCGACGGTCCGAGTCGCACGGGGGCCCATCTCCTTGGCTGGCTGCCGCAAGGTAGGACTGACCAAGAACTCGCGGGAAGGGGGCCTTCCGTTTCTGCTCCGGGAACCGGTCAGATCAAGCTCCTCAACGTCAGGGTTGCTCACCGAGCAGTCGCTACGACTCCGATGGCACTTGGAGCAAAATACCAGGTACCGCTCTATCGGTCCGCCATTCCGGGAGCCACCAGGGTCCTTCGCCACACCGACTTCCGGTCGCACTTGACTAGTAAGTCAAGTAGGTTCGGCACGTGCGAATCGGCTTCTCGTCCATGAACACACCCGACGAGCCGCAGCCCGACCGACTCGGCCGGGAGTTGGAGGATCGCGAATTCGAATCGCTGTGGTACGGCGAGCACAGCCATATTCCGGTGGCGCGGTTGACCCCATATCCCATCGGCACGGAAATGCCCGACCAATACCGGCGGATGATGGACCCTTTCCTGTCCCTGCTCCTTGCTGCGACCGGGACCGATCGCCTACGCCTCGGTACGTGCGTGGCCCTGCCGCTCGAACACGATGTGCTGGCCCTCGCCAAGACGGTGGCGACCTTGGACCGTCATTGCGGGGGGCGGTTGTTGTTCGGCGTCGGAGTCGGTTGGAACCGTGAGGAGCTCGCCAACCACCGACCGGTCCCGTGGTCGCAGCGTTATCGAGCTCTCGCTGAATGCGTCGCGGCTCTACGGGCTCTGTGGGGCCAGGCCGACTCCGAGTTCCACGGCGAGTTCTACGACTTCGATCCCGTGTGGAGCCTGCCGAAGCCCCTACAGCAGCCGAGCCCGCCGATCCTGTGCGGAACGGGCGGCAAGACCGGGACCAGGGAAGCGGTCGCCTGGGCCGACGGATGGATGCCCATGGACGTAGCCCTCGGTGACGTGGCGGCCAAGATCGGAAAGTTCCGCGGCGCAGCCAGCGAGGCCGGACGCGATCCGGCCACGATTCCCATCACCATCGTAACTTTTGGCGATCCCGACCTGCGGACCCTCGCGGTCTATCGAGACCTTGGCGTCGAGCGCGCCATCATCGGCGCCGGGCGAGCCGGTTGGGATGACCCGTCGACGACGCTCCCCTGCCTCGACCGATACGCCGAGATGATCCGCCTGCTCTACTAGGGCGCCGGCCCTCGCCGCTAAGATCGGCCACTTGACATAACTGTCGGCTTACCACCGAGGCCTCCCCGCGGGGTGACGGCATTACCATCGGAGAGAACCATGCCCTACGCCCCCACCCCACATCTGCTCGTCGAGACGGATGGGCCGGTCACGACCCTCACCCTCAACAATCCCGACATGCGCAACGCCTTCCTCGACGACATGCACGAGGCCATGCAGGAGATCTGGCTCCACCTGGCGGCGGACCACTCGGTCCGCGCCGTCGTACTAACCGGAAGCGGCAAGGCTTTTAGCGCCGGCGGCGACATCCCCGGTTTCATCCGGAGCTACGAGGATCCCGACCACCGCCGTCTTTCCCTGCGCGGGGCTCGGCGGCTGATGGACGCCATGGCGGAGTTCCCCAAACCCGTGGTGGCAGCCGTCAACGGCCCCGCCGTCGGGCTGGGCTGCAGCATCGCCGTCAGCTGCGACATCGTTTTGATTGCGGAGAGCGCGTTCATGGCCGACACCCACGTCAATGTGGGATTGGTGTGCGGAGATGGCGGCGCCGCATCGTGGCCGCTGATGATGAGCCTGCTGAAGGCCAAGGAATACCTTCTGACCGGGGACCGGATCCCCGCGGCGGTTGCGGTGGAGCTGGGTCTCGCCAACCGGGTAGTGCCCGATGACCAGCTGATGACCGAAGCCGCCGCCCTCGCCCACCGCTTGGCGGCGCAGCCGCGTCAAGCGGTGCAAGAGACCAAGCGGGCGCTCAACCTGCACCTCCAGGCGGCCATATCTCTCGTCGCTCCGTTCGCGCTCTCGGCGGAGGCCGAGTCGTTTGAGACGGACGACCTTCGTAACACCATCGAGAAGTACACCAAGGTGTGAGCTGCGGGCTTTAGGGCGGATCGTCAGCGTCCAGACAGTCCCTTGAGATTGTCCCGCATGGCCTGGCGCTGCTCATCCGGGTCGAGCGGCAGAAAGTCGGGGATCCAGGCCCGGGGCTCGGTTCGACCTTCGGGGTGGGGCCAATCGGATCCCAACAGGATCCGGTCGGGCCCGATGGAGTCTCTCACGTCGCCGATGTCGTCCTCGTAGAACGGCGCCACCCAAACGTGCTCGCGGAAGGACTCGACTGGATCCTGCCCGAACGCTTGAGGTGTCTTCCCGTAGGCGACCTTCAACCGCCGAAGCAGCTCCGGCACCCACGCGGCACCGAGCTCCAAGCTCGCCACCCTCATCTTCGGGTGACGGTCGAACACACCGTGACACACCAAGGCGGCCATCATGTCGAATATGGGTCGTTCGATGTGGATCGACATCACTTCGGTAAGCGGAGAGGTCTTCAGCCCCGTGTACCTGTCGCTCTCCCCCCAGTTGCTCAGGTACTTGGCGTACCCCGAATCGGCGGCGTGAATGGCCACGACCACGCCAGCTTCGGCGGCCATGGCCCACACCCGGTCATGGGCGGGATCGGCGGGCGAGCGCGGCTTACCGGGAACGTCCACCGGTGCCGGCCGGAAGGTCACGAACCGGGCGCCTCGCTCGATCGCCAGCTTCATGTCCGCCTCGGCCTCGCTGGGCTCAACCAAGGAGATCATCGGACCGGTTTGGATGCGACCGTCCCGGTCATAGCCCCAGTCGTCATCCAGCCAGGCGTTGTAGGCCCGAAACACGGCGTAGAGCGCCACTGGATCATCGACGAGCATCTCTTCCAGGCCGAGACCCAAACTCGGTAGCAGCCAGGCGAGGTCGACACCTTGGGCGTCCATGCGAGCGACCCGCGCTGCCCGGTCGCGATATTCCGGTTGGATGGGTTGCATCTGGATGATGTCGCGCATGGCTCGACCGTCGACGTTCTCGGCCCGGAAGTACAACTCGAGCGAGCCGGGTACGCCGACAGGGTCATAGGTCGGATTGGGCACAACCGTGAGGAGCTTGCCGTTGACCACGAGCGTTCGCCGGCCTTCGATGTCGGCCCAGCGCACGACGTTTCTGTGAGCAAGTTCCAAGTGACGGGTGAGGGCGTCCTCCGCTTCGTAGTAGTGCTCGTCGGCGTCATAGAGGCCGTAGTCGACCTTGGCGTCGGCTGTCCCGTCTGCGACCGTCGTCATCTCGAGCCCTTTCCCTGGTATCAGGTCCGCCGCACGACGGCACTTGACACCATTGTCAAGATTAGCGGACGGAGTCCTCGAAGTAAACCGCCTCAGGGTCGGTTCAGCGGGTCAGCAAGATGCAGCCGGCGATGGGCCCACCGCCGTTGGACACGACTGCTACTTCGGGTTGACGTCTCACCTGCCGCTCCCCCGCTTCCCCCCTCAGCTGCAAGCAAGCTTCGTGCAGGACCCAATAGCCGTGCATGCGACCTGCGGATAGCTGACCGCCATAGGTGTTGAGCGGGAGGTCCCCATCGAGGGCGATGCGGGTCGCTCCCTCTACGAACGGCCCGGCCTCGCCGTCTCCACAGATCCCGAGCGCCTCCAACCAGGCGAAGGTCAGGAAGGTGAAACCGTCGTACAACTCGGCGACGTCGAGGTCGGCCGGCTTGAGGTCGGTACGACTCCACATCTCGGCCGCGGCGTCCGTTGACGCCATCTTCGGGTAGTCCGGCCGGTACAACCAACCGCCCGTACCTCGAGATCCGCCGATGGCTTCGACTCGGATCGGGGTGTTCGGGCAGTCGGATGCGTAAGACGACGCGGACACCACGATCGCGATAGATCCGTCGACCGGAACGTCGCAGTCGAAGAGCCCGAACGGCGTCGAGATGGGGCGGGCTCCGAGGTATCCGTCCATGGTCATGGGCTCGCGGTACACCGCCAGCGGGTTGAGCGAGGCGTTGCGCCGAGAGTTGATGGCCAGCCAGCCGAGCTGTTGCTTGGTCGTGCCGTAGAGGTGCATGTGTCGCTGGCAGTGCAGGCCCAGCCAGTTGACGGCCGAGAACGCCTGCGCCGCCAGCAGCGTCTCCATGTCCCCCATGACGTGCTTGAGGTCGGCGAATGCATCGCCGTCGTCGTCCGGGCCGCTGGCGTCATCTCCGTGGGCGTCCTCGCTGTCATCCTGGCCGCGGCCGTCGCCGCTGGACGGCACGTACTCGCCTCCGACCATCTTTACGGTTCGGTAGATGAGGACGTGCCGGGCCCGGCCTTCGGCCACGGCGATGAACGCCGACATCACGGGCGAGAGGAGCCCGCCCGTGGAGAAACCACCGCCGCGGTAAGTCGGCTCGATTCCCAGCGCCCGCGCCGCCCGGCCCGGTGGAGTGTCGCCCATGGTCGTCAGGCCGTCGATGTCGCCAGGAGTCAGACCTGCATCGGAGATCGCGGCGCGCCCGCTTTCCACGGTCAGCTCCAAGTCGGGTATGCCGGTGCGGCGGCCGATCCGCGAGATGCCGATGCCGGAGATGATCGCTCCTTTCTCGACGGTATCGATCACGCCTCTCCCCCGTCTGGGGCGAAGAGCGGATAGAAGACCTCGTCGTGGCGCTCGAACAGGACTTGCACCGGCAAACCGCAGCGGACCGCTCCGGGGTCGCACCCGACGATGTTGGTCATGATCCGGAGGTCGTCCTGCTCGTCTAGCTGCACGATTGCGATCAGGTTCGGCGGATCGACTTCGGGATGGAACTGATGGGCATTGACCGTAAAGGTGTAGACGCTTCCTCGGCCGCTGACCGGCTCGGGTCGCACCGGCCCTTCGCAAGTGGGGCAAGCCGACGTCGGCGGGTGGACCCAACGCCGACACGCCGCGCAGCGTTGAATGAGAAGCTGACCGTTGGCGCCGCCGGTCCAGAACGCCCGGTTGAGCTCGTTGAGCGCAGGAAGCATCCGGAACCCCACCGGCTCGATGATCACTGTGCTCATCAAAGGCTCCTGTAGGCCCCTCCGTCGACGAGGATCTGAGCCCCGTTGACGTAGCACGAAGCGTCGCTCGCAAGGAAGAGGCAAACGCCGACCATGTCCTCGGGCCGGCCGATCCGCTTCATCGGGTTAATGCTCCCGGCCCGGACTTTCATTTCTGGATCCCACGCTTTCGTTATGTCAGTGTCGAAGGCTCCGGGCAGCACGAGGTTGGCGCGGACCTTGGGGTTCCAGGCCCCGGCCAGCCCCAGCGTAAGCGCATTGAGGGAGGCCTTGGCCATCGCGTACGGCAGGTCCGTGGGCATCGGTCTCAGCGAGCCGGCCGTGGTCACGTTGATGATCGACCCGCCCTCTCCCTCATTCATCCGGGTCCCCATCAAGACCGAGAGGCGGAAGGGTCCGCGGGCGTTGACGGCGTGGACCTTGTCGTAGTAGTCCGCGCCGACCGACGGGAGGTCAGGGTAGAGCGGAGACATTCCTGCGTTGTTGACCAGGACGTCGCAGCGGCCGAAGTGGCCGTACACGACATCGACCAGTCGGTCGCAGTCCTCCCACCGGCCGACGTGGCATGCGACCGCCAGCGCCCGACGGCCCGTAGCCCCTCCCACCTCCTTGGCCACAGCCTCGCAGTTGTCCAGCTTGCGACTGGCGATGACCACGTCGGCCCCCGCCCCCGCCAGACCTTCCACCACTGCCCGGCCGATGCCGCGGCTGCCACCTGTGACCACTGCGACCTTGCCCGTGAGATCGAAGCGCTCGGCCGGCCCTGGGATCATCGTGGCACTTCGACGACGGCGCCGGACGACGGCTTTGGCGATCCCGCACGTCCAGCCGCCCTCGCTATAGGGGGGCCACTCTCTCGTTGTCTCATCAGCCCGAGCATACGGTCCTTCGACGCCGTGCCCCCGGGTCCGGAGCCGTGCCGCCTGCGGCTGGCCCTCACCGGGAAGCCCTTTCTGAAGCGGCGTCGCGCAGGCCGTACCGGTGCTCCGGCGCGGCGATGCCAATGAGCCGGGAGGTCCGCTCGGCGTCGTCGAGGCCCCGCAAGTCGGCGACCCCATGTTCGGTCACAACGACACCGACGTCGCTTCGAGCGGTCGAGGTCGTCTCGACCGTCGGAACGATCGTCGAGACGCCGGCCTTCGTGACCGACGCCAGGGCGATGATCGATAGCCCGCCGACCGACCTCGACGCAGCCGCGCAGAAGTCGGCATGCCCTCCGATCCCTGCGACCAACCGTCGCCCCGCTCGCTCCACGTTGACGGATCCGTCGAAACCGACCTGCAGCGCCGTGTTGCACCCGACGTAGCCATCAAAGCCGGACAAGCGGGACAGGTCGTGTGTCTCTTCGACGGGACGGAGCCTCAACCGGCCGGCTCGGGCCAGTGCCGAGTAGGCCTGCCCACCCCACACGTAGGCGGCGGTGGCCGGACCGACCAGGAGCCCCCGAGCCTCGAGGTCCAACAGCGAATCGGTCACCAGCCCAGACCAGATACCGACCGGCTCCCGTATGGCCGCCATGATGGCCTCGGCTACGCCGCCTGGACCCAGCTGAAGGATCGGATGTGGGGGCAACACCGATATGACATGTTCGGCGATGCGCCGGTCGACGACGCCGGGCGAGCGAAGTACCGGATAGGGATCTGAATGCCTCGGGCGCTCGATGGTGGCGCAGATGTTGCCGGGGATTTCAGGACCGCCCAGGTCGAGCCCTTCAGGGTCGATCTCGACGACGACCCTCCTGGCGGCCCGAGCCGCCGCCAATCCCCACCCGGCGCTCATTCCGAAGACCAGTGTCGACCCGCGACGGACCCCCGCGACCACGGCCACCTCGGGTCGTAAGAGGTCGGCCAATAGGGCCGGCATGGCCGACAAGCGGACGGGCAGGTACGCGATCCGACCTTCGTTGACTGCGTCGGCCAAGCCGTAGCCGGCGATGATGGTACGCCCCCGATGGATGGGCTCCGACAGCCATTCTCGGTGCTCCGGAGTCCAACCGAGAAGAAGGTCGCCTGTCTTCTCGCCCAAGCCGGCGGCCGCCAGGACGACGTCCGGCCGCGACCGTGGGCTGTCCAGCCCGTCGGCGTACGCCAGGATCACGCGGTCGGGATCGACGCTCACAACCTGGCGACTCCTCTCGTTGAACCGGCACTCTATCCCACTTGACACTTCTGTTAACATCCGGCCCGGGTCCGCCAGGCTGAGGAGGATCGAGTGACGGCACCGCTGTCAGGCGTACGCATAATCGAGCTGGCGAGCTGGACTTTCGTGCCGGCGGCCGGGGCGTTCTTGGCCGACCTCGGTGCCGACGTGGTCAAGGTGGAGCCGCCCGGTGGCGACCCGCAAAGGGCCCTGCAGAACCTGCTCAATTTCGGGGTATCCGGCCCCAACCCATTCCTCGAGATCCCTAACCGGGGCAAGCGCTCGATCACCATCGACCTACGCATCGAGGCCGGCAGGGAAGTCCTGTACAGACTGGTCACCACAGCAGACGTCTTCCTCACCAGCTACCTGCCCGCAGTGAGGGCACGACTCGGCGTCGACGTCGAGGACCTTCGGGCGGTCAATCCGAACCTGATCTACGTGCGCGGCAGCGGCTGGGGACCCCAAGGTCCGATGCGCGACGTGGGTGGTTACGACCTGGCCGCCGGCTGGGCCAGCAGCGGCTTGGCGCATCGATTGAGCCCTACGGAAGGCAACGACCCCCCCGAATTCCAGCCTCCGGCCTTCTTTGACCTGCAAGGAGCCAGCACCATCGCTGGGGCCATTTCCACGGCGCTGTTTCGTCGGGAGCGCCATGGCGAAGCGTCAGTAGTAGACGTCTCGCTGCTCAGCGTCGGATGGTGGACCATGGCTCCTGACATAGTGGCGGCCCTCTACACGTCAACGTTGAACAGGATCGACCGCACCCGGCCTGGGAACCCGTTGGTGAACCCCTACCGCGCCGCTGACGGTCGGTGGCTGTACCTGGTCTGCCTGCAATCGGACCGGTTCTGGTCGGAGGTGTGCGGGATCGTCGAGCGCCCCGACCTCATCGGCGACCCCCGTTTCGTCGATGCTCAGGCTCGTTTCGCCCACCGCGAGGAGTGCGTGGCCGAGTTGGACGAGGCGTTCGCGACCCGGCCACTCACCGAGTGGCAGGACCGCTTCGCCGCCTTTACCGGCGTGTGGGCTCCCGTCCTCGCCCCCGCGGAGGTGTACGACCATCCGCAAGCGGGACCGAACGGATACCTTCCGGAGGTGACCGCAGCGGACGGGTCCACCTTCCGTTTGCCCGCCGCGCCGGTCCAATTCGACGAGATCCGAGCGGCCCCTCGGGGCGCCGCCCCCGAAGCCGGACAGCACACCGAGGAACTGCTGCTCGCAGCGGGCTACAGCTGGGAAGACATCGCAGGCCTCCACGCCGCCAGCGCGCTCGGCTGAGCTGGAGGGCGCCCCCCGGTCGGGGCGGGCCGGTGCGGCGCCGTCAGTCCGAGCTCGGCAGAGGCTTCGCTCCCTTGACGAGGAGAGGGTCGTCCCCGACCGATAGCGACGCGGGCCCCGCCTTGGTGCACAGCACTTCCAATCCAGTGGCCTCGTCCCCATATCGCTTGCCCAGCAGCGTGCCGCCGTCGAATCCCGTCTCGACGCTCAACCGCCCGGACGCATCGGCATCCAGAGACACCATCGGGTGACCGCCACAACGCAGATCGAGATCGCCCTTGACAGCCCTGACGATCACCACCTCCGTCGTGTCGGTCGCGCTGCGAAGGCGGGTACCGGCCTTCCATTCCATCTCGTTACTCCTCACTTGAATATCGAGCACCCGGCCGACTTCAGCTTCATTCTCTGATCGGCAACCTATGGCCGTGCCCGCCTTCCAGGCTGTCTACTCGCCGGGCTACTGGTCAGGATCGAGGCCAGGCGACGGCCTTGGTCTCGAGGTACTGCTCGAAGCCTTCCAGGCCATTCTGCCGGCCGATGCCGCTGGCTTTGTAGCCGCCGTACGGCGAATCGGCTCCGTACCAGAGACCCCCGTTTACTCCAATCGATCCGGTGCGTACCCGTCTCGCGATCGCAGTAGCCCGGGCCTCGGATGCAGAGTACACACCTCCAGAAAGTCCGTAGCCACTGTCATTTGCGATTCGCACGGCGTCATCGTCGTCGTCGTAAGGAATCACGCAGAGAACCGGACCGAAGATCTCCTCTTGGGCGATGGTCATGGCGTTGTCCACGTCCACGAAGAGGGTGGGCTCGACGAACCACCCCTTCGGCAGGTGGGCGGGTCGGCCTCCACCCACGAGCAGCTTCGCACCTTCCTGCTGGCCTGTCTCGATGTACCCGAGTACCCGATCCCGCTGCTTGGCGCTGATGAGCGGTCCCATGAACACGTCAGGACTCGACGGATCCCCGTACGGCATGGCGGCCATCGCAGCTGCAACCATCTCAACGCCTTCGTCGTAGCGGGAGCGCGGCAACAGCAACCGCGTTTGAATTGCGCACCCCTGGCCGCCGTGAATGCAGACCATAGACGCCCCGGGAACCACGCTGGCAAAGTCGGCGTCGTCGAGGACGACCATCGCCGACTTGCCACCGAGCTCCAGAAAAACCCGCTTGAGCGACGCCGCCCCCTTTTCGGTGATCCGCTTGCCGACGGCGGTGGATCCGGTAAAGGAGATCATGTCGACCAAAGGTGACAGTGTCAGCTCTTCGCCCAAGAGATGGTCCGACGAAGTCACGACGTTGAACACACCAGCCGGGATGTCAGTCCGCTCGGCGACCAGGCGGCCGAGCCGGGTGGCATTCCAAGGAGTATCCGGAGCCGGCTTCAGCACCGTGGTGTTCCCGGTGGCCAAGACCTGGGCGATCTTGTTGATCGTCACTTCGAACGGAAAGTTCCACGGCACGATGCAGCCCACGACGCCCATGGGCTCCTTCCAAACCGCGCGGGCGCTCTTGATTCCGAACATGGCTCCATCTGGCAGCTCGCGCTCCCATGGGAACTCCTCGATGAGCTTGGCTGGATAGCGCAGCGCCTCTTCGAGGGGCCCGTCCAGCTGGGCGCTGTAGGTCAGCAATCGAGGCGTGCCCACCTCTGCGATCAGCTCCTCGCGTAGCTCCTCCCGCTCGGCCTCCAACGCTTCCTGCAGCTGTTCCAAACAGCGCTTCCGAAGCGCACGATTCGTAGACCAGTCCGTCTCGTCGAAGGCCCGCCGGGCGGCTGCAATCGAACGCTGCATGTCCACAGCAGACGCATCGGCGACCTCTCCGAGCACCTCCTCTGTCGCCGGGTTGACGTTTGCGAACCGCTTCCCGGAATCAGCCTCAACCAGCTCTCCGTCGATGAGCATCCGGATCTCACCGGTGAACCCAGGCGCGTCCGACATCGGTATTTACCTCAATCTTTCTCTGAACTTGGGGTTTTCGTCACTGCTAGCGAAGCCCTCGCCACGGTCCGGGTGACGTCGGGCGCGATCGATGCCGCATGTGTTTGCCAGCCACTTCGGCGCAGGTTGCACGACTCTCCCAGGACCGTTCCGATCCGTCTGTTGACTATATGGTCAATAGGCACGGCATGACAAAACACCCGGAATCCCGGGCCAAGCGAGCCCGGTCTACCCCGCCGCAGAGGAGCCTGGCACGACGTCATCTAGGTCAAGGCCGCCGGCGGGCCGGAGGCGGCCCGACGCTTCTTAGGCCAGAAGACCAGGCCTAGGCCGAAGTGACGGATGTCGCGCCGAGCACGACGGGCGTGATGTAAGCCGTCCACGAGGGGTTCCTCTCGGCTGCCGCTCCCGCCGTGGGCAGCGATCCGGGTCGCCCCGAAGGGTGACGCCCGCCAGCTTGTCGCCCACCGGCGCATCCAGGTGCCGGTGCCGAGATCCCGCCGATCACTTCGATGTACTGGTCGCCATCTGAGTCTCATCCTGCACAGAGGCCTGCTCTGTTGAGGGTATCTTCCCGAGCAGTGATTGATTCGAGCTGTTCAGCCCACCAGAGTGGTCCGATACGCCGAGGTCGAGCCACGTGGGCGATCATGGCCGTAGTGGCCGGGATTCTCGCTAGTTGTGGCGGAAGCCCCCGGTCGGGCACCGGCGTTATCCCGATCAGCCTCCCGACGTTCAAGGGCTGCACCATTGACAACGCGGGTTTCGCGACGGACATCGCTGTACCGGTTCGGGTGATCCGCCCCGCCCCGGGAAACGCCATCATCACTGTCGGCGTGTGCGTCAACGGTGAAGGTCCCTTCCCGTTTGTTGTCGATACCGGCGCTTCCGCCACTGTCATTGATTCGAGCCTCGCCGCTCGCCTTCATCTCCCAACATTCGACGCGCATAGCGGCTCCAGTTTCGGATGCACGCGAACAATCTCCCTCACAACCACCCAGAGGCTCTCCATGGACGGCCTTCATCTCGATCCCCAGGTTGTAGTGGTCGGCACCATACGCTCTCCGCTGATTCCAGGGCTGATGGGCGCGATCGGGTCGGACGTGTTGAGCCGCTTCGACGCCGCCAGGTTCGACTTCCAAGCCGACACCCTCACCCTCGCGGGACCAGAAGGTCCGCCGATATCCAGCTCGGTCGGCGATAGTCACATCCACCTCGACGCGACCATGCGAGCCGGCACCAACGAGACAATCGCGGCTAGTACCCAGGCCCAGTCCGCACCAATTCCTGACCATCCCGGAGACGTGCTCTCAGTAGTGCGAGTCCACGTGCAGGTAGCGATAGCCGGTCAACGCTCGCAGACGTTCCTGGTCGACACCGGGGCAACACGAACATTCCTCGCTCCCGCCCTGGCCGCCTCCGCCGATCTCGAACAAGCCGGAGACCCCTTCGCTGGATACGCGGGATACGACTGCCGAGTCCGAATCTCCACCTACAAGCTCAACTCCTGGAGCATCGACAGCATCCCCCTCGCTCCGGCCATTATCTACAGCAGTGTTCTCCCCCCAGGACAAGACGGCCTACTCGGAGCCGGGACCCTGCAGCTCTACACCCCCGTCGTAATCGACTACCGCGACTCCGACCTACTCCTGGCCAACGACAAGCGTCCATAGAACCCCAACGGCCTTTGCTATTCGGTTTCGGCCAACGGTCCCGAACCATCCGAGCTGCTGAAAGAGTTGCCCACGGCGGTGCATACCTTGACGCCGGTGCAGGACACCCCGTATAACGCGTCGCTGGTGGCCCCGGCAGGGTTTGGAGTTGTCTGCTGCTTCCATTTGATCCCGTTCCCTACTTCCGCCAAAGTCGCAGAGGAACCACCGTTGAAGCCGCCGACCGCGGTGCAAGCGTCAGCCGCGGTACAAGACACCGCGGCCAGGTCATTGCCAGCGTCGCCAGGGTCGGCGACCATCGGCATCGTCCAGGTTGACCAATCGCCAACCTCGACCAAGATCGCCGGTTGCCCATACCCGTCCTGAAAGCTGCCGACCGCGGTACACGCGCTGGCGGCTACGCACGACACGCCCACGAGCACCGCGTATCGGCCAGGGGCGGGGTTGACGGTCGTCTGCTGCTGCCACTCGGCCCCGTTCCACGCCTCAGCCAAGGTCAAATAACCTGTGCCGTCGTAGCCGCCAACAGCTGTGCAGGCGTTCATGGCCGTGCACGCGACCGCATCGAAGCCGCTGCCTGAAAGGCTAGGACTCTCCACCAGGTTCCAAATGGTCCCGTTCCACGCCTCGGCCAGGGTCACTCACTCGGCTATCCGACTGGGCCAGCCGCGACTCGGCGACGTCGGGCCGGTGCCGATCGGGCCAGTTCGAGGGCCCGTTCGACCGCAGCATCGACCAAGCCGACGTATTCAGGTTGCACCTGGCCCGGCTGATCGATCGTCATCTTGTTGATCGAGACCACCGGCGTGCCCGTTCGAAGGGCCAGAGCCATCTCGCTGAGTGTCCCCCAACTCTGGCCCACGACGATCAGAACGTCGCACGCTCGCACCACAAGACCGTTTCGAAGCTCCCCGAGGCCGGTGGCCAACGCGAAGGTGAGATACCTGTTCCCCACCGTCCGATCCTGGCCGGGAAGTATTCCGACCGTTAGCCCGCCCACCTCGAACGCGCCCTGGCAAGCTGCCTCCATAACGCCTCCGAGGCCACCGGTTACGACGACGGCATGCGCCTTGGCACATCTGGATCCGATCTCCCGAGCCGCCTCCATCTCGGCTGGCGAGGCCTCACCAGGGCCGATCACCCCTATATAGGGAACGTCTTGTCGGTGGGGAGCGGACATGACGACAAAGCTAGCCATCCACTGCTCAATTCGTGACGTCCCGGAGGTTGAATGAACGAACGTGGTTTGGCAGTTCGACTTCGCCCAATATCAGGCGAGGAGGCCTGCCGTCTTACCGGCCGAGCGGGGCGGTATCGTTTGTCGGGTATTGCCATGCAGCTCAAGGTGCCCATAGACACCGGTAACGGTCCAGTGGTCGTCGTGCTCCACGGCTTCGCCATGCGCCCGATCACCTACAACCCTCTGGTGCGGCTCCTGGCCAGCCGCTGCCGGGTTGTGGTCCCTGACCTTTTCGCGATACGCGGAGAATGGCGTTACTCCGATGTGCTCGAGGCATTCACCTCGACGCTTGACCATCTCGGCCTTGACCGGGTCAGCCTGGTGGGACATTCCTTCGGAGGGGGAATCGAGCTCGGCTACGCCCTGCGCCAACCGGAACGCGTCGTTGAGCTCGTGTTCTCCGACACTCTGGCTGCCTCAAGGGAGTGGCGCCTAGCCCAAGAGGCGCTACGTCACCCCGGTCGTCTCATCAGTCTCGCAACGCCGACCGCGACCGCTGCCTTCGTCCAAAACTGGATCGAGCATCCCCGCCAGCTGGTCGACGCCGCCTGGTGGGCCTTCAGGAGCGGAAGGGAGTGCGACAGCCTGGCCGTCGCCAGGGCCGGCCTTCCCGCACACGTCCTGTGGGCCAATCGAGACTCGGTCCTCTCCCGCGCCGACGGACGACGATTCGCTGAGGAGCTCCAGGCCAGCTTTACCGTCGCGTCCGCGCCCGACGGAAGGGCCATCGACCACGACTGGATGTTCCAGCAGCCGGAGGTGTTCTTCGAACACCTTGAGAGCCTCCAGCTCAAGGCTCTGTCAGCCTGAGCAGAGTAACCAAGAGAGCCCCTGGAGCTCATCGAAGTGGTTCCGTCGAAGACACGACCCGATACCGTTTGCTGCTGAGCGATCAGGCGCGCTCAGGAGCTTGTGCTGAGCGCAATGCTGTGCTTCGACCCTGCGGCCATCTCGGAGACACCCGTCAGCACCATCTCGGGCAGCATCTCATTCGTCTTAGTCCCATCGCCCAACTGGCCCGAACTGTTGTCCCCCCAGGTGTAGAGGTCCCCGTCCATGGACAATGCCATGGAGTGCTCACCTCCGGCAGCGATGCACTGGATGTCGGGCATGCACTCGATGTCGGGCAAACCCATCACGGCAACGGGAACGTCAGTGCACATATTTTCAGGATTGAGGCTCTTCTGTACAGGGTCACTCGGATTGCAAATGCCGGTGACGCTTGGGTTCCCGAGTTGGCCTGACTCGTTGTCACCCCAGGCCATCACGGTACCGCCGGTCAAGAGAGCAAGGTTGTGCCCGTTAGCTTTGACGTCCCCACCGGCCGATATGGCCGTGACGCCTTGTAAGGGCATGCCGGACGAGTTGAGTACTGGTACCGGAACGTAACTGCACCAACTGGTATCGTTCGGATTCGTATTGCATGCGCTATCGACGTTCGGGTTCCCGAGTTGACCGAAATCGTTGTCGCCCCAGGTCATAAGTTCTCCATTCGACAGAAGTGCATCACCAAAGATATTCCCGGACGAAATCGCCATGGCTGGACTGGGCAAATCTACGGCGGCCGGTGAAGAGCTTGATGTTGTTGTTCCGTCGCCGAGTTCCCCGTAGGTATTGTCGCCCCAGGCCATGACTGCGCCGGATTGAAGCAATGCGTAGAAGTGCTTCCCCCCGGCAGCCACGGCCTGCACACCGCTCAAAGACATAACCTGCGTTGGTGTAGCCGAATAACAAGCAGGGCTACAAGTGCTGCAGTCTGTTGGGTCGGCGGCCGTGCCATAGTTCAAATGACCCCAGGTATACACCGCGCCCCCGCTAGTCAGAGCGATTGCGCTGCCCTCGCCCGTAGCGGTAGCGATAACGCCACTCAGTCCCAGCACTGGGACGACTGAATCGGTGGGGGTAGTGTTGCCGTCTCCGAGTTGACCGCAATCATTCTGCCCCCAGGACTTCACCGTGGTCTTATTCGTTATCGCGAGGTTGAATGAGTTGGCGGCATCGAGCGAAGAAACCTTTCCTAGTGGAGGCGACAGCTGCTGCGGAGAAGGACACGCCGAGCTACCGCAGTCAGGTCCGCCGTTGCTTGAGGATCCCCAGGAGTAGACCGCGGCTGACTGGGCTATTACGGGCCGTGCGAATAAGGTCAGGGCACCGATAACCGAAACGACACCGATTACCACCCCAGTGCTGAGAAAGAATGCCTTTGACCGTGCCATCGCTGTCCCCCCTCGGGAAATGCGCACAGCGGGGTCGTAGTCCATCGGACCATGCCCATTTAGGGAGCCCGCCAAGACGCTCGGCTATTTCATAGAGAACATAATCCGTTCGCTCGTCGACAACAAGCGCCGACCTCACCTCCTGCCTTCACCTTGTTCGCTACCAGCTGAGTCCGCTTCCTCGAACCTCCTAGGCGACAAGAGGCCGACGCCCATGACGACGGCCTGTTCCCGCGGACGAGCCCAGTCGTTGGCGGCAAGTCGAGCGCCACGGCCGAGAGTCGTCCCGCTCCGGTAACCAGCATGTATGGCGCAGGCGTCCACCGTCCACCAAAGTCCGGCTCCGTCCTGCCACCAACCACGGGCGTGCGTTGTCCCTACACATCTCGTGGGCCTCGTCATGCCGGACTCGTACACCCACCTGAAATACCTGCCCGCATCAGCCGACAATGCGTCCAAGCAGTAGACCCTCGCGGGCCTCGTGGAGCGGACGACCGCCAACGAGAGCGGACGACGGGATTCGAACCCGCGACCCCAAGCTCGGCAAGGTTACCAGGCACCCTTGTCTGAGCATCCATTATGTGGTTAGCCGCAGGTCACAAACCTGTACTCTACGTCCCTGTCCCCTCCAACCTCGCGGACTCAGTAGCCCGCAGGTGTTTGCGTCAGGTCCTGCAGGCCGCCACCTCTGGCGGCGCGTCGCCGAGGTTTGATCGCCCGGCGCGACCCGTCTTCACGGGTGTGAGTCGGGCGGGCCGAAGTGTACTGTCTGGACCCCGGTCCATTTACTAAAGGTGCCGAAGACCATTGCGAGGCCACCACCACGAGTGGCAGAGTCAGGGTTTTGATTCAACCCATTGGGCAATCGATGGATAGCAGATGCGAGGGGAGAGCCGCATGTGTGCTGCCAAGCTAGGGTCCCGCGGATGAGCCCGACCAGGCGCGTGCCCGGTCCAGAGGGCGTCGCCGGTGGCCGCGTCGACGGTTCCGAATGAACGACCTCGACCTCAGAACCCGTCGGGCCACGATGGCCCTGATGGCACCGGCGGGTCCGACCCGGGAACCCTACTCCCCTTCTGGCCCGCAGAGGGATCCGCAGCAATTCGCCACGATCACTGCCAGATCGCATCACCCCGGTACCCCAGGCGCACCGAGCGCACCACTGGTGGCCGTGCTGGGAGACGTACGACTCATGTGTGAATGTGTTGCGCTGATCCTTTGCGCCGACTCGATCCCTGCAGTCCTTATTGACCGTAATGATTCTGAATGTCTGGCTCTTCGCCCCGAAGGAGTCATCTTGATCCTTCGCGTCGAGACTAGCCTCGACGCCGCGCTCGACTTCGTCGAACGCTCGTGGCCGGGCCTGAGCCAACTGCTCCTAATGACCTGCTCATCTCCACCGGCCAGACTCAGATCCCGCTCGGTTCCCGTTACTCGCATCGAGGTCCAATGCCCGGTTGACAACCTCGTGAGCACGGTCGCGGCAGCGCTAGAAGGTCGACCAGGGGATTGGCCGCCGCGCGATCGCCAGCACTACGTGGCCAAGAGGCCCCAAGCATGGCTAACAGCGCGTGAAAGGGAGGTCCTCGAGATCCTCGCCAGCGGTAGCTCGATCGTCGCCGCGGCCACGCAACTGGAGGTCGCGCCCAACACCGTCCGCTCCCATCTAGCCAGTGTTCGTTCGAAAGTCGGAGTGTCGACAACACTTGAAGCGGTGTGTCTCCATCGCAACACACGCCTGAGCAGAGCGTGATGGCGTTGCTGACTGACGCGTCGCTGAGGCTGCTGATCGCGCATCCGCTATCCCTCCTGCGACAGGGACTTCGCCTCCGAGTCGCAGAAGAGCAAGACATCGCTGTCGTAGGTGAATGCGGGTCGCCGGGAAAGGCCATCGAACTGGCCCGCGTGACCGAACCGGACGTCGCCGTTGTCGGACTTGGGGACGATTGGCGGCGGTGGCTGGATGCCAGCTCGGCTATCGCCGCGGGCGGTTCCAAAGTGCTCATTGTGGAAGAACAGCAGAATGCGAGCATTGGTGCCTTGGCGGTTAAGGCCGGCGCAACAGGATTCATTTCGATGAACTCGAGCGGGCTCACAACGGCGGTAACTGCAGTGAGAACCGTCGCTGGTGGCGAGGCGTGGGTCCCGAGATCAATGGTGTCGCCCCTTCTGCGAGCGCTGATCGAAGACGGTCGAGACGACGACGCCGCAACATCGAGATTCTCGCGTCTGAGCAGTCGTGAGCGCCAGGTGCTCGCGCTGCTGGTCGAAGGCCTCGACAGCCCGCGCATCGCTTCTCGGCTTTTCGTTTCTCCGCACACCGCCCGAACGCACATCCAGCGGATCCGCGAGAAGCTCGAGGTGCACTCCCGACTTGAGGCCGTTGCCTTCGCTTTGGACCATCGCCTGATCGAGCGGTTCGGCCAGGCTGTCTGATTGAGTCCGGTACCCCCCCAAGTGTGCTCCGGGCGGCAGTCGACTGGATCATAACCCAGGTTGGCTACCGCGTCAGTTGAGGAGCGCGGCGACTGCGGCAGCAGTCAAATTCACGTCGCTACCGGCGTGCAGGACATACCACGGACAGGACCGTGTCAAAAACCCGAGCGCGTCCAGGTGGGCCTGCGAGGAGGTCGGGTCCGTAAGAAGCACGTTGGGAGCCAGTTCGAGCAGGGCTACATCGGCGGACACGGCTTCCAGCAGCGGAGCGACCGTCTCGGACCGTTCCCCGAGCAGAACGCCCGCAATGGGCGTGCAGACCCCAGCAAGTCGTACGTCGAGCACATCCTCGATGCGTAGGGAATGCTTGGGCCATCCAGGCGGCCGACATTCCGCCAATGAAGAACCCAACTCCGGGAAGTGATCCGCGGCATCGTCGAGGAGGTCGATTTCGTCAGAAAAGGGGAGAAGCAGGAGTCGTCCAACCGCTTCGGTCCCCGATACGAAAGCCAGGTCATCGCCGAGGAAATCGAGACCACATCTGACCAGGGCGACGGTCAGCGTGGTCTTGCCCGCGCCGCTCGGACCGGCCAGCAATAGAGCCCTGTCATCGGCGGCCACCGCTCCAGCGTGGACGGAGAACACTGAACGACGTTTGAGCATCTCCATGAGCGGGATCGTGATGAAGGGGTGCGAAAGTAGCCACGCGCTGGGCCCACTGGCTAGGGGAGCGTACATGGCAGCCTCGCCAACGCCCGCACGGGCCCAAGCTCGCCCTCCGGCATTGTCGAGGAGGAGCAGATCTTCGTCCTCGACGAACAAGATTCGGCCCCCGTCACTCTCGTACACCAGCCGCCCTCGGTCCCACGGGATCCGATCCAGGTCAGCGGGTGGAGCTCCGCCGACAACAATCGAGACCCGCACGTCCGGAGCGGCGGCCGGTGCGGCAAACGGCCGTAGGCGCGAAGCTACGACGGCCGCGACCTCGTCCCAGGTCGAGACGACCTCCAAGACGAGGCCGTGGACGTCGTAGCAACTCGTGATAGGAATCGCCACCCTCCGCATTGCTCACCAAGATCACTACCCGTTTCGCCGATGCTACCGGAGCCCCTCTGATCGGACCAGTGCGCATGGAACGTCGAGGGCACCGACGGGCCATTCGCCAACAACAAAGACCGGCCCCCTCAACGGGGGCCGGTCCTCATCAACAGGGCGGCAAGAGCGGGCCGCTTGGACGGCTCGTCCCGACTCAGCTGTAGATCACGATATCGGCGCCGGAATCCTCGGAACCCCGGCCTAGTAGCGTGATCTGGTTCACCGACCCGGGATGCATCGCCTGGCGGACGTCGATCGTTTGAGAGGCGCCGTCGGTCAGCGCCACCCGGAACACCTGACCGTTGACGGTGACGACAAGGTGGTTCAAGCCGGGACTCCCGTTGGTGATCTGCACCAGATGGTCGGCCTTGACGACACCGTTGAATACCTGCTTGGCGCCAGTCCCCCGAGCCACAGTCGTGAGGATCGGATCGCACTTCGTGACATCGCCAGCCACGTCCGTCACCGTCAGCGCGACCTCCGACGCCAGTGCCTGATTGATCTTCGTGGCCTTGACCACGACCGGGGACTTCGTACCGACCTTAAATTTGGGAACCTTGACCTTCGCATTGGTCTTGGTGGTCACGACGACCGATTTCAGCCCGCTACCGGTATCCCCGACGGTGACCTGGATCTGCTTGGGCGGCCCAGCGATGGTAGCCGTCAGGGCACAAGACGGTGGGGTGGTGACGCTCGAGGTCCAGTTGATGGTGGCAGCATTGGAGGTGATGGAACCGACCGCGGCCGTCTCGGTGTCGGCTCCGCTAACGGTTCCCGTATAGCAATACTGCGCCGTGCCGTTAGTGGCGCTGTACGCGAACCCGGTGTTCGGGTTTACCCCGGTTACTGTGAAGTTAACCAGGACACCAGATACCGGGTTGCCATTGGTGTCGGACACGGTGGCCGTCTCGCACTCCGAAGTACCGACAGGGTCGGTGGACGTCGATGGCGCCAACGAAACGCCGGCGACAGTGGCGATCGGAGACAGAGTGAAGCCCCCAGGGTACCCATAGGCGTCATAGCCGCCGAAACCGTACACACTGAGTCCGAACGGCAGCGACGCGCTCACGGTATGAGAACCGAAGTCGACTGCCACCTGGGCGCCCGAATACGACGAACCGGCAATGGGGGTGAAGTCACTCGACGGCAGATCAGCACCATCCAGGTCGATGCTGGTCACCTCGGAGGTCGGCGCCACGATGTTCAAGTAGTTCTGGGTGATAGAGGGGTCGGCGCCGCTCGGCTCGGTAGCCACCGTATAACTGTTCAGGAACTGTTCGGTCGGCGGAATCGTGATGTCCATCGGATCGGCGTCCGCGTTGTCGTAGTCCTCGCCGTTCGAGTACTGCATGACCTGAATCGGATTGTTCGAGGTGATCGTCGATGCAGTCGACAGGATCGTCTCGTAGAACTGGTCGGCATTCAGCGTGGCCACGAGTGAGCCGTCGATGTCCACAGTGGTGTCATTCTCGCTGGCCATAACGCGGAAGGTGTCACCCGATCGGGTCGCCAACGGCTCGGTCAAGAAGTCCGATCCCCACGTGTCGGTGGGCGTCATCTCCTCAGCGAGAGTGTTGCAGTACCCGACGTCTGCTGGCACGTCGGCGCAATTGTTGCCGGCGAATACGGCCACCGGCTCATTGGAGGTAATCGTGGAACCAGAGAGATCTCCACCACTTGAATCGATAAGTTGGTACACGTCTCCTTGGTTGAGGGTCTCCGTGTAGGGCACACCCGCCGTATAGGCACCGGTGGTGTCGCTCGGGGTGATGGTCACCGTGGTGTCATCCTGAGTGCCCACTACGGCAAACTGCGAACCTCCACCACCGCCGTAGCCCTCCGCAATGTATGAAGTGCCAAGAATGGACGTCGGCAGGCCCAGGAACCCGTCGGTGGTTTCGGGATAAGTGTTGAGACCATATGCAGATACCGGTGCCCCCGCGCTGATATGAACTGCGCCCCCGACGACCGTGGTGTCACTGCTGTCGATTTCAGCATTGGACGGGACATCCACAGTCGTGGTAGTTCCTGGGGTCACACTGAACGTTGTCGAGAAAGAGATGGCCGGGTCGGTGACCGTGCCGGTAGTGGCGGTATTGCCTGAGATAAAGAGGAAGAGGCTGGTCCCACCACCGTAGTTACTTTCGAAGGTAAGCCAAAAGTCAGTCCCTTGAGACGAAGGGATCGTCACGGCGCCAGCTACGGGTGGGCTGGCCACAATGGCCGCGAACATTGCGGCCGTCAAGCCGACGGTCGCAAGTAGCGCCCCTGCCCGCTTCACTCGCGTGCCACGAGGGCGGATGCACTCGTTCCTTCTTGACCTTGACCTTGCTGCACGCATATATCCCTCTTTTAGAGCTCGGCCGCGTTCAGCGGCTCGGTCGGTGGATGAACGCAAAACAGCGGGATCGCCCCACTTCAGAGCGGAAACGCTAGGCGGCCGGGAGAAATTTATCCTCACTCGATCGACGTAACTTTTTCGGCCGCGATGCCGTTGCGTGCGCGCAGGCTCCCCGAACCCTTCTTCTCAGGGGACGCAATCTCCGCGGATCGGGCCGCCACTGCTCGCGCCAGGCGACGAGCCCATGATGTAAAGCGGGGCAAACACTTCCCGCGGGTCGGTCGATTCGAGATATGGCTGCCCGTCTAGGAGAAGCCAGCAGTGCGCCGCCGGAGCACCATCGACGTGTCCGGCCCCGAACACCAACTGCACGTCGATCCCGGCGCGTCCAAGTAGGTGGTATCGCACAGCTCCCCGGTGAAGGCACGACGTGCGCAACGGCCAACGGACGGCCCTCAGGCCCAGCTCGGCCGCCCAAAGTGCGCCTGCGGCATCGGCCGCGGAGCCGATACTGGCGCGACGGGGGCGTAGGACGCGCTCCACCTTCGGCAGCGGCAGCCGGAACAACAGCGGCGTGACGACAGCCAGCACGCCCGCCCGAAGGGCGAGAATCGGGCGCTTACGGAACGGTGCCCCCCTACGCGACGACGGGCGCGAGAAGCCGCTCATCGGCCAGCTCGCTTATGAGGCTACGCACGTCGGCGTCGATGACCGCCCGAGGCGCATCGTAGCCTGAGCACACCTCATCGATGATCTCCTCGACCGAGTGGGATCCATCACACAACTCCCACACCTGTCGGCCAACACCCTCCAGCGAGAAATACATTCCGCTGTCAATGGCCAGCAGGAGCAACGCGTCCGGGTTCTCCTGCGTCAGGATTCGCTCACCCGCTCTGAACTGGGCAGCGGACGGCACCGCCAATGCCATTAGAAACTGAAGCGAGTCAGCCTTCGAAGCAGGCCGAGCCTACGTAGAACGGGCCTCGAATACGCACGCTTGGTCATATGCGTTCCTCCTCCATGCATGGCCGGGATTTTGTTTGTCCCGCACGACTGATTTATCCCCTTACAAGTAACCGGCCCGATCAACGCGGCGCGGCCACCAAGAACCATACACCTTCTGCGTGATTGCCACCACCTCACGTTCTGCGAGATTCTGACCACCCCACGTGAGCCAAGACCTCCTGGGGGACAAGTGGGCAAGCGCTCAGTACGATCGGGTCATGCGCTCATCGTCGTCCGTAGGCGAGACGCTCGTCGCCAGCCTCCATGCCGGACCGTCGACCACGCCGCGATTGCGCCATCTGCTGGCCGAGGTGGATTGGGACGAGCTGCGCACCGCGGCCGAGTTCCATGGCGTGGAGAACTGGGTCTACGCCGCGGCAGCACGGGCATCATCGGCGCCGGCACTGGTCGCCGGCTTCGAGGCGGCGAGGCTTCGGCAGGATCTGCTCCGCGCCCAGGTCGTCGCTGATCTTTCTCTTGCCGCGGCTTCGCTCAATGGGGCATCCATCCCTTGGCTGGCATTCAAGGGACCCGTGCTGGATGAGGTTATTCATCGGCCCCCGCGCCTGCGCTCGTATGGAGATCTCGACCTCCTGGTGTCAGTGCGCAGCTTGGGTCAGGCACTTGAGGTCCTAGAGCAGACGGGCGCCGTGGTGCTGGACAAGAACTGGGCGCATTTGTCGCAGGACCACAGCGGTCAGCTCCATGTCCGCCTGACCCACGGGACCCTCGCTGATCTGCATTGGCACTTCGTGAATCAGGGTTCCGATCAAAGTCGGTTCAGGATCGACATAGACGACGTACTGGCACGGCGCCGGATGGTCCGGATCGGTGAGCTGGATATTCCCACCTTGGACGCGGTCGACACGGTCGTCCATGTTGCCATCCACGCCGCTCACCACGGCGGGGACCGCTTGCTCTGGCTCAAAGACATCGAACAGTGCGTCCTAAACGAAACGCCACCATGGGACGCCATTGCAGCTCGGTGTGACGAGTGGGGCGTCGGCGTGGCCGTCGCAACCTTGTTGGCGCGAACGCGCCGAGTTCTTGGACTCGCCCTCCCCGACCAGGTTCTGCACTCGTTGGGGTACCGGCCGCCATGGAGCACGCTCACCCGAACTTTGGACCGTTTGGCACCGACCGAGAGCGCACTCGGCGACCGGTCGCTGGCGCGAATGACTGCGGGCGTCGCAAGCGGGGATCAGAAACAGAGCTTCGTCACTTTCACCCGGCGTAGCGCGTGGATCCTCGCTCACTGGTCATCGGCCCGCACGAGGCCCCGGGATCCCGAGGACCAGTCCTACCCTCTTCAGGCAACCGGCGGCTCGGACGGCCGCGCTCAATACCTCGCAGCGATCGAGCGAGCCGGAACCGAAGCCGGAGTCGCCAACGCAGCCATGCATAAGGACGTTCGCCGAAGTAGCCGTCGCTCAGGGGGTTGAGTTCAGGGGCCTTAGGTGGGCCAGCGGCTCATCGGAGACTTCGGTTTCGCCCTAGCTCGGAGGGTCTCAACTGGGGCCCCTTTATGGAGCGGACGACGGGATTCGAACCCGCGACCCCAACCTTGGCAAGGTTGTGCTCTACCAGCTGAGCCACGTCCGCAGAGGGCTACAAAGTAGCAGAACGGGCCGGCGGGCGGACGTCCTCAACCACCTGGGTGAAGGGGTTGGGTGCACTCGACGTGGGGGTACCGGACGCCGTTGTACAGAAGCTCCATGCCGGTGGTGCCCGGCGGGCACAACGGGCTCCCCGGTGTGGTGGGTATGACCGTGACGACCTTTACGGCGGCCGTGGGAGACCCACACGGCACAGACGTCGACGAGTATCTCGGGTGACCGCCGGTGGTGCCGTGCTGGGCCAGACACCTTCCGAGCATCGCCGCCGACGCCTTCGCCTCCTGGGCCACCGGGTCCCCCGCCGGGCGGAGAACTTGGACGATCGCGATGGCAACGGCTACCACCGTGAGGATAAGGGGGACCACCCTCCAGCGCGTCCATCGACCCGGCCGCGCCACCCGGTGGCTCGGATCCCATCCGGGCGGGAGAGGGGGGGCGTCGACGCCGTGGGCCCACCCAACCCATCGCTGCCCATCGGGGTCGTAGAAGCTGATCCGACCTGTGTCGTCTCGACTCCATCGGACGCCACGGTGGGTGGTCTCGCCGCCGTCGTCCGTGCCTGTCACTTGAGCAGCCGCGACATCCGGCGGTCGGCCAGGGAGCGGCCCCCGGTTTGGCAGGTCGGGCAGTACTGCAAGGACTTGGTGGCGAAGGACACTTCTCGGACCGTGTCGCCGCAGACCGGGCAGGGTTGGCCCGTGCGCCCATGCACAGCGAGCCCGCTCTTCTTCTCCGACTTGAGGCCGCCGGCTTTGAGCCCCACAGATCGTTCGACCGCGTCGCCGAGAACCCGCAACATCCCGGCGTGGAGGGCGGTCACTTCCTCGCCGGTCAGCTTGCTCGCGGTCTTGAACGGGGACAGCTTGGCCGCGTGCAAGGCCTCGTCCGAGTAGGCGTTGCCGACTCCCGCGATCACAGACTGATCGGTCAGCACGGTCTTGATGTTGCCGGTCCGACCGGCCAGCAGAGCAGCCAGCTCAGCGACCCCGAAGCCCGGGCCGAGCGGGTCGGGGCCGAGGCGCGCTACGCCGTCGACCTCGAGGGGATCGCGCACCACCCATAAGGCCAGCCGCTTCTCGGTCCCTTGCTCGGTCACGTCGAAGCCGGCCCCACCCGACAGCCCGAACCGCAAAGCGAGAGGTCCCCGACCCGGACGGGCACGCGCCGGCGGGATCTTCTCCCTCCAGTGGACCCACCCGCCCCGGGCCAGGTGCATCACGAGCCAGAGATCGCCGGTCCCGATCATCAGGTACTTGCCCTTGCGCTCGACATCGGCGACGGTTCGGCCGACAAGGGACTCGACGGGTGGCTGGTAGGTCTTCAAGGCGGAAAGAGCTGCCACTTCGGCCCGCTCGATCACTTTCCCTCCGCACTCGACGCGCAAGAAGCAGCAGAGCGCCTCGACTTCGGGTAGCTCCGGCATCGCCCTCTACACGCCTGTGTGGCCGAACCCGCCCAGCCCGCGCTTCGATTCGGGGAGCGCGGCGGCCAGCACGAACGTCGCCTGCTCCACCTTCTGGACGACGAGCTGAGCGATCCGGTCCCCGCGACGGATCTCGAAGTCGGCGCTGGGATCGGTGTTGATCACGATCACGGCCAACTCGTCCCGGTAGCCGGAGTCGATGAGACCTGGACTGTTGGCCAGCGTTATGCCGTGGCGCAAGGCGAGGCCGCTGCGAGGCTGCACGAATCCGGCGTACCCCTCGGGTATGGCCATCCGGATCCCGGTCGGGACGAGGGCCCGGCCTCCGCCTGCCTTCACGACCGCCCCCACCCGGGCCACGAGGTCGGCTCCGGCGTCGCCAGGACGGGCGTACGCCGGGAGTGGAAGGTCCGGATCGAGGGCGACGACCGCTATGTCGAGCACCGCTCCAAACTAGCCCTGAGCCGCGTGTTGGCTCGGCGCTAAAGGCCCAAGCCACTAAGTTCGACGGGTGCTCGCCTGGATGGATCTCGAAATGACCGGCCTGGACCCAACCCGCCACGTCATCGTCGAAATCGCGACCCTTATCACCGATGACGACCTTGAAGTCGTGGCCGAGGGACCCGACCTGGTCATAGCCGCAACCGCCGACGAGCTGGCCCAGATGGACGACGTGGTGCGCGCCATGCACACCAAGAGCGGCCTGCTGACCGCCATCGAAGCTTCGACCGCCACCCTGGAGGAAGCGGGCCAGGCCACGCTCACATTTCTTCGCGAGCACATTCCTGCGACCGGCCAGGTCCCGCTGTGCGGGAACTCGATCGGGACCGACCGCAGATTTCTCGCCACCTACCTCCCCGACGTCGAGTCGTATCTCCACTACCGCTCCATAGACGTGTCGACCATCAAGGAGCTGGCCCGACGGTGGTACCCGGAGGCCTCCGCCAACGTGCCGAAGAAGGCCGGGTCCCATCGGGCCCTCGGTGACATCCTGGAGAGCGTCAACGAGCTTCGGTATTACCGGCGAGCGGTATTTCGAGACAACGGCCCGACGGCCTGAGATTCGGCCGGAAACTCACGAAGGACCCTGTTCAAAACCTACTCCCGCATGGCACGATGGAATAGGGCCCGCGCGGTGGGCCTCGAAGGAACTCTCCGGCAGACTTGAATCGGCCGGCGGATCAGCAGGGAGGTTGCGTGAGCGATCAGCGGGCGAGCGAACCAGCCATCCGGGCGCCAGACGACATCGTCGAGGACGCACCCGACCATCGCAAAAGAACGTCGAGGCAGGTGCGGCACACCGCCCGGACCCGGCTGCACCTCATGACCGGCGATGACGAAATGCTGGAGGACGCCGACCTCCTGTGCCCCCGGTCACCACACGACCTCGGGCGCAAGACTTCACCGCCGCCCCGCAAGCAGCCCAAGCCGGGTCGACGGTCGGGATTCAAGGTCTGGAAGACGCCTTTCTGGAAGCGGCGGCGCACCCTGTGGGCCGAGCAGAACGCGGCCGCCCGCCGCATCGTCGAAGCGGACTAGGCCTCGGCCCGGTGCTCGGGCCTCCACCTCAGGTCTTGGGCTCGAATTCGAGGGCCAGCGAGTTCATACAGAAGCGCTGGCCCGTGGGCTGGGGTCCGTCGTCGAAGACGTGGCCCAGGTGCCCACCGCATTTGCGGCACCGCACCTCGGTCCTAAGCATGCCGTGGGCGCGGTCCTGGACCAGCTCGACGGCATCGGCAACAGCCGGCTCGTAGAAGCTCGGCCACCCGCTGCCGGACTCGAACTTGGTAGCCGAGTCGAACAGGACGGCGCCGCAGCCGGCGCAGCGGTAAGTGCCATCGTCGTGGTTGTGGACGTGCTGGCCGGACCACGGCGCCTCGGTGCCGGCCTTGCGGAGCACCTTGTACTGCTCAGGACTGAGCTGGGACTTCCATTCCTTGTCTGACTTCTCCACTTCAGGTGCCATGCCGCCAGAGTAGGACTACCACGTGTCTACGCACGGCCGCTTCTTACCTGTCCGCGGCTCCGGTGCTGGAGACGACCGAAGGACGGCGAGAATCCGCATCCGGGTCTCGGCCGGGTCTATTACGTCGTCGAGCTCGAAATGGGTGGCGGCGTTGAGAGCCTTGCCGTTGCGGTATGCGGCTGCTACCAGCCGCTGGTACAGGGCGTCCCTAGCGGCTGGGTCGGACTCGGCCTCCAGCTCCTTCCGGAATCCGAGCTGCACGGCCCCTTCGAGGCCCATCCCCCCGATTTCACCGGTGGGCCAGGCGACCGTTAGAGCCGGGGTGCGGAAGCTCCCGCCGGCCATCGCTTGGGCACCCAGGCCGTAGCCTTTGCGCAGGATGACGGTGACGTACGGGATCGTCACGCTGGCGCCGACCACAAACATCCGGGCGAAGTGGCGGACTTGGGCGGTGCGCTCCGCTTCGGGCCCCACCATGAACCCCGGGGTGTCGCACAAGAGCACGACGGGCAGGTCATGGGCGTCGCACAGCTGCAGGAAGCGGGCGGCCTTGTCGGCCGCGTCGGAGTCGATGGCTCCCCCGAGGTGGCCCGGGTTGTTGGCCATGATGCCGACCGGCCGCCCTTCCAACCGGGCTATCGCGGTCACCATCCCTGGCGCCCACGCCGACCGGAGCTCCAACACGGACTCGGTGTCGGCCAGGCCTTCGACCACCGAGCGCACGTCGTAGACGCGCAACCGGTCCTCGGGAATGACGCCGCGCAGCAGCTGCTGATCTGCGCACCCCCACTCCGCCGTCTCCCCTTGGAAGTACCCGAGGTACTTCTTGGCCGCCGACACCGCTTGCTCCTCGTCGTCGACCAGGACGTCTATCACCCCGTTGCCCGACTGGACCGAACTGGGACCCACCTCGTCGGGATGGAAGCGTCCCAGTCCCCCGCCTTCGATCATCGCTGGACCAGCCATGCCGATGCTCGAGTCACGGGTGGCGATGATCACGTCGCAACAGCCGAGCAGGGCGGCGTTCCCGGCGAAGCAGCGACCCGACACGACTCCGACCAGCGGTACCAAACCACTGAGCCGCCCGAAGAGCGCGAACGCCATCACTTCCAGGCCCGAGACCTGGGGGGCCGCCGTATCACCGGGCCGGCCTCCCCCGCCCTCGGCGAAGAGCACGACGGGCAGACGGAACCGCTCGGCCAGCTCGAAGAGCCGATCCTTCTTCCGGTGCCCCTGATAGCCCTGGGTGCCAGCCAGCACCATGTAGTCGTATGAGACGACAACACACCGGGACTGTTCACGGCCAAACAAGGCGCCGTTGACGGATGCCACCCCTCCGATCAGTCCGTCGGCGGCCGTGTTGAGAACGAGGTCCTCGACGCGGCGGCGGTCGCGCTGGGCCGCGATGGCCAGGGCGCCGTATTCCACAAACGTCCCCGGGTCGCACAGGTCTTCGAGGTTCTCGCGAGCGGTCCGGTGTCCCCGGTCGTGCCGTCGGGCCACGGCTTGGGGGCGGGCCTGGTCGGCCGTCATGGCCTGACGCTCGAGTACCTCGGCCAGATCAGGGCGAATTGCGGCGGGATCGGTATCGACGGCCGAGCGCTCTGCGGAGTCGTCCCCGTCGCCGTCCTCGACGACGAGCAGTCGATCGCCCGCCGACACTGTGGCGCCGAACTCGACCGCGACCGAGTGGACGGTGCCGGTGGAGGCGGCCGGCACCTCGTGCTCCATTTTCATCGACTCCAGGATCACGACCGGACGGCCCTCGCGAACGGTGTCGCCCGGACCGACGAGCACTGCGGCGACGGTGCCGGACATCGGCGCGACCGTCGCGGTGCGGGTCTGGTCGGGAGGTTTGATGTCGCGAACCCGGGTCAGCCGAGCGCCGGAGAGGACACTCCGACGCCGCCGCGGGTCGACCCCCCGTAGCGGGCCTTCTCCGATTCCAAATCGAGGGCCTTGGTCATCTGATCGATCTCGACGGGAAGGCGGTCGGCTGGTACCAGCCAGCACACTTCGAACTCGAGGCCATCGGGGTCGTGCGCGTACAGCGCCTTCGTAGCGCCGTGATCGGATGCGCCGACCAAGCTGCCGACGTCACGAAGCTTGCCCGCGAGGCGGTCCAATTCGTCGAGCGTGTCGACCTCCCAAGCGATGTGGTACAGCCCGACCATGCCTCGCCCGGCCTTGGACGCCTCGGCGTCTGCACCTATCTGGAAGATCCCGAGGTCGTGGTCGTTGGTGCTGGCCGGCGCCTGCAGGAAGACGGCCTGACCGGGAATCTCAAAACGGACGCTGAAATCGAGGACGTCACAATAGAAAGCCTTGGTGCGGGCGACGTCGCGGACGTAGAGGACGGCGTGGTTCATCCGGGTGACTGGCATCGGCAGCCAGGATACGGCGGAGTAAGAGCGTCAGCGTCCAATCGTCTGGGAGATCGCTTCAACCGGGTCTCGGGGTCGATACGACTGGGGTCGACGTTGCTGCTAGAACCGGGCGATGGCCGCGATCAGCTACCCACCGGCGCGACGTTCCGACGTCGCAGACGAGTTTCACGGCGAATTGGTCCCTGACCCATACCGCTGGCTCGAGGACCCCGACGACCCGGAGGCGGCCGCCTGGATCACCGCCGAGAACAGCCTGACCCAAGCGGTGCTGGCCACGGAGCCGGGCCGCCCGGAGATCCGAGCTCGGATCACCGAGCTGTGGGACTACCCGAAGTCGGGCGTGCCCTTCGAGCGCGCTGGGCGCTGGTTTCAAACCCGAAACAGCGGCCTGCTGAGCCAGTCGGTCCTGTACGTGTCGGACTCGGTCGGCGCCGACGGCCGCGTCCTCCTCGACCCGAACCTGCTGTCCTCTGATGGCACCGCCGCCGTCACCGGTCTCGCCGTCAACAAGGACGGAACCCGCGTCGCCTACGCCGTGAGCCGTGCCGGGTCGGACTGGATGACGTGGCGGGTTCTCGACGCCGAGACCGGCCGGGACCTGCCGGATCGAGTCGATTGGTCCAAGTTCTCCGTAGCCGCCTGGACCGCAGATGGGTCCGGCTTCTACTACTCGGGCATGGACCGACCGACCGAGGGAGGCGAGTACCGCGACCAGAGCCGAGGCTTGCAGGTCCGCTTCCACCTGCTGGGAACCGACCAGGCCGAGGACCGCGTCGTTTTCGCATCGCCCGAAGAACCAGACGGGATCCCTAGTGCCGAAGTGAGCGACGACGGCCGCTATCTGATCGTCACGGTCAATCGCGGCACCGCGCCCGAGAACCGCCTGCTGGTCATGGACTTAGGCGACGAACCTGGCGGCTTCGAGGCCGTGGCCGACGCCTTCCAAGCCAAGGTCGGATTCGTTGGCAACGAAGGTTCCAAGCTGCTTCTGGTTACCGATGACGGCGCCGAACGCAGCAAAGTCGTGACCGCTGACCTGGACCGCCCCGGCGATCCCTGGACCGAAGTCGTCCCTGAAAGTGAAGACACGCTCCTCGACGTGCAGCTCCGCGGCGGGAGGCTCGTGTGCCACTACCTGCACCAGGCCCACTCGGTGCTGCAAGTCCACGAGATCTCTGGCGGCTGGGTCCGACAAGTCGACCTGCCTGGCTTCGTTTCGGTCGTCGCCGATCCGCTCGGGGGCGGGTCGGTCTCGGGACGACCAGATCGACCTCTCGTGCATTTCCAAGTCGTGTCCTTCACAGAGTCGGGTGCCCTGTGGTCGCACGACATCGAGTCCGGCGAAACGGTCCTGGTCACAGCGTCCACTTCCCAACTCGACCCTGCCCAGTTCGTGACCGAGCAGATCTTCGTCACCTCAGGCGACGGGACCCAGGTTCCCATGTTCCTGACCCGTAAACGCGACTTGGTAGCCGACGGTGACCGCCCGGTACTGCTATACGGATATGGCGGATTCGGAGTTCCCATCACACCGTCGTTCGGAGTCACCTTTGCCGCCTGGTTGGATCGAGGTGGGGTGCTGGCTGTCGCCAACCTCAGAGGCGGCGGCGAATTTGGACGGCGTTGGCACGACGCCGGCCGTCTGGCCGAGAAGCAGAACGTTTTCGACGACTTCTGCACATGCGCCCGGTGGCTGGGCGGATCCGGTTGGTCCAGGCCCGGGCGGATCGCCATCTCGGGCGGCTCCAACGGCGGGCTGCTGGTAGGCGCTTGCATCACCCAGCACCCCGAGTTGTTTGGTGCCGCGGTAGCCGATGTGGGCGTCTTCGACATGCTCCGCTTCCACCTTTTCACCATCGGCTGGGCGTGGAAGTCCGACTACGGCGATCCCCAGGTTCCCGAGCAGTACGCGTGGCTGAAGGCGTACTCGCCCTTGCACAACGTCACCGACGGAGCGTGCTACCCCCCGACCATGATCCTGACCGGCGACCACGACGACCGGGTGGTGCCGGGCCACTCCCTCAAGTTCGCGGCCACCCTCCAGGCCGCCCAGGGTTGCGACCATCCCATATTGCTCCGGGTCGAGACTTCCGCCGGCCATGGACTGGGCAAACCGACGGGCAAGCTTATCGACGAAGCGACCGATCGCGGGGCCTTCTTGGAGTGGGCATTGGGTAGATACGCCTGAATCGGCAAACCGAGAAGTCCCCGCTCAGGTGGGCCAACCGAACTGCCGATGCCAAGGCCATGACCGCTGTCAGTAAGCGACGCGCCACGATGACCTTCGGTCTGAACGTCGTTGGCGCGCCGGCATCTGGCTCGGCGGGCTAGGTGCGAGGCATGGGTGCGCGCCTCAGGAGGCGGCTCCGAGCCCGACATCCAGACAGCGGCTTCACGCTCGTAGAACTGGTCGTGGCCATGCTCCTCATTGCGATCATGATGTCTACTTCCCTGTATGCCGTTCTCCAGGGGCTGGGGTTGTCGCGCGACAGTCAGGAGCGGGTGGTCGCCAGCAACGTGGTGACCGGGATCCTTGAGAAGATCGAGACGACGGCCCTCACCATTTCAGGCTTCGAGAGCCTGGCGCCTACCACCCAGAACCTGCCGTCCCAGACAATCCAAAACACCACCTTCAAGCTGAGTCAGACGACCGAGTGGGTCAATCGTGGAGTGACGGGAACGGTTTGCAACAGCGGCACCAACTCCTCCCTCATCCTCAGAGCCACCGTGGTGGCAACCTGGGGCTTCGGTTCCGAGTCCGTGACCGACAGCACCCTGATCGCGCCGCCCAACGGCGCATTGAGCTCCAGTAACGGGTCGCTGCCGGTCCAGGTCGACCAGCCGAACGGCAGCGGATTCGCAGGCGCCACCGTCACAGCCACGCCTGCCTCCGGGAGCGCCACCTCCATCACGACTGGAAGCGACGGCTGCGCCTTCTTCGCTCAGCTGACCCCTGGTGCGTACACCGTCACGGTGACCAGCGCAGGCGGCGTAGACAACTACGAACGCACGACCTGGTCGTCTGCTGTGACGCCGAGCCTGTACACACTCCAAGTCACCGCCGGCGGGGAGCAGAACAGCCTGGCGAGCGGTCTGATCGACTACTCGCAGGGCGGCACGGTCAACTGGTCCTACACCCAAGCGTTCAGCTCGACCCCGCTGACGCCGGCGACCGGCATGCCCATCTCGATCGACAACCCGAGCCAGAAGCTGACCAACAACATGTACTCCTACCCCTATTCGGGTTCGACGTCAGGAGGTCTCAATCCCGTCTACCCGGACACCTACGCCATCTTCGCGGGCGGGTGCACCGACGCCGATCCGAACGGAAGCTCAACCGGATCGAGCCCACAACCGTTCTACCCGAGTTCGACCTACCCCAATATTGCGTCCAGCGTCATCGTGACCGCAGGCGGGACCTCCACGGCGACGGTGCCCCTGTACCCCCTCAACATCCAGATCACGAGCAAGTCGACCGGCGCCGCCATCACGACGGCCACCAGCAGCACGTCCCCATCTGCAGTGGCCGGGGGCGGCGGGATCTGCGAGTCGGGCTCGCCGACCTACACCCTCAATCCCGTCAGCGCCGGGATCAGCGATACCGCCGTCGGCCTCGGCGAGCTGGTGATCAGCGCTACCGTCACCAGCGCCGGCAAGACCATGTCCGGAACCGCCACGGTATGGGTGAAACCTGACGGGGTCTACACCGTGTCGAGCGGCATGCCCGGCACCGAGATCTACAGCTTCACGGGCACGGGCGGATCGGTTGCGGTGCCCGTCTCATGATGAGCTCGATCCGCCACCGGCTTTCCAGCCGACGCCGTGGCGCCCGCGACCGAGGCATGAGCCTGATCGAGATCACCATTGCGATGTTGATTCTCTCACTCATCGTGCCCGTGATCTACGGACTCCTCGACTCGGTCGAACAGGACGAGGTCACCGTGGCCAGTCGCGACGTCGCGGGCGGGCAGGCTCAAGTCATCGACGAAATCCTCAGCCGCCAGATCCACGCGGCGGCGCTCCCGACGACTGGGGGCTCGACCACCGCCATCGTCTCCGCCACCGCCGACACCCTCCAGTTCTACGCCTCACTCGGCAACGCCAACGGGCCCACCGAACTGACGATCAAGACGTCTCTGACGTGTGTCAGTTGCACCACTTACAACATGGTCGAGACCCTCGTCCAGCCCGGTCCCGGGGACAGCTACACCACCGGGACGACCACCACCTCGGCGATCCTGGGAACTGGGGTGGTCCCTCCTTCAACCACCACGGTCGGCACCGATTGCTCGACCACCAACCCAGGGATCTTCCAGTACTACAACTCGAGCGGCACCTGCCTCCTTCTCGGAACCGGAACGTCGCCGCCCGCACTGACCAGCTCGCAGGGCTCGAACGTCGACAATGTGACCGTGACGCTCACCACCTTGGACGTGCTAAGGCCCAAGACGTCCGCGAACGTTACCTACACCATGCAGCTGACCCTACCGAACGTTGACTATTACGATGAAACGACGACCACTACATAAGAACGCGGCAGCTCGGGGGAAGTCCTCGGAGAACGGCATGGCCTTGGTGATCACCATCATCGTCATGTTCGTGATCGTGACCCTCATCACCGTCATCTTCAACGAAGGAATCCAAGCCCTGCCTCTGGCCCGCCAGTCGCAGGACTTCCAAGCCGCGTTGCAAGCGGCCGAATCAGGGGTCCAGGACTACATCAACCGGCTGGACAACAACACGGCCTATTACCTGTCTCAGTACGACTCCACCAACCCGGCCCTCGAGAACGACAGCAGCGGTACGCCCACCTGGACCACGTGGGCGGCGGTGGCGGGAACGAACGTCAGCGAGTGGTACCGCTACGCGGTCAACAGCACGAACACGGCCAAGACCGGGATCGTGTATCTCATCGTGTCGGGCGCCGCCGGGCAAAACCCCGCCACCAGCAAGAGCTACACGGTGCGAACGATCAAAGAAGGCATATCACTGACCGGTTTCACCAGCTTCCTCTACTTCACCGACTACGAGATAGACGACCCGGCCATCGTCTCCGGTTTCTCGGCCACGGTAGGGGGCAAGAGCCTGACCTACACGCAGGACTGTCTGTACCACGCCTGGCAGTACAACTCCTACACCAAGGCTTACGGACCGGACTCGACCAACTGCTCCAACTACGCCATCGACTTCGTTTCCGAGGACACCCTCAATGGACCCATATTCTCCAACGACGAGTTTCACATATGTGGGGCGGCCGCCTTCCCGCAAGGGGCGACGTCAGCGTACGATCAAGGCACGGCCGCCAGCGTGGCCGGCAGCACCTCGTACGGCAACCCGGGCTCCTACGACAGCACTTGCTCAGGCACTCCGACGTTCGGCGGCACCGGCGCCCAGCCGGCCGGCGGAGCCGACGAGCCGTTCCCGGCGACCAACACGAACCTGGAAAACGACCTGGCCACGACCAACTCCGGCGGTGGATGCGCCTACGCCGGGCCCGTCGGGATCGTGTTCAACAACACCGGCACCATGACGGTGACGCTGCCGGCCGGTTCCACCTACATGTCCTCGGTGCTGAGCAGCTCCTGGTCCACCTCGGCCTGCGGGACGAATCCCACCGGATCGACCAACGGGGTTGCCACCGTCAACCTGCCCCCCAACGGCCTCATCTACGACGAAAACCCTTCCAGCTGCGCCAGCTCGACGTGCGACGCCAACGCCTACGTGAGCGGGTCGGTCAACGGCCAGGTCACGGTCGGCTCGCAAAACAACATCACAATTGGGTGTCCCTCGACCTGTCCCTCCGGGGATACGGGAAGCTTGACCGATGCCGACAGCCTGACGGGCACGGACATGATCGGCCTCTCGGCCACCAACTACATCCAGCTGCCCGACAGCAACACGTATCAGCTGGGCAGCCAGACCAAGACCATGAGTACTGTGTCCAACCTCACCATCGACGCGGCCATGGTCGCCCTCGACCACTCCTTGTGGCTGCCGGGGTGGTCGTCTGACGGGACTCTTGGGACGCTCACCCTCAACGGCAGCATCGCCCAGGAGTACCGCGGTCCGGTGGGAGCGCACAACTCGTCAGGGACCCTGGTGGACGGCTACTCGAAGGACTACACCTACGACAACCGCCTCAAGTTCCAACAGCCCCCGTACTTCACATCGCCCACCCTGCCGAACTGGATCGATTCCAGCTTCGCGGAGTGCAACGCCACGCCCACGCCGGCGACGACGACCTGCTAACGGCCTCAAACGCTGGTCAGCGCAGCTAGACGTCGGGCGTCGTCCTCCTCCAGCTCGCTGAAAGCCAGACGGTAGCGCCACCCGTCCCCGAACTCCTCGACCGCCACCGTGGACGCCCCGGAAACGATGGTCGTGCCGTCCGGGAGCTTGAGGATGACCATGGGGTCGCCGGCGCCCTCCACCGGCCGAAGGGTCTCCACGCACAGCCCGCCGACGCTCACGTCGACGGTCCGGCCCGGTATCCCCGCCAGGCGGGAGCCGTCGTCGACCGGGCACAGGGTGACGACCAGATCCATCCGGCGGCGGGGCCAGCGCCGACGCTGGATGCGTTCGATCGCGATTCCAGGCTCACACGTCACGGTCAGCCCCTCCGAAGTCGCCTGGCCGGAAAGCCGGAACAGGGCCTCAGGAGCGAAAACGCTTATGGTCACCTGGCGGGCTTCACCGCTCGACCAGCACTCCTGGTCACAGGCGACGACCACGACGTCGCCTTCAAGCAAGGCGGCGGTACCCGTCACTTCCAGGGCTTCTCCCTCGATCAGAGCCGGGTGGCCCTCCAAGCTTTCCAACCAGTTTGCGTGATCCATACCGTCCCTCCGGGTCGGCGATCGCTCCGGTGCTGCTGTTGCTGCACCAGTCAAGCATCTACGACCCCCACCCAGAAGCACCGGCCCGACTGTCGGCCTGACGAGGGGGTCCATTATCGTCGGGCTGTTGCATCCAGCCGGATTGGAAAGGTAGGCGACTGTGCCCGGAATGGGTAGCGGTCTGAGCACCAACGACCCCACCATCGTCGCCGCTTTCCACCGGGCCCTTTTTCACCAGGGCTTCGTCATCTTTCTGCTCCTCACCCTCGTCGCGATCGCGTGGAGTTTCCTGCGATCCATTCAGCTGAGGCGGGCCGTCCTTAGCGAGTCGGGCGCCAGCGAGAAGGGAACGGTGACTGGTGGCGTGACTGGGGCCGTCGCACCCGAGCCGGTCGCCCGGCGCCTCATCCGGATCTCATTCGGGCTCATCTGGATCTTCGACGGGATCTTGCAGGGTCAGGCTTCCATGCCGCTCGGAATGATCCCCCAAGCGGTCCAGCCGACCGCTGCCGCATCGCCGACCTGGGTCCAGCACCTGGTCAACAGCGGATCGACGGTCTGGACGTACCATCCGGTGTCGATGGCCGCGGCGGCAGTGTGGATACAGGTCGGCATCGGCCTCTGGCTGCTCGCCGCACCCCGAGGCAATTGGTCGCGATTGGGCGGGGTCGCAAGCGTCGCTTGGGGCCTCGCCGTGTGGGTGTTCGGCGAATCCTTCGGAGGCATCTTCGCCCCCGGGCTCAGCTGGCTGTTCGGCGCGCCAGGCGCGGTCCTGTTCTATTGCATGGCCGGCGTCCTCATCGCCTTGCCGGAACGTTCGTGGCTGCAAGCCCGCCTGGGCCGGCTGATCCTCGCCGTCATGGGCCTGTTCTTCGTCGGCATGGCCGTGTTGCAAGCCTGGCCCGGGCGGGGCTTCTGGCAAGGGCAGGCCGGGCGCGCTGAGAACGCCGGGACGCTGACCTCGATGCTCCAGCAGATGGCCCAGACCCCGCAGCCCCACCTCGCCTCGTCGCTCGTATCAAGCTTCTCGTCATTTGACGCAAGCCACGGCTGGGTCGTCAACCTCTTTGCCGTCATCGCCCTCGGCGCCGTCGGCGCCGCGTTTTTGACCGGAAGACCCGGCGTCGTGCGCATCGGGGTCGCCGCCGGGATCGTGCTCTGCTTGGCCGACTGGATCCTGGTCGAGGACCTGGGATTCTTCGGGGGCGTAGGAACTGATCCCAACAGCATGATCCCCATGGCGCTGGTGTTCGCCGCCGGATATCTGGCCCTCGTCCGGATCCCCGCCCCGAGCACCGAAGTAGTTCGCATGCACGTTGCCGACGCGGCGGCAAGGGTTCCGTGGCGAGAGCGGCTGAGCGCCGACCCAGCGTACGCTTTCCGGTCCATCGCGGCGCTGTCGGCAATCGGGATCCTGCTCGTCGGCGCCGCCCCGATGGCGTTCGCGGCAGCCAACCCGAACGCCGACCCCATCCTCACCGAAGCCATCGACGGTCCACCGACCACGACCGATATGCCGGCGCCCGCGTTCGACCTCGTCGATCAGAACGGACGACAGGTCACGCTGGCCGGCTTGCGGGGGAAGGCGATAGCGCTCACGTTCCTCGACCCGGTCTGCACCTCTGACTGTCCCGTGATCGCCCAGGAGTTTCGAGCCGCGTCAAAGCTCCTGGGTAGCGAATCGGGCCACGTCGCGCTCGTCGCCATCGACGCCAACCCCCGCTACATCAGCCGTGATTTTCTCGCCGCCTTTGATCAGCAGGAAGGACTCGAACACGTCGCCAACTGGGAGTACCTGACTGGATCGTTGCCGACCCTTGAGAATGTATGGAGGTCCTTCGCGGTGGAAGTCGCCTACGAGAATGGCGGCGCCATGATCGACCACAGTGACGTCGTATACGTCATCGATCCAGACGGTCATACCCGCGAAGTGTTGGACGCCGACCCCGGCCCCGCCACGCAGGCCACGGGATCTTCATTCGCCCAGACACTCGCGAACGGAATCAAGAGCGCGCTGCACTCCAGATGAGGTTCGCTCTGCCCTCACCCGGGACAGGCTTCGCAGCCTGGGGACGTAAGGCCACGGCCACGTTGGCCGGCGCGGCCCTGATTGCTGCCTGCGCCACGTCCTGCTCCAAGGGCATCTCGAGCACCGACGTAGCTTCTCCCAGCCCGTCCGGGCAAGACATCTCGTCGCTGGCGACCACCGTCGCGACGTCAGACGGCACCTGGGCCACCGTAGCCATGGGCCAGTTGAGCCAGCCCCTGAACACCTTCTGGCAGCTGCTCTTCCGACCCACTGGAGCCACGTCGTGGACCGACCAGGTCAAAGCCACCGCAGTCGCGACCAACGGCGGGCTGGTCCTCGCGTCCTCTCAGGGGAAGTCCCTGATCGTTGGGGTGCGGCCTACCAATCTCCTCACCTTCTCACCTCTCATCGACACGTTCGACGGGGGACACACGTGGACCAACGGGCTGCTTCCGTACGGGCTCGGCGCCTATCCGAGCGCCCTGGCGGCCGGCCCCTCCGGCCGGTCGCTCGCCCTTACCGACGCGCCGACGAGCGCCGCCGGGCAGTCGGTCCTCGACTCCGAGCACCTTTCCAGTTGGCAGACCCTCGTATCGCGCCGAGACCTCGCGGCGTCGGGGGCGGGACAGGCGTGTAGTGTCGCCGCGCTCACAGCGGTCGCCTTCGAAGGCAAGGTGCCCGCCATCGGGGCGCGCTGCGTCCACTCCGGTGTCGTCGGCCTATTGGCGCCGAGCCACGGAAGTTGGCGGCTCGTCGGGCCCGCCCTGCCGGAGTCTCTGCGGGCGGGTTCGGTATCAGTGATGGCCCTGGAGCCGACGAGCGAGGGGCTGTCCTGCCTGCTCACCGTCACCGGCCCGTTCGGGTCCCGCGTACTAGCGGCGTGGAGCGGCGATAGCGGCCAGACGTGGCGCCTATCCCAACCGATTCGACTTTCGGCCTCCGAAGCGGTCAGGTCCATCGGCTCCGTGGGCACGAGCGGACTGTTCGTCTTGCTGGCCGACTCGTCGGGCCCCGCTCGGGCCGAGGTCGTCTCCGGTCAAGCGGCGCCGTGGACAGCGCTGCCGACCCCACCCATCGGCACCGAGACGCTTGCCTTCGGCCCGGGTACTACGGTCGAAGCGCTCGCGGTAAGCGCCGCAGTCTTGACCGTGTGGAGTCTCGGCCCGAACTCCAGCGGCTGGCACAAGGGACAGGTGATGCAGGTGCCCATCGATTACGGCTCCTCCAGCTGATGGCGATCGTCGCCAGCGCCGGTGGGTCCATGGGCGACATGGGCGGGATGAGGAGGGTCGAGCTGTCCCTGCATACGGCCCTGACCCAATGGCAGAGCGGCCCGTTCGCCCTCGGCGTCCTCGCCGCGCTGATCGCAGTGGGCTATTGGTACTTGCGCGCCGACTGGACCCTTTCGGCCCGCGGCCGCCGGTGGCCGCGGAACCGGACCTTGGCCTTCCTCGCCGGGCTGGTCGCCATCGACCTGGCCCTGCAATCACCGGTCGCGACGTTTACCGGCACCTACTTCCAAGCCCACATCATCCAGCACCTGCTGCTCATGGTGGTGGCCCCCCCGCTGCTCGCGCTCGGCGCCCCGTCGACCCTCCTGCTCCAGACCGCGAGCCGGCGGACCAAGCAGCGATGGTTGCGGACCTTGAAGTCGCCCGTCGTGGCCGTGATCACCCATCCGATCGCAGTGTGGTCGCTGTACTTCGGGATCATGTTCGCCTTCTTCCTGAGCTCGCTGATCAACACCGCCATGCACCACATGGCCCTGATGGATGCACTGAACCTGGTGTTTCTCTTCGGAGGCACCCTCTACTGGTGGCCCATGGTCGGCCTCGACCCGATCGTGCACTGGAAAATGGGATACGGAGCCAGGATGGTCAACGTCCTGCTCGGAGGACCTCCAGAGGTGATACTGGGGCTGGCCATTCTCTCGCAGCGGACTCCGATCGCCTCGATGTACACGTTGGCCAGCACCCACGCCGGCGGCGCCCTCCTGTGGGTCTCGACGGAAGCGGCCACCATCGGCGGATTCCTACCGATCTTCTGGCAGTGGATGCGCTCTGACGAGCGCGCCGCAGCTCGCGAAGACGCCCGGGCGGCCAACCGCGTCGCCCTCGCATCCACACCTCCCTCACCGGTGTCGACGGAAGAACCGGGATCTTCAGATGCTGGCCCGGTTCGAAACGCACCGACCGGCTTGTCGGTTTGGGAAGCCAACTGGTTGGCGCGCACGGGTAAGGTCCCACTTACGAGCGCCAACGCCAGACCGGCGAACGGATCCGAGCGACCGGTAGCTCCCGAGCGCCAGGACTGACGCTCAGCGGCTCGAGCTCAAGGCGTCGCTTTCAGTCAGGTCGGCGGGGACGCCCGCCGCCTCTACGTGGACCTTGGGGATCGCCCTGTCCAGCCAACCGGGCAGCCACCAGTTGGCTCGCCCGATCACGTGCATTACCGACGGCACCAGGACCGTGCGGATGACGAATGCGTCGATGAAGATCGCCGCCGCGAACCCGAGACCGAACTCCTTGATGACCAGCTGCCCTCCGAAGATGAACGATACGAAGACGAGGATCATGATCAGGGCTGCGGCGGTGATCACCCGGCCCGTCTCGGCCTGACCGAGCGTCACGGCCTGATCGTTGTCCCCGGTATTGACCCACTCCTCGTGCATCCGGCTCACAAGGAAGACCTCGTAGTCCATCGACAGCCCGAACAGGATGGCGAACAGCATGACCGGGATGAAGACTTCTATAGGCCCGGTCTTGGTGTACCCGATGATGGACTTGCCCCAACCCCATTGGAACGCGGCGGTGAGTGCACCCAGGGCGGCGCCGATCGAAAGAAGGTTCATGATCGAAGCGACTACAGGGATCAGGATGCTGCGAAAGACCGCCATGAGTAGGAGGAAGGCCAGGAGGACGACTACCGCGACGAACTGCGGCATCTTGGCCGACAGGGCGTGAGAGAAGTCCTCACCCTCCGCCGTCGGTCCCCCTACGTGTATGGCCAGAGTCGTCCCTGCTTCAGCCGCCGGGATGGCGGCTCGAACGCGGTGCAGCAGCTCGCTCGTCTGCACCGCTTGGGGAGAGGTGCTGGGATAGACGACCGCAACTGCAGCCTTTCCATTTGGGCTGGTGCGGATCGGCTGGACCGACGCCACGTCGTCCTGGCCTGCCAGCGACTTGGCAAAGTCGGCGAAGTGGGTGCTGTCGGATGGGCTGTTGACTTCGGCTACCAGCTCGAGCGGACCGCTGTAGCCGGGGCCGAAGCCTTTGGCCAGCAGGTCGTACGCCTGTCGGGTCGTCGACGCCACCGGATCGTTGCCGGCGTCGGCGAGCCCCTGGCGCAGGCTGAAGAACGGAAGCGCGATGACGACGATCAGCCCCAGGGCTACCACGCTGGTGTATCGGGCCCGGCCCTGGATGCCTTGCGACCAACGTAACCAGAAGCCTTGCAGAGGCTCCCCCTGAGGGAACTCGGCCAGCCTGCGACGTTCGCCCCGTCGGAGCGCTTTCAGACCGAAGAAGCCGAGCATGGCTGGTAGGAGCGTCAGCGACGCCACCATGGTCAGGGCCACCACGAACGCGGCCGACAGGGCCACCCCGTACAGGAAGCTCACTTGCAATGCGAACATCCCGAGCAGGGCGATGCAGACCGTGAGGCCGGCGAAGAGCACCGCCCGCCCCGACGTGTTGAGAGCGGTGACTGCGGCTTCTTCGGGGGTCGCACCGGCCAGCAGGCCGTTGCGGTGCCTGCTGACGATGAAGAGGGCGTAGTCGACCCCCACGCCGAGAGACACGAGGGTGGCGAGGATGGGCCCGAACTCGGGTATGGCGAAGACGTGGGTGAGAAGGCCGATGACGGAAGTCCCGACGCCGATCGCCATCAGCGCCGATATCAGGGGCAGCAGCGCGCACAGGATCGATCGGCGAAAAGCGAAGAACAGCACGACCAGTGACAGCAGGACGCCCAGCACCTCGCTGAATGACTGCTTGGTCCTCTCGTTGTTGGAAATGGCCTGGCCGCCCAGCTGCACGTTGAGCGACGAGCTGTCGGCTGACTGAGCCGTGCTGATTATCCGGGTCACGGCTGATTTGGGCACGTCCTGGGCCTGGGCGCTGAGGTTGACGGTAGCCAGTCCGATGGTCCGGTCGGCGCTGATGACGACCGGTTCCGGGTGACCATCGCAGCTGAAGTCGGGGGTCGCCAGGACGCACCCGTACGGCGTGCGCACCTGCCGCACATCGGGCAGCGCCGCCACCCGCTTCAGCACCGCGGTGACGGCCTGCATCGTCGCCGGATCGTCCAAGGTCCCTGACTTGGCCTGAACAACTACCTGGTCCAGGTCGCCGGCCTGGGTGGGGAAGTTCGCCTGCAGCACGGCAAGGGCGCGGCTCGAGTCAGTAGCCGGGAAGGAGAAGTTGGTGGCGTACGTCGACCCAGATGAGTGCGCTATGCCTCCGATCAGGATCAGAGCCAACAACCACGTACCGAGGACGACACGACGATGACGGAAACACCAGCGGGCAAGCGAGGCCACGGATCCTCCGGGGGGTAGGGGTCCGGTTTACGACCGTCGACGGTAGCGACCCGCCGCGGTCAACTCCCCGTCAGCCTAGTGGCGAGCCCACCAAAAGTCTGGGTGGTGGTCGAATGACCGACGCTCACCAGAAGCGACGCAGGCGGCTCAGGGCACGCCAAGTCGGCGCCCGATGACGTTGTCGATGCTCAGTCGGCCCGCGCCGAGGGCCACGACGGCCAGCGCCAGGACGGCGAGAGCCAGGTTGAACTCGTAGCCGGTCTTGCCGGTGAGCGAGCCGATCCCGTTCGCCCACGTGACAGTGATCATCGCCATGACTTGGTCTCCGAAGAGCGCGATCGCCGCCAGTCGTGAGCCGAGACCCAGCGCGATCGCGATGGCGCCACCGAATTCGATCACCCCGCCTAAGACGGCGAATAGCCCCCCAGGTCGGAGATGGGCGGTGTCGGCGAAGAACACGGCCGTGCGGTGTATTCCCGGGCCGTTGAATGCGCCGAAGAGCTTCCCTGCTCCGTAGTAAATGAAGATCCAGGCCAACACGATACGAACAGCAATGATGGCCACGTCCAAGCCTGGGGCGGTGGGTTCTGTGCTGAAGAGGGCGGACCAGGCTTGACGAGGCTTCATTTCTGGCTGCTCGAGAGGTCGGCGGGAGCGTCGAGAGGGCGGAACGGCCCGACGAGCTGGGCGAGGAGCACTCTGAGGTGACGTGGTCGGTCGGTCGCCTGTTCGACGAGGAGCGGTCGCCCTGGAAGTCCGGTGTCGGTCCGGATCGTCTCCTCGGTTGGAAACACCGCCCGTTTAGCCATCTGATCCCAGATCGTCAGCGCGAAGCCGAGGTTCACATCCTGGGGGCCGTCCAACTTGTGGTGAATGCGGTGGTAGTTCGGACTCACAAGAATCCGTCCCAGCGGGCCGAACCCCAGATTCGTGTTCGAGTGTTCAAAGGCGACGAAGGCCGCGTAGGCCACGAGCAGCGAGGTCGGCACGGCGCCGTTGGCCACGAGAACGATCCCTGGTATCAGCGCGATTAGGTAGGAGACGTGGATGAGGGGATGGGTGCGGAACACGGTCAGAACGCTCATGTCCTCTTGTGAGTGGTGAAGCTCGTGAAAGCGCCAGAGCACCCGAATGCGGTGGTTGGCCAGGTGGGCCAGCCAGTTGCACCCGTCCATGGCGATGAATATCAAGGTGATGACGCCCCAACGGGGCACGTACCCGGTGTGCGGCACCACGGTCCACGAAAGGGACTTGCGGGCCACTTCGGCGAACGAAAGAGAGAGCGCGACCACCAGCGGGGCGACCAGCGTGGCGTTCAAGACCGTGTACAGGAGGTCCTGTCGGTAGCCCCGGGCGAGGATGGGTCGTCGTTGGGCGGGGCGCAGTCGCTCCACGATGAGGAAGGCGGAGAGAAACACCAGGGTGACGGGCCCGACGACGACTATATGCAGACCCGTCATGGCCGAGGTGAAACTGGAACCGCCCCAGCGACTCGACCAACCGATGGCGACAAGGACAGCGGCGAGGGCCACAATGGATAGCGCCGGCACGTAAATGCGAGGCGTCGGTCCCCGAGCGGAATCACCAACCGTCGCCTCCCCGAGGATCACTGCAGCCGACTCGGGAAGATGACCAACCGCATCGATCCCGACGGGGCCACCCGACTCCCGTTCCTCGATGCGAAGAGCCCTCGCCGAAACTACTCGGGCGGCCGCAGGCCGAATCTCCGGCATCGCGTGGGGTGAACCAGTCGGAGCCGCGCAAGTAGTTTCGGCTCGGGCTCTAAGGCTAGAAGCCGATGCCACCGCCTCCTCCTCCGGTCGTAGACGACGTGCCCCCCGTGGGCACGGTCGTCGACACCGTCGTGGACGACGTGCCCCCGGCGGGCGGGGTAGTCGTCGGCGCCGTCGAGGCCTTGGTGACGGCGGCGAACCACGTACCCCAGGTGTCGGTCACGTCCTGGCCGCTGACCTGCCCGGCGCTGGAGTCGCCAGTGAAGGTGTATAGGGCCATGCCGTTATAGACGACCTGCTCGCCTCCCGAGACCTTGACGGTGCCGAGTCCGGTCACGCTCGACCCGAGGTTCGGTTTGGCGCTCCCGGTCACGAGTAGCGGCGGCCAGACGGCGGTGCACGCCGCGTCGCACGGGGCGTTACCTCGGAGGGTGTAGAGGGTGAATCCCTTGTTGTTGACCAGGATCGTCCCCAGCTGGGCGTTGTTCGTCGTCGACACGAGGGCGGCCGCTGGTGCGCCTCCGGACACGACTGGCGTGCTCGGTGAGGATCCGCAGGCGGCTGCCATCGTGGCGACGATCATTAGGCCGGACAGGCTCAGCCACGCTCGACGCCACGGACTGTGATGCCGCACCCTCGCTGCCGACTGATCCTCGGTTGAGAACTGGTTCATGTCGCCTGCCTCCAAGCTGGGACCGTTTGTATCGAGTAGTACGGAAAGACCGCCCGAGGAGATTGGATGCCGTGGCGAACTGGCGCTCGTCCCGGTAGTCCGCCAGGCGGAGGACGGGACGTGGCGCAAGCCTCATCACATCTTTACGAGCAGCCGCTGGTGGTCCCACAGGATGGGCAGGCGTGGCAGCTGCCGGATCGCTGCATCTGGACCCCGCACTGGAAGCAGTAAGGCGAATCGGACTCGATTAGTGAAGGCTGGGCGGGCGGTCTGGTAGTGGATACGGGCGCCTCGTCGGGGACCAGGCCGGCGTCGAGCCAAGAGTTGCGGGTGGCCGCCTCTTCCACGCCAGGCAGCGTCTGCTGGGTGCGCTCCGCCGCGGTGAGGACGCCCAGCTCGGCCCGCTCCTCGTGCGGGAGGTAGTCGACGGCGAGGCGGCGGAATATGTAGTCGACCAGCGACTGCGCGATGCGTAGTTCGGGATCGTCGGTCATGCCGGCCGGCTCGAAACGCATGTTGGTGTACTTCTTTACGTACGTCGCCAAAGGCACGCCGTGCTGCAGGCCGAGGCTGACGGCAATGGCGAAGGCGTCCATGATCCCGGCCAGGGTCGAGCCCTGCTTCGAGACCTTCATGAACACCTCGCCGGGTCGCCCGTCGTCGTACTCCCCTACGGTCACGTACCCCTCGCAGTCAGCGACTCGAAACGCGAAAGTGCTCGAAGCGCGCTTGCGGGGTAGTCGCTCGCGTATCGGCTGCTTGACGACGACGGTGGTCTGGTGATCGAGGGCGCTCTCCAACTCGGCGACCTTGATGGCAAGCTCTGCGTCGTGGACTTCCGCAGCTGGGGCGGTGGGATCCGCAACCGTCTTCCGGGCGGTGGCCAGAGGCTGGGCGACTTTGCAGTTGTCCCGGTAGATGGCGACGGCCTTTAGGCCCAGCTGCCAGGCCTCGATGTGGAGCTGTTCGACGTCCTCCACGGTTACCTCCTCGGGAACGTTGACCGTCTTGCTGATGGCGCCGCTGATGAAAGGTTGGACGGCCCCCATCATGCGGATGTGGCCCCGGTAGTGGATCGTGTTGTCCCCCATCGAACAAGCGAACACCGGCAGGTGGGCGGCGCTCAGGTGAGGCGCTCCGACTATCGACTTGTGTTCGTCGATGTAGGCCAGGATGTCGTTGACCTTCTCGGCGTCGTAGCCCAGCTGGGCGAGAGCCCTCGGGACCGTCTGATTGACGATGGACATGGTGCCGCCGCCGACCAGCTTCTTCATCTTGACCAAGCCCAGGTCCGGTTCGATCCCCGTGGTATCGCAATCCATGAGCAAGGCGATGGTTCCCGTCGGCGCCAGAACGCTGGCCTGCGAGTTGCGAACACCATGTTGCTCCGCGATTTCGACGGCGGTGTCCCACGATTCCTGAGCGGCGGAGAGCAGCTCGGGCGGGACCAGCTCCTCGTCGATGCCGGCCGCGGCGTCGCGGTGCATGCGCAGAACGCTGAGCATGGCGTCGCGGTTTTCCTGGTAGCCGGCGAAGGGCCCCATCCGCGATGCAGTACGGGCAGAGGTTGCGTAGGAATGCCCCGTTAGAAGAGCCGTGATCGCCGCCGCCCAAGCCCGGCCCGCCTCGGAGTCGTATGGCTCGCCTTGGGCCATCAGCAAGGCGCCCAGGTTGGCGTAGCCGATGCCCAGCTGTCGGAACCGCCTCGAGTTCTCGGCGATCTTCTCGGTCGGATAGTCGGCGTTGCCGACGATGATCTCCTGGGCGGTGAAGACGACCTCCGCCGTCGCTTTGAAACCGGCGACATCGAAGCTGCCGTCCTGTAGCAGATAGGTCAGGAGGTTGAGGCTGGCCAGGTTGCACGCCGAGTTGTCGATGTGCATGTATTCACTACAAGGATTGCTGGCATTGATGCGCGCCGTCATCGGGGCGGTGTGCCACCGATTAATGGTCGTGTCGAACTGCATGCCCGGATCGGCGCACTCCCAGGCGGCCTTGGCGATCTGCCGGAACAGGTCGCGCGCTCGAATGGTCTCGAGCACCTCTCCCGTCGAGATAGCCCGAAGCTCCCAGTCGCGATCGTCGAGCACGGCCTCCATGAACTCGTCGGTGACGCGCACCGAGTTGTTGGCGTTCTGGTATTGGATCGAGTGACTGTCCTTGCCGTCCAGGTCCATGTCGAAACCGGCGTCGCGCAAGGCCCGGGCCTTGCGCTCCTCGATGGCCTTGCACCAGATGAAGTCTTGGATGTCGGGATGGGCGGCGTCGAGGATCACCATCTTGGCGGCCCGGCGCGTCTTGCCGCCGCTCTTGATGGTGCCGGCCGACGCGTCGGCACCCCGCATGAAGCTGACCGGGCCGGACGCGGTTCCCCCGCCGCGAAGGCCCTCGTTGGAGGACCGGATCTTGGACAGGTTGACCCCGGCTCCTGACCCGCCTTTGAAGATGATCCCTTCCTCCGTGTACCAGTTGAGGATCGAGTCCATCGAGTCGTCGACGGCGAGGATGAAGCATGCAGACCCTTGCTGCGGAACGCCCTTGACCCCGATGTTGAACCACACGGGGGAGTTGAAAGCGGCCCTCTGGTGGATGATCAGGAACTTGAGCTCATCGCTGAAGACCGCGGCCTCGTCATCGTCGACGAAGTAGCCGTCCTTGCGACCCCATTGCGTGATCGTGTCGACCACCCGGTCGACGACCTGCTTGAGGGACCACTCCCTATCGGTGGCTCCGAGGGTGCCCCGGAAGTACTTCTGGGCCAGGATGTTGGTGGCGTTGAAGCTCCACCCGCTCGGCACTTCGACGCCGAGCTGCTCGAAGGCCACGTCGCCGGTCGAGTAGTGGACGATACGGGCGTCACGCCGCTCCCAGACCACCGTCTCGTAGGGGTGCTGGCCAGCCTTGGTGAACTGACGGTGGATCCCGATGCCCATCCGCTCTGCGGCTACAGCCATTACCCACTACCTCCCATAAAAAGTGTCCGTTACCGCCACACCCGGTGTGTGGCCCAAAACCCTTCAGCACAACCTGTTGTGGTCCCAACCACCCGGGGGGCTCTAGGCCCACAACATGAGGAATGAATTACACCATCGTAGTTTCACGGATGTCAACCGTACCGGATTGGCAAAAGTGCTGGTCAAAAGGTGCTCGCGAAGGTTTGCACTTTGCCGCGGCTCTGGGCCCGACCCGTTCGCCTCTAACGGTAGAAGCCGACGCCTGTGGATCGATAGGGGGCACTTCCTGTGCAAACTGGTCAGAGAACGGCCCCGGTTCTCCACAGGCGGAGCGGTCGCCCCAGGGCGAGGTTCCGGAAAAAAAAATGGTCGTGACGGTGTCGACCCGGGCCCCCGAGGGTAAAATCGTTATAGAGCCGCCGAAGCTGCCCCCTCGGCGGTCCGTACCCTGGCGCCGGCCCCTTTGTCCCCGCCCCTTCGACAGGGGGCCGCGCCGGGGAAACTAGCTATTCGCGCCAGGGAATCTAGCTATTCGCGCCAGGGAATCTAGCTATTAACGTCTCGACTCAATGGCCGTGGTCATCGCCTTAGACGCGGGCACGACGGGCGTCCGGGCCATCGCCGTCGAAGAAGGCGGCGGGCTGGTCGCTTCTCGTTACCGCGAGTTTCAGCAGTATTTTCCTCGTCCGGGGTGGGTCGAGCACGACCCGGATGAGATCTGGCAAGCCGTGGCGGCCACGCTCGCCGACGTCCTAGCCGCCGTGGACCAACCCGTCGCCACCATCGGCATCACCAACCAGCGTGAGACGACGATCGTGTGGGACCGCAGATCCGGCCGGCCCCTCCACCGCGCCATCGTGTGGCAGGACCGGCGGACGGCCTCGATTTGCGAGTCCCTCGAAGCCGACGGCCACCTAGATCTGGTCCGAAACCGGACCGGACTCGTCCTCGACCCGTACTTCTCCGCCACCAAGCTGGCCTGGCTGTTTGGTGAAGGGGGGTTGAGCGCCGGCCCGCACGTGGCATTCGGGACCGTCGACTGCTGGCTCATCTGGTGTCTAACCGGCGGCGCATCCCACATCACCGATCCGACCAACGCGTCGCGAACCCTTCTGTTCGACATCAAGCAGTTGAAGTGGGACCCGGAGCTGGCCGAACTGTTCGGCGTGCCGGTTTCCGTCCTGCCCGGCCTCGGCCCCTCGAGCGGACGCCTCGGCCAGACTGTTGCGGGCGTGGTCGAGGGTCTGGCGGCGGGGGTGCCGATCAGCGGGGTGGCCGGCGACCAGCAGGCCGCCTTGTTCGGCCAGGGATGCTTCCGGCCGGGAATGACCAAGAACACGTATGGCACCGGGTCCTTCGTGCTCATGAACGTGGGGGCGGAATGCCCCGAACCCGTCGACGGACTGCTGACCACCGTGGCCTGGTCTCTGTCTGCGCCTGCGGAGATTGCCTACGCCCTGGAAGGGGCCATCTTCGTCACCGGAGCCGCGGTGCAGTGGCTTCGTGACGGCCTGGGTCTCATCGATGACGCGGCCGAGATCGGCCCCCTCGCCGCGTCGGTGACTGACAGCGGGGGCGCCTACCTGGTACCAGCCCTCACCGGATTGGGTAGCCCCTGGTGGGACCCGCATGCGAGGGGCACCTGGGTGGGGGTCACGAGGGGTGTGGGCCGAGCGCATCTGGCCCGAGCGGTCGTTGACGCTATGGCTTATCAGACCCGCGACGTCGTCGACACCATGACCAAGGCCTCGGGTCAGCCGTTGACCGAGTTGCGCGTCGACGGCGGCGCCTCTGTCATGAACCTTCTGCTGCAGATCCAATCCGACCTGCTCGGCGTGCCCGTGGTGCGATCGGCAGTCAGCGACACGACCGCCATGGGTGCCGCCTTCCTAGCCGGACTGGCCGAAGGGGTCTGGGGCAGCCTCGACGAGATCTCAGACATATGGACAGCCGACGCCATGGTCGAGCCGGCCGGGGACCGAACCCTCACCGACTTCGCTTACAACGGCTGGCGACGAGCAGTCGACCGCTCGTTCGGTTGGGCACCGGCCGCGACCCGTGAGAAGGGATGACCATGAACCAAACACGAGGGCGCCAGCCATGAGCCCGATACGCATCGGGATCCTCGGGGCGGCTCGCATCGCGCCGGCGGCAGCCATCCGGCCCGCCGCTGGCGTCGCAGAGGCCGAAGTGACGTCCGTGGCTGCTCGCGACCCCCAACGGGCGGCGGCCTTCGCCCACAAGCACAGAATCCCCAAGGTCGCGCCGTCCTACCAGGCCCTCATCGAAGACCCCGAAGTGGATGCAATCTACAACCCGCTCCCCAACGGCTTGCACGCAGAGTGGACCCTCGCCGCCATCGCGGCCGGCAAGCACGTGCTCTGCGAGAAGCCGTTCACGGCCAACTCCGACGAGGCCGCGCAAGTGGCGGAGGCCGCGTCGGGCACGGACCTGGTGGTCATGGAGGCGTTCCACTACCGCTACCACCCCTTCGCCAGGAGGGTGGCGGAGATCATCGAGAGCCGAGAGTTGGGGAAGCTGCGCCGAGTGGAGACGGCGATGTGCTTTCCGCTCCCGAAGGCGTCCGACATCCGCTACCAATTGGAGCTGTCGGGTGGGGCCACCATGGACGCGGGCTGCTACGCCATCCACATGGCCAGGTTGCTTGGAAACGAGGAGCCCGAAGTGGTCACGGCGTCGGCCAAGCTCCGATCGGAGCAAGTCGACCGGGCCATGACCGCCGAGTTCCGCTTTCCGAGCGGGGCTACCGGTACCTTCACGGCGTCCATGTGGTCCTCATCGGTGCTCAGGATCACCGGCCGGGCCTGGGGCGATCGAGGCCGCCTCACCATGCTCAACCCGATCGCTCCCCAGTTCGGGCACGGCCTCGTGGTCAGTATCGACGGCCGCAGGCGGCTCGAACGCTTCACTCGCCGCCCTACATACGACTTTCAGATGGAGGCCTTCTGCGCGGCGGTGCTCCGCGGCGAGCCCGTGCTGACTCCTCCTTCGGATTCCATCGCCAACATGCGCGTCATCGACGACGTATACCGGGCGGCCGGGCTGCGGCCCCGCGGGCCGTTGCCGCCTGGCCCGGTGGACGGGACTTGACGGCCATCCCGGGCCCGCCTCGCCTCAGGCGCAGGGACATCCTGCGCCTCGGCGCCGGGGCCGCGGCGGCGGCCGTGGCGGGGTGCTCTTCCCACCAGGCGAACCGGCCGCCGGTGACCAGGGCCCCGGTCGGCCCAGCGACGACCGGCGCCACCACGCCGGCGGCCCTTCCCGCCAGTGACGCGGCGTGGTCGGAGTTCGGGCGCTCCCTCACCGGGCGGCTGGTGCGCCCCTCGGATGCCGGTTATCTCACCGACCTGCAGCTTTACGACTCGCGTTTCGACGGAGTCCGCCCCGCCGGAATCGCATACTGCGCCTCGCCGGCCGACGTGCAGCATTCCATCGCGTTCGCGCGCGACCACGACCTGCCCTTCGCAGCGCGAAGCGGCGGGCACAGCTACGCCGGCTACTCCACGTCGAGCGGCCTCGTCATCGACGTGACGTCGATGGCTGCGGTGTCCAGCCGGTCAGGTTCAGCGACGATCGGTGCGGGCGCCCGCCTGATCGATGTGTACAGCGCACTCAACGGCGCGGGCGTATCCATCCCGGCCGGATCGTGCCCGACGGTCGGGATCGCCGGCCTCACCCTCGGCGGAGGCGTCGGCGTCGTCGACCGCGCTTACGGCCTGACGTGCGACGCCCTCAGCTCGATCCAAATCGTGACCGCCGACTCTCGGCTGGTGACCGCCAGCGCGGCCGTCAACCCCGATCTGTACTGGGCCTGCCGGGGCGGCGGAGGCGGCAACTTCGGGATCGCCACGAGGCTCGACTTCAACACATTCCAGACATCCCCGCTGACCCTCGTCTTTCTGACGTGGCCGTGGTCGGCCGCGTCCGACGTGCTGCCGGCCTGGCTGGAGTGGGCCCCACACGCAGCGGACGAGTTGTGGTCCAACTGTCTGCTGGAGGCGGTTCCGACCAGCTCCGCGCCGAAGCTGCAAGTTGGAGTGGTTTGGGTGGGCAGCCCGTCCGGCATCGATGGGCCGCTGACGCAGCTCGCATCGACCGTCGGGTCCACTCCGTCCTCGCGCTACGTCGAGACGGTGGCGTTCGAGCACGGCATGTACGTCGAGGGTGGCTGCGCTTCCTTTAGCCAGGCCGCATGCCACCTCCCTAACGAGACCTCCGGCGGTGCGCTGACGCGCCAGCCGAGCCTGGCCAAGTCCGGGTACATCAGCGCCCCGCTAGGTGACGCCGGCGTCCAAGCGCTCATCTCCGGCGTGCAGGCCCGCCAGTCCCAGAGGGCCCAAGGCGCGGTGGGACTGGACGCCTATGGCGGAGCCATCAATCGGGTGGGCCCGTCGGACACCGCCTTCGTCCACCGCTCGGCCCTGGCGTCGGCTCAGTACAACGTCCCTTTCGATCCCGGCACGCCGCCCGACCAGTTGGCGTCGAGTCTCTCCTGGCTCGATTCCTGGTACGCGAGCGTCGGTCCATACATGGACGGCTCGGCCTACCAGAACTACATCGACCCCGGACTGACCGGCTGGGCCGACGCCTACTACGGGGCCAACCTAGGTCCACTCACCGAAGTCAAGAGGAAGTGGGATCCAGACGACGCTTTCCACTTCGCCCAGAGCATTCCGCTCTGAGAGCCCTCGGGCTCTCACGGGCGCGCTCCGCCTAGAGGGACGCGCTCGGGTGGACCATGCGCCCCGCTCGCGACGTGAGCTCGGCCCACCTGCAATCGACGATCTTGGCCACCGCCGTGAGCTGGCGACGTTCGCGCACCCGAAACGGTCGGCCCTGGCGGCCCAGGATCAGCACCAGGCCGGCCGCGTCCATGTCGGCCCAGGCCACGTCGTCGGGGGCGGACTCGCCGGGCCGCGGGACGACCGACGCCCGGCTGCCGGCGAGAAACGCCTTCAGCCATTCGCCAGGAGGCACCGCACCCACCGAGACGACGTGGTCAGGCAGGTCTGGCTCGACGATGCCGGCCCAGTCACTTTGGAAGTCCCGGACGCTGCTGCGAGCCAGCGACTTGAGCAGGGGCTCGATTCCGATCTGGGCCACGAGGGTCGCTGCCGTCTCCAAGGCGTCGAGCCGCGGATCGGCAAGAGCATCGCTGGCCCGTCGAACGTCCTCCACATCCACGCCGTCGACTTGTGAGACTTCGGAGATGAGAAGGTCGACGAGCGACTCGGAAGGCAGGTCGACGACGAGCTCGTCTATGGCCCGGCCGCCACCCCGCTCCAGGATGTCGATGCCAACGAGATCCCCCCTGACCGCGCCGATGCGACTGGCGACAGAGCCGAGCGCTCCCGGGCGATCGGGCACCCAAACCCGCACGATGAACAGGGCCACGACCCTCGAAGGTATCAGGGTCGTGTGAACCGGCTGTTTCCGGAAGTGCTCCGCCGGGTTACGTGACGGCGGGGATGGGATCGGCTTCCGACCCCGGAGCTGCCATCCGACCGCGGTCCCGCTTGGCGTAGTGATCGACCTGCTCCTGGCCGGACAGCTCATGAATGGCGCCCATGATCTGGTTGGTAAACAGGCGTTGGTCGCCGGCGCCGTTGGTAGTCGAGCCGTTGGCGGAGCCGGGGTGCCATTGCAGCGGCTTGCCCATCTTGACCGAAACCCGGCGGAAGGCCCGTGGCCGCATGACCCCGATGGGCTGGACTGCGGCCGTGCCGAACTGGGCGACCGGGACCACAACCGCATCGCAGTCCATGGACAAGCGGGCGACACCGGTGTGGCCCCGATACAAGCGACCATCCGGTGAGCGCGTCCCCTCCGGATAGATGCCGAGCACGCCCCCGTTCTTGAGAACGTCGCGAGCGGCGGCCAAGGCCCGCTCGGACGCCGAACCACCGTCACGCTTCAAGGGGATCATCCCGACGGCCCGGAAAAACCATGCCGTTTTCCAGTTCTCGAAATACTCGGCCTTAGCCACGAAAGTGACCCTTCTGCGTACTACCAACGGAAGGAAGAGGCTGTCGATAAACGACTGATGATTGGACGCCAGGATGGCAGGACCTTTGCGAGGAACGTTGGAGGTGCCGTCTGTGTGGACCCGGAAGAGGATTCGCATGATCGGCGTCATCACAATCTTCAGGACCCAATACGCCATGTCGTCTATCCCAACTTCGTCAGAGCTCTCCGCAAATTGCGAATGCCCTGTTGGATTCGCTGCTCGTTTTCTATCAGGGCGAAGCGGACGAAGCCCTCCCCACCCTTGCCGAACCCTACTCCGGGCGAGGTGGCCACTTCGGCCTCGGTGACAAGGAACTTGGAGAACTCCAACGACCCCATCTCCAAGTACGGCTCGGGCATCGGCGCCCACACGAACATCGTTCCTTTCGGTGGTTCGACGTCCCACCCGATCCGGTTGAGTCCGTCGCAGAGGGCGTTGCGTCTCAACCGGTAGATCTCGTTGACTTCTTTCGGATAGTCCGGCGCTTCGTTGAGGGCCACGATCGACGCGATCTGGATGGGCTGGAACGTGCCGTAGTCCAGGTAGCTCTTGAGCTTGGTCAAGGCGGCAACGATCTCGCGGTTGCCGACCATGAAGGCCACCCGCCAGCCGGCCATCGAGAAGCTCTTCGTCATCGTGTACAGCTCCACGGCCACTTCCTTGGCGCCGGGCACCTGCAAGATCGAGGGTGGCTGATAACCGTCGAAGGCCGTGTCGGAGTAGGCGAAGTCGTGGACCAGTACGACGTCGCGCTCGCGGGCGAACTCCACGATGCGTTCCATCCACGCCAGGTCCACGCATTCGGTCGTCGGGTTGTGGGGAAAGGAGAAGACGATGACCCTCGGCCTGGGCCAAGTGGACTCCCAGCTCTCGATCAGGTTGGCGAAGAAGTCCTGATCGGGGCCCAGCCTCACCTGTTGCACGTCGGCCCCGGCAAATAGAGGGGCGTATATGTGGATGGGGTAGCTCGGGGTGGGTACCAGCGCCGTGTCGCCCGGACCGACGAGCGTCCACATCAAGTGCGACAGTCCCTCTTTGGCCCCGATGGTCGTCACCACTTCGGTTTCGGGGTCGATCTCCACTCCGAAACGGCGCAAGTACAAGTTGGAGATGGCCAGCCGCAGCTTCGGTATGCCCTTGGACGCGGAGTACCTGTGGTTGCGGGGATTGCGGGCCGCTTCGGCCAGTTTTTCAACGGCAACGTCGGGGCTAGGAATGTCGGGATTCCCGAAGCCCATGTCGATCACATCCCGTCCGGCCTGGCGGGCTCCATCGCGCAACTCGTTGATGATGGCAAAAACGTAAGGCGGCAGCCCGTTGATCCGGCGAAACTCCACGACGGCGAGGTTAGTTGCCACGCCGTCGCGCCCCTGCCTATTACCTACCGCGCCCGGACCGCAGGGCGGCCCCCACGGCGCCGGCCCGGGGGCCGAGGGCAGCGGCCACGATCCGAACCCGCGGCCGAAGTTCGGGCGCTTCGACCAGGTCCGCGAAGGCCCGGCGGGTCGGTTCGATCAGCACGTCGCCGGCCTCGGCCAGGCCGCCTCCGACCACGATCACTTCCGGGTCGAGGGCGTTGGCCAGGTTGGCGAGTCCCAGAGCCACCCACCACCCGAACTTCGCCATGATCTCGATAGCCGGACCGTCGCCCTCGCTTGCGGCGACCGTGACGTGTTCGCCGCGCACGGCCTCCGCCTCACCCCCGGCCAGCTCGACCACACGCGGCGCCTCGCCCGCGACGGCCATCTCCCGGCCGAGGAACCCGAGTCCCGGCCCCGAGGCGAACCGCTCCCAGCAACCACGCTTCCCGCACGGACACCTGGGCCCGTTGGGATCCACGACCATGTGCCCGAACTCTCCGGCGTAACGGTTAGACCCTTCGAGCAGGTCTCCACCGGACACGATCCCCCCGCCGATGCCGGTCCCCAGCGTGACCATGATCATCTCGGCGCAGCCCGCGCCCGCCCCCCGTTGGTGCTCGGCCCAGCACGCGGCCGTGGCGTCATTGCCGATCCACACGGGGACACCGGGTAGCACTTCCCGCAAGGTATCCCCGAGCGACGTCCCGTTGACGCCCTGCAAGTTGGGAGCGAAGCGGACCGTGTCCGAAGCGTCGACCAGTCCCGGCACCCCCACGCCGAGCGAAGCCGGTCGCGGCCCGCACAGCCGTTTCGTCGCCGCCAGCACCTCGTCGATCAAATCCGGTCCGGACTTGGGACTGGCCTGAGCGGTGTCGGTCACGACCGTTCCGTCGGCGTCGACGCGTACAGCCAGCAGCTTGGTCCCGCCAATGTCGATCCCGACCGACGCCTGGGTCATCTACCGGGCGACGCGAGCGAGCAAGCGGCGCATGCCCGACAACCAGGCGTCACGGTCCTCGGCCTTGGCCTTCTCATAGGAGTGAACCTCTGGGTGCGGGAGTATCAGGAATTGATCCTGGCGTACGGCATCGACCACGGCGTCGGCGACCTCGGAAGGCTCGATGATCCGCCCACTGGCTGCGACTTCAGCCTCCCCCCTAGCGTCATCGGAGACCATCGGCGTACGCACACCTTGCGGGCAGAGGCAGTGGAACTGGACGCCCGAGCCCCCGTAGTTGACCGCCAGCCACTCGGCGATGGCGACCGACGCGTGCTTGGTCACGGTGTACGGCGCCGATTGCATCATCATGAGCAGCCCGGCCGCGGACGCGGTTATGACCATGGCCCCAGAACCCCGGGCGACCATTCCGGGAACCACGGTCCGCGACGCGTGCACGTGCGCCATTCCGTGTACCCGCCAGCTCAAGTCCCAAGCGTCGTCCTCGCCTAGCCCGGCCCCTGTCGCCACGCCCGCGTTGGAGCAGTAGACGTCTATCGGTCCGAGGCGCCGTTCGACTTCGTCGACCATCGCTCCCACTGCTTCGTAGTCACCGACGTCCGCCGAGAGGCCGATCGCCCCCTTGAGCTCGGACGCGGCCGCCTGGGCCGCGCCCAAGTCGAGGTCGACCAGCGCGACCCGAGCCCCCTCCGCAGTCAGCTTGGACGCCAGCGCCTTTCCGATCCCGCCGGCTCCCCCTGTGACGACCGCCACCGCACCATCGAAGACGAACTCGGCCATGGACCGACACCCTAGGGTCGAGGCAGGCGGAGCGGTGGAATCGCGGCCCTCAGCCCGGCATCGAGGTCGCCGGGGGACGCTCTACCCACGCCTTGAGCTCCCGCAGCGCGGTGCCCATGATCCTGCTTTCCGCTCGCCGCTTCACGAAGCCGGGCAGCGGCACCTTGAGGTCGACTACCAAGTGATAGACGATCTCCGTGCTGTCGTCGTCGGACGACGCCAGTTGGTAGGAGCCGTCGAGGCGGCGGGTGATGTCCCCGTCCACCTGCACCCACGACAACTCGAACGGAGCGGCGCCGTATTCGTACAGGAGCGTGTAGGAGGTGCTGCGCCCGAACGCGGCAGCTCGGAACGTGACTCGCGACGCCCGACCCTGCGAGTCGCGCTCGTCGATCGACACCGACTTGATGTCAGCCGCCCATTCCGGGTAGCGCTCGAATGCCGTGAGCACGCCGTAACACTCGTCGGGCGTACCGCGGATGATCATCCGCTCGGTGACCTGCTCCTCCACGTCCGAGAACCTCCATTTGACGGGAAACGTCCCCCCATGGACCGTAGTCGGCTCTACCCTCTGGCGCCCGAGCGACTATGTCTGGACCTCGGCCATCTGGTCGAGAGCGCCGGCCAGGCGGGCTGCCAGCACGTCGTAGGCGAAGACGGCCTCGGCCCGGTGGCGGGCCGCCTGTCCCTGCCGGCTGGCGAGGACCGGATCGGATACCAAGCGCTCGATGGCGGCGGTCACCGCTTTGACGTCCGAGGGATTGCGTATGACCGTGCCAGTTTCGCCGTCCACCACCGCTTCGGCCGCGCCGCCGCTGTCGCCGGCTACCGATGGCACGCCCGCGGCTGCGGCTTCGAGAAACACGATGCCGAAACCCTCCTGTTCCAGGCCGGCCCACCTGGAGCGGCAGCACAGCACGAACACGTCGGCGCAGGCGTACAAGTCGGGCAGGTCGGCGCTGGGAACCCGTCCCACGAGCCGCACGGGCGCCCCGGTGCGACGGATCAAGCGCTCGAGCCTCGGCCGGTCCCGGCCTTGACCTGCAATGGCTACCGTAAGCTCGCGACCAGGGTCCGACGACACCAGCCTGGCCGCGGCGTCGATCAGGACGTCCATCCCTTTTCGTGGCACCAGCCGGCTGACACTCAGGACCAGCGGGCCGGACGTGGGCAGCCCGAGCCTGGCCCGGGCGCTCGCCCGCTCGATGGGAGGCAGGGGAACGAACCGTTCCACGTCCACTCCTGGTGGCACTTGCACGATGGGAGGAAGCCGGCTTTCGGCCCTCAGCGCTTCGGCCGCGGGATACCCCCCCGCGGACACCAGCAGTGAAGCACCCCGGAGGACGCGCGCCAATAGCTGCTTGGTCGCGGGGAGCCGCCCGGGAACCGTGACTTCCGACCCGTGCAGGACGGCGGCATAAGGAAGGCCAAGGTGCGGACCGATGAGCCCCAGCGGGATCGCCGGGTCGAGCACGACTGCCTTGGCGCCGACCTCGGCCGCGAGCTCGCGGACGCGTCGCACGAGGAGGGGGTTCGGAAGCAGAACCGGTTCGCGGGTCCGTTCGATCCGGAAGGCCTGCTCGCTATCGAACCTGGCCGAGTCGGCGTAGGGGCTGGTGAGCACGGTCACGTCCTCGGGAGGAAGCCGTCGCCATAGCTCCCACAGATACGACTGGATCCCGCCGATCTTCGGCGGGAAATCGTTGGTAACCAGAAGGTGCCGCGTCACGGCCATCCGCTCGCATCTGAGCCACCGGTATCCGACCCGCGGGTATTCGACGACACCCCTACTGCGGCCAGCTCGCCGGCAACAATCTGGTCTGGATCGTCTGCGACGCCTTGCAGCAGATCGAGTAAACCCAGCCGACCGGCCGCCCACACGGCGTGGGCCCGCACGATCGGGTCCTTGTCAGCCAACGCCACGCTGAGGGCGTCAGCCACAGCCGGGTCCGCTGCGTCGGCAGTGTTGCCGAGCACGATCAGGGCGTTGCGGCGGACGGAGCCCACGTGCCGGCCCGGGATGTACCACCTCCCCACGGCGTTCATCACGGTCCGGTCGTCGGCCGCCAGGAGCCAAAGGATGTCGACGGTCGGCTGTGACCCGGCTTCCGCAGCCGGAGCAGGCTCGTTGCGCTCGGACCGCAGGTTGATCGGACAGCTGTCCTGACAATCGTCGCAGCCGTAGATCCGGTCCCCCAGCGCTTCCCGGTACTCGATCGGGAAGACCCCGGGAGCCTGCACCAGCCAGGCCAGGCACTTGCGGGCGTCCAAAAGACCCGGCCCGACCAGGGCACCAGTCGGACACGCGGTGATGCAGCGGTGACAGGAGCCGCACCCGTCGGCCACCAAGTCGAGCGGGGCCGGCGGGCCGATGGGAGCGTCGGTTACCACGGAGCCGATCACGAACCACGAACCTGCGCCCGGGATCAGGACATTGGTGTTCTTCCCGTACCAGCCGATCCCGGCGCGGACCGCAGCGGCCCGGTCGACCAAGGCGTTGTCGTCGCACACCACCCGTGCCTTCCAGCCGTCCTCGGCCAACCGGGCGGCCACCTGGCCAAGCGCGGCCCGCAGCGGACCGTAGTGATCGATCCACGAGTACCGCGCCACCCGGCCGGCAGGGCCTGAAATCCCTGTCGCAGACGGGTCCTGACGGACATAGCGCCGGACCCCCACGAACAAGGCCCGGGCTTCGGGCATCGTCGCTCGCGGGTCGGTCGACCGCGCCGGGTTCCTGTAGGTGAACTGCATCCCGGCCGCAAAACCCTTTTCTCTGCGTTCGTCGATGGCAACCCGGGCTTCGACAAACGGACGCGAGTCACAGATGCCCACCGCGTCCAATCCACTCTGACGGCCTATCCGGCGTAGCTCATCTGCCAGACGACCGTGGGCGGTCAACTCAGGGCCCGGCCCCACGCGGTCGAGGGTCACCTGGTCCGAGGGTAATCGTCTCTTGAGCCCCTGTGGAGTCGAGCCGCGGCCTCAACCTCCGCGAGCAGGCCAACGTCGACGTCGGTGCTGTAGGCCTCCGTCGCGGAACCTGGCGCGGCATCCCAGACGAGCGCTCCGCGATCTGGAGTAAATCCGACAAGGTGGAGTTGTCGCACGGGCGCCCCGGGGCGATGAGCCCGCCGGTCGGACCCTTCCTGGGCAAGGTAGCACCTGGCGCCAAGTCGGTCGCGAAACCAAAGGAGGCATCATCAACAAGCGGCGCCCCGGCTGTGTCTCAGGGGCGGGACCAGCCCCGAACGGCCCAGAAGGCGCAGAGCCCGCTCCTCGACCACATCGATGACGATGGCGTCCTCGGGCTCACGGTCGCAAATGAACGTGACGACGCAGCCGTCGCAAGCGGACGTCCCCTGCATGGTGCAGTCGCCGCAGCTGATGGTGAACGTATCCATGCCCTGATCATCTCAGCAGGGTGAGACATTCACGTGCTCTCAGGGTCCGGAAAGCGTCGCAGAACAGCGAGGAGCTGCTCGCCCGAGATCACATTGGCGCCTCGTCGAGCGACTTCCGTTCGCACCCGCCCGTCGTTGGTGGCGACGGTGACCGGACGGGTCGGGTCAAGGCCGTCGACGAGGGAGATGATCTTCTCGTCGGCTTCGATGTCCGAAGGCGAGAACTCGACCGCCATGCGGCCTCGGGCAACGGCGGGCGGCTGGAGCCGCCCACCTTCTTCGACCCCGTCAAAGAAGAGCCGCACCGTGATATCGAAACGAGAGACGAGTTCGGCGAGGGCGTGCACCAGGCGCCACCTCTGGTCGGAAAGATCGCGATCGGGCCACGAGGAGATCGAGACGTTGTATCCGTCGACCACCAGAGTCATGCCCCTGGCGCGCACGAGATGGTCCGCGGCGTCGGGGTCGTGGTCGAAGACCCCCGGGGGCAGTCGGACCGGACTACGGGCCGAACGAGCCCGGACCTTCGCAACCGGTACAACGCGTTTACGACGCGCGAGATCATCTGTTGTCGCGGCCGACTCTGGCGCCCCGGCCAACTCGGGCGCCCCGGCCGACTCGGGCGGATCTGGCTGACCCGAGAGGGAGACGATGTCAACATCGAGCCCGAGTGCGCTCGCCGCCTCCCGCAAAGCTGACTCCAGATCCCGACCCGCCGCCGCGGCCCGCGCCAGAGCGGCCGAGGCCGACTCCCGCGCCACTTTGGTGTCCAAGTGAAAGCGGTCGATCCTGGCGCTGGCGTCATCCAGCTGATCCGCCGACCGAAGGGCGCCGGCAAGGGCGACGTCACGCTGTTCGGAGGCGGACTCCTGACGACGCTTCGATTCCTCCAGCTCGCGGGTCAGTTCGTCGACGCTCGCTTCGAGCTGCTCCGCCCGTGCCACCAGGACTTGATTGGCGGAATCGCCTGCCTCCACCAAATCGGCCAGAGCCCGTCGCCTGGCTTCGGCCCGGCGGGTGGATTGCTGTTGGGTGGCGAGGGCAGCTGAGGCTTCACCGCTCGCCTTCCTCAGAACCTGTACTTCCGCCTCGGCCCGAGCCAGGTCGCGCTCGAGGGCGGCGACGCGCTCTTGGGTAAGGCGGGCGTCCCTTTCCTCGTCGAGTCGGCGCCGGTCGTCGTCCTGCCGTTCGAGCAAGCCGTCGAGCTCTTCCTGCCACCCTTCTGGCCGCACCAGCCACAGCGAGGCCAAGCGTCCGAGCATCTGCTGGTCGGCCACTCCCGCGACCTGAATGCGGAAGTCGGGGTCGTCCTCGACCACCTGACGAATGGTCGACAGCATCCGATCGGGAAGCCTGGCCGCCCGGACCAGCGGACGCATGCGACCCGGAATTGGGGTCGGCGGGCGCTCCTGACTGCGAATCCGGGCGACGGCCCACGCCAGTTCGAGCGCCGGGCGGAGCTGGGCGATCGACGGTTGCGACGCGGCCACCCTGGGGATGGTACCGGCGTCGCCTGTTGAGGAAGTCGGCGTGGCGCGCCGGATACCGTTGGTTCGCATGGTGCACGCTTTTGTCCTCATCGACGGTGAACCAGCACGCGTCGCCGATCTCGCGATCGAACTGGCCGAGCTCGACGGAGTCAGCGAGGTCTACTCAGTCGCCGGGCACGCCGACATCGTCGCCGTCGTTCGGGTTCGCCACCACGAGGAGCTGGCCGAGGTCGTCACCCGTCGAATATCGAGTCTTGCCGGCGTGGTGGACACACGCACCCTGATCGCGTTTCAGGCCTACAGCCGCCACGACTTGGACGCCATCTGGGACCTCGGCTCCGAGTAGGCGGTCGGGGCGGGGGCGGCGAGGCGGGCGGCCGGGGCGGGGCGGCGGGGGCGGCGAGGCGGGACGGCGAGGCGGGGGTTTAGCCTATGAAAAGACCAGGTCCGGGCGCGATTCTCGACTCTGGGTAGCTATGGCCTCACTCCTCATGGCCGATTGCTTCCGAGAGTGGAAACTCGCGCCCGGACGTGGCGAACTTGGGCCCGAAAGAGGTGGTCCAAGCGGACCACTAATGCGAGCCGGGTCCACGCCGCGCCGCCACGCCGCGCCGCCGCGCCGGGGGCCAGGGGCGCCGGGCTCCCACTACGGAAGCGAGGCCGCTTCGTGCGAAGCGGCGACCATCCGATCCAAGCACGAGGCGGCGCAGCCGTCGTCGATGGCCGACGCGGCCAGGGTGACGCCTTCGGCGAGTGTGGTCGCCGCCCCGCCGACGACCAGACCGGCCGCGGCGTTGAGGACCACGATGTCGCGGTGCGGCCCGCTGTCGCCCGCGAGCACCCGGCGGGCCATGTCGGCGTTGGTTGCGGCATCTCCGCCGAGCAGATCGGACAGCCTGGCCGGCGCCAGACCCAGCGCGGCCGGGTCGACCACGATCGGGGCCACGGCAACCGGATAGAGGGCGCCGACCCCAGCCCGGTACTCGAACATGGTGGACGAACCGGTAGTCGACAGCTCGTCGAGCCCGTCGGCGCCGTGGACTACGAGCACGTGCGTGGATCCACCGGCGGCGAGTACGCGGGCCATCTTTTCGGCCATGGACGGATCGCCTACCCCGACGACCTGACGGCGAACCCGCGCCGGATTGGCCAGGGGTCCGAGGAAGTTGAACGCCGTAGGCACGCCGAGCTCGCGCCGCACCGGCACGGCATGACGCATGGCGGGGTGATACCGGGGGGCAAAGCAGAAGCCGATCCCGGCGTCCTGTATACATTTCGCCACTCCGGCTGGACCCAAATCGATCACGACCCCGAGGGCTTCGAGGACGTCGGCCGAGCCGGCTTTCGAGGACGCGGCCCGGCCTCCGTGCTTGCACACCGGGACCCCGGCGCCGGCAACGACGAGGGCCGCGATGGTGGACACGTTGATCGTCCCACTTCGGTCGCCGCCCGTCCCGCAGGTGTCGACCAGGCGCGGGGAGAGGGCGTCGGGGACCACGACCCTTTCGGCGGCGGCAAGCATGGCGGCCACCAGCCCGGTCATCTCTTCGACCGTCTCTCCCTTGCATCGCAACCCGAACACGAATGCGGCTATCTGGGCCGGGGTGGCGTTGCCTTCGAGCACTTCAGCCAGAGCGGCGCCCGCCTCATCCGGGCCCAGGTCAGCGCCCACCGCGACCCGCCCCAGAATCGCCGGCCAACCGCCGAGGCGCTCGAAAGCGCCGCCTGGACGGCCCGCGACGGCGTCGGCTCCCTCGGGAGCCGGCCTGGCGCCGGCTGACGCGCTCATCCTGCGATTCTCAGGCCGAGCGACGACGCCGGCGGATGATCCGCCGCCGTTCGCGTTCGGTCGCGCCGCCCCAAACGCCATCACGCTCGCGGTTGGTCAGGGCCCACTCGAGGCAGGCCTCCCCGACCGGGCACAAAGCGCAAATGGCTTTGGCGTCCGCGGCGTCCTCATCCGAGACCGGGTAGAAAATGTCCGGATCCACCCCGCGACACGCGGCCCGCTGTCGCCACACCGGAACCTTCGTGATCTTTGTGTCCATGATCCGTAACTTTCAATCGAAGCGACTTCTGAAACTACTCACGCCCGGGGAGGGTTGGGGCGTCACCCCGGCGACGTAGTTTGGCCCAGCTCGAACCGGGCTGTCTAGCCCAAAAGATCCTCGAGGAGGGCGGCTTTCTTGTGCTTTTGAGTGAGTTGACCGCTCGCGGTGGCGCGGATGGTCGACGATTTTGGCAGCCGACTCGATTTCTATCCGGACCTGCCTGACGCTGGGCCCCATCGGACGTCTCAGGCCAGGTCGGCGAGCCCGCCCGCGAAACGCCAGGTGTACCGACCGAGTGGCCAGTCAGTACCGTGGTCGGCCGTGGCTTCACCGTCCTTCGACCGTCGCACCGCCCTGCAGCGCCTGGGGGCCGAATCGTTCGACGTCCTTGTCGTCGGCGGCGGGATCACCGGGTGTGGCGTGGCCTTGGACGCCGCCACTCGAGGCCTGCGCACGGCGCTGGTCGAAGGGTGCGACTTCGGCTGCGGAACGTCATCGAAGTCTTCGAAGCTGATCCATGGCGGCCTTCGCTACCTTCAACAGCACGACTACCTCCTCGTATATGAAGCCCTGCACGAAAGGCAGAGGCTGCTCAACAACGCACCTCACCTCGTCCACCCCTTGCCTTTCCTGATCCCGCTCTTTGGCCGGGACGGAGCCCTGGCCGAGGGTGTGGCCAAGGCCTATTCCGTGGCGCTGTGGCTCTACGACGTGACCGGAGGCGTGCGGATCGGCCGGCGTCACCGGCGCATCGACGCCTCGGAGACCTTGGCCCACTTCCCGGCCCTGCGAACCGACCGCCTCGTCGCTTCGTTCCTCTACTGGGATGCCCAAGCCGACGACGCCCGGCTAACCCTCGCCCTAGCCCGAACGGCTGCCAGCCGGGGCGCCGTCCTCGCCAACTACGCGCCCGTCGAGGCCCTGATGGAAGAGGGCGGCCGGGTGACAGGAGCGCGTCTGGTCGACGGCAGCAAGATCCGCGCCAAAGCCGTCGTCAATGCCGGGGGTGTCTGGTCAGAGCGGGTGGCCCGCCTCGCCGGACCTGAATCGACCATACCGGTATCCATCCGGCCCGCCAAAGGGATCCACTTGGCGGTGCCGGCCGAGAAGCTGCCGTGCGACTACGCCGCCGTCCTCACCGTGCCCGGAGACAAGCGCTCTATTTTCGTCGTGCCGTGGGCCGCCGACGAAGCCCCTGGGCCGACGGCGCCCGGCCGCTACACGTACCTGGGCACGACCGACACCGATTACGCCGGCCCCCTCGAAGATCCACAGTGCACGGCCGCGGACGTCGAGTACATCCTCAAGGCGGTCAACACCTGGACGAAGGCCGGATTGACGCCGGACGATGTGACGGGCACCTGGGCCGGCCTGCGACCGCTCATCAGCGACGCCCATAGCGCCCGGACCGCCGACCTCTCACGCCGGCACCGGGTGATCACGTCCCCCAACGGGCTGGTCACGGTGACTGGAGGCAAGCTCACTACCTACCGGATCATGGCCGCCGACACCG
>Ga0302324_100000501_pt1 | contig 104766 bp, 105 predicted proteins | sample Palsa_T0_1_FD_201949 | JGI IMG/M metagenome (GOLD analysis project Ga0302324, IMG submission 201949) | Peat permafrost microbial communities from Stordalen Mire near Abisko, Sweden - Palsa_T0_1 | ecosystem: Environmental > Terrestrial > Soil > Palsa > Peat permafrost | place: Sweden: Abisko... | reverse complement strand
GAGAACAATTCTGGTCACCGGCGGGTCGGGTTTCATCGGCAGCCACTGCATCGTGCAGCTCCTGGCTGCGGGCCATCAACTGCGCACCACGGTGCGAAACCTGAAGCGCGAAGCCGATGTGCGGGCCCTGGTGAGGCAGGGTGGAGCTGAGCCTGACGAGCGCCTGTCCGTTGCCGCCGCCGATCTCGACAATGACGCTGGCTGGGCCGAAGCCGTCGCCGGCTGCGAGTTCGTTCTGCATGTGGCCTCGCCGTTTCCTCCGAACGTGCCCCAGCACGAGGATGAACTCATCGTGCCGGCGCGCGAGGGCGCGCTGCGCGTGCTGCGTGCCTCCCGGGACGCGGGCGTCAAGCGCGTGGTGATGACATCCTCATTTGCGCCCATTGGGTATGGTCACGCAGAACAAAGCGCGCCGTTCACCGAATCGAGCTGGACGGATCCCACTGGCGCGGATGTGACGGCCTATGCGAAATCGAAGACCTTGGCTGAACGCGCTGCCTGGGATTTCATCGCGAAGCAGGGCGGGAAACTTGAATTAACCGTGGTCAATCCAGTGGTGGTATTCGGCCCTGTGCTGGGACCTGATTATTCGACGTCGATCTTCATCGTGCAGCGCATGATGGATGGCGCCATGCCCGGTTGTCCGAGGTTGTATTTCGGCGTCGTCGACGTACGCGATGTGGCAGATCTGCATATCCGCGCAATGAGCCATCCTGCGGCAAATGGCCAACGATTTTTGGCCGTCGCGGGCGATTTCATGTCCATACTCGGCATTGCAACGGTACTGAAGGCTCGCATGGGTGCAGCCGCCAAAAGAGTCCCAACCCGGCAGCTACCCGATTGGCTGGTGCGCCTGGCTGCGCTTCGGGATCCGGCGGTGAAGCAGATTCTGCCGGAACTCGGCAAGATGAAGAACGCGACCAGCGAGAAGGCCAGGCGCGTGCTGGGATGGACGCCGCGATCGAACGAGGAATGCATACTCGCCACTGCCGAAAGCCTGTTGCAGCTTCAACTTCTCAAGGATAGCCAGAAGAAAGCGTCCTAAGATTCGATGGCGCGCCGTCCTAAAAGACCTGTCACCGCTTCAAGAGGCGTGACATTCGAGCAGGTCAGTCTCGCTGCCCGCGCCTTTCCCGGAGTGGAGGTTTCAACCTCTTACAGGACAGCGGCGCTCAAAGTACGCGGCAAGCTGCTGGCGCGCCTGCACCAGAACGGAGATTGCTTCGTGCTTCGCGCGAGCCTGATGGACCGCGAGATTCTCATGCAGGCGGATCCCAAGGTCTTTTTCATTACAAACCACTATCGCGATTATCCCTGGGTGTTGGTTCGCTTCGCGACAGTCGAGCCCGGCGCGTTGCCGGAACTCATTGAGCGCGCGTGGCGCCTGGTGGCGCCGAAGGCGCTGTTGGCCAAGTACGATATCGCTTCCCGGGATTGTTGAGCTTCAAGGCTGTATCCGCATGCCATCCTCGGCCGCAGTGACGGGACCTTGATAGTTGCGGTGGACGGATTCCAGCACGGCCGCATGCATCTCGATGGTGGCCGGGGACAGGTGGCTCAACAAAAGCCGATGGACGGCTGCTTCCTTGGCCACCTCTCCCATCGCGCGCGGCGGTGTGTGGAGAGTGTAGAGGATGGGCGCTGAATCAGGCGGATCGAGGACCACGCAATTGGCCACCAGCAAATCGGTCCCCTTGGCAATTACGCGCAACCCAGCGAGTCCTTTCGCATCGATATCGCCGGAGAAAGTAATGCTCTTGCCCGCATGATCGACGCGATAGATGAGGGCGGGCGCATCGCCATGATGTCCGGCGATCGCAGCGATGGTGAAAGCACTCTCCCGATCAATCACCTGGGGCACGGGTTTCGCCATCACCCGCGCCGCAATGTCATGAGCGTGGATGGTGATGGGAGCTGAAAAATCTTTCAAATAGGCGAATGCACCCTGTTCTCCGAACAGCAACTCGATAAACCGTCGAGTGGATGGGAAATATGCCCCCTGCGCTTGCCGTCCCGCCCCATCGGGACCCCACACGTTGAAAACAATCGGGCCTGAGGTGGATACGGCACGGGCCTTGAACATACCCGGGAGTTCGCCGGCGTGATCAATATGCAGATGAGTGAGCAGAACGATGTCGGTATGCGTCAATGCAATCCCGGATTCACCCAGGCGGGCGAATGCTCCAGAGCCGGCATCCACCAGAATCCGTGCCACTCCATCGACAAGGATGAGGTAACTTGACGATGCGCGTCCCGTGGCCCCGGGTCCCCCGGAGCCGAGGACTATCAATTCCAGCGGTGGGCTCGCTTGCCCGTAGGCGAGGCTCCCCAACCCGCAAAATAGCGTCGGACCGCGAAATAGCACCAGCAGAAGTGCCAAAAGACGAGGGGACCGCAGACCCATGCTCCGCCTGCGCGCCGCGCATCGATCGCCCGTTTCGAGGTTCACGGTGGAAGATTCAATTTTCGAAGCATCGCAACGTAGCGCGGATCGGATCGCAGCGATGCGAGCATCAAGTCGGTCTTGATCGCGGTTAGGCCGCCGTCTTGCTGCCGGTAAGCTTGCTCTAGCCACTCGAATGCCTTGTCTTTTTCGCCCCGCCACGCATAGACCTCAGCGATTTGATAGGCAGCATCGGCAGCCGATGTGGCGATCAGCTTCTCAAGCGCCAGCTCAGAAGCCTTCGCGTCGCCCAGTGTGTGCTCGGCCATGGCTACGCCGGTATCGCGAAAGATGGCGAAGGAGTTGCCTTGGAAGGTTGCCAGCGCCTCCTGCGCTTTCCCATCGACCAGCTGCAGACAGGCGAGTTGGAAGCTTGAAGATTTGTCGGCGGGCCGGATCGCCAGTGCCCGTCGTACCGCTTCATAGGCAGCGGGATAATTTCGCGACGCCATCAGCGCGTCGGCGAGACCTGTCCACGTGCTCGCGTCGAGAGGATCCTCCTCGAGGCCTTTACGCAGCAACGCCGCGGCTTCCTCCGTGCGGCCGACTTGATTCAACATGGATGCATAACGGCGAAATATTCGAGTGTCGGTCGGATCCAGCGCCAGCGCGCGCCTGAAGTCGGCCTCCGCCCCCGGCCAGTCGAATCGGATGTTGAACCGCAGGTAGCCGCGCGCCGTATAACCACTTGCCCGGTGATCATCGATATCGATCGCCTTTTGTGCCGCCTGCTCGGCCGCCCTCTCAAGCGCGAGGTCTCCGGTATCGTCTCCCAAATAATACTGCGCCATGGCGAGCTCCGCATAGGCATCGGCATAGTGCGGATCGAGGCGGACCGCCTTCTCGTAGGCGTCGATGGCCTCGCGGTAGCCGGATTCCGACGAGTCGCTATACCGTTGTCGACCCAGCAAATAGGCGATGTAGGCTTCAGGATTTGTCGTGCCGTGCACCCCGGCCGCCGTTTGACCGCCGGCGAGTTTGAGCTTCAGAGCCAAGACCACAGCCACGGCGATCTCGTCTTGGATTGCGAACACGTCCTTGAATTCCCGATCGAAGGTCTCGGACCAAAGCCGCTCCCCATCTGCGCGAATCAGTTGAGTCGAGACCCGCAGGTGATCGCCGGAGCGGCGCACGCTGCCCTCGAGCACGTTCGATACGTTGAGCTTGGCGGCAATCGTCGGAATATCGTCGGACTTTCCCTTGAAGGAGAATGACGAAGTGCGCGCGATGACCTTGAGCCCGAGGGTCTGGCCCAGTTGGTCGATGAGTTCCTCGGCGAGGCCATCGGAGAAATACTCCTGATCCTTCTTCTCGCTCATATCCACAAACGGCAGCACCGCAATCGACTTGTCGCTGAGAGCCTCGCCGGGTGCAGCCATCTCGTGTTGTGTGAACTGTCCCTTGCCGGCCAGGAAGTACGCCGCCACCAAGGCCATTACGCCCAACGCGCCTGCGATCAGCCAGCTTCGCAACGACGATGCCACCGTAGGTTCGCTCGCTTGCGCTTGGGAGGCATGGATCGGGCCGGCAGCGCGCTGCACCGACGCGATGAGACGGTAGCCTTTGCGCGGAACGGTCGCAATGTAGGTGGGATTCGGGTGTACGTCGCCCAGAATTTTGCGCAATTGGGAAACTGCCTGATAAACCGAGGTGGACCCCACGACCACATCGCCCCAGACCTCTGCGAGCAGGCGATCCACGCTGACGACGGCGCCGGGGGATTCCGCCAAGCACAGGAGCAGCCGCATCTCTCGGGGTTCCAGTTTTTGCGTCTCGGTGCCCCGCGAAATGCAATCGAGCGAGGGTTCCACGATCCACTCGCCGATTTGCACTGCGCTAGAATTCTCCATAGCCTCGCGCCATCGCGGCCGCGAAGATCGGCAGGAGCACGAAAAACGCGAGCTCAATATGCAGATAGCGGCGCACCGCTTTGATTGCCGTCTCATCGGGAGAGACACCTGCTTTTCGCCACCGAATGAATGCCAGGGTGGGCGGCACCGACAGCAGGCCGATAGCGGCGAAGCTCGAGAGCTTCGCCCAGAAGAATGCATTGTGCGAGTAGTAGCCCCAGCCCTTGGCGGCAAAAATTGCCCGGCAAAACCCGACGATGATGATCGCGCCCGCGAGAAGCCCGTACCAGAGATCTATTGAAGCAATACGCGCCACAGTGCCGGGGCCCATGCCCGGTCTCAGCACCATGAATTCGGCAAACAAGATTCCAAATATCGCGAAGACCAGGATATGGTGAAGTATGGCAAGCACGAAATCGAGCATGACTTTTCCCCTCGAGCGGCGCATTTTACACCGCGCAGCCAGCATAAGCGCTTAGACTGACAGGATATGAAATCCACTGCAGCAGGAAACGGCGCGATCAATATTCCGGGATTCGAGGCGCAATCCTTCGACTTTCAGGGCGCCAGCCGGGTGGTGTATAGAGCGGGGCGCGGTCCGGCGGTCATCGTCATGTCGGAGATTCCAGGCATTACGCCGGCGGTGGCGGCCTTTGCACAGCGGCTGGTCGATGCCGGTTACTGTGTGTTCATGCCGCTGCTGTTTGGCGAGCCCATGCGGCCGCTGGAGCGCGGCTATGCACTGCGTGTAATCCTGAAAGCCTGTATCAGCCGCGAATTCCGCGTTCTCGCCTCGAACCAGTCGAGCCCGGTGGTCGATTGGCTGCGTGCGCTTGCGCGCCACGCGCATCAAGAGTGCGGAGGCCGCGGCGTGGGAGCAATCGGCATGTGTTTTACGGGCAACTTCGCGCTTGCCATGATGTTGAACGCACCGGTGCTGGCGCCGGTATTGTCGCAGCCCTCGCTCCCCTTTGCCATCACACAATCGAAGCGCGGCGGCTTGCATGCGAGCGCGGAAGAAATTCGCGCAGCGCACGAGAAAATCGACAAGGCAGGCGCCCGTATCCTGGCATTGCGATTCATTCAGGATCCCATGTGTCCGGGAGAGCGCTTCGCAAGACTGCGCGGTGAATTCGGGGCTGCATTCGAGTCGATCGAAATCGACGAGAAATATGCCAATCCGCGCGGGCCGAAACCCGCGCACAGCGTGCTCACGAATCACTTGATCGACGAAGCGGGACAGCCTACTCGCGAGGCGCTCGATCGGACGCTGGCATTTCTAAAAGAGCAGCTCGCATGACTTGCAAGCATCAGTGAATTCGCCGCTTGAGCCAGTCGATCATCGTGGTACTCACGAGATCGGATGCGTCCTGCTGCACGAAGTGTCCTGACCCGGGAATGGTTACCAAGGTGAAGTCCTTGCCCACCCAATCCCACGTTCCACACAGTGCGCCCGGCAGCAATGCCTTGTCGTCCAGCCCATGAAATTCGAGTACCGGCACGGTGACCATTGGCAACGGTGGGGGAGGGGGACTTGACGCATCGTCGGCTTGGCCGGGGCGCGGATAGTTTGCGCGATAATAGTTGAGCATCGCCTCAAAATCGGACTTCTGGAACGCGTCAACATAGTGCACGCGCGCGTTGTCGTCTTTGACCCACCCGGCGAGCTTCTCCGCGCTCAAGGTTGATTCGGCGCCAGGCTTCTGGAAGTTGAACGCATACTGGCTGTTTTTGCGCTGCTCAGGATTGTTTCTGATTTCGCGTTGAATACCGTTCGGATGAGGCAGGTTCAGAATGATCAGCGCCTGAGTCCATTCCGGGTGCGTCATGGCCACAGACCACGCTACGGCGCCGCCCCAGTCGTGTCCGACAATGACGGCGTTGCTGCGCCCCTCCGCTTTGATGACGGCGCCGATGTCACCGACCAATAGCGGCATCGCGTATTGCTCGACGCCGCTCGGACGTGCGGACAGATCGTAGCCGCGTTGATCCACGGCCACGACGCGATACTGTCCGCTCAAGGCTTGCATTTGATTGCGCCAGGTGTACCAGAAGTCCGGAAAGCCATGAATCATGACGATCAGCGGGCCCTTGCCCAGCGCCGCGTAGTGAATCTTGACGCCGCTGGAGTCGGCGTAATGATGCTCGACTCGGTCCCAGAGATCCTTGGGGGCCGGGTCCTTGGCGAAGGATGGCATGGGGTTGCCAAGAAACACCATGAACAAAGCGATACCGGTGAGCTTGAGCGTTTGCATGTCAACCACCCTGCAGAGGAGAGTCTTGAGCATATCAGACGCCGCAATCGCCATCCGCGTGCACGTGGACCGTATCGCCGTCGTTCAGATTCGGCTTGTCTTTATGCCCGCACTTGCGCATGTCGCGGTCGATGGTCGTTGCCGTCCATGACAGGTGTCCCTTGCCCGCGGCATCCGCCGTGATGGTCACAGGAAACGAGGCAGAGCCATAGATCGGCTGCCTGGAAAGAACCATTTGTGCCGGTTTGGAATTCCTATCGTACGCGGTCACGTAAATATTGTCCGTCGTATCGTTCTTGATGGTAACCATGAGACCTTCGCTGCCAACAGCGGACGTGCTGGTAAACGCGACTAGCAAACAACTGAGTATCATTGCCGGGCGACTGAAAGGGCGCATAGTGCCTCCAGGAATTGTGCACGAATGGAATGCCGCGGTGCTAACGTGCCCCATTCTCACTCTTATGGCAAGCTGAGGCAGGGCAAGGAGCGAATCGATCAGCGCTGAGGTTCTGCAGTCAGACGATTCTGCAGTTGATCATGGCGTCCTCGTCGAAGGTATAGACGGCACATAAGCGGTGATAGCCATCTGCGACGATTAGTTTGCCCTTCGCCGGGTCTCGGACCAGCAAGATCGGGGACAGCGATTCCTTGTGGGTGATCAATGCCCGATCTCTCCGCACGTAGCTGTCGCTGCTACCGAGCAGCGGCAGCGCCGACGCTCGGAAAATATCCTTTGCGGCAAACGCCCCGACGTCGGCACGCTTCAATTTGTCGACCAGCCGCTTCGCCTCTCGCGGTGGGACAATGAGGCACAAATATGCGCGTGCAGCGGCGTAATCATGCTTCTGCGGCTCGGCCAACCATTTGATTTTCGCCTTATTCATGGCGCGGATCCACCTTTGGAGAAGCGCGCCTGAATTTCACCAACGATGCCGCGCCGAAACAGCATCACGCATATCACGAAGATGGTGCCGATGATTACCGTAACCCACGCGCCAACGCGCTCGGATAGATACTGCTGAAGTGTGAGGACGATACCAGCCCCGACCACCGGTCCCAGAAAAGTGCCGCTGCCGCCGAGCAGAGTCATCAGGATCACCTCCCCGGAGGCTTCCTGGCTCACATCCGATAGCGTGGCGAAGCTCAAGGTCAGCGCCTTCAGCGAACCTGCCAGTCCGGCGATGCTGGCCGACAGAACAAAGGCGACGAGCTTGTAGCGGTCTACCTTGTAGCCGAGCGAGATGGCGCGCGCCTCATTCTCTTTGATCGCCTCGAGCACGTGGCCGAAAGGCGAGCGTACGATGCGGCGGATGAAAAGAAAAACCGCGACGAAGACGGCCAGCACGAAGTAGTACATCGCGGCGTCGCGATCGAGCGAGATGAATCCCAACAATCGACCCCGTGGAATGCTCTGCAGCCCGTTCTCGCCGCCGGTGAAATCGGACTGCAGGCAGACGAAGAACACCAACTGGGACAATGCCAGCGTGATCATGGCGAAGTAAATGCCTTGGCGGCGCACGGCGATGGCTCCAATAATCAAGCCGAGCAGCATGGCGACCGCGATACCGGCCAGGATCCCCGCGGTGGTTCCCCAGCCGTGAACGGCCACGAGCCAACCGGTCACGTAAGCCGAGGAACCGAAGTAGGCGGCGTGGCCGAATGAGAGCATCTTGGTATAACCCAGCAGCAGGTTGAACGCGCAGGCGAACATCGCAAAGCACAGCAGCTGCGTCATGAATACGGGATAGATGCCGAGCAGCGGCGCCGACAGCGCCGCAATTCCGAGGACCACATACACCGCAATTCGGGCGCGCAACTTTATTCCTTGCCGAACAGTCCGGCGGGCCGCCATACCAACACCAGCGCCATGATGACAAAGACCACGATGTTCGAGGCTTCCGGATAGATTACCTTGGTAAAGCCCTCGATGAGCCCCAGGCTCAGGCCGCTGACAATGGCGCCGACGATCGAACCCATCCCGCCAATGACCACCACCGCAAAGACCACGATCACCAGCGATGAGCCCATCAGAGGACTCACTTGAACCACCGGCGCCGCCAGCACGCCTGCGAGCGCCGCGAGCGCCACGCCCGCGCCATAGGTACCCATCACAATGATTGGCACGTTGATACCGAAGGCTTGCACCAGCTGGGCATTCTCTGTTGCCGCGCGCAGTGTCGCGCCCAAGCGCGTTCGTTCGATGAGGAACCAGGTCGCTGCACATACCACCAGCGAGGCAATGACAACCCATGCGCGGTAGATCGGCAGAACCATGAAGCCGAGATCGACGACTCCCCGCAGCAGCTCCGGCACCGGGTAGGATTTTCCGGAGACGCCGAATTGATCGCGCATCACGCCTTCCGCGATCAAGGCGATGCCGAATGTCAGCAGCAGTCCGTAGAGGGGATCGAGCCGATAGAGGTGGCGCAGACACAAGCGCTCAACGCCGATGCCCAGCAGCGCCACCGCCATCGGCGCGAGCAGCAGGGCGAACCAGTAATTGATCCCGAAAGCCTGCAGGCCGATGTATGCCGCAAAGGCGCCGAGCATGTAGAACGCGCCGTGCGCGAAATTCACGATGCCGAGAAGACCGAAAATCACAGCGAGTCCGAGACTCAGCAGCGCGTAGAATGAGCCGTTCACCAGCCCAAGCGTGAGCTGGCCAAGGATTGCAGGCAGCGGGACGCCGAAGACGGTTGTCACATTGTCGGCCCGACTACTTCTTGATCATCGGGCAGGCCGGGTCAGGCTGCGTTCCGAAGGCTTCCTCACCCGGCATGATCTTGATCACCTTGTAGTAATCCCACGGGTACTTGGACTCCGCCGGAGTCTTGACCTGCATGACATACATCTCGTGGATCATCAACCCATCGGCGCGAATATAGCCGTTTTTGGCGAACGCATCGTTGATCTTCATCTTTCTCAGTTCCGCCATGACTTTATCCGAGTCCGTCGAACCCGCCGCTTTGACTGCCTTCAGGTACTGCATGGTGGCCGAGTAATATCCTGCCTGATCCATCGTCGGTTCTTTTTTCGTCTTTGCGAAATATCGCTTGGAGAATTCGCGGGTCTCCGCGTTCAAGTCCCAGTAAAAGCCGGTCGTCAGATAAAGTCCCTGCGCGGTTTGCAGCGTGAGGCTGTGGATGTCGCTGAGGAAAGCGAGCAACGCCGCGGGCTTCATGGTCTTCGTAATGCCGAACTCAGTGGCGCCCTTGAGGGAGTTAGAGAAGTCGGTGCCGGCATTGGCAAGCCCGAGCACCTGCGCGCCGGATGCCTGCGCCTGCAGCAGAAAGGACGAATAGTCGGTGGTGCCCAGAGGCACCCGGACGGAGCCCAGTACCTTGCCGCCGTTGGCCAGGACGACGCGCGTGGCCGAGTCCTGCAACTGCGTACCAAACGCATAATCGGCAGTTATGAAGAACCAGGACTTGCCGCCATTCTTGACGATGACACTCGCCGTGCCGTTGGCCAACGCGGTGGTGTCATACACATAGTGCACGGTATAGGGCGTGCAATCCGCGCCGGTGAGCGACGACCCCCCTGCACCGATGGCGATGAACGGGACCTTTTTCGCCGCAGCGACTTTCGACATGGCGATGCTGACACCGGTATTGGATCCTCCGAGCACCAAGGTCAGGCCATTCTGGTCAGCCCACTCGCGAAATTTGGATGCGCCGATATCCGGCTTATTCTGATGGTCTACGCTGAGCAGCACGATTTTCTTGCCGAGAGCCGTGCCGCCGGAATCGGCGATCGCCATATTGACCGCTTCGATCGCACCGAGACCCCCTGTATCCGCATAGACCCCCGAAAGATCGTCGATATCGCCGATGACGACTTGCTCGCTCGCCGCGATCGCTTGTGATGCTGCGAAAATCCCGAGTAGCGCGCCGAGCGCGAGGGACAGGCTCTCAATCTTCATATGGCCACTCCTTCGTTCACGTGTTTATTCAAACACCCAGCCATTCGCGCAGCATTCCCATTTGTGCGGCGAGCTGAGCTTGCTCAAATTCTTTGACGATTTGTCCATGCTCCATGATATAGAAACGGTCCGCCAGAGGTGCGGCGAAGCGAAAGTTCTGCTCGACCAGAACGATGGTGAAACCCCTGGATTTCAACGACCGGATCACCTCGCCGAGTTTCTGGAGGATCACCGGCGCGAGACCCTCCGATATCTCATCGAGCAACAACAGCCGCGCTCCGGTTCGCAGGATGCGGGCCACCGCCAGCATTTGCTGCTCGCCGCCCGACAGACGCGTGCCCGGACTCGCGGCGCGCTCGCGCAGGTTCGGAAACATGTCATAGATCTCAGCCACCGATAGCGCTTGGCCGCCGGCGAGCCGCGGCGGCAGCATCAGATTCTCCTCGGCGGACAGTGCCGAGAAAATGCCGCGCTCCTCGGGGCAGTAGCCGACGCCGATGCGCGCGATCCGGTGCGGAGCCAGCCGCACACACTCTGCACCATCGATCATGACCGAGCCGGTACGCGCCGGGATCAGCCCCATGATGGCACGCAGCGTGGTGGTGCGGCCGGCGCCGTTGCGCCCGAGCAGCGTTACGACCTCGCCCTCCTGCACATTGAATTCCACGCCGTGCAGGATGTGGGATTCGCCGTACCATGCATCCAGATTGGTGATCCGCAGCAGTTCGCGCGCCATCAGCGGATCCCGGCGAGTTCGCTGTTCGCACTGCCCATGTACGCTTCGACCACCTGCGGATTCTTCGAGACTTCCGCATAGGGACCCGCCGCGATCACTCGGCCTCGCTGTAGGACTGATATGGTGTCCGCGATCGAAGCGACGACGCTCATGTTGTGCTCGACCATCAACACCGTACGGTTGGCCGCCACTTTCCTGATCAGCTGCGTGACCCGTGCCACGTCCTCGTGGCCCATGCCCTGCGTTGGCTCGTCGAGCAGCATCAATTGCGGCTCGAGTGCGAGGGTGGTCGCAAGCTCCAGGGCGCGCTTGCGCCCGTAGGCGAGATCGGCCGTCAGCGTGGTTGACCAGGCTTCGAGGCCGACTTCTTCCAATAATTGCGCCGCGCGTCCGTTGAGTTTCGAGAGGCTGTTTGGCGAGCGCCAGAAATAAAAAGAACTGCCGAGACTGCGCTGCAGCGCCACGCGCACATTCTCGAGGACCGTTAGGTGGGGAAACACGGCCGATATTTGGAACGACCGCACAATGCCGCGGCGGGCGATGTCGGCTGGTTGCTCCCGGGTTATATTGACACCTTGATAAAAAATCGCCCCCGCGGTCGGCTGCAGGAATTTTGTGAGCAAATTGAACAGGGTAGTCTTGCCGGCCCCGTTCGGGCCGATCAACGCGTGAATCTGCCCACGCCGCACGCGCAGAGATACGCCATCCACCGCGACGAAGCCCTTGAACTCCTTGACCAGACTCTGCGTCTCGAGGATCGTCTCCTGCGTTACCGTCATCAGGGGCATGGTCTCCGCGTTGGGCGGTAGGATGTTCTTGGCGTAGCGCGCTCTTTGTCGAAGCCTAACACGCCATCGCCGCCGCGGTGCTCGGTCGACGGCGCGCACGCGGATCGGAGGGTATGCCTGCCTATTTATAGATTTAATTGTAAAATCAATAGCTTATTATATTTATCTCTAAATGACCTATGTTACCGCAGGCAGTTCTGAAAAACCCGGCTTGCCTCGAGGTCGGCAGATGCTATTCTGCCAATCGAACCTTCCCCGCAACCCTGAGATTCGGCGCCACGCGGCCGCCTGGGCTCGGACAGCCGGAAAAAAATTGGCTGATTGCGCGGAATTATTTCTCGGGTTTTGGAGTCAGACAGGTTCCAAGCCCAAAGACTAGGCCTAAGGTTCAGTTGCGCTCGGGTTAGTCCAAAGTCCAGGCGCGATCGATGGCGGGCTACGCGGGTTTCCGCGTAGCCCGTTTTTTATGGGACCCTGCCTTGTGATACACCTGCCCGGCGTATGAACTCGATATTCGATCCTGATTGCCGGCGCTGTCCGCGTCTTGCCAAATTCCTGGATTCCGTGCAGGTGGCCGAGCCGGACTACTACTGCCGGCCGGTGCCGCCATTTGGCGACCCCGACGCACGGATCGTTCTGGTTGGCCTGGCCCCCGGCATGCACGGCGCGAATCGGACTGGTCGACCCTTTACCGGCGACCACGCCGGGATACTGCTCTACCAAACCTTGTACAAGTACGGACTTGCCTCCGGGCCGGTATCGACCGCGGCCGATGATGGCCTGAAGCTGCTCGACGCCAGAATCACCAACTCGGTGAAGTGCCTGCCGCCTGCCAATAAACCGCTCCCCGTGGAAATCAGGACGTGCAATGGGTATCTGCGTGCCGAGCTGGCGCAAAGCCCCGGTGCGCGCGTTGTTCTGGCGCTGGGGGCGATCGCGCACGCGGCCGTGCTGCAAGCCTGCGATTTGTCGCCGGGACAGTTTCGATTCGCACATGCGGCTGAGCACCGTTTGAACGGCGAGCGGGTGCTGCTGGACTCGTATCATTGCAGCCGCTACAACACGCAAACCCGGCGTCTCACGACCGGCATGTTCGAAAGCGTCATCGCCAGGGCGAGAGAACTGTCGCTTCACTAAAGAGACCATGAACATCGATCCGCATCCGGATGCCGACGCCGCTCGGGCCCCTCTCTTCAACGCCAAGGTGTTCGTCGACAGCCTGCCGGCGCGTCCCGGCGTTTACCGGATGCTCGACGCGCATGGGGAGATTCTGTACGTTGGCAAGGCGCGCAACCTGAAGAGCCGGGTGGCTTCGTACTTCCAGCCCAGCAATGTTCAACCAAAGGTTCAGGCGCTGATCGCCAAGACCGCGAACATGGAAGTAACCATCACAAATTCGGAAACCGAAGCGCTGCTGCTCGAATTCAATCTCATCAAGAAACATCGACCGCGCTTCAATGTGGTCTTGCGCGACGACAAGAGCTTCCCGTATTTGCACTTGGAGACCAACCACGAATTCCCGCGCTTGAATTTCTATCGCGGTTCACGCAAAGAGCCCGGCAAGTATTTCGGTCCGTACCCCTCGGCCGGCGCGGTTCGCGATACGCTGCAGCAGCTGCAGAAATTGTTTCGAATCCGCAATTGCGACGACGCGTATTTTGCTAACCGCTCGCGGCCCTGTCTGCAATACCAAATCCAGCGGTGCACGGCTCCGTGCGTGGACCTGGTTTCGAAAGACAACTACGCGCGCGACGTCGAAGCCGCGGTGAAGGTCCTGGGGGGGCGCAACGATGAAGTCAGCGAGGAGCTGGGCCGGCGCATGGAGGGCGCGGCCGAACGATTGGACTTCGAGGAGGCTGCGCGCCTGCGCGACCAACTGGCCAAGCTCAAGGTGATTCAGGCGCAGCAGATCGTCACCGCAGGCGCTGAGCATGATGCGGACGTGATCGCGGTGGCTGCCGCAAGCGGGGAGTATTGCGTGGCGCTCATGTTCATCCGCGCAGGCCGAAGCCTCGGCAGCACCACTTTCTTTCCCAAGGCAGCGCTGGCGGATCTGCCGGAAGTTCTAGCGGCCTTTGTCACGCAGTACTACCTGGAGCGGGACGCGCCATCCGAGATCATCGTCGAACAGGCGTTTGATGAAATGCATTTGCTGGAGGAAACGCTGTCGCAGCGATTGTCGCGCAAGGTGCGGATTTGCTCTTCCGTGAGGGGAATTCGCGCGCGCTGGCTGGAGATGATGCATAACAATGCGCAGCAGGCGCTCAGCATGCGCCGCCTGGCCCGCGCGGGCATCGAGTCGAGCCTTGATGACCTGCGCGAAGCGTTCGATCTGGAGGAAGCGCCGAGCCGGCTCGAATGCTTCGATATCAGCCATACTGGCGGTACCGATACTGTGGCCTCCTGTGTCGTGTTCGGGGTGGAGGGCCCTCTCAAGAGCGACTATCGGCGTTTCAATATCAGCGGCATCCAGCCCGGCGATGACTATGCCGCCATGTACCAGGCGCTGACGCGCCGCTACAAGCGCGTACGTGAGGGTGAGATTACCAAGCCGGATGTGCTATTGATCGATGGCGGCAAAGGGCAATTGGCGGAGGCGGCCAGGGTGTTGGAGGAGCTTGGTGTCGAGGGCATCACCCTGATCGGCGTCGCAAAGGGGGTCGATCGAAGAGCGGGTCAAGAGCAACTGTTCTTGTTGGGCCAGGAAGCCCCTACTATACTGCCGCCGGACTCCCGTGCGTTGCATCTGATCCAGCGTGTGCGCGACGAAGCGCACCGTTTCGCCATCGCGGGGCACCGCCGAAAACGGGCCAAACGCCATAGCCAATCGATACTTGAAACGATTCCGGGCTTAGGACCGGTCAAACGGCGGGAACTGCTGAAACAGTTTGGGGGCCTGCAAGGAATACTTCGTGCCGGCGTCGATGACTTCACACAAATCCGCGGCCTTGGGCGCGAACTCGCCGAAGTGATCTATGAACATCTCCATCCCGGACGCTAAGTTCAAACCGCACTGGAATGTGCCGAACACGCTGACGTGGCTGCGCATTCTGATGATTCCGGGAATCGTCATTCTCTTTTATTTGCCGTTCCTCTGGGCGCACCCGGCGGCGGGTATCGGTTTCGCACTGGCCGGCATCACCGATACATTGGACGGCTACTACGCGCGCAAACTGGGCCAAACCTCGCGGCTGGGTGCTTTTCTAGACCCGGTCGCCGATAAATTGATCGTCGCGGCCGCGCTGGTGCTCATCGTCAGTGCGGATCATCGCTGGTATATCGTGATCATGGCCATCGTCATTATCGGACGTGAAATCGCCGTCTCGGCGCTGCGAGAATGGATGGCTGAGATTGGTGCCCGCGGTCGAATCAAAGTGTCGGTCCTGGGTAAATACAAGACCATCATGCAAATCGTCGGACTGTCGCTGCTGTTATTTCGATGGGACCTGCTGGGAATTCCGATCTATAAACTAGGGTCGGTGCTGACCGCCATCGCGGCCGTGCTGACGCTCTGGTCGATGATATTGTACTTGCGGCTGGCGTGGCCGGAATTGCGCGACAGCTCCAGTCTGTAGCCCGCGCGGCTGGGGACATCGCTGCACTGGATCAGGCAAGGCGCGCGGGTTGCAGGTCAATCTGCGGCGCACGTTGATAGCTCCTCAAGAAGCGCACCGACCAGCCCGCGAAATAACCCGCTGCCGCGCCCGACACGTAGATGTCCCAGACGCGGTAGGCGGCGCCGGTGTCCGGATGAATGGCGCCGGCCACGCGCAACACGTAGTGGGCACCGAAAATGATCAGTATGCGCAGCAGCGGCAGAACACTACCGGGCAGCAGCACCAATCGGCGTGTGTGATCTGCTTGCAGAGGAATGCCGAATGCCAGACCCAGGGCCGCCCCAAGGACCGCACCGATCGCCCAATGAAACAGGACATCGGAAAAGTCTCCCGGCTGCTGGAACAGGCCGATCAAACCCCAAACGATGAAGATGCCGGGAGTGATCCAGATTTTCGCGAACTCGCGTACGCCGGCTTTGAGGCGCCTTGCTCCAGTCCAGATAAGAAAGGCGAACAGAGCGAACACCCAGATTGGGGTGCCGGACAGTATTTGGGAGATTGAGACATTCATCAGCGAGTCCTCAAGCCGCGAAAATACCGAAGCGGCTTGGAATTCTACCGTCTCTCGCGGGCTTCGAGTGGCAGAATTCCCGGCTAGTTCAAGGCTTTAGCCGCACTTTTCACCGCCTTCTCCTTGACTCCGGGCGGTACGGCCCTACAATTGCGCGTCTGTTTAGGGCGGGAATAGCTCAGTTGGTAGAGCGCAACCTTGCCAAGGTTGAGGTCGCGAGTTCGAGCCTCGTTTCCCGCTCCAGTTTCTGAACCAACCCCGGCCAGCCCGGGGTTTGCCGTTTCTGATGTTTGGCTAGGTGGCAGAGTGGTCATGCAGCGGCCTGCAAAGCCGTGTACGCCGGTTCGATTCCGACCCTAGCCTCCACACCTGAAACGCCGTGTTATTCTCGCTATTCGATGATCCCAACGAGCCCATGATGTCGGACGATATCTCAAACTTGATCGCGGTGCGCGCGGCAAACTCGCCCAACCCCTTTGATCTTCGGCGCGTTGGCGCGCACCCCGACTACTGGTACCCGCTTGCCTGGTCGGATGAGCTGAAGGCAGGTCGAACGCTTGGGCGGCGATTCGCAGGGTTGCCGATCGTGTTGTATCGGGGAATGAGCGGGCGCGTGTTCGCGCTGGAGGATCGCTGCGCCCACCGTCAAGTGCCGCTGCACCTGGGAGTCGTCAGCGGCGATGAACTGAAATGCCACTATCACGGCTGGACCTACAATTGCGCCGGTAAGTGCGTAAACGTGCCCTACATGGGTCCCGATCGGCTCCCCGCTGGGGTCAAGAGCTATCCTGCGCGCGAGGTCGACGGGTTGATTTTTGTTTTTCCGGGAGATCCCGCTTTGTCGGAGAGTCGCTTGCCGGCGGGATTGGGCTCTTCGCAGCGCAAGGACTACAAGACTCGGCGGCTGAATCGCGAGGTGGCTTGTCACTACACCTTCATGCATGAAAACCTTTTCGACATGAACCACCAGTTCATGCACCGCAAACAGATGGGATCTATCCGGGCCCGATGTCTCGGGCGCAGTCATGGCGAGAATTGGGCGCAAGTTGAATATAGCTTCAGCCGCACCGCCGGCAAGTCCTCGGTGGGCGAGCAAGTCATCGTGGACCTGATGCGCAAGCGCGGCGAGGCAAAGAAGGACTTTTCGGACCACATGCGGATCCGCACCGATTACCCGACGCAAAGTTTGAAGGTATGGGTGGGGCGCGATATCCAACAAACGAACGACGCGGTGCTGGATGTCTGGCTTGGATACACACCGTTGGATGCTGAACAGCGAACCAATCGCACGTTCGGCTATCTTTCGGTCAAGAAGCCGCGTTTCCCCGGCATCATTCACGCCGTATGGCCGTTCGTGACCTGGTTCACCGAGAATATTTTTCGCGAGGACAAGGACATCGTCGAGTATGAACAGCGCGCCTATGAAGCACAGGGCGCGGACTGGAACAACGAAGTATTCCCGCCATTGCGCGATCTGCGCAGCGTTCTTGCTCGCTGCGGCGAGCCGATGAAGTAGCGCTTCGGCAAATACGCCTTCATGTTAAATCCGCATCAATTCCGCAATCCGATCACGGCCGTGCAGCGCCCGTGGGACGCACGATTGGCCCGCCGCCTGGTCGCGCCGCTCAAAGATACTTGGGTAACACCAAACCATCTCACGACCGTGCGTTTGCTGGTGGGCCTTGCCGCGGCGGCGGCTTTCGCTGTGGGAACCTATGGCTGGTCGAATGTGGCGGCGTTGCTTTTGATCCTGTCGAATTTTTTGGATCATACCGATGGCGAGTTGGCCCGTGCCAGCGGACGATCGAGCCGCATCGGGCATCTCTACGATCTCGCCAGCGACGCTGCGGTCACCATCCTGATATTCGTCGCAATGGGCATAGGCGTGGCGGCGCGGCCCGGAACCCATCTTGAATTTCCGCCCGAGTTGTTGGGCGCGGCCGCGGGAACCGCAATCGCGCTGATTTTCTTTCTCAGGATGCGCATCGAGGAGATGCTGGGCAAACAGGCTACCAAACAGGCTTCTTTGGCCGGTTTCGAAACCGAAGATATCCTATATCTGGTGCCGCTGGTCACCTTGTGCAATGGCATCGTGCCATTTCTGCTCACCGCCGCGATTTGCGCCCCGTTGTTCGCCGTCTGGGTCGCGATCGATTATCGGCGAGTACTGCGCCGAGAACGTCGGCTGGCCGCCGAGGCCGCCGGTTAGCCATGGCCGCGACTGATAGTGGGGGCGGGCGGTTGCCTGGGATCTCGGCTGCGCCGGATCAGTTGATGGAAACACAACTTCGGCGCGTCGATCTCGATCGCCAGCGGCGCGAATACCGATCACAAGGCGACTTTCTATTTATCGAAGATTTCCTTCCCGCCGAGGTCACAGCGCAACTCATCGCGGCCGTCGCCGCTGTTCAGTCCTCGGTGAATCGCAACTACTTGCCTGGCCATAAGCAGGGAGGCAGCGTCAGCCGCCACGCCATCGATCGATTGGCGCCGTATATCGGCGACCTGTATCGCTCTGAAGCGCTGATCGAATGGCTGCGGCAGTTGTCGGGACAGCCATTGCAGCTTTCGCCGGCCGAAGACCCGCATGCCTATGCTCTGTATTTCTACACCCGCGCGGGCGACCATATCGGTTGGCATTACGATACCTCCTACTACGCCGGCCGCCGCTACACGCTGCTGCTGGGTGTGATCGACCAGTCATCCAGCCGACTCGATTATGAACTGCACACCCGCGAGAAAGGGGCGGCCGTCGTGCCTGGGTCGGTGAAAATTCCACCGGGTGGGCTGGTGTTTTTCGACGGCGACGCTCTGCGGCATCGCATTTCGCCGACTGGCCATGGCGAATTGCGTGTGTCATTGACATTCGAGTACGTGACCGACCCGAGAATGCATCCTTGGTGGCGTCTGATTTCAAACATGAAAGACGCCGTGGCCTATTTTGGCTTTCGCCAGGTGTTTCAGCGCCTCACGCGGGGCGGGGGCGAATGACTCGAACGGCGGCTTCGCTTCTTTGGGTCGGTGTCCTGTTGTTCATCGGCGTGCTGGTGTCGCAAGGCATGGCAGCCATATTGGGCACCTTGGCCCATGCACGCTGGGGCTTGCTGCTGGTCGGCGTTTTTCATTTGCTGCCGCTGCTACTCGATGCGATGGCAATTTGTGTGGTGTTCGACGCCGGCATCACTCGAGCCACGATGCGCGACGCGCTGCTGGCGCGCTGGGTGGGTGAATCGGCCAATAGCCTGATGCCGGGTGGACAGATCGGAGGCCCGATTCTCATGGCGCGACATTTGGCACAGCGGGGTATGCGGATGTCGGATGCGGCCGCGGCCATTACCGTGAGCACCACACTGCAAACCTTTGCCCAGATCGTATTCGCGCTACTGGGTGTCGTATGGCTTGGTGCCCACGCGAGCCATATCTCGCAGCACGCCTTACGCACGGCGGCGCTGTTCGCCAGCGCTTTTCTGGCCGTGCAAGTCGGCGGTTTCTACCTCGTTCAGCGGCGCGGGCTCTTCAGCAAGCTCATGCGCGCGGCCACACGATTCTTCGGCAAGCGCGATTGGTCCCAATTCATGAGCCAAGCCGAGGCCATCGATGCGGCTGTGCAGGGAATATACAGCCGCGGCGGCCCGGTCTTATTGAGCTTCATGTTGAGTCTGATCGGTTGGCTGGTTGGTACCGGCGAGGTCTATCTGATCGCGCTGTTTCTGGGCACGCCGGTGAGCTGGGGCGAAGCGTTGCTGCTGGAGAGCCTGGGGCAGGCAATTCGCGGCGCCGGATTTGCGATTCCGGGCGCGCTCGGCGTGCAGGAGGGCGGCTATCTGCTTCTGGCTCCCTTGGCGGGCCTGAGCCCAAGCGCGGCCGTGGCATTGTCGCTGGCAAAACGCGCCCGCGAGTTGCTGCTGGGCCTGCCGGGATTGTTGCATTTGCATTTTTCATCACGTACCGGCACGTCCGCGTCCACGGCAACTCGGCCCTGATCGAATAAGGCAGGGGCGCCGGGCATTTGTGTAATATCTGACAGGTTTGATGACGAAAGGATTTTGATGCGCGCAATCATCCTCGCAGCCGGCCGCGGCTTGCGCTTGCTGCAAACCGAAGACAACCAGGCACCCAAATGCCTGTTGCAATTCGGCGGTATGAGCCTGCTGGAACGGCACCTGCGCATGCTGGAAAATGCCGGCGTGAGCGAAATCGTGCTCGCGCTGGGCTTTCGTCACGAACTGGTCGAGGCCGAACTCGACCGTCTTGGCTGGCAGCCCTGTCCGAAGATCGTGCTCAATAGCCGTTTTGAGCTCGGCAGCGTGCTCACCGTGCACACGGTTGCGGATGCAATGAGCGGCGGAGGCGACGTACTGTTGATGGATGCGGACGTGTTGTACGACGAACGCATCATGCGCGCGCTGACGGCCGGAACAAGTCCGGTCAATCGCTTGCTGATCGACCGCGAGTTCGAGCAAGGCGATGAACCGGTGAAGCTCTGTTTGCGCGGCGGGGTGCCAGTCGAATTACGCAAGCAGTTGGCGGCCGACTTGAAATACGACACCATCGGCGAATCGGTGGGATTCTTCCGCTTCGATCAAGCCGGCGCGCAGCGGCTGGCGGCGCTGGTTGCAGGGTACGTTGACGGGGGCAGGGCGCATATGCCGCATGAGGAAGCGCTCCGCGACTTCATTCAGGAGCGTTCCCACGCGGTGGAGGTTGCCGATGTCACAGGCGCGCCGTGGATCGAAATCGACTATGCGGCCGATGTTGCACGTGCCGCCCAAGAGGTGCTGCCGCAACTAGAAGCAATTTCTGGAGGTGGCAAATGAACACAACAGTGAGATCGTCTGAAAACCGTGTTCACAAGGCGGGCGCCGATGGCGTGAAGCAGACGCGCACAGCGCAACTGCGGCAAATGCTGCAGAGCGCGGAACTGGAATTTCTCATGGAAGCGCACAACGGCTTGTCGGCGCGCATCGTGCGCGAGGCCGGGTTCAAGGGGATCTGGGCCTCCGGCTTATCGATATCGGCGCAGTTCGGCGTGCGCGACAACAATGAGGCGAGTTGGACCCAGGTAGTGGACATGCTGGAGTTCATGGTCGACGCCAGCGATTTGCCGATACTTCTCGACGGCGACACCGGTTACGGCAATTTCAACAATATGCGGCGACTCGTGCGCAAGCTCGAACAGCGCGGTATCGCGGGTGTTTGCATCGAAGACAAGCAGTTTCCGAAAACCAACAGCTTCCTGAACGGCGAGCGGCAGCCGCTGGCGGATATCGAAGAATTCGTCGGCAAAATCGCCGCCGGCAAGGACACCCAGCAAGACGCCAATTTTTCGGTCGTGGCGCGCGTCGAAGCGCTGATTGCCGGCTGGGACATGGGCGAGGCGCTGCGCCGTGCCGAGGCGTACCGGCTGGCGGGCGCGGATGCGATTCTGATTCACAGCAAATTATCGAAACCTGATGAAATCCTGACATTTGCGCGCGAATGGGCGCGGCGTTCGCCGCTGGTGATCGTGCCGACGCGCTACTACAGCACACCGACCGGCGTCTTTCGCGAAGCCGGCATCAGCATGGTGATCTGGGCCAATCATCTGGTGCGCGCCGCCGCTTCGGCCATGCAAAGCATAGCCAAGGAGATTTTTCAGAGCCAGACGCTGGTGAATGTCGAGGACCGCATTGCACCGGTCAACGAGATTTTTCGTTTGCAGGACGCGGACGAGTATTCCGCCGCTGAGAAATTCTATTTGTCGGCCTCGAGCGGCGCGCGCGCGGCGGTCGTGCTGGCCGCAACTCGCGGACGCGGCCTCGAGGCGATGACCACGGATCGCCCCAAGGTGATGCTGCCGATTGCCGGAAAGCCGCTGCTGCGCTGGCTGGTCGATGGCTTCAAAAAAGAGAACATCAACGACATCACGGTGGTCGGTGGCTATCGCGCCGACGTGATCGACACGGCGGGAATCAAGCTGGTGATCAACGATCGATACGCGGAGACCGGCGAATTGGCGTCGTTGGCCTGCGCGACGGAGTCTCTCGATTCAGACGCGGTGATTTCCTATGGCGACTTGCTGTTTCGTAGTTACGTGCTGCGCGACCTGATGGAATGCAAGGCCGATTTTTCCGTGGTGGTCGATTCATTGACGGCGGATGTCGGCAACCACACGGTACGTGATTTCGCTTATTGCACGCGCAGCGATGATCGAGGTTTGTTCGGCAAACCTGTGTTGTTGGAGCGCGTCACCAACTCGGTCGATCCTCGGCAAGCCCCGCATGGGCGTTGGATCGGAATGTTAAACGTCAGCCGCAAAGGATTGGTCAGACTCAAGACGCAGCTGGCCCTACTGCGAGCGCGTGCCGACTTCGATGCGCTCGATATGCCCACGCTGCTCGACGCATTGATCGCAGACGGGGCCGCGATCGAAGTTCTGTATGTGCACGGTCACTGGCGCGGTGTCAATGATCTGGAGGATTTGCGCAGCGCCGTGGACTTCGCCCACGCGCAGAGGCCGTTCGATCGATGATCGAGGCGCGTCAGTTTGTCGAAGCCGCGAGGGAACGGGGTTTTCGATGGTACGCGGGCGTGCCCTGTTCATTCTTGACGCCGTTCATCAACTATGTGCTGCAGGATTCGTCGTTGCACTACTTGTCGATGACCAATGAAGGCGACGCGGTGGCGTTCATCGCCGGCATTGCGATTGCGGGCGATGCCGAATTGCCGTACGGCCGCGGCGTCACGATGATGCAAAATTCAGGGCTCGGCAACGCGGTGAGTCCGCTGACCTCGTTGACCTGGACGTTTCGACTGCCGCAGTTGCTGATCGTCACCTGGCGGGCCCAGCCGGGGATCGCCGATGAGCCGCAGCACGCCTTGATGGGGCCCATAACTCCGGTCATGTTGGACACCATGGAGATTCCCTGGGAATTGTTTCCCACCGATCAGGATGCGATTGGTCCCGCCCTGGATCGCGCCACCCGGTACATGGATCAGAGCGGCCGGCCCTATGCACTCGTGATGCAAAAGGGCAGCATCGCGGCCTATCCGCTCAAATCAGGCTCTGCAGCGTTCGGCAGACAGTCGCAGGTTGCGGCGGTGATTGCGCCGCGCCGTGCCTCTCCCGGAACGCGATGCTCGCGGCGCGACGCGCTGCGCGCCGTGGTGGCGCGGACTGCGCAGGCAACGACCGTCGTGTTGGCCTCGACCGGGTTCTGCGGGCGCGAGTTGTACGCGATCGCGGATAGACCCAATCAGCTCTACATGGTCGGATCGATGGGGTGCGTATTGCCGCTGGCGCTGGGGCTGGCGCTGGCGCGTCCGGATTTGCGAATCATCGCGCTGGACGGCGATGGCGCCGCGTTGATGCGCATGGGAGCATTCGCCACCTCAGGAGCTTACGGGCCTGCCAATCTTTGGCATCTGTTGCTCGACAACGGCGTGCATGATTCGACCGGAGGACAGGCCACGGTATCGGCGCAAGTTTCATTCGCGTCCGTGGCTGCGGCTTGCGGCTATGCCTCATCGCTCGACACGGATGATCTGGATCTGATCTCAGCCTGGCTGGCCGAGCCGATGCTCGACGGCCCGCGTTTTGCCCGCCTGTGGATCCGTGCTGGAACACCCGAGGGCCTGCCGCGCCCATCCATTGGACCGGTCGAGGTGAAGACGCGCCTGATGCGCCATATTCAGGCAGGCGTCGAGGTGCGTTGATGCTGCTGCTGAATCCCGGCCCGGTCACCTTGAGCGATCGCGTGCGCCGCAGTCTGATGCAGCCTGATCTGTGCCATCGCGAAGCCGAATTCTTTGATCTCCAGGATGAGGCTCGCACGCGCTTGTTGGCGACGTACTCTCTGGAACCAAAGCTTTGGACCGCCGTGTTGATGAGTGCTTCGGGCACCGCCGCGGTCGAGAGCATGGTGGCTTCTCTGGTGCCGCAAGCCGGCCGCGTGCTCATCGTCGAAAACGGCGTGTATGGCGAACGCATCGCCCAGATGTGCGCGCAGTATGGCATCGCGCACGAGCGCATAGTCGGCGACTGGCTGGCGGCGCCTGACCTCGACGCGGTCGCCGCCCGCCTCGATGCTCAGCCCAAGCATGCTCGCATCACGCATGTGGCGGTGGTTCACCATGAGACCACGACCGGCAGGCTCAACGACGTTCGAGCGCTCGGTGCAATATGCCGTGATCGCCGCATCGAGTTATTGGTCGATGGCGTCAGCAGCTTTGGCGCCGAGCCCATCGATTTTGAGGACGGTGCGCTGTCGGCGGTGGCCGCAACCGCGAATAAATGTTTGCACGGCGTCCCGGGTGCCGCGTTCGTGATTGCGCGGCGCAGTGCGCTCGCGCAAGCGACCAACCGCACCTACTATCTGGATCTTGGCCGCTTGGCGCGCCTGCAGGAGGAGCGCAGCACGCCCTTCACGCCCGCCGTGCATGTTTATTATGCGCTGGTGGAAGCTCTACGCGAGCATGCTGAGCAAGGCGGTCGGACCGCACGCTATCAAAGCTATGCGGCGCTGTCGGAGCAGGTGCGCGGCGGACTTGCGGAATTGAAAGTCGAAACCCTGATACCCTCCGATGAATCGTCGGTAGTGCTGCGGGCGTATCGGCTGCCGGAGGGCATGAGCTACACGCGGCTGCACGATGGACTGAAGAGGCAGGGCTTTGTGATCTATGCAGGGCAGGGGATGCTATCGAAAACGCTGTTCCGGATATCAACCATGGGGCAGATCCACGCCGCGGACATCAATCGGCTGCTGAGCGCCTTCGCAGGGTTGCGCGGTTGAGATTGCCGTGGTCCGCATGCGTGTTCGTGGCGGCGCTGGCCGGCCCGAGCGCGCCCTGCTGGCCTGATCCTCCGCCGCCCACCGGTGATGCATCGGCGGGACCAGCGGGCCCCATACCCATTGAACCATCGCCTCCGGTCACGGGCCTGGCGCGCTGGTTCAATCCCGCGACAGCTCCCTTCATACCCGTTCCGGAAATCGCGGTGGATCCAAACAGCGGCACGACGCTTGGATTGATTCCGACATGGGTGCAAACCAACGAGGATCACAACGTCAGCCGCATCATCGCACCTGACATCATTTACAACCCCAACTTCGGTGTCGGCGTGCATGGGCGGGTCTATGAGTATTCGTCACTCGACGAACAGTGGTCAGTCGTGGCCGGCGCCAAGGAGCGAGTGGAGCGCGAGTTCAATGGCGAATATGAGAGCGGCCGATCGCGCCAGGAGCGCTGGTCGGTGAACTACAGCCTGGTCTACGACCGCGATGGCACGACGCGCTTCTACGGCATCGGCAACGCAACCCCGCTGAGCAATGAAACCACCTACGTTGACCAGCAAGAATTTGCGCAGGCGCAGATCGGCCTGAATCTGAACCACACCTGGCAGTTGCTCTACACGACGCGGTACAAGGTGGTGGACGTGCTGCCGGGGGCCTTGAATGATGTCCCGTCCATTCAGACGCTGTTTCCCACTATATACGGCCTCGGCACCAACAAAGAAATGCTCAATCGACTGGGGCTTGTCTACGATACGCGCGACGATCCGATCATACCCAGCCGCGGCATGAAGTGGGTGGTCTACGGGGGCGCGGCCGCCAAGAATGGGCTGTTGAACGACTCCTCGTACAGTGAAGCCGGAGTGGACGGCCGGGGTTTCTGGCCGCTGGCACCTGATACCGAACTTGCCGCGCACGTCGCGCTGCATTATTTGCCCGGCACCGGCCAGGTGCCGTTTTGGGCCCTCAGCAACATCGGCGGCGGCGAGAGTGAAATCGGCGGCGAACAGCCGTTGCGCGGCTTTGGGGCGGGTCGATACTACGGCCGCGATTCCTTTTCGACCAGCGTAGAGCTGCGCCACAAGGTGTACACGTTCGACGCGGTCACGACGCTCATCGACATCGAAGTCGCGCCATTTGCAGATCTGGGGCGGGTTTTCAACCGATCGAGCACCTCACCGCTCGACCAGCTGCACCAGGTCTATGGAGTCGGATTCCGCGGTATCGCGCGGCCGTTCGTCGTCGGCTACGTGGATGTTGGTCACGGCAGCGAGGGCGCCGCCGTATTCACCGGCCTCAACTATCCCTTTTAGCTGATCCTAGACCGCGGCGCGGCGCAATGCCGCGCGCGCCAGCAGGCGCGTCGAATCCAACGTAGGCAGCGCAGAAGTCCGGTCATTGATGATCAGCGGGATTTCGGTGCAGCCAAGAATCACGGCGTCGCAGCGCTCCACTTCCTTTAGCCGCCCGATGACTTGCTGAAAATAGGCAACCGTCTTCGCATTGAAGACACCACAAACGAGTTCGTCCATGATGGCGCGATTGATTTCATCGCGTTCACTGATGCTGGGCCGCACGACCTCGAGACCCCATTGTGCAAATTTGGCCGGATAAACACTGCTGTCCACAAGCCATCGCGTTCCCGTCAGACCCAGACGCTTGTAGCCGCGCTCGACGGCTTGAGCCGCGACCACTTCCGCGATGTGCAGCCAAGGAAGCGGCAGCCTTGCTTCGATGTAGGGAAGGGCTTGGTGTATGGTGTTGTCCGGGCATATCAAGAAATCCGCCCCGGCACTCTTGAGTTTATTCGCGGAAGAGAGCATCAGTTCCGCGACTCCGGGCCAATTACCGCGGTAGATGCACTGCATGTACTCGCCGAATGAATGCGAGTGCAGCGAGACCTCGGGGTGGGCGTGCGCGCCGAACAGCGGGGCGGCCTCGATGCAGAGGGTCCTATAGCAGAGCGCGGCGCCTTCGGCTGAGCAGGCAACGATGCCGACGTGGAGCGACATGTGCGAAGATCCCCTCTTGCGGTATCAGTAAGATAGCTTTTTCGGGACTTTCTCGGAGATATTTTGGAAAAACCCGTGTCGTTCCACGACCTGAGTTCTTCTTCCGGCGTGCCGCCGGCGTTGCTCGCGCGCAGCGTTATCGACTTGAACTCGTACTGCGATCGGGCGCAACCGATCATCGATGCGGTGCGCCTGGAAGGCGATGCGGCTCTCTTGCGGTTTGCGAAACTTCACGACGGCGTGACGGCGCCGCGCATGAGCATTCGCGCGGAAGAATCGGAATTCGATGATGCCCTGCGAGAGATTTCCAGATCCGTGGCGGGCGCCATCGAGCACGCGGTCGATAATATCCGTCGATTCCACCAGGCGCAGATGCCCGCACCGATGTGGCTGAAGGAAATCGAACCAGGGGTCTGGGTCGGGGATCGCCACATAGCCATCGATTCGGTGGCTTGTTATGTGCCGCGAGGCAAGGGGTCATTCCCCAGCGTGTTGAACATGACCACCATACCGGCGATGGTGGCCGGTGTGCCGCGCGTGATCGTCATTACGCCGCCAGGTCCCGACGGGCGGGTCGATGCGGGAACTCTGGTCGCTGCGCGATGTGTCGGCATCGGCGAAGTCTACAAATGCGGCGGTGCGCAAGGGGTTGCTGCGGCGGCCTACGGCACCGAGAGTGTCCCCAAATGCCTCAAGATTGTGGGACCCGGAAGTCCTTGGCTTCTTGCGGCCAAGCGCTTGCTGGCAAATGTGATCGACCCCGGCATTCCGGCCGGGCCCAGCGAATCCATTATTCTGGCGGATGAAACCGCCAATGGCACGCTCGCGGCACTGGATCTGTTGATCGAGGCAGAGCACGGACCGGACTCCTCGGTTTATCTTGTGACCAACAGCAGGCGTGTGGCCGACGCGGCCCTCCAAGCGTTACCGGGCTATTGGCAGCAGATGGACCCGCAGCGCGCGGAATTCTCGAGACGCGTTCTCACCGGCGAGGCGGGCGGCATCGTCCTCACGCGAGACTTCTCGTCGGCCATCTCCTTCGTCAACGAATTTGCGCCCGAGCATCTTGAGGTGCTGGCGGCGGAGCCGATGGAAGTGCTTGGCAAAATCCGCAACGCCGGTGAGGTTTTGCTTGGGAAGTACACGCCCATCACTCTCGCCAACTACCTGCTCGGGATCAACGCGGTGCTGCCGACCGGAAGGCATGCCAGAACGATTTCTCCTCTCTCGGTGTTCGACTTCATGAAGCGTATCTCCGTGGGCCAGGTTACCCAGAGCGGCTATTCACGCCTGGCCGCGGATGCCGGGATTCTCGCAACTTACGAAGGGTTCGACGCCCACGCCCGTGCCGTCTCGCCGTTGCGGCGGGCCCTGATGGGCGATCCCTAGAGACTGCGTGAATAAAAGGATGTTTTTTGGTGCATAATCAATTTGTCATGACCCAATTTTCACGCGCGATGCCAACGGTTGCCGCCAATGTCTGATGCCGCCGGTAAGAACACTGGGCAAACCCAGTTGCGTCCGGCCGGTCCGATATTCGTGACGCGAGTTCGTCCCTCTGACGAGGCGGTGCAAACCGCAGAGGTCACCGTACTGTTCGCCGATTTGCGCGGCTATACGGCATTGGCGGAGCGTCTACCGGCGGTGCGCGTGGTTTCGCTGTTGCACGAATTCTTTGATGTGCTGGCAGGCGCCATCGACACTTTCGGGGGAGAGGTCTATCACATGGCGGGCGATGGCATCATGGCGGGGTTCGGAATGAAGCCAAACTGCGGCGGCAATGCACGCGATGCGCTGGCTGCCGGTCACGCCATGCTAAATAACTTTGCCCCCATGGCAGATCGTTGGCGCAGTGAATTGTCGATCGATGCCGGAATCGGCGTGGGCCTGCATCTTGGCGAGGTTGCGTACGGCGTTTTAGGGCCGCGGCAGCGCAAGACCACCACAATCGTCGGCGATACCGTCAACGTAGCGGCGAGACTATGCAGCCGCGCACGCGCCGGCGAGCTGCTTTTTTCCTGCACGGTCGCCGCCGCGCTCAACGGCACGGTCGGCGCTGCGGCTGACGCGGGAGCAACTCCTTTCCTGCAGCTGCCGCAATTCGAATTGCGCGGCCGGCGTAGCCCGATCGATATTTGGTGCGTACCCGCACCCGGGCGCCTCGCTCTGTAAGCCGATTGCGAAGCTGCTAGACTTTCGATTCTAGCCCTCGTGGCGGAATCGGTAGACGCAACGGACTTAAAATCCGTTGAGCGTAAGCTCATCCCGGTTCGAGTCCGGGCGAGGGCACCACGATGCGGACTTCCGCTAAGGGAATCCCTCTCAGCAGTTGCCGTGTGGCGCAATTCTCTTTTCTGATATTCTGTATTCCTGTTAATCCGCTCAAGGAAGGAGCTTTGGATACATATCTGTTGTATTGCGTCGATGTCGCGACTCAATCGGAAAAAATGCCGAACCTGAATCCTGTGTTGCCGGTGCAATCCGAATCCATGGGAGCTGCGATCAACACAGCCTGCACGCTCATGCTGGATGGCGTTGTCGTGTGGAAAATCAAAGGCCCGAATGGCTTCATCATGGAACGCAGCGATATCGAGACCGAATGTTTGAGGCGGCATGGAGCGCAGCTGCGGCCAAAGCGCCGTGACAGCAATCAAAGCGATAAACATCAATAGCTTAAGGCAATTGTTTCAGGTCAAATCTGCGACAGTCTGAAGATTCGGCCCGCCTAAGCAGGAGGCTTGCGGCCGAAGTGATACGTGAGCGATGCCTTTCCCAAACTGTTCGCTTCGATCACCGTAAGCATGGCCGCCGAGGTCGCATCGGCAGGCACATCCACCGCGGCGACTTTCAACGCGTAAACCGTCATGACGTAGCCATGCGGTTCGTCGGCGGCCGGCGGGCATGAGCCACTGTATCCGGCGGCACGGAAGCCATTCTTGATCTGAACAGCGCCATTTGGCAGTTTGGAGCCGTCGTTCTTACCCGCATCGCGTGCCAGCGCCATCGTGTTCGCCGGGATGTTTACCATCAACCAGTGCCAGAAACCGCGCCCCTGCATGGCGTCCGGATCGAATAGCGCGACAGCAAAGCTCTTCGTTCCGGCAGGCGCGCCGCTCCAGCTGAGTGCCGGCGATTGATTTCCGCCGCTACAACCGAATCCGTTGAACACGAAATCCGCCGCCAGCGGTTTGTCGGGACCGACGTCGCTGCTCATCAATTTGAAGTCGGCCGCGAATGCCGTACCGAGCGTGAGCGTAGCCGCAAGGGCCGCTGATAATGTCGCCGAACTCCTGCATGACATTGCCGCACTCCTCGTATCGGTCGAATCACCGCGCGCAGTTGCGAATTATAGACCCATAATTCACCCGCGGACCTGCCCCCCAACAATCCTGTTCGAGTAGCATGCGCATCCGAAAAGCTGATGATGGCGCAGCGGAGTAATCGTGTTGAACCCAGGAAGCCTTCGTGTCTTGTTGCCGGCTCGATGGCTGAATGGGCTCACGCTCGGTCCCACGGATCTGTTGCGGGATCGAACCTACCGCCGCTTATGGACCTCGATACTGATCTCGTCATTCGGGGGTCAGGTGACATTGCTTGCGATACCCCTGACGGCAGCGGTGCTCATGCATGCCGGTCCCACTCAAATGGGGCTGCTGACTGCGATGGAAATCGTTCCATTCGTGCTTTTTTCCCTGCCCACCGGGGTAATGCTCGATCGAGTGCGAAAACTACCGGTGTATATCGTCGGCGAATTGTCGATCGCGGTCGGCGTGGCGACGGTACCTGTGGCCTGGTGGCTGGGAACGCTGTCCATGCCCTGGCTTTACACGGTCGGATTCCTGATCGGCGCCGTGAACACCACTGCCGGCAGCGCCGCGCAAATCGTCTTGACGCAGATTGTTCCCCGCGAACGCCTGGTCGAGGCGCATGCCAAGAATGCGCTGGCCTCTGCTGCAGCGGAAGTAACCGGCCCTGCGGCGGCGGGCGCTCTGATTAAAATTACGGGCGCGCCTATCGCGCTGTTGGCCGACGCGTGCCTGCTGCTGATATCGGCGTCTATCCTACGCGGGGTGCCGTTACGTGAAAAACCGGGCATACGGCATACGGCTTTCTGGAAGGCGATGCGCGAGGGCTTGAATTTCGTGCGAGGGCATCGGCTGCTGGTAACAATGGCAGCGTGCGTCGGCGTGTGGCAGATGTGCAGTCAGGCGGCGACTGTGGTCCAGATACTTTTCGCGATCCACGAACTCGGACTGTCGGAACGTGGGGTGGGGTTGAGCTACGTCGCGCTCGGCCTGGGTACCGTCTTTGCGAGTGCGAACGGGCACCGCGTAGTGCGCCGTTTGGGGCCTGGTCCGACATTCGTCCTGGGATTTGGAATTTCGGGCGCCGGTTGGCTCCTGCTGGCGGTCGCGCCAATCGGCGCTCTGGGCATTTTGGCCTACACGACCATGCTCCTGATGTTTGGTGTCGGAGCGATCTTTATTTTCATCAACTTCCTCTCGCTGCGTCAATCCGTGACGCCTGCGCCGATGCTCGGGCGCATGACGAGCACCATGCGCTGGCTCATTCTGCTGCCGGCAGGGCCTGGTGCGCTGATCGGTGGATGGATGGGAGAACACCTTGGGCTGCGTTCGGCGCTGGCATTCTCGGGTATCACTACGCTGACGATGGCAATGATCGCCCGGCGTTTGCCGGTCATCCGAAGCGTCAAGACATTACCAACTCTTAAGGCGGAGGCGGTGACGCCATATTCCTCTGACCCCTCAATGGTTTAGGTATCAACCGTTGAATGGGAATGCGGCGCTGTCCTACAGACTGATCATGGCGGTCAACCGACTATACCGCCGTGCCGTTTAGGCACTACGCTCGGTCGCTTTGGGGCCGAACGACATATCAAGAAGGAGTGTGTAATGAAGGCTTCTCGCAAGGCTTTATTTCTAGGACTCTGCATGGCCGCCAGTGCGATAGCGGTACCGACGATCGCAGCGGCCGGAGTCGTCGTGGATATCGACGTGGCGCCCCCGCCGGTGCGCGTCGAGACGGTGCCGCCCGCTCGTGTTGGCTTCGTTTGGGCACCGGGCTATTGGGAATGGTCGGGCAGTGAGCACGTCTGGGTGCCCGGGCGTTGGATCGGTGAGCGCCATGGCTGGCACTGGGTACCGGACCGCTGGGAGCAACGCGGACCGCATTGGCACCACTACGTCGGGCATTGGGAGCGGTAAAAATCTGCGGCGCGGTCCCGCGACGCGCCGCATTCCTAGCCGCCACGGACGCGGCGGCGGAGTCACGATGTCGTCGGAGCGGGAGCTGGTGCCGATTTCACACAGTTCTTGATGAAATCTCTGCGCGCGTCGCCGGGTGCCATCTTCTGATCGTCGGCTTGCTTCTTGCAGGCAGCAAATGCTGGATTATGGTAACGCTGCGAATGTTACTTGATGCGACCGGCAGTGTTGATCCATGCCAGCGCAAAGCTATGTGAAGAACCGTGAGTGATATAAAAAGCGGTTTGCGCGTTGGAGTTCTATCCGATACTCACGGCCTGCTGAGACCTGAGGTTCGGACATTCCTGACCGGCTGCGATTACATCATCCATGGCGGAGACATTGGCACCCCTGCCATCCTTGATGAACTGGAGGTGCTTGCTCCTCTGATTGCCGTCAGAGGAAACAATGATGAGGGAGCCTGGGCCGAGCGGCTGCGAGAGACTGAATTGATCCGGGTGGCCGGCGTCTTCGTCTACGTCATCCATGATTTGAGCCAAATCGACATCGACCTGCAATCGGCAGGCGTGCGGGCGGTGGTTTCCGGTCATTCGCACAAGCCGCTGATCGATGACCGGGCAGGCATCCTTTACGTCAATCCTGGAAGCTGCGGACCGCGGCGATTCAAATGGCCGGTCTCGGTCGGCGAGATTTTGGTCGAGGGTGCGAACTTGAGCGCCCGAACCGTCGAACTTTAGATCCTTAGGAGCCTTTATGTTGGAGCTTCGTCCGTCTTGCGAGTGCTGCGATAGCAGGCTGGGTCCTGATTCCAATGAGGCACGCATCTGCTCGTTCGAGTGCACTTTTTGCGCCTCTTGCAGCGACAATGTACTACGGGGTCAGTGCCCCAACTGCGGGGGCGAACTCGTGGCGAGGCCTCGACGTCCGTTCACCAAGCTCGCAGCGTATCCTGCGTCGACAACACGCATTTACAAGCCGGGTAACTGCGGCGCGCAGAGCGAGGTTTAATATCCCGCTTCGGTAGCCCCCTTGCCCGGCGTGATGAACCGATACACCAAGGCGCCGACCGCGCCGCCCAGCAGCGGTGCGACCCAGAACAGCCATAGCTGCGCGAGTGCCCAGCCCTGAATGAACACCGCCGGCCCTGTGCTGCGCGCCGGATTCACGGAGGTGTTGGTGACGGGGATGCTGATCAGATGGATAAGCGTCAGACACAGGCCAATGGCCAGCGGCGCAAATCCTCTCGGGGCATTTTTATCAGTGGCGCCCATGATCACGAACAAAAATATGCTGGTCATGACCACCTCGCAAACAAAGCCGGCGGCCATGCTGAAATGGCCCGGCGAGTGATCGCCGAATCCGTTGGCCGCGAGACCTCCCGCCAGCGGGTCCGTACCATCGCCTCCGGCGATGAAGACCAGCACCCGGGCCGCTGCGATGCCGCCGAGAACCTGCACGATCCAGTAGGGAAGCATCTCCTTGGCCGGATGCCGGCCGCCGAGGACCAGCCCAAAGGTCACGGCAGGATTCAAATGACAGCCTGACACATCGCCGATCGTATAAGCCATCGTCACGACCGTAAGGCCAAACGCAAATGCCACTCCCAAGAGGCCTATCCCGACGTGCGGGAAGGCTGCCGCGAGGACTGCGCTGCCGCAGCCGCCTAGAACCAGCCAAAATGTGCCGATGAATTCAGCCGCGAGCTTTCGTGTAAGGGGCATTGTCGACTCCTGTCTTTGAATGCGTTATTTTTGGACGGGCAGCGGCCAGCGACGCTGCCAGGAAAATACCAGAAACCAAGGTTGTGTTAAACCTTGGCGAGGGATGGCGGTACTTACTCGACAAGCCGTGCGTATTCGCGCGGGGCGTCTTTTGCGTGCCGCACCGTGATGCAGATACCGCAGCCTACGGAGACGAGAAGCGATGCTTTCAATCCTGGTTTGCCATTCTTATTTCCTGAGGCTCGACCAGAAGCAAATCTCGCGTGCCAAACCGTATCCACCGCTGGCCACCTTGCAGGTGGTTTCCGCGCTGAGAAAGGCGGGACACCAGGTGTCCTTTTTCGACGCCATGCTGGCGACGGGGGTCGACGAATATCATCAACGGTTGCGGCATAGGCCGCAGCTCGTTCTTCTGTACGAAGATAACTTCAATTTTTTGAGCAAGATGTGCCTGGCGACCATGCGCCGCGCCGCCTGCGACATGGTTGCCGCGGCCCGGGCGGCCGGCGCCAGGGTCATCGCCGCCGGGCCCGATGTAAGCGATGCGCCCCAGCCGTATCTTCGCGCCGGGGCGGATGTGGCATTGACCGGTGAAGGATTGGCCGCCCTCGCGGAGCTACTTCCGCGGCTCGATTCGCAGCCGGACATCCCGAATGAGGACCTGGTCAAGGGCGTGCCGGACATCGCCTCGCTGAGCGCCGGTAAGTTGATCCACGCCGGTGGTCCCGCGGGTGATCCGAGAGGATCGCGCTTGGTTCCGGAGGTCAGCCTGGCCGCCTGGGACCTGGTCGACATGGAAAGCTACCGCTCCGTTTGGATGAAGGCACATGGATTCTTCAGTCTGAATATGGCTGCGTCCCGAGGTTGTTCCTTTCGCTGCACCTGGTGCGCCAAACCAATCTGGGGAAATCAGTACCTGCAGCGCGAACCGGCGGAAGTTGCTGCCGAGATCGCTTATCTCAAGCGGACATTCAAGCCCGATCATATTTGGTTTGCCGACGATATCTTTGGGTTTCGCGTGGACTGGGTCGCAGAGTTCGCGGCCGCCACCCGTGCGGCCGGCGCGCAGATTCCGTTCAGCATCCAAACCCGGGCTGATCTCATCAGCGAACGAATGGCGCACGCGCTGCGCGATGCAGGGTGCCAGGAAGCCTGGATCGGCGCCGAGAGCGGCAGCCAGCGCGTGCTGGACGCGATGAACAAGGGGACCTCGATCGCACAGATCCTGACGGCGCGTGAGAGGCTGAAAGCCGCCGGCATACGCGTGGGATTCTTCATCCAGCTCGGATACAGCGGTGAACAACTGGGGGACATACTCGCGACGCGCGACCTCTTGACCACTGCGCAGCCCGATGAGATTGGCGTGAGCGTGTCATATCCGCTACCGGGCACGAAGTTTTATGATTCGGTCAAGTCACAGATGGGCATCAAGACCCATTGGCAGGAAAGCAATGACTTGGAAATGATGTTTCAGGGCACCTATACATCAAACTTCTACCGCGCGGTGCGCGATCTTTTGCATGATCAGGTCGCCATGCAGCTCGGCGTACCCTCGGAGCGCAATGATCACATACGGGCAAAAACCATGATGAATCAACGCTGGCAAACACTGCTGCAGGACGAATTACAGCATCGATCTTCCGCGTTGCATCCCGCCGCGACAGCCTAGTCGTTGATGAGCCTCGCATTCCCACCCCCCTCGCACTTACAGGCGATCCTGTGCAGGATTACCGAAGTGCTGGCTCGAGAGCTCACGAACTCAAGTGAACAAGCGCCAGTTTGGTCGGAGTTCGAGTGGACAGTGGCACGGGCGGTCGCGGCAATGCATGGAGTATCGCCGCTGCTGTCGCGAAGCCTTCGTTGGCGCGGTCCGCCCGCATGGTCGCAGTTCCTAACGGAGCAAAGGATTCACACCGCCAACCGTCAACGGCGAATGCAGGCCCTGTTGTCGCAGATCGACGAGGAGGCACGCGGAACTGGTATTGCGCTGATGACGCTAAAAGGCGCGGCGCTTCACAAAAGGGGGCTCTATGAAATCGGCGATCGGCCGATGGCGGACATCGACCTGCTGGTAAGACCGTCCGATGCAGCACGCGCGTCAGCGCTGTTTGTCGAGCTGGGATTTGCTTTATCGAGCGAGAACTGGCACGAGCGGATCTTCGCTCCCGTCGGCGGTCTTACGCATGCGCGATCCGGCGAACATTCCGATAATAGTCTCAAAATAGAATTGCATGAACGGATTTGCGAGAGGCTGCCGCTGCGCATCACCGATGCGTCTGATTCAATTTTTCCACTCAACCCCCACCCGGGTTTGAACGATTATGATTCCAATGCGGCATTGATGCTGCACCTGCTTCTGCATGCAGCAGGTTCCATGGAATTTAGCGCGCTGCGGCTACTGCAGTTGCACGATCTGGCGCTCTTGTCCGAGCGAATGAGCGATGCCGATTGGGACAAGGTGCTTAGCTCCAGGCCGAGTGGGCGGCGATTGTGGTGGGCCTACCCACCCTTGGAGATGACCGCACGCTACTATCGGTCGAGCGTTCCGCCGCGCGTGCTTGCTGCAATCGCTGCGGACTGCCCCTATTTCCTGCGCAAGATGGCAGCGCGCCGAACGCTTTATGAGGTTTCCTATTCGTACTTGTGGGTAAGGGCATTCCCAGGCATCGAGTGGTGCCAGTCGATTCTCGAGTTGCTGGCCTATGTAGCCAGCCGAATAAAGCCTGACGCGAAACACTTGCAGCTTCGCGAGTACGTCGCGGCAACTCAGGCGTACGGAAACCAAGGCGGCTGGGCGCACCTCTCCCAAACGAGGCGAATACTTCGCTGGATCGTGTCGCGCCAAACACGCCCCTTGACCATGCATGCCATCAGCGCGGAGCTTGCCCAATCGCAATAAGCGAGCCGACATCAACGGCGCGACAAAAGCGCGCGCAGTGCTTCCACCGCCTCGAGCGGATGTTGCCCGCGGCGCAATTCGAATCCGTGGAGCGCCGAGGCATTGTCGCTGAATCTGCGCCACTCCGGTTGAGCGGCGCCGAAGGGTTGTTCGGCGATGAGGCGGCGGCGCAGATCGGGTTTTGAAAGCGGTAATACCAGCGGATCAGCGCCGGCCTTTTTCGGCGAAAGGAATGCGATGCCGATGATTTTCAGAGGTGCCTTGGCGAGCCGAAAGCGCCCGCCGCGCAGGTCCAACTCGAACTTCTTCGCTCCACTGCGGCGCCGAATGACCGGCGAACTGCGGATTGCGGCGGCGGTTGGCGAGCCCTCGAGCCAGCGCAGTGAATCAGACCCAACGTGCAGGAAGTTCGCAACGCCGGTGGCCAACATCTTCCCAGGATGCACGAAAACACTGTCTTCGGAGACAAACTCGAGGCCGCGCAGCAAGCACTGCAATGCGACGGTTGACTTTCCCGCGCCGCTGGCGCCCATCAGTAATATTCCCGATCCATCGCTGCCTACGCAGGCCGCATGCAGAGGCACCAGGCCTTGCGCGGCTGAGGCCAGTGTGAAAACCGCGAACTCGATCAGTTCATACCGGGCATGGTACGGGAATCGAGACATCTCGGCCGATACCCTAACCAGGCCGCTGCGCTCCTTGGGAGACAGCACCACGAGGCTGGACGAGTCTGTCGCAGCGCCAAGACATCCTGCGTTTGCGAACAATGCGAGAGGCGCAGCCTCCGAGACTCCATGAGCGCGGCCGCGAGAGCACAGCTGCAATCGAATCCGCAGCTGAGGAGATTTCGTTGACAGTCGATGAGCGGGCAGTCCCTGGTAGGCCGAGTCGACCAATCCAAGAAGCAGGGGACTGTTGCTCTCGAATCGAATCGACGCCCCGAGCAGTTGCAAGGACTTGTGCCGCTGCATTTTGGATCGGCGCCCAAAGGGATCGGTTTCGGCGTCGGGGACCGAGCCATGGTCTTTTGCGGTCATGATTGGGGAGTAGCTTATCGCCAATGGTATGGTAAGCGCGGCGAATTTAGATATTTTGGTCATGACGAACGGATGGGATCGATGAGCGATCTGCTGCTAACTCACGGTTATTTTCTTTTCGAGGACGAAAAGGAAATGCAAATCATGCGTCCTTATCCGACCTTGGGGCTGCTGTACATTTCCGCGTATCTGCGCCGCAGCGGTCTTGAGGTCGACATATTCGACACCACTTTTTCGCGCCGCGAGGAACTGTTCGAGCGCCTAAGGCACGGCGCGGGCGTCGTCGGGATCTATACGAATCTGATGACACGCAAACCTGTGCTGGATATCGTCGCCGCGGCAAAAGCTCACGGTTGGACCGTGGTTCTAGGCGGCCCTGAATCGGCCAATTATCCTCAGGAATATCTGGCTTTCGGCGCCGACGTGATCGTTTCGGGCGAGGGAGAGGCAACCATGGCGGAGTTGGTTCCTGCTCTCGCCGCGCGAGGGCCGCGAAATCTGCACGGTGTGCAGGGCATCGTATTTCGCGATGATAACGGGGCGCTGATCACGAACCCGGAGCGCGCCAAAATACCCGACTTGGATTCGATTCCATGGCCCGACCGCGGCAGGATCGATCAAGCGCGATACGTGGACGTGTGGCGTAAGAAGCACGGCATGGGCAGCGTCAACATGATTACGGCCCGCGGCTGCCCCTACAAGTGCAATTGGTGTTCTCACGCGGTATTTGGCTATACCCATCGGCGTCGAAGCTACCTCGACAGCGCGGCCGAGCTCGAACACATCATGGAAACTTATCGGCCCGATCAAGTCTGGTATGCGGACGACGTGTTCACGATCAGCCACCCCTGGCTGTTTGGCTATGCGAAAGAATTGAAGCGCCGCAACTTGCGCGTGCCTTTCGAAACCATTTCACGTGCCGACCGCATGATGAAGGACGAGGTGCTGCAGACCCTCGCCGAAATGGGCTGCTATCGAATCTGGATAGGGTCCGAAAGCGGCAGTCAGCGCATCCTCGACGGGATGGAGCGGGGCGTCAAGGTTGATCAAGTCGTTTGGGCGGCCAACGCGGCGAAGCGCTTCGGGATTCAGGTGGGTATGTTTCTGATGTGGGGCTATCCCGGAGAACAAATCGATGACATCGCGGAAACCGTGGAATTGGTCAAGAAATGCCAGCCTGACATTCATTTGACGACGGTGGCGTATCCGATCAAGAACACCGGCTTTTACGACAAGGCCGGCGATTTGGTGGTCGCCGACAAGGCGTGGTCCGAGGCCACGGATCGCGATTTCCGCATCAAGGGCCGACACAGCCGCGCCTACTACAAGCAAGCGGATTCCTGGCTGAACAATGAGGTCGAGGCCACACGCCTCGAACAGCACAATCCCACCGAGGCGGCGTTGCGCCGGGAGGCAGCACTGCGGGCAAGGATGACGATGCAGGCCGTCGCCTCGGACACGGAGGCTTAAGTTGCCCGAAACTGTTCCGGCATTCGATGCGCGGGCGGCTGACTACGACAGCCGCTTCACCGCAACCACCATCGGCACGCTCATGCGCAGCGCCGTACGGGTGCGTTGCGCCGCGCGCTTCCAGCCTGGAATGCACGTATTGGAGATGAACTGCGGCACCGGAGAAGATGCCCTATGGCTCGCACATTGCGGAGTCAGGGTCACGGCGACGGATATCTCACCCGCCATGCTTGCGGTCGCGGAGAACAAACGCGGCCTCTCTCCCGACGCGCAGTTCGTCCGGTTTCGCGGGCTGGCATGGGAAGATCTGCAGGCTTTTTCCGACGGGCCCTTCGATGGGGCATTGTCGAATTTCGGGGGGCTGAACTGTGTTGCCGACCTGCGAGGCGCGGCCCACGCCCTGGCCAGCCAGCTGCGTTCGGGGGCGACGGCACTTCTTTGCGTCATGGGACCGGTCGTCCCGTGGGAATGGGTTTGGTTTCTTGCGCAAGGCAAGCCTGCCGCCGCGTTTCGGCGGCTGCAGCGCGGCGGTGTTCAATGGTCGGAAATTCGAGTGCGCTACCCGTCGATCGCCGAGACTCGGCGCGCGTTCGCGCCGGAATTTCGCCTACGGCGCCAATCCGCAATTGGAGCATTGCTGCCGCCGCCATACACAGAAAAATGGCTGGCTCGATTTCCGCGCGCGCTGTGCGCGCTTGGCGGCATCGAGCGCCGCTTTGAGACCGTCTGGCCGCTGCCGCTGCTCGCCGATCACTATCTGCTCGAATTGGAGCGGGTTTGATGAAGGTATCCATCATCGTCGCCGTCTACAATGAATCGGCCACCGTCGAGACGCTGCTGGAGCGGGTCCGGGCGCAAGAGTTGCCGGGAATCGACAAGGAGATCATCGTCGTCGAAAGCAATTCCACCGACGGTTCGCGCGAGATCGTCGCGCAATTCATCGCGCGGCATAAGACCGGGTCATGCGCGCAGATCCTCGCGATCTATGAGGATTGCCCGAGAGGGAAAGGCCATGCCGTGAGGAGGGCATTCGATGCGGCGACGGGGGACATTCTGCTGATTCAGGACGCCGATCTCGAGTACAGCGTCGCGGACTATCCCGATCTTCTGGCGCCGATCATTGCCGGACAGGCCATGTTCGTGCTCGGCAGCAGGCACATGGGCGCGGCGCATTGGAAAATCCGCAGGTTTGCCCGCTGCAGTCTCATGGCGAGCTTCATGAACGTCGGAGGAGGGCTGTTTCATGCTTTTTTCAACCTGACTTTCTCGACGCGCCTCACCGATCCGACTTCAATGTACAAGGTATTCCGTGCCGATTGTCTGAATGGGTTGGGTTTCAGGTGCAATCGATTTGATTTCGACTTCGAACTGCTCGGCAAACTGATTCGTGCGGGCTTTACTCCGCTCGAGATTCCCGTGAGCTATGAATCGCGGGGATTCAACCAGGGCAAGAAAATCCGCGTGCTGAAGGATCCGCTGACCTGGGTGGTCGCAATCCTACGCTGCCGATTCGAGCGGCTGCGTGTGGCCGGCGCCGGCGGTGCGGCTAGACCGAGAATCCCGCAGCCTGCGCATCGTCGTGAAACATCTTGACGGTATCCAGGGAATACGCGGCTAGATCGTAGTCCAAGAGCGGCAATTTCTTGAGAATGTCGTCGGTCAGAGTGATTACCTGACAGCCAATTTCGTCAGCCTGAAAGATGTTGAGGATCTCCCTGGGACTCGCCCACACCAGTTCGGCGTTCGAATTCGGCTTGAGAATGGCGACGGCTCTGCGCATCAGGGGCACAGGATCGACACCCGTGTCGGCGATTCGGCCTGCGAAAATGGAAATGAAGCTGGCGGTCCGCGGATTGAGCATCTGAGACATCTGCTCAACTTGCGCCAAGGTCATGACCGCAGTGACGTTGAGCTTGACCCTCCGATCGGACAATCTCTTCACGAGCACAGCGCAGTCCTGGCGCTTGGTGTTGGTCACCGGAATCTTCACGTAGACGTTTTCCGCCCAAGCGGCAATCTCCAACGCCTGTCGTTCCATTTCGCCAAGTTCGTCGGCGAGCACTTCGAAGCAAACCGGCTTATCGCGGACATCGGACAGAAGTTCCCTGGCAAAGGACCGATAGTTGAGGATTCCTGCCTTGCGCATCAGGGTTGGATTGGTGGTGAACCCCTTGATATAGGGTGTCGCGTGCATTTCGAGCATGCGTTTCTTGTCCGCTCCGTCCGCAAATATCTTCACGGCCAGCTTGCTCAGCGAATTCATGGCTGCGCAACGCGCCGCAGGATCATGGCGCTGGCTTCCGCCAGCGAACTGACACGATGGTCGCAGGCGTTTGGCGGTTCATTGCGGTATCGCCAGTCGATGAAAAAAGTCCGGCAACCTGCGCGCTTGCCGGCCTCCATGTCCCGCCAACGGTCCCCGACCATGAAACTGGACTTCAAATCGATGTTGAATTCGCGGGCGGCGCGAAACAACAGGCCCGGCAACGGCTTTCTGCAGCCGCATCTGTCCGCGTCGTCGTGGAAGCAGGCGAAGATTCCATCGAGCGGCAGGTCTTTTTTCAGTTGATCGTGGATGGCGTCGATCGATTCGCGCTGTGCGGTGCCTCGCGGCACATCGGGTTGATTCGTCACGATCAGAGTAAGGTACCCCTGCGCTTTTAGCGACGCCAGGGACTCCTTTACGCCGGGCAGCAGTTCGAATTCCGCAAGGCTCGCCGGCGCATGCGGCTTTCCATCGCGGATGATAGGATGATTGATGACCCCGTCGCGATCCAGGAATACGGCTGGATAACTCACTTTTCCAGGGTTTCCCATTTTGTCGGAGCCGCTTTGAGATTCGGATGGCACACCAGGAGATGCCAGACCATCGCTTGAAAGGCCTCGCAATGTGGCGTGATCGTGCGGGGATTCACGGACGGAATCATTACACAGGCGTCTGCTTGCGCGGCGGTGTATCCGCCATCGCGGCCCACGATCCCAAACACCTTGGCGCCTACCGACTTTGCATAGCGCAGCGCCGCAACCAGATTGGGACTGACGTTGTGCTCGATGCTGCCTCCGCCCACCGACAGCACGAATATGGCGTCCTTGGGATTCAACCGGCTTATCTTGAGCCACTCCACGAAGGTGCTTTCCCAACCCTCGTCATTGATGCGCGCGGTGAGTTCGGCGACATTATCGGTGGGCGCGTAGCATTCAATTCCAGCGAGTTTGCGAAAGTCGTTTACCGCATGTGAACAATTGGCGGCGCTTCCGCCCACGCCCAGGAAAAACAGGCGCCCCGCGCCGGCTTTCACTGCCGCCAGCCTTTCACTCAAGATCTCGATGGCGGCGGCGTCCAACCTGCCCAATATTTCCGCGGCTTCGCCCAAATGCTGGGTCGTGTAGGTCATGCCGTGACCGCGTGCCGCAATAGAAAGGATTCGGTGTCCCGAAGGCCTGCTCGTGAGCCAATTTCGTAGAAACGCTCTGCAACTTCTAATCCCGCCAGCTGCCTTTGGGCGGCGAGAGTCTTGAAAACTTCTGCAAGATCGCAGGTCACCGCGCCTCGGACCGTCGAAAACACGGCGCTCGACAAGACGCACAGGCCAAAATCGATGTGCGCCATCTCAGGCCGGTGGTGCGCCTTGTCGTACTCGATCACCTCGCCGTTTCGAAAAATCACGTTGCTCCTGTCCCATTGATTCTCATTGCGCAGCACAGTCATCAGTCCCAGGCGTCCGCAGGATTCATAGGAAGATTGGACGAGGGGGTAGGAACATCGCAAGTACGAATCGCCGTTCAGGACAAAAAATCGTTCGCCCAGCAACCCGAGCGCCCGGTTAATGGCACCTGCGGTGCCCAGTAATTCCTCGCCATCAAACGAATAATCAACGGCAAGACCGAAATTCCGGCCATCGCACACCATGGCCTTGATTTGCTGACCCAGATGTCCGGCACAGAGCACCACCCGCTCGACTCCCTGGATCTTCAGCAATTCCAGTTGGTGAAAGATGAACGGCCGATTGGCGACCTTGACCAAAGACTTCGGCACCTGATCGGTCAGCGGACGCAGCCGTGTCGCTAAACCGCCGCACAAGATTGCAACAGGCAGCATGATCAGGCGAGGACGATCTTGGTGCCTTCGAAATCGAATCGAAAGCGAACCTCTTCGAGGCCAGCCTCGAGCATGGATCGACGCAGCGCGGCCCGGTCTGCCGCGTAGAACATGAGAAAGCCGCCCCCGCCCGCGCCGACCAATTTACCCCCGATCGCGCCATTACTCATGGCAAGTGAGTACCAAATGTCTATTTTTGGGTTGCTCATGTGTTCGGACCGGCGCTTCTTGTAAGTCCAGTGTTCGTGCATGAGTTGTCCAAATCGCATCAGGTTCCCCGACTCGAGAGCCTCCTTGCTGCGCAAGGCAAGATCTTTGACAAAATCCAAGTTCCCGAGCATGGCGGTATCTCCGCTGAGTGATCGGGCACGCTGCTCGCCCAGGATCCCGCCGGCCGGCCGGTCAAAGCCGGTAAAAAAAAGCAGAAGGTTGTCCTCCAAATCGTACAGTGTCTTCGGAGATATGCGTAGGGGTTCAACGCTCACCCGGTGGTCTTTGTGAAAGGTCAAACATGTGATACCGCCAAACGCCGCTATGAATTGGTCCTGCTTGCCGATGGGTTCGCCCAAGCGGCCGATTTCTATTTCGCAGGCCTCTTCGGCCAATTCCTGCGCGTGGGCGGCTTTCCTGTGATGCGTGTGCAATGCCTTGAGCAGCGCGGTGGTGAAGCTTCCCGATGAACCCAGGCCCGTGCCGGCCGGAATATCGGCAAGGGTGGTGATTTCGATCTGCGGATTGGGCAGCTTTTCGAGCTTCAGCGCCTCGCGGATGATCGGATGCTTGACCTGTTCGACAGTGCTGACCTGTTCCAATGCGGAGTACTTCAAGTAAATGCCCGGCTTGAATGGCCGCATGACGGTGACGTACACATATTTGTCGATCGCAGCGGCGATCAGGAACCCTTCATTCTTCTCATAGTACGACGCAAGATCGGTACCCCCTCCACCCAGCGTGATTCGCAGCGGGCTACGCGCGATGATCATGGCGCGAGTTTGCGTAAATCTTCGTTACAACGTTCAAGGCTGCAATGGCATCGGCGAGGCCGGGGGAGGATTCCCGTTGCAAACGCACGTCCTCTAGAAACTCCGCCATTTCAAAATCCCATGAGTCATCGGCCATCGGGTACTCCCACAGGGTGGTTTCCGGCGGCCCCAACTCAGGCCGATTCTTATACCAGGCCAGCTTTTCCACTCCGTAGCTGCCGCCAAGGCCGTCCACTTGGAGTTTGCCGGCGCGCCCGTAGAGCTCCCAAGAGAATGTGTTTTTCCATTCGGTGCAGCTCGCATGCATGAAGGCAACCTGCTTATCCGCGGTCTTCAGCAGCAAAAAGCCGTTGTCCTCGACAGCCATGTTCCAGAAATAAGTATGTGAAAAACCCTCGATCTCCACAAATTCGCCGAGGAACCATCGCGCCAGATCGATCAGATGAACGCCTTGATCGATGAGTTCACCACCGCCGGAAATCTCCGGTTTGGCCCGCCATTCGCATTCGTATCCGATCCGGCCGCCATGACCGTAGCGGGCCCGAAGAAACATCAGGGGTCCTAAGGATCCCGACTCGACCAGGCTGCGCGCCTGGCGAAATGCCGGGTGATGGCGCAACGTGAACCCGACGCGCACGCGCACATTTTGAGAGGCGGCCAATTGCGACAGGCCCGCCAGCTCATCGGCGTGCAGCGCCGCGGGCTTTTCCACCAGCACGTGAACGCCGGCCGTGATGGCGGCGCGCATGATCCCGGCATGCAGGTTCTGCGGCGTCGCGACGATGACGGCGTCGATGTGGGCGCGATTCAGCCGTGGAACCCAATCCTCTACGATGTCGCAGCCCTCATGCAGCGATGCAACGCGGGACGCACTCGACAGGTCGGGGTCGGCGCAGAACACGAGTTTGGCGCCGCCCAGATGCTTGGCGCGGCGAAATCCCATTCGACCGCAGCCGACAATGGCGACCCTCACTCCACCCCTCCCCAGGTCATATCGCGGTCTTTGGGCAGAATTCTGCGCAGCGTGTAGATATCCGTCGCCTGAAGTTCCGCGAGGTGGTCCGGCAGACATTCCCAGGGATCCCAGATCGCACTGAGCAACTTCCCGGTAATGCCGTTGCTATGCTCCGATCCGAGAAACACGGCCAGATCGGCTCCCCGGGCCAATGGAACGCCGCCTTCCTGCTTGACACGCCGCGAGCGCGCATGGAAATCCGCGCCGATTCGTTCAGGCCCGGCGGCGATGAATTGATCGAGCATGCGCGTATTCAATGCTCCCGGAGATATCGCATTGACGTCGATGTGGTGGGCTCGGGTCTCCTCGGCCAGAGTTTCAACAAATCGAATGATGGCTGCCTTGGAAACGGCGTACGCGCTCAGCATGGGCATGGGGCTCGTCGCGCCGCCCCCGGAGAGCTGAATGATTTTTCCTCGCGACGCGTTCTTGAAATGCGGGAGCAGCGCGCGGCACGTAAGCACCGATCCCAGCAGATTCACCTCGATCGCGTGGATCCATTCATTCCAGTCAACAGATTCGATGGTTCCGAAGGGACCCGCGATGCCGGCATTGTTGACGAGAATATCGACCCGGCCCAATTGTCTTATCGCCGCATCCGCAAACATCTGAACATCCGCGGCCTTTGAGACATCCGCTTGCATGCCAAACACCATCTGATTGGCCTGCGCCATGGCCTCGAGATGCGCCACCGCCTTTTCCAGCATACCGGCCTCGCGGCCGCAAATTGCAATGCTCGCTCCCGCCTCTAGATAGTGCTTTGCTATCTGAAGTCCCAACCCCTGGCTGGCACCGCAGATAACTGCGCGCCGACCTTCAAGGGTTCTAGGCGTCACTTGGCTGAACCCTCGATCGGCATGCCGACATAGAAATACCCTGGAGAGGAGCGCGCTGCGGCCAGCGAAGACAATACACGACCGGCATCGAGAACGGCCAGATGAGGCGCAACGGCCGAAAGCTGGCCGGCAGATATGCTTGCGTACATCGACCACGCCGTGGCTACCACCAGCGCGTGGGCACCCCGAATCGCCTCCAGCGGCTCGTCGCATCGTATGACGCCCTGCCAATGGGCCGGGATCCTGCTGACCACCGGATCGTGCACCCGAACAGTGGCTCCCTGGCGAAGCAACCAGTCGCCCAGCGCGATCGCCTCGGACCGCCGCAGCGAATCTGTGTCCGGCTTATAGGCAAGCCCCCAGATCGCGATGGTTGTGTGCGAAAGGTCGGGGAACAGCGATTGAATCTTTCGTTGCGTCCAAAGCTTGTGCGAATCGTTGCTCGGCAGCACTGAACGCAACAGCGGCGCGGTCAGCTCCCGGGCGTCGGCGACAGCGCAGAGATATCCGACATCACGCGCCAGCGTTCCACCGCCAAACGCTGCTCCCGGCGACAGACGCGCTCCGGGGCCGATGCGGAGCTCCGTCTTCAGGCCGCGTTCGACTTCTTTGGCATCCGCGCCAACCGATTCGCAGATCACCGCGATTTCGTTGGCGAAGGCAATCGAGGCCGCAAAGAAGGCGTTGATGGCGTGCTTGGTCATCTCCGCGGATTCAACCGACATCCATTCGATCGACGCTGTGATCGTGCTCAATAGCCGCTCGAGCACAGGCTTGTCCATACTCGACATAACACCCACCACGATGCGATTCGGATGCAGGAAGTCGTTGACGGCGGTACCTAGGCGCAAGTTCTCAGGGCTGTAAGAAAGCGCAGTCTTCCTTGCGGGAAAATGGGCGGCGGCGTATTGCCGCAGTCGGCGGACTGAACCCACGGGGAGCTGCGAAGAAATCAATAGGGCAGCGCTCTCGCCCATGTACTGCATCACGCGTTCGATCTTTGACATCACACCATGAATCCCGGCGACATCGTCATCCTCGATCGGGGTGTCGTAACAGACCCATACGATTTCGGCGTCCCTGACATCGTCGATAATCGAGGAAAATCGCAGGTTGCCGGATCGCAGTCCTTGCTCCAACAAGTTATCCAGCCCGGCTTCGAGCACCGGCGCGACACCTTTGGAGAGGTTGGCCACGGCCGCTGCGTCGAAATCGAAGCCGACCACTGTATGGCCCAGGTGGGCCAAACACGCCGCCGTTACGGATCCAAGATGCGCTAGACCCGGTACCAGGACTTTCATGATCGAGCACAATGTTCGCCGGCGCGTGCTCTCAGATATTCCAGAGTCCTGATGACACCCTCGCGGATGGAAACCTTCGGCTTCCATCCTGTCGCGCAAATCTTCTTGGTGTCCAGATAGATGAAGGGATTATCGCCGATCCACCCGCGATCCCCGCCGCCATATTCTATGACGGGGGACAGCCCCAGCGTTTCGCAGATCCACCGGATCGAATCGTTGACTTCGCAGTAGTCGTCCGTCCCCAAATTGAATATGTTCAACCGTGCCCCGGCGCGGCTGACCGCCCACAGCATCGCATTGATGCAATCATGCACGTACAAGTACGATTTCCTTTGCCGCCCGTTGCCGAGGACACGCAGCCGGCCCGGGTTCACTGTCAGCTGTTCGTAGAAATCGACGATGTGTCCGTGCGTGTAGCGCTCGCCCAAGATCGAGGTCAACCTGAATATATGCGCCCGCAGGCCAAATCCTTCGCAGTACGCCGCTATCAACCCTTCGGCCGCCGACTTGGAGGCGCCATAAAGGGACGTTTGGACGGGGAAGGGGGCATCCTCCGGGGTGGGAATGAGCTTGGACTCTCCATAGACGGAACCCGAGGAGGCGAAAACGATGTCGCCCACCTCATTTTCGTGCATGGCCTCCAAGACGCCATGGGTCGCGATGGTGTTTTGTTCGAGATCCTTGCGCGGAAAGGCCGTACCGAAGCGGACATCAGCGTTGGCCGCAAGATGAAAAACGAATTGTGCTCCCCGCATGCTCCTGATGAGACTGGCAGCGTCCAATAAGTCGCCGCGAACCAGTTCGAAGTTGCCGCTCTTGAACGCTGCGCGGAGAAATTCTTCCCTGCCGGTGGAAAAATTATCGTAGCCAACCACCTCGTGGCCACCGGATAAGAGCCGGTCAGTGAGATGGCTGCCGATAAATCCGGCGCAACCGGTGACGAAGTAGCGCAAGTTGCATTCCTTTGTCAGGCAATGCTTAAGTATCGCGCATTTCGAACCGATCCTTGGGGTAGCGCTGCTCCGATGCAATTGTCTTCCAAACGCACCCTCTCGATCTTGTTGCTTGCCGCGTTGCTCGCGTTCGTCATCGCCCGCGGAATATTGCCTGCAGTATGGGCAATTGATTCGGATTTTCCCAACTATTTTACGGCGGCGAAGATCGTCGCGGGCGGCGGAGATGTCGGCCGGCTTTACGACGACGCCTGGTTTCAGGATCAAATGCGCGAATATCTGAGCCGGCCCGAGGCGCGCGGTAAATTCTCGCCGTTTCCCCCGCCCACGGCGCTGCTCATGGTGCCGTTAACCGGCTTTTCTGCGCTTAACGCGCTGCGCGTGGCGACCGTTGTCAGCATGCTGTGTCTCGTGGCTTCGATCGGCTGCCTGAGCAGAATTCTCTCATGGACCCTGGTCGAATCCAGTGTGTTCGTCCTGTTGTCAGGCTATGCCGTGGTGAACTCGCTGCGTTTGGGACAGCCGTATATTCCGCTGTCTGCCTCCTGCATCGTGGGTTATTACGCGTTCCTTCACCGGCGGCCGATTCTCTGCGGCGCGTGCTTTGGTCTTTTTGTACCCATCAAGCTTTTTCCGGTGGTTTTTCTCGTCTATTTTTTATTTCGCAAAGAGTGGCGAGTGGTGTTCGGCGGACTCGCCGTGATCGGCACGGTGACGCTGACGAGCATTGCAATTTTGGGCTGGAAGATTCATTGGGAGTACCTTACCTCGATCCTCGGCAATCACCTGGTCGGCCAGATGACGATGCAGGACCCCTTCAGCGCCAGCTTTCAGTCTTTCGATTCTCTGTATCGACGCTTGTTTGTGTTCGATGCGGTCTCAAATCCGCAGCCATGGCTGTCATTGCCGGGGTTTCGAGTACCCGGTTTGATAGTCACGAAGACCGCCATCTTCCTGGTCGGCATGGCCGGGATTGTCAAGCTTGCGAAAAGAGGCGTCGGGGGATCCGGACCGGCCATCGGCATTTTGGGGATTCTCACGCTGCTGCTGGCACCCGCGACGGCGACCTATCACTTTGCCTTGTTGTGGCTACCGGCTGGATTGCTGCTCAGCTATTGCATTCGCGAGAATATTCCACTGCATGCGTACGCGATTCTAGGCGCCTACTGCCTCATCGGCTTCTGCCCATACGGTCACGCGTCGCGATTTGAGGGCCGCGGGGGTCTCACCATCCTCGCCTATCCGCGACTTGTTTTGCTTACCGCCATGTTCGTCGCGGCCGTGTCAATCGCTTGGAATCGCACGGCACCGGTTCGGGCACCCGCGTGAGGCAATATCAGCGAGACTTGCTGGCGGTTGCGGCTGTTTTGCTGGTCAGTTCATTCGCATTTGTGCATCTGATGGGATTACCGGCCTTCGAGGATGAGGGCACTCAATTACGGTGGATCTGGCGAATACTCGATGCCGGCGAATGGCTGCAGCCGCTCGGCGATGGCAAGCCGCTCGAGGCATGGCCGATGGTGCTGCTGGTGCGGCTCGGTGCGCCACCCCTGGCCGCCATCCGGGCCGTGCATGTGCTCGCCGGGATGGCGTGTTCGCTGTTGACGTATCGGTTGGGCCTGTCCGCGGGCGGCCGAGTCGCGGCCCTCTGCAGCGGCCTGCTGTTCGCCATTTGTCCATTTACCGTGTACCTGCAGCGTCTCGCGTTGTCGGACATTTTCCTGTGCACTGCCGGCGTCTGGGTACAATTGGGCGTTCTCGGGTTCGTCCGCAGCCCGACCCGACGGTACGCCGCGCAACTCGCCGGCGCTTTGATGCTGGCCGCCTTTTGCAAATTTCCGGTCGGCTTCGTGTTTCTTTTTGCCATGCCGCTGGCGCTCTGGATGATTCCCGCCGTTGACCGGCAGAGCCTGACCAGGGTCCCAAGCTCGATCAGATTGCTGGCCGCATACACGCCCGTGGCCGCGTTGCTGCTGGTCGTCGCGATGGTTGGCATTTATCGGCTGCACAAGGGTCTGTCGCCCGGATTCGGTATTCAGGATCTCATGGGCATTGGCTTCGGGCGATACTCGGATATTGGAGCGGCGATCGGCGTACCGCGGCCCAGCCTGGTTGACGAACTGACGACTCAGCTGTCGTGGCCCGTGGTCGTTATCGCGCTGATCGGGGTACTCTCAGCAGCGCTGCGCGGGGATTGGCGGCAGCGCTGGCTGATCGGCGTAGGAGCCATACCCATGCTCTTGATCGGCTACGGCACCCATTTTTGGTATCCGCGGTACCTACTATTCACAATCCCACCGCTGATTGTCGCCAGCGTTCTGGGCTGGCAAGATCTGGTGGCGGGCGAGGCCGCGCCGTGGCGGCAATGGGTACTGGTGGGGGTGTTCTTGGTCTGCGCCGCCTTCATGGCTCGTCAATCCGGTTCTATCGTGCTGCAGCCGGCCGCCGCCAGATGGTCACCGCTCGACCGCTTTCAATACATCGAGGGATGGAGCTCCGGATATGGCTACCCTGAGGCGGCAAAATACATTCTGCAAGTTCCGAATCCGCCTCCCCAGATTTTTTCGCTGGACGGCCACAGCGCCTATCAACTGCTCACCTATCTGCCCGCCCCATGGAGGAGCCGGGTGCGCCCCATATCCTATGGACCGCAACGCGAGGTTTTGGGAACCGCGAGTGCCCGATTGAATAACCTCTTGATCGGCGCGCCGGCCTGGCTCATCGTTCCGGAACCGCTGCTGGACGGCTACCTCGATTCGAGTTTCGGACACATCAATCTTGGGCAATTGAAGCTTCGAGAAGTCGTCGCATTCGACAAGCCTGGTTCACGCGCTCGATTGGCGATTTACGAGGTTACGCGGCAATAACCGGACATGAAGGATCAGGGTGCCGTATGCGAGCATTTTCCCTGCTGGGGATTGGAAGCGAAAAATACCCCGCATTGACCGGCGTCAGGGCGCTTGGCGCCATGATCGTTTTCTTCGACCATTTTCCTCTGTGGCCAGCCTACCACCTCACCGTCAACGTGATGGCGTTCTTCTTCACGCTGAGCGGCTTTCTGATCGCCAGAATTTACTACGAGCGCGCCGCACTGACTCGCACATGGCTGTTGAAGTATTTTGTCAATCGATTTGCGCGCATCTATCCGGTGTACTTCCTGTTGCTCACGGTTGCCGTGTGCCTGCAACATGATTTCACGCCCTGGACACTCATCACCAACTACACGCTGACGCACGCTCTGTTTCACGGCACGGAACTGATCATGCAGCCGAGCTGGACCTTGACCGTTGAGGAATCGTTTTATTTTCTGGCTCCGGTGTTTTTCATTTTGGCGAAACGCCATAGTTTTTGGGCGCCTTTTGCGCTGGCATGGCTGCTGCTCGCGCTCGCGCTCGCCGTTTACAAGCTGGGCATCAGCTTTTTGGGGACTCCGGCATTCGTTATTTCAACCACATTCTTCGGCAACTTCGTCGAGTTCTTTGCCGGTTTCTACCTCGCGCTGGCCTTGATGAATCAGGAGAAGCGCGGCGCCCTCCGACTGGCGGGCCGCAAGTACACGGTCGCCGGCCTCGCGGGCATATTGGTTCTGGTGGCCGCCATGATCATGGTGTATCGGCGGGTGCCGTTGGATTTGCGCGCCATCATGCTCATCAACAATTTTCTGATTCCGGTGCCCATTGCGCTGCTTTACTGGGGACTGATGCGGGAGGACACTTTTCTGGCGCGGCTGCTGTCGAACAATGTATCCGGATTGCTGGGCCGAAGCTCTTATTCCTTTTACCTGCTGCACATGCTGATCATCAATTACGTCAGCATCCCGTGGCTGCTGCCCTTTATGGGCAACCGGCCGCTGTGCATCTGTTTTACGCTGATCATCGTCTGGGCGGCTTCGGTGGCGCTGTTTATCTTCTACGAGGAACCGGTGAATATCCATATTCGAAGGGTATTCCATTCGAAAGATACGACGGTCGGCATGCAGCAAACCTTGTTTCCGGTGAAAACATGACATTGAACGCGCTGCTGAGAGAGACGATCATCGGGGAGAGCGTCGTCAGGGAATTCATGACGGTCGGCATCGGCGATTCGGTCAGGGAAAAGGTGTATCTAAAATCCGGAGAACGGATCTCGGACATCACCGGCAGGCAATGGCTGCTCGCACTCGACCCCCGCGTGCTGGGTGTTTGGGTGGAGCGCGGCGCTCCCGACGATTTGCCATCCGAGAATGCGGCCTGTCGCATGTACTTCTTGGACTCCGCCCCCACCGACGAACGCCATGTTGCGCGCGAAGCGGTGGCCGTATTGGATCTGGAGCCCTTCACACGCATCGAGGAGAAGCGCGGGACACTCGTGCTGATGAAGGTGACGAACAGCGAGATTCGGCACGTTCCTTCCTGGAAGGCGCGACTCTTGTACACGAGATTCTACAAAAAGCCTCGGTTTTCTTTCGAGAAGCTCAAGGCCGTGGCGGCGGCTTACTCCTATCCCCGGAGAGTGCGCATCATCTCATTCAAGGAGAGCTCAGAATACAACTATATATTCCCGATGGATCTGCTCGCCGACATCAGTCACGCCGGCCTTTATCTGTTTGGGATGAGGCATTCGAACCGGGTGCTTTCGAAAGTGACGCAGCAGGAGCAAATCGTCGTTTCCGAGGTGCCCGCTGAGCTAAAACCCCTCATCTACCAGTTGGGCAAGAACCACAGCGCCAGCCCTCCGCCCCTGGAGCAGCTTCCCTTTGCCACTGTTCAGAGCCGGGAGTTTGGCGTCCACATTCCGGATTGGGCTGAAGGCTACAAGGAGTTACACATCCGCCGTACGCTCGATCTCGGAAGCCATATGCTGCTGTTGGCGGAGTGTGCGCAGGAGACTCATCTCAAGCCCGCCACGCCTCGCTTGCATCACATTCATTTCCTGCACCACTTGCACCTGAAAAGAGCAGGGCTTACTTACCCGACCGTGTGAGCGCGCGGCAAAATCCGCTGCAGCGCCCCGCGCAACCTGCCGAGCGTCGCCGGCGGTAGCTGACGAACGAGCGCGATGCACAGAAATCCGCTGGCAATGATTGAAACGAGCGCAGCCGCGGGTGCGTAACGCGGCACCCAAACCATCAGCGAGATGGCCGAGCTCGCGAGAATGATCGATGCGAGCGTGATCGCGAAGAGCCGCAGCGGGAATCCGATGCCGTTCTTTGTCAGCCATCGCGAGGCGCACCACATGATCAGTGTCGCACCCAGCAACTCTGCAAGGAGCATCGCGGCGGCGGTTCCTGCGATGCCGAACAGCGGGGTCAACAGCAGTATGCCGGTCACGGCCGCCGCGAACATGGCGATCGAGATCAGGAGTTGATCCTTCAGCAAGTTATTGCCCTGCAGGATGGTGGCCGCCGGCCTCGCCACCGAAAACAGCAGCATCAAGATCGAGAATAAGCCGAACACCTGCGGGTTGAATTCAATCTTGCCGCGCGTCCACGCCTGAAAGACCACGGGCACTATCCATTGAAGCACGACCAGCACCGGGGCCAGCAGAACCACGGCGAGCAACCACACCAGCCCCATAGTGGCATTGGTACGCTCGGAATCCCTGTTTCCGAGGAATTTCATGATTTCCGGCATGACCGGATTGGTGATGGTGCGCACTCCTTGCTGCGACACGTTGCTGATCATTCGAATCGTGGCAAATGTGGTCATTTCCTCGATACCAACCAGCGCACCCAAGAATATCCGCACTCCCTGCTGCCGTGAAATGTCCAGCGCGGCGGTGGCGGCGATGGCCAATGAAAGACGCACATGGCGAAGGCTGAGCTTCCAATCGGGAGCGATCGGGAACAAATCGTGGTGGTGCAGCTTGCGCCACATGTCGATGTAAAATGGAATGCTGGCGGCGAGAACTGCGACAGCGATCCAAACGACGGTCCACAACAACCCGGCCCCGCACGACACGGCGAGCCCTGAGGCCAGCGCAGTGACCAGGGCAATGGAGGCGTTCCACCACGCCATTCGAGGATAATATCCGTAGGGAACCAGAGCGCGCCAAGTGAGGCCGGCAATGCTGCTGCTGATCAACCACGACAGGGAATAGATGACCAGCGACCACAATGCCTCGCCGAGCAGCTGTGGGTTCAACGTATGGGTCGCATCGAAGACATCGCCGATGAAACCGAAATAGATCAGGCAGCCCAGAACGAACAACTCGAGCAGCGAGATCAGCACCACCAGCGGCAGCGCGGAATAAAACACCAGCCTGGCGGTCTGCGGTTGCCGGTCGCCGATTTTTAGGAGTTCGAAGCCGATGAAGTTCTGGTAGCTCATGCTCAATATCGAGGCGACACTGGTAATGCTCTGGATGATCAGCCAGCAGCCGTACTGCTCCACGGACCAATGAGTGAGAAAGACGGGGACGAGCAGCGCCTGCGACAGCCCGGCGAGGAAGATGCGCACCCATGCCGCGGCACTCGCGGACAGGAAGCGCTGCAGGGAGCTCATATCCCGGTAGCGCGCGGATCAGCGAGGCGAATGAATTTCTTCGACAACGCCAGCTCCCAGGGCCGGTCATAGCGCTGAAACCGGTAACGCCAGGATGCCAGCGCACGCAACGTCATTTTTGACCAGGACGAAGAACGCGTGTCCTGCACGGTGGGAAACCGACAGCCCAGCACGGTGGTGAAATCCTGAATTCGGCGTCGAAGCCGTTCTGTCAACCAGGGCGCGTCAGCGTGGCAGGCATAGTCGATCCATCGCTGGTCGGTCCATTCCTCGGGAGTGTTGGGAAAACGCACTCGATTGCCTTCAAGGTCGAGGAGCGGCGCCGCTCGCTGCCGCGCGCGCGAGTTCTCGGGTAGGCTTTCCAGCGGCAGGGGGGTATAGATGTACACGATGATCTCGGCGCGCGGGTTCACTCTCTTGACCTCCCGGATAAATTCGAACGTCCGTTCCGTCTCGCCCTCGGGGTCATGCGGTGGGGCCACCATGAAGGACAATTCCGGTATTACCCCGTGACGCCGGCATAGCTCTGCCACCGCCAGGGTCTGATCGGAATTGGTCCCTTTGCGAATGCTCTTCAGCATGACATCGCTCGGGGATTCTGCGCCGATATAAGCCATGCGCATTTTGCTTTTGCGCACCAATCCCCACGAGCTCGCCGACAGGTTGAGCAATGCATCCGAGCGCGCGTAACACCACCAAGGCAGCTGGATTCTCGCCAGCACCTCCAACAGGGGAATCATATCGGCTTCACGATCGAAAAAATTGTGATCGAAGAATTGAATCGAGTCGGCGCCGATGCGATCTTTGAGCCAGGTGAGATCACGTTCCAATCGAGCCGCGGGCGGCAATCCGGTGCTGCCGCGAAACATCGCGGCGACCCCGCAAAAAGTACAGCGGTACCTGCAGCCCACCGAGGCCTGGTGCACGGCCGTACGCCTTCCTAAAAATGTCCTGGCAAGATAGGCGCGCGGATCTCCCAACAGATCGTAGGGCAGCAACACGGGTGAGCGGAGGTCAACCAGTGCCCGGTCGCGGTTGTGGACGACTGTGCCCGCGCGCCTCCAGGTCAAACCGTCAATTGAATCGAGGTTCTCAAGGTGGCCCGTGCGGATCGAGTCCAGCAGTTCGCTGATCGCCGCTTCGCCGGGCCCTCGAATGGCGTAGTCCACATAGGGCGCATTGATGGCGGCATTCGGATAGAGCGTCGGGAAGTAGCCGCCCCAAATCACCGGTGTGCCGCCGGCAATGCCACGCACGATTTTCGAGACATCGATTGCCGCCTGAAGCTGCGGGCCACCCATGACCGTCATGCCCACCGCGTCAAATGTCCGCTGAGATAGGGCCGTGCGAATGGTCGAGAAGTAGTCCGAATCGACGTTGCCATCGATGACTTGGCAGGCATACGATTCCTGCAGCGAACCCGCGAGCGCCAGCACCGATAGCGGAAAGCGTGCGCTGCGGCGCGAGGTAATGCGCGGATTCACCAATAGAATGCCGCGCGGCAGGGTCATGCCGCCCTCCATTGCAGGTCCATAATCTCCAGACCCTGCTCACTCGCAGCCGATTTGGAAAGGCTTGCGGCAACGCTGAATTCCAAGACTTTCGGCGTTCCGTCGACCCTGACATTCGCCCACTGCCCATCGGGCGCGAGAAGCTGCGCATAGTCGAGGTCCCCGTAGCGGGCTCGTCCGTCGCGCACCACGAGGCGGATACTCGTGCGGTCGGCTTTGCAGAGGCCCAATCCGGCCGGAAGGATCAGGACGTCGGCGCGCGATCCCACCTGCAGCGTTCCTCGGTCCGCCAGGCGCAGAAGACGCGCGTTGTCGCGCGTGACCAGCGCTTCGAGGGTCCGATCATCGAATCCGCTCACGCCGGAAGCGATGCGCACCTCATCGAGCAGGTCGCGTGCCCCGCTGAGCCGCGAGTCGGTTCCCAAGGCAAGCAGGCCTTGCTGCAGCAATTCGGGCGCTTCCAGCGTCGTGCCGAACAAACGCAGATTTGATGATGGGCACCAGATTACGCCTGCGCCGGCCGCGCTGAGCCGTTTACGTTGGGACGGATCGAGGGCGATGCCGTGCACCAAGAGCGTGTTGGGACCGACGCAGCCCATGGCATCGAGACGCTCGAATTCCTGCGCCGATTCTTCAGTGACACCTTCGGCGGCGTGAATGATCCAAGGCCAGTGGGCGGGCGTTCCTCGATTGGACGCACGCACCTTCTCGTCGCCGTCAATGTAGAGGGAATGGGACCACCCACATTCGGACACGATCCCCGTCGGGTAGTTGGGGTCGAAGAGCTGCGGATAGAGTGGGTCGTGATGCGCGACCGTCGTCACTCCGCTCAGCAGGTTTTTTACTCCGCCGATCAACAATCGGTCATCGCGAGCCACCGCGGCGCCGGCATCGAAGCACGGGTCCGACTTTTGGCGCGCGTTGATGTCGCTTATCCAGTCCTGCACCCGCTGGTAGCGATTACCCGGGTCAAGGGCGGGCAGGCTGTTGAGCTGCAGATGATCGTGGGCGTTGATCAACCCAGGCAGGACCCGGTCGCCGTGCAGGTCTACGACGGTGTCGCCGGCCAAAGGAGCTTCGCCAAGCGCCGATATGCGTGCCTCGAACAAGCGCAAGCTGGTAATGGCAGCGTCGCTGAATCGGCCGTTGATGAAAGTGACACCGGCGGGGGCAGCACGTGACGCAGCGGTCATTTGCGGGCCCGCACGATGAGCGCGATCGGCAGGCCCTGCCACTGCCGATAGAAAGCATCTGATTTTGGAAATGCTTCGTTGAGCTCAACACCCACATGGATATCCTGGATCACTTCGACGGTGAGATTGGCCGCCCTCGCGGCTTCCCGCTGGGAATCCAAATCAAAGCTCTGATGAGGGACCGTCCAGGTGCGGGCGTCTCGATCCTTGAAAGAGCGGGGCAGGCCCGCCCGAGCAGCCTGCGGATGATAGTCTGAATAAAGCAGCGTACCGCCGGGGCGTAAAACTCTTGCGACTTCGAGCATCCAGGCCGCCACGCTCGCGGCGTGGCCGAGCGCGAGGCCCGATATCACGACATCGAAGGCGTCAGCTGCGAAAGGCAATTGCATCATGCTGGCGCACACGCGCTTCGCGCTTGTGACTTGCGCCAGCATTGGCGTGCAAAAATCGAGTGCGATCACCTCGGCGGCGCCTTTCTGCTCGAGAATGCGGGAATAACGCCCGCTGCCGCAAGCCAGATCCAGTGCAAGGCGGCCGGTCACGTCGGGCCAGTGCCGCAACATCGCCGCTTGTTCAGCCCGCATCAAAGGGTTGTGCGCCACCGGCGGATAGAGGGGTGCCCAGCGTTCGTAAACAGCTCGCGTCGCCGCCTCCGGATTCGCGCTCACGCCGGATCGCGCCACATGGAGCAGACGCAAGTTTTGCATTCGCCGCGCTGCCCGTCGCGAATGACCGCACGAAGCGCGGACATGCTCTCGGTATTCAGCGCTCTGGTGAGGCCGACAGGCTGCGCATCGGAGGGCCCGGAGATGAAAAAACACGGCTGCAACCGGCCGCCAGCGCCGATCACGGCGGAAAACTCAGGTGCGTTGCAGCGAACGGCCGGATAGGGGCCCCGTTCGCGAACTGCCGTGAAGTACTCAAGAATACGGCGCAGTTTCTGCGGACTTTCGGCAATGAATCCGGAACGAAAGTCCGCCGCATAGCGCTGCGCCAAAGAGCTCAGCGTCCGCTCGAACTCCGGCAGATCATCCGGCTGCAGCGCGAGATCGTTGGCGAAGGCCTCGGTGCGGCCGAAGGCATGCGGATTGGCGACGTCCACCGCGAGAAATGACACCTGGCGAGCTCCTAAGTCTCTCGCAATGTCGACAAACAGCGGCATCTGTCGAAAGTTACTGCGTTGTAAAGTAACCCGGATACCAGGCGGCAGGCCGTTCGAGGCAGCGGCACGAATTCCCTCGCATACCTTGTCGAACGCATCGAGCCCCCGAATCCGCTGATAGATTTCCCGGTCAGTGCCATCGAGCGAAACAGTAATGGCATCGAAAAGCTTGGCGGCCTGCCTCGCGTGCTTGGCCAGCGAAAGGCCGGAGGTCAACAACCACACCTTCTGGCCGTTATTGCGCAGTGCTTGGCCAATTGTCGCCCAATCGGGGTTGAGCAACGGTTCGCCGCCCGATAAGACCACAATGTCGGTTCGCAGCTGACCCAAGTCAGGCAACAGCGCTTGCACCGACTCGAGAGTCATCGTGTCGCGCCCGTGCCGCCAATAGTCGCAAGTCACACAACGGGAATTGCAGCGTTCCGTGACGTAAAGCGTGACGATCGCCAGGCGGTGCAGGGCATCTTGAGAGCGGCTTGACACCATCGTGAGTACCGTTGGATTGGAATCGTGGTGAAGTTTATCGCTCGATACTGCGGGTTTCTGCACAATTCTCATGATCAAAAGTGGGTGAATAGGTGGCCTTAACCCTTTGATTTCGCTAAGCTCAGCGACCATGAGTATCGCGGCTACCGGTGTTTGCGTCGAAACTGTCCACGGGTGGCGCGGCGATCGTCATGTGCTGAAAGGTGTGAGCATACAGGTGCAGCCGCGCGAATTGCTGCATGTCTCCGGTCAAGGCTAGGTTACCCGCATGGACGCGAGCGCCAAGCTGCCGAATTTTTTCATCGTCGGCGCGCCCAAGGCGGGCACCACCTCGCTTTCTGCCTATCTGGATCAGCATCCCCAGGTTTTCATGTGTGCGCTCAAAGAGCCGAGCTATTTCGCCTCGGAATTGCGTCTCGAGAACTTCAGTGAAGTGGAGCGTCCGCGTGTCGCCCGCGAGATCCAAGCACTCAAGGAGTACCTGGCCGGCGACCTGCGCGAGAAACGATTCGGCGGATTGGTCTCCGAATGGGACGACTACGTCAAACTCTTTAGAAACGTATCGGATGAAGCGGCCATCGGGGAAGCCACCGCCTGCTACCTCTGGTCGCCGAGCGCCGCACGCAATATCGCGGCGCGCGTGCCGCGCGCCAGAATCATCATCAACCTGCGCAATCCCATCGATCGAGCATTTTCTCAGTATCTTCAGATGGTGACAAACGGAATGATCCACCGCTCGTTCCGGGAACAGATCAACGCCAACCTTCGCTGCGAACAAAAGCAATGGGGTCCTCTCTGGCCGCTGCTCGAATTTGGCCACTATCACGGGCAGATCGCACGGTATTTGCACGAATTCCCGCGCTCGCAGATCCACATTTCATTGTATGAGGAGTTGGTACGCGCTCCCGGCGCGTTTATGTCGGAGCTCTTCAGCTTCCTCGGGGTGGATCCCAATTTCAAAGCCGACCTATCGCAGCGCCACCATGAGCCGCGCATTCCGAGGTTCGCCGCGGCGGCGCATTTTCTGAAACAGCGGGGTCTTTGGAGGACTTTGCGCCGACTCGTGCCGGGACCGCTGTTGCCGGGCGTAAGGTCGCTGATGCTGCGCTCGCGCGCCTCGTTGGCGATGGACCAAGCTGACCGCGCATTCCTGGCTGACTACTATCGCGATGAAGTGGAAAAACTATCGTCGCTGCTGAATCGCGATTTGAGATACTGGCTCGACCCTTCGCTGGAGAAGAGCACTCATGCGCCAAAAGGAGTGTGACGCCAAAAGGAGTGTGAATTTCCAAGGAGCGCGCCATCTTTGATTTCGCTAAGCTCGCGGCGATGAATATTGCGCCAGATGGTCTCAGCGTCGAAAGTGTCCACGTGTGGCGCGGCGATCGTCATGTGCTAAAAGGTGTGAGCATACAGGTGCAGCCGGGGGAATTGCTGCATGTCTCCGGTCCCAACGGCACCGGCAAGACCACCTTGTTGCGAGTGGTCAGCGGCCTGTTGCGCCCGGAGCAGGGCACTGTGAAATGGCTCGGACGGTCCATTGAATCGTCCAGGGCCGACTATCACGCGGCACTGGCTTACGCCTCGCACGAGCCGGCGCTCAAGAGCGATTTGACGGCACTCGAGAACCTTCGGTTTTCTGTCGGACTCAAGCGGCGTGTGACGTTAGACGCCCTGCGCAGCACATTGGATCGCACCGGCGTTGCCGCGTGCGCGGACTTGCCGGCTCGCGTGCTTTCGGCCGGACAGCGCCGCAGGGTCGCCATGGCGCGCGTCTTGGCGATGAGTGCCTCGCTCTGGCTGCTCGATGAGCCTTATTCGAACCTGGATGCGGCGGGAGCGGAGCTGATGTCGGAACTGCTTCAGAGGCATGTGGAGGTGGGGGGCGTCGCGCTGGTGGTCGCGCACCATGATCTGGCCCTGCGCTGCCGTGTGACCAGGCTGGAGCTCAACTCGTGACTGTCGGAACCTGGGAAGCCTTCAGGCTGTTGGTGCACCGTGAATTGTGTCTCAGTTTCAGGCGGCCGGAGCAACTGGTGCAGCCTTTGGTGTTCTTCCTAATCGTAACTACCTTGTTTCCATTGGGATTAAACCTGCAATTGTCGCTGCTGCGAGACATGTCGCCGGGTGTCCTTTGGGTGGCCGCGCTGTTATCGTCGCTGCTATCGCTGGATTCACTGTTCAAAAGCGATGCGGATGACGGCACCCTGGAGCAACTTGTGCTGAGCGGCCAGGGTCTGACTGTCATCGTGGTGGCAAAAACTTGTGCCCACTGGCTGGTAACAGGGGCGGCCTTGGTCATCGTTTCGCCAATTGTGGCAACGGCGCTCGGTATTCCGGTCGATGCATTTGCCACAATGATGCTCAGCCTTGCCTTGGGCACCCTTACCTTGAGTTGGCTGGGAGCGATTGGCGCAGGCCTGACGATCGGGCTGCGGCGCGGCAATGTGCTGCTATCGCTGATAGTGTTGCCTTTGTCGACGCCCTTGTTGATTTTTGGCGCCGCGGCGACCGACCGGGCAATTTCGGGAACGAGCGTGATGGGAGCGATTTATTTTCTGGCGGCGCTGTGCGTGTTCACTTGCACATTGGCGCCGTTTGCGGCGGCGGCCGCGGTGCGCATTACCTTGGAATGACGTCTTTAGGAAACTATGTGGACTTGGTTTTACAAACTCGCCTCTCCGCCCTATGTCTACGGGGCCGCGGCCGCGCTGGCGCCCTGGTTCTTAGGGTTCGCCGCGCTTGCGATCGGCTACGGCAGCATTGCTGGATTGGCGATCGCTCCGCCCGACTACCAGCAGGGTGAGGCGTTCCGCATGATTTACGTGCACGTGCCGAGCGCGATCATGTCCTTGACCACGTATACCGTCATGGCGGTGGCGAGCGGCATAGCGCTCATCTGGCGCATCAAGGTCGGACATGCCGTGGCCGCGGCGTCGGCTCCCATCGGCGCCTCGTTCACCATCTTGGCCCTGGTCACAGGCTCGCTGTGGGGCCGTCCCATGTGGGGAACGTACTGGGCCTGGGACCCGCGCCTGACGTCGGAACTGATTCTGCTGTTTCTGTATGTCGGCGTGATGTCTTTGCGCTCGGCGTTCGAGGATCCGGCGCGCGGCGATCGGGCGGCGGCCTTGTTGGCGGTGGTCGGCGTCGTGAACGTGCCCATCGTTCACTTCTCGGTGGTTTGGTGGAACTCACTGCATCAGGGAGCCACCATTGTTAAACTAGGCGCTCCGTCAATGCCGGGCAGCATGCTCTGGCCTCTATTGTCGATGTGGCTGGGTTTCATGCTGTTTTATGGTGCAGTGCTGTGCGTGCGCCTGCAGGGCGAAGTGCTCAATCGAGAGCGGCAGGCGAGTTGGGTGCGGGAGGCAATCAAGTCATGACGGGTGGAGACTTTTGGTCCATGGGCGGATACGCGCGGTTCGTGTGGCCGTGCTTCGGCTTTGCCTATGCGGTCCTCGGGTGGAACCTATGGTCAGCGTGGCGCCAGCGCACCGCAGCTAAAATTCGCGCCGCGCGGGCGCTCGCGATGGCGGCGAGCGAGGCGCGATGACTCCGCGGCGCAAACGCCTGTTCGTCGTGCTCGGGATCTTGAGCGGGGTGGCCGCGTCGGTCTCGCTCGCGGTCATGGCTTCGCGCGAAAACATCATGTTTTACTACGATCCCTCACAGGTGGTCGCGGGCAACGCGCCTCCTGCCAAGCGATTCCGCATCGGCGGCATGGTGGTGAAGGGCAGCGTTGCGCGAAAACCGGGGGACTTGCAAGTGCGCTTCGTGCTCACCGACTTCGCTCACGAGGTTCCGGTGGAATACACCGGCGTGCTGCCGGATTTGTTTCGCGAAGGGCAGGGGATCATTGCGCATGGCACGATGAACTCGAGCGGCGCCTTTGTCGCCGACGAAGTGCTCGCCAAGCACGATGAGAAATACATGCCGCCGGAGGTGGCCGCTTCGCTGAAGAACAAGGGCGGTGCACATCCGACCGCCCGCGAACCGATCTCCTAGGCCGGAAACAACCTCATGGCCCCCGAATTAGGAATCTTCGCCCTCATCCTGGCTTTCGTCTTGAGCCTCTCACAGGCGTTTTTTGGTCTGGCGGGCGCATGGCGCGGCAAACCGGTGTGGATGGCGGTGGCGCGTCCCGCGGTAACCGGGCAGTTCGTGTTCGTGGCGATGGCGTTTGCATGCCTGGTGTATTCATTCGTCAACAACGATTTTTCGGTTCTGTATGTGGCGCGCAATTCGAATTCGCAGCTGCCGCTCTTCTACAAGGTCGCCGCACTCTGGGGCGCGCACGAAGGTTCGCTGCTGCTGTGGATCTTGATTCTGTCCATCTGGAGCGTCGCGGTCGCCGCCTTCAGCCGGGCGCTGCCTCTGAGCTTTTCGAGCCGGGTCCTCGGCGTGATGGGACTGATCAGCGCCGGGTTCATGTTGTTTACGCTGTGGACCTCGAGTCCGTTCCTGAGGTTGATACCGGCGGCGCAGGATGGCGCGGACCTGAATCCCGTTTTGCAGGATTTCGCCCTCTCGATTCATCCGCCAATGCTCTACACCGGTTATGTGGGATTTTCGGTGGCATTCGCATTCGCCTGCGCCGCGATGCTCGAAGGAAGGCTGGATCAAACCTGGGCCAAATGGACGCGGCCATGGACAATCTTCGCGTGGCTGTTTCAAACGATCGGGATTGCGCTTGGCAGCTGGTGGGCTTACTACGAGTTGGGTTGGGGCGGCTGGTGGTTCTGGGATCCTGTGGAAAACGCCTCGTTCATGCCCTGGCTGGTGGGAACCGCCTTGATCCATTCGCTCAGTGTCACGGAGAAGCGCGGCATCTTCAAGAGCTGGACGCTGCTGCTCGCGATATTCGCCTTTTCGTTGAGCCTGGTCGGCACTTTCCTGGTGCGCTCAGGCGTACTGGTGTCCGTGCATTCCTTTGCCACCGACCCGACCCGCGGCCTTTATATTCTCGCGTTTCTGGTTCTGACCATCGGCGGCTCGCTCACGCTCTACGCCTGGCGCGCACCGAAGCTTTATGCGCCGGGCGGCTTTCAGCTGTTTTCGCGCGAGTTCTTCATTCTGGTGAACAATGTAATCCTGGTGAGCGTCGCGGGCTTGGTGCTCTGGGGCACCTTGTCGCCCTTGGTCTACGAGCTGTTGGGCCTCGGCAAGATCTCCGTCGGGCCGCCGGTATTCGCCGTGATGTTCTTGGTCCCCGTGCTGCCGCTGATGGTGTTCCTCGCCATCGGCATGCACTCGGCTTGGCGCCGCGGCAAGCTCACCGTTGCGGCAAAACCCTTGTGGTGGTTGCTCGGAGCCGCGGTACTGTTGTCGGTGGCAATCCAGGGCACCGTCTTCAAAGAGTTCCATCCGGTGGGATTGATCGGATTTAGTTTCGGCTTCTGGATCATATTCTCGTCATTGTTGGAACCGATCAGCCGCTTGCGAGCAAAACAAACGCTGACGGCGGGGCTGCTCGGCATGTCGATCGCGCATTTCGGCGTGGGAATGTTCGCCATCGGCGCGAGCGGCGTCGAGAGCTATAAAATCGAAAAGGATGTGGCGCTGAAGCCCGGCGGCTCGTTCCACATTGCCGGCTACGATTTCAAATTCGTCAATGCCGCCAAGGTTCGGGGACCCAACTACGACGCCGTCGAAGCGCTGGTGGAAATAACGCGCGGCGGTAAGCCCGTGACGGTTCTCAGGCCGCAAAAGCGCCATTTCTGGGTTCAGAATACCTCGAACAGCAAGGCTGCCATTTCGGTCACTTGGGCGCGCGATCTGTTCGTTGCCATGGGCGATCCCTTGGGCGCAGATGCGTGGAGCATGCGCATTCAATACAAGCCGCTGGTGCGCTACATCTGGCTGGGCGCGTTGGTCATGGCCATCGGCGGCCTGATTGCCGCGACGGATCGCCGCTATCGAGTGAAGATTCCGGCGGCTGCTTCTCCTGGTGTGGTATCTCCGCCAGATCCGCGTGCGCAGCTAGGGTCGGCCTGATGTGGAAGTTCCTGCTGCCGTTTGCGGCGTTCGTCGCGCTCGTCGTGTTATTTGCCTTTGGGTTGAATCCCAAGCGCGACATTCATGAGCTGCCCTCGCCGCTGCTCGGCAAACCCGCGCCGGTATTCACCCTCACCGACGTGCTCGATGCGTCGCGCACGGTCAGCAACGGGGCACTGAAGGGGCAGGTTTACCTGTTGACTTCTTGGGGCACGTGGTGCGTCGAATGCCGCGTGGAGCTTCCCGCGATGCTGGAAATTTCGCGTCAGCATGTGGTTCCGATCATCGGACTGGATTACATGGACGACCGAGAGAAGGCCAAGCAATGGTTGGAGCAGCTCGGAAATCCCTACACCGCCGCGGCCTTCGACAGCGATGGAAGAACCGCCATCGACTGGGGGATATACGGAGCGCCGGAGACCTTCTTGGTGGACGCGCGCGGGCGCGTCATCTATAAGTTTATTACCCCGCTGACTCAAGAGGTGTGGGAGCACGAATTTTTGCCGCGCATCGCCGCCGCGCGCCGGGACGGCGCATGAGGACTCATCCTGCACGCCATTGGCTCATGACCTGGGCGCTCGTCGTGGCCATGCAAGGCCTTGCGGCTCAACCCGAATCCGGCCAAAGCCTGGATGCCAACGGCCAGCTGCAGAATCCCGTGTTGCAGAATCGCTTCGAACGCATCACCAAGGAGCTGCGCTGCCTGGTCTGTCAAAACGAATCGATCGCCGACTCGAACGTGCAGCTCGCCAGCGATTTGCGGCGGCAGGTGCGAGAGATGCTGGTGGCCGGCAGCAGCGATGAGGCTATCTTCAAGTTCATGACCGATCGTTATGGGGAATTCGTGCGCTTCGGACCGCCGCTCGAGCCCAAGACGCTGCTGATTTGGGGCGCTCCCTTCATCGCCTTGCTGCTGGGCGTCGCCATCGTTTACCGCATCGTTCGACAACGCTCGCGCATGCCCCTGGACGAATGAACATCTTCCTCGTCCTGGCGGCCATCATGGCCGTGGTCGCCGCGCTGGTGGTGGCCTTTCCGCTCTTGCGCGACAAGCAAAGCCGCTGGATCGGTGCGGCCGCAGGCGTACTGGTCATCGGCGCGGCCGCCGGTCTTTATCCCTTATGGTCCAATTGGAACTGGCACGCGCCGGCTCAAGCGCAATCTGCCGCCGGCCCCGATGTCCTTGCCATGGTGGCCAAGCTCGAAAACCATTTGCAGGACAATCCCAAGGATCAGAGCGGTTGGCTGATGCTGGGGCGGTCTTACCTCGCCTTGGAGCGGCTGGATGATGCGGTCACTGCCTACGATCGCGCTTACCAACTGGGCACGAATGCGGAGGCCGCCCTGGGTCTGGGCGAGGCGATGAGCCTGCGCGCCGGCGGCGAAATCACACCTCCCGCCGGCCAATTGTTCGAGGAAGCGCTGGTTCTCGAACCCACCAATCCGAAGGCTTTGCTGTATGGCGGCTTCGCGGCGGCCACGCGCGGCGATCGTGCATTGGCGCGCACTCGCTGGCAGGCGCTCAAGGATCTGCATCCGCCGCCGCAAATAGAGCAGATGCTCGACGAGCGTATCGCGGAGCTGGGCCCGGCCGGGGGCTCCGCAATACCGGGGACGAGTACGTCGCCGCCAGGGACGAACACGAGCCCCGGGGACTCGGCAGGGGCCAAGGTGACTGTCAATATCTTGATTACGCCCGCTTTGAAATCGCGCTTGAAATCGGAGGTTCCCTTGTTTGTATTTGCGCGTGAGCCAGGCGGCCAGGGGCCGCCGCTGGCTGCGAAGCGGCTGACGAGCGCGGCCATTGGAACGCAGGTTCAGCTGTCTACCGCGGATTCCATGATACCGGGTCGGGTACTGGTCAATGGCCATCGAGTATCCATCACCGCACGCATATCCTTCAGCGGACAACCCGTTCCCGCGGCCGGTGATCTGTACGGAGAAGTCCCCTACGAGGTGGGCCGCGACGGCGCACTGAATCTCCTGATCGATCGCGTTGCCGAGTAGGCCTGCGAATGAGCGTTGCGAAGAATCTAGCCGCTGGGCGCATCCTCGAGGATCAGTTATTTCCCTATCCGCGATTGCGCGACAAGGACCAGGAAGTTCTGCGCATGATGGTCGATGCGATCGATCAATTTTTGGGTCCCAAGCACCAGGACTTCAAGCGTTGGGATCGCGACGCCGAGCAGCCGGCGGAATTCATTCAAGGGTTGAGAGATTTGGGTTTGTTCGGCCTCATCATTCCCGAGGAACACGGCGGACTTGGATTGTCCAACGCAGGCTATGCGCGGGTGTTGAGCCAGAGCAGCACGCATGACAGTTCCGTGTCGCTGACCATCGGTGCACACAGCTCCATCGGCATGAAGGGCATTCTGCTGTTCGGCACCGCGGAGCAGAAAGCGCGCTATCTGCCGCGACTCGCGAGCGGCGAAATGATCGCGGCATTTTGTTTGACCGAGTCGGGGGCGGGCTCGGACGCCGCGTCGATCCGCACTCAATCCACCAAGAATCCCAATGGTTCATGGACGCTCAATGGCGAGAAGATCTGGATCACCAACGGCGGCATCGCCGATCTTTATACGGTGTTCGCGCGTTCCTCGTCCGCCGCGGGAAAGATCACGGCGTTCATCGTCGAAGCGGCATGGCCCGGCGTGAGCCACGGGCATCACGAAGATAAAATGGGAATTCGCGCATCCTCCACGACCACCGTGAACTTCGCGGACGTGCAGGTGCCGGCCGAAAATGTATTGGACGTGGAGGGGAGAGGCTTCAAAGTCGCCATGGCGATCTTGAACAACGGCCGCACCGGCTTGGGAGGCGGGGCGGTCGGCGGCATGAAGGCGCTGCTCGCCCTGTCGGCCAGGCAGGCGCAGTCGCGCAAGCAATTCGACCGGCCCATCGCGAGCTTTGGCCTGGTGCGCGAGAAGATTTCGCAAATGACGGTCGATTGTTTCGCCGCCGAGAGCGCGGTGTGGATGGTCGCGCACTACATCGATTCCGGCAGCGACGATTACTCGGTGGAAGCGGCCATGAGCAAGGTATTTGCCAGCGAAGCGTTGCAGCGCAGCGCCTACGAAGCCCTGCAAATCGCGGCCGGCAGCGGCTTCATGCGCGACTATCCGTATGAACAAATTACACGGGATTGCCGCATTTTGACGATATTCGAGGGAACAAATGAGGTTTTGCGCTTGTATATAGCTCTGTCCGCCCTCAAGGATGTGGGTAAGTCGCTAGGCGATCTCAAGGCGGCGGTCGACGACATTTTCAACAATCCGATCAAGGGATTCGGCGTGTTGACCGATTACGCTGAAAAGCGCCTGACCCAGGCGACCGGTGTCGGGCGCGACAAAATTCTGACGCCATTGCCGCCATCGCTGCGGGAAGCGGCGGCAATTTATGAGCGGTATACGGTGGAACTGGCCAAAGCTGCGGATTTCTTGCTGCGCAAGTTTGGCAGGTCAATCGCGGATCGTCAGCATGAGCTGAAGCGGATCGCGGACGTTGCGATTGATCTTTTCATCGGTCTTTGTGTATTGTCGCGCGCCGCGGCGCTGGCCGAGATACCCGGCGAGCAAGGCAAGCAGGCCGGCGCGATCGCGCTGGTGTTCGCGCAGCAGGCGAAACGGCGCATGGCGAACAATATAAGGCGCATGGAACGCAACGAAGATGAGGAGATGAATCAGCTCGCAGGATTCATTTTGGACAAAGGAAGTTATCCCTGGGACGTGATTTCATGAATATAACGCCGAGCGAACATCGACAGACCATGGGGTCCTGGATCACCGGGCGAGCCGGCGTGTGGCTGTTCGCGATCCTCGCTCTCGTGGTGGTGGCGTTCCTGGCGCTGCGCCTGACCAAGATACTGACGGTCAAGCCCGATGACATCAGCTCAAGACCGGTGCCCACCGTCTCGGTCACCGAGGTCGGCATCAGCACGGTGCCGACGACGGTGAGCATCATCGGCACGATCGGCGCCCGCTACGACATGCCGATTGGTGTCGAAGGCGATGCCGGCCGAATTGCGGCCATCTTGGTCGAGGCCGGCGATCATGTGAAAAAGGGCCAGGTGTTGGCCCGGCTCAACGTGTCCGTACTCGAACCTCAGGTGGCCAACCTCGAGGCGGCGCTCGAGCAGTCGCGAGCGGAGAAGGACCTCGCCGATGCGGAATACCATCGAGCGCAGGCGGTAGGCGCATCGGGCGCGCTGTCGGCGGAGGAGACTGAACGGCGCAAATCCACGGCCGTCACGGCCGCAGCCAAGGTCAAATTCGCGGAGGCGCAGCTTACGGAGGCGAAAGCGCGGCTGGCGCGCGCGGACATTCGCGCGCCGGAAGACGGCATCATCCTGACGCGCACCGCGGAGGTCGGCCAAACCGCCGTGCCGGGGGGCGATCCCTTGTTCCGGCTGTCGAAGGGCGGCGAGGTTGAAATGCGCGGCGAGGTCGCCGAGCAGGATCTGCCGTTGTTGAGTGTGGGGCAGGAGGTCAACGTTCGCTTAACCGGCACCGCAAAAATCTATCCCGGAAAGATCCGGCTCCTGGGCGCGATCATCGACCCGGCGACCCGCCTCGGTATGGCGCGAGTATCGCTGTCGCCGGACCCGAATCTTCGCCCCGGGGCCTTTGCACGCGCCGATGTGACGGTCAGCAATGCACAGCGTGCAGTGCTTCCGCAAACGGCGGTGCTGACCGATGATCGGGGCAGCTACGTGCTGATCGTCAACGCGCAAAACAAGGTGGAGCGCCGCGCGGTACGCGTGTCCGGCATCGTGCAAAGCGGCGTCACCATTGCCGATGGCTTGTCGGGGACCGATCAAGTCATCGCCACCGCCGGCGCATTCCTGCAGGAAGGAGAATTGGTCAAACCCGTTCTCATTCCCTCGGGTAAGTCATGAAGAACATCTCTGCCTGGGCGATCCGCCATCCGGTCACGCCCATTGTATTGTTCGTCGTTTTATTCTTCATGGGTGTGGTCGCGTTCATCCGGCTGCCGATCAATCTCAATCCGGACGTTTCGTTTCCGCAGGTCTACGTCGAGATCAACGAGCCCGGGGCTGCGCCCACCGAAATGGAAACGCAGATCGCCCAGAAGGTCGAAGGCTCGATCTCGACCATCGGCAATGTGCGCCACGTACAGACTTTCATCACCGAAGGCTTGGTCCACATCGAGGTCGAGTTCCAGATCGGCACGCCGATCGATCGGGCCGTTACCGATGTGCGCGACGCAGTCGCGAGAGTTCGCGCCGACCTGCCGCAGACCATTTTGGAACCGCAGGTGCAGCGCCAAAATGTCGATGGCGGCGCCTTCGTCTTTTACGCACTGAGTACGACCACCCTCACGCCGGAGGAACTCAGCTGGGCCATCGACAACACCATCACCAAGCGCCTGCTGGCCATTTCCGGCGTGGCGCAGATCCAGCGGATCGGCGGTGTGGACCGCGAAATCCGGGTTGAGCTCGATCCGGGCCGCATGCAAGCCATGGGACTGACGGCCGTGCAGGTCAACGAACAGCTGCGCGAACTCAATTTGGATGCGGCCGGCGGCCGCGCGCAAATCGGCGGCGGCGAGCAAGCCATTCGCGTGCTCGGCGGGGCCAAGACCGCCGAGGCGCTGGCGGAGACCCAGATCATCGTTCCCGGCGGGAAAGTGGTGCGCCTGCGCGACATCGCCGATGTTCACGACGGCATCGCCGAGATACGCGGTATCGCACGCTTGAACGGCCGTCCGGCTACCGCGTTCGGTGTGTACAAGGCGCGCGGCGCCTCGGACGTGAGTACCGCCAAGGCGGTGCAACTGGAGCTCGACAAAATTCTGGCGGAGAATCCCGCGCTGCACATGCAGATGATTTTCACGACGGTTCAGCACACCATCGCGACTTATCACTCCTCGCTCGAGGCGCTGATCGAAGGCTCGATTCTCGCCGTGGTCGTGGTGTGGTTCTTCCTGCGCAGCTGGCGCGCGACCTTGATTTCCGCCCTGGCGATTCCCCTGTCGGCAATTCCAACCTTCGCCGTCATGCAGTTCCTCGGATTTACACTGAATACCATCACCCTGCTCGGGCTGTCCTTGGTGGCAGGCGTGCTGGTGGACGATGCCATCGTCGAAATCGAGAATATCGTGCGCCACATGCGCATGGGCAAGACCGGATTTCAAGCCGCGTTGGACGCGGCGGATGAAATCGGTCTTGCGGTCGTGGCCACATCGTTCACCATTATCGCGGTATTTCTGCCGGTCAGCTTCATGAGCGGCGTCAGCGGCCAGTACTTCAAGCAATTCGGTTTGACCGTGGCCACGGCGGTGTTCATCTCGCTGCTGGTGGCGCGCATGATCACGCCGGTGCTGGCGGCCTACGGACTGCACGGCGATGCGCTGGTGGTGCACAACAGCGACGGTCCCATCATGACGCGCTACTTGGACGCGCTGCGATGGAGCGTCGCGAATCGCTGGAAAACCATTATTGCCGGAGCGATCATTTTTTTACTGTCGATCGGCGGTTTCATGGTCATCCCGAAATCCTTCATTCCAGCCGAGGATTTTTCGACCTCTATCGTCAATGTCGAGCTGCCGCCGGGGGGAACCTTGGAAGATACTGAGCGGGTCTCGGCCGCAACCGCTGGCTTGATCAGAAAGTCCCCCGAGGCCACCGATACCGTTGAATTCATCGGCGGCGATGGCGACAGTCTTCGCACCGCCCAGATCTTTGTCACCCTCGTGCCGCGCGACAAGCGCAAGGTGAGTGAAAAGGAATGGGAACAGCGGATGCAGCCGCTGATCTCGCAGGTCCCCGACGGCCACGTGAGCTTCAACGGCCAATCCTTCGGCGGCCGCGATATTTCTCTATTTCTGGTCGGCGATGACCCGGCGCTAGTGGAAACCGCGGGACACAAAGTCCTCGATGAAATGCGCGCCATGCCTGAATTGATCGGTGCGCGAATCAACGGCGATTTGCCGCGGCCGGAAATCGTCGTGCATCCGCGGCTCGATCTCGCCGCTGAGCTCGGCGTCAGTGTGCAGAGCATCAGCCAGACCATTCGCATTGCGACCCTGGGCGACCTGCCGCAGAACGGGGCCAAATTCTCCTTGAGCGACCGCCAGATTCCCATTCGCGTCAGCTTGCCGGAAGCCTCGCGGCACGATCTGACCACGTTGGAAAACCTACCCGTGCCGACAGCGGCGGGTTCCAGCGTTCCCTTGAAGACCGTGGCAGACTTAAGCTTCGGGCAGGGTCCGTCGGCGGTGCGCCGCTATAACATGAGCCGGCGCATTTATCTCGATGCCGACTTGGCGCCGGGGGTGGAACTGGGCACGGCCAACAAGAAGGTTCATGCCTTGCCGGCCTTGAAGAATCTGCCGAAGGGCGTCCGATTGGTGGAATTCGGTACCACCGAATTCATGACCGAGTTGGCCGATGGTTTCATGCTGGCGATCGGCGCGGGAATACTCATGGTGCTCGCCGTGCTGGTGCTGCTGTTTGTCCGAGTGTTCCAGCCCATCACGATTTTGTCTGCGTTGCCGCTGTCTTTGGGAGGCGCCGTTCTCGCCTTGCTCCTCACGGGCGTGCCGTTCTCCCTGCCCGTGATGATCGGGATCTTGATGCTCATGGGCATCGTCGCCAAGAACTCCATCTTGCTGGTCGACTTCGCCATCGAGGAGATGCGGGTCGGCAAGCCGCGCCTCGAGGCCATTCTCGAAGCCGGACACAAGCGCGCGCGGCCCATTGTCATGACCACCGTAGCCATGGTGGCGGGCATGCTGCCGGTAGCCCTCGGATGGGGCGGCGACAGCGATTTTCGCAGCCCCATGGCGATTGCCGTGATCGGCGGCCTCATCACGTCCACTTGTTTGACGCTGGTCATCGTGCCGGCGGTGTTTACGCTGTTCGACGACATCGAGCGTTGGGTGGGGCCGAGGGCGACGGCGCTGATCGAAGGCAGGCGGCCGGCGTTGGGCGGAAGTTCACCGGCCCTGGCGGGAGATCAGCCCAGGCTCGGGCCCTCGGACGGCGATCCAGAACCCATCGGTTGAGCACCTGGCTGGCAACGGCGGCGGTCCTGCTTGCGGCGATCGTACTGGCGCTGCTGCCCCCGCCGGCCGGCGCGGACCCGCTGGGCGCGGCCAATTGGAGTCGATTGCAGGGCTGCGGCGCTGCCGGCGGGAACTCGCCGCTGATTAACAATGCGAAGCTGCAATTAGCGGCGAAGCACTTGGCCGACGGCGCGGGGCTGCAACAGGCCGTGGCGGCCTCGGGATATCTTGCTGCGAACTCCACCGCGATTCATTTATCGGGCCCTGCCTCGGATGCTGACACCGAACGCCTGATCGCCGCTCACTACTGCGCCACCGTGCGGGATCCGGCGCTTCGCGACTTCGGCGCGGAGCGCCGCGGACGCGAGGTCTGGATGATTCTTGCGACTCCGCTCGTTCTGCCGGCCGCACGGGATGAACTTGCCGTGGCTCAGCGCATTGTCGAGTTGGTCAACGCCGCCCGGGCCGCAGGCCGCCGCTGCGGCTCGAAGGCCTTTGCGCCGTCGGGCCCGCTCCAGTTCGATGCCGCATTGACTCGCGCGGCACTCGATCATTCCCAAGATATGGCCGCGCATGATGAGTTCGATCATCGCGGGCACGACGGCAGCACACCCGCGTCGCGGATTGAGCGCGCGGGATTCGAAAAAATGAGCATTGTCGGGGAAAATATTGCCGCCGGCGCGACCAGCGCGGCCGAAGTGACTCAAGGGTGGCTCGAAAGTCCGGGGCATTGCGAAAACATCATGGATGGACGGTTTACCCACATCGGTATTGCCTTTGCCGAGAATTTGCGCACATCTGCCTTGATTTTTTGGACGCAAGACTTCGCGGCCCACCGTTGAAAGTGGTCTCAGATGACCGGGATTAACCCTTTAGCCACACGACCGTGGCAATTCCAGCGAAGGTCATCAGCAGCGAACCGAACAGGTGGGCTGCGACCGCGCCAAGGGCGAATGCCGGCCGGCCTGATTGCATCAATAGGACCACCTCGGCTGAAAACGTCGAGAAAGTAGTCAGGCCACCGCAAAACCCGGTGGTCAAGAAAAGCCGCCATTCCGGCGCGAATGAAGGGTAGGCCGTGAAGAAAGCGACGGCCATGCCAATGACATAGCAACCGATGAGATTCGCCGCCAGGGTTCCCGGTGGTATCGCCGGGAAATATCGATTGAGAAAAATCGCGAGGTACCATCGAAACAGACACCCTAGGGCACCGCCCACCGCGACCGCCGTGAAGGAACGCCACCACATGGGATTCAGGGCAAGCTCCTCGTCCTCGTGAAAAAGAAATACATTGGCAGACCCAACGCCAAGAGCGCTGCGCCCCATTCCACCGCTTCGGCGCCGGCACCGACGATCGCCCAGAGAGAATAGGCGGTCGCGAGAACACCGACAATGGCTAGCGGGACAGTGCCGGCGCGGGCCTGCGCTAGCTGGCCCCTCCACTGCAGCCACAGCAGCGCAAGAGAGCACACGGCATACAGGACTAAACAGGCAGTGGTAGACAGTAGGATCATAAACGTAAATATTTTGACCATGGATTTTTCATAGTTGGCCAAAATCAGCAGCGTGACCAGAACGCTGCCGAAACACAAGGCGAATCCGGGGGTGCGGCGCGGCGATTCGCGCGCAAAGATGGCCGGAAATTCGCCGCGCTTCGCCATGGCACTGGGCAATTCCCCCTGCAGCAATATCCAGCCGTTCAAGGCCCCGAATCCGCTGATCGCGGCAAACACCGCCAGCAGCTTGCCCGCGCCCGTACCCCAAAATTGCGTCGCCAGATCCACGAAGGGCGCATTGGACTTTGCCAATGTGGCCGGCGGCACCAGCAGCAGCACCGTGGTGCATGCGATGGCGCAAACCAAGGCGGTGATGACGGTGCCCAACAATGTGGCGATCGGAATGCTGCGGCTGGGATTGGCGATCTTGTCGGCGGGGATTGTGGCCGATTCAAGGCCTAGAAGCGCCCACAGCGTCAGCGTTGCTGCCGCGGTGACACCGTCCAACGAAATGGGAATGCCTGCCGCGGCGGAAAAGTCAGCCGCGTGAAGACGCAATGCAAGAAGGGCCACCGCTAGCAGCGGCAATAGCTTGAGGACGGTGGTGACGCTCTGCACCCACCCCGATGCCTGGATGCCATACCAATTGATCAAGGTCAGCAGCCAAAGAAAAAACAAGGTGACCGCCGCCGATGCGCCCGGCACATCGGCAATCCATGGCAACAGCGGACTCAAATAGCTCACGGCGCCGGTTGCGATGGCGGCATTGCCCACCCAGATCGAAATCCAATAGCCCCAGGACACGATAAATGCGGTTAAGGGTCCGAAGGCCAGGCGCACATAGGCGTAGGGGCCGCCCGCGGCGGGAAAGGCGCGGCTCAAGCGCGAAAATACGATGGCGAGAAGGATGGCGCCGCTCGCGGTGAATCCCCAAGCCACGAGGCTATTCAGACCAAAGGGAGCCAGCGAAGCCGGAAGTAAAAACACGCCGGAACCGATCGAGTTGCCGACCACCAACGCCACGCACATCCAGAATCCAAGAAGCTGCGGGCGCGGCGCGATGTTCATCGGCCATACTATACTGGAGACATTTGCTGCATTGAGGGGAGACGGCGATGAACCTAACGTCCTTTGACACACGTGAGTGGCATGCCCGCGCAGGCCGCGCCCGCTTCGAAACACGGCATTTCATCAACGGCGAGTTCGTGGATTCGGCGGCGCAGGGAAGATTCACCGTTGTTAATCCGGCCACCGGCGAGCCGCTGTGCGAAGTCAGCGCCGGAACTGCTGCCGATATCGACCGGGCGGTGGCTGCCGCCAAACACAGCTTTGCCGCGCGCGTCTGGAGCCGCAAGGCGCCGCGTGAGCGCATGGCCGTCATGGCCGCCTATGCCAAGCTGATTCTCGAGAATACGGAAAAGTTTTCGCTGCTCGATACGCTTTGCATGGGCAAGCCCATTACCGACATGGTGACGATCGACGTGCCGGCGGCCGCCAGGAATTTCGAGTACTTCGGGGAATTGATCGACAAGATCGACGGCGCTGTCACAGCGACTGCTTTCGACGCGTTCCACTACATTCTGCGCGAGCCCTTGGGCGTGGTGGGTTGCATTGTGCCCTGGAACTATCCCTTGCTCATGGCCGCCTGGAAGGTCGCGCCGGCGCTTGCCGCGGGGAATTCCGTGGTGCTGAAGCCCGCCGAACAATCGCCGCTGTCGGGATTGTTGATGGCGCAGCTATTCGTCGAAGCGGGAGGTCCCCCGGGGGTATTCAATGTCGTCAATGGACTGGGCGAGACTGCCGGAGCCGCACTGGCGCTGCACAACGATGTGGCCAAGATCGCCTTTACCGGTTCGACGGAAATCGGCAAGCAAATGCTCATCTACGCCGGCCAGTCGAATATGAAGCGAGTGGCTCTCGAGTGCGGCGGAAAAACGCCGCAGATCTTCCTCGCCGATATGCCGGATCTTGACAGCGCGGTGACTTACGCCATCAATGGCATCTTCGGCAACATGGGCGAGGTATGCAATGCCGGCTCGCGGCTGCTCCTCGACAAACCCATTGCCAAGGAATTTCTCGCGAAATTTATTGAACGCGGCAAGAATGCCTACCGGGCCGGAGACCCTCTCGACCCGACCACGAATCTGGGCCCGCTCGTGACGGCCGCTCATCGCGCACGCGTCATGGGCTACATTGATCGCGGCAGGAGCGAAGGGGCGCGGCTCGAATTCGGCGGCGACGCCCCCGATGATCTGCCGGGCGCGTTCGTCAACCCCACCTTGTTCTCGGGGGTCAGCAATCGCATGACCATCGCTCAAGAGGAAATTTTCGGTCCCGTCGCCGCGGCCATCGAAGTCGATGGGCTTGCCGAAGCGATCAAGGTCGCCAACGATTCGATCTACGGCCTGGCGGCATCCGTGTGGACTCGCGATCTAACCGTCGCGCATCAGACGGTGCGGGACCTCGAGGCTGGTGTCATTTGGGTGAACTGCTTCGACAACGGCGATATGACTCAGCCATTCGGCGGCTACAAGCAATCGGGGCAGGGTCGGGACAAATGCTTGGAGAGCCTCATGTCCTACACGCAGACCAAGTCGGCCTGGATCAATCTTGGCTAGGCGGATTGCGCCATTCTTAACCATAACAGGAGCTTGCATTTGACATTAATCTGAATTTCGAACTTTACCGGCATCGAGATAGTCAATTGTCCTACAGATATCGTCTGCGGTTGGATTGAGAATGACGACATCGGCCCTATGAAGGGTAGCGAAGGGGTCCTCGGGCTCGTGCCAGAGGTCTTTGGGGCAAGGAACGGCGCGCGCGCCTAAGTGGACAAAAAATGATCGACGCCGAAGTTGTTCGACTCCGGAATCTGAGAAATGTGGCATTGCGAACCCGGGCCTTAGCCGGTGCTTTGGAATCCGATCGATGCCTGGATGATTCAGTCTTATCCAAGAGCTCGCTGATGTGCTGGGCCATCGCAAGAATCGCCACGGGGCATCTGCGCGCGCATCCGTACCTCAACTACCAGAAAGGGCCGAGCCCGGCTCGCGACTTGGTAGATCGTGCGGCCGCTTCGTTGGCCGGCTGGATGGCCCGCCACCAAAAGCGTTGCTTGAACGTGTACGCGGGACAGCTGCAAATCCTGGCCCGGGCCTTGGACGATACGCGTGCACTGACCTGGTCGCCGGCCCTCGGCGATGCCCTGGGACGGTCGCAAGTCCAACTTCGTCGCCTGATCAAGGAACTCGACAGCGCCACTCGAGGTGCGCCCGGCGAAGTTGCCGCACCACGAATCGAGGACCGTCCGCTCGATGATGTCGCAATCGCCAGCAACTGGCCCTACTTGGCGATTTAAGCTCCTCTGAATCAATCCTGGCTGCTATTGTCCGCAGCTGGGTTGTGGCGAGGTGATGATTTGCGATCGATCCGGCGCAAGGTCCCGAGCTTCTCATTGTATGGCGAGCATGCAGCACCGGACGCCGCTGGCGACTTATTGCATATTGAAGACATCCAGTCGCGCAGCCGCAAATACCTGTGGCGCATTGCGACTCACCGGCACACGGCATTGAGTCAGTGCGTGCTGGTGACCGCAGGGCCGGTCAGCGTGGTCCTGGAAGAATCCAGCGCCAGCTTCCAGGGGCCCGCCCTCGTCGTGATCCCGGCCGGATCCATCCACAGTTTTCAGTTTCGACCAGACACGCAGGGCTATGTCCTCACCGTGAATCTGCAGCGCTTGTTGAGCATCACCTCGCCCGCACACCATGGCCCGATCGAAGCGCTGTTTGCGGTGCCGCGCGCGATTGATTTGGCGCTCAACGGGTCGCTGGCGGTGCGCGCGGCGCAGCAGCTCGAATGCTTGCTGCAGGAATTTCGGCAGCCGCAGCGCAGCGCGGAGCCGGTCGGCAGCTGGTTGGCCTGCTGCGTCCTGTGGACGGTCGCGATGGGAACGCACGCCGTCGTGCAAGCTGACATGCATAGCAGCCAGGATCTAGATCGGCTGCGGCAGTTTCGCTTACTTCTGGAAGATCACTACGCACAGCATTGGCCCGTGGAGCGCTACGCTCGGCAGCTTGGCCTCTCCGAGACCAGCCTCAATCGGCTCTGCCGCAGAGTGACCGGGGGTACCGGCTTCGACTTGATTCAGGAACGATTGGCGTTGGAGGCACGCCGCCGCCTGCTGTACCTGCAAAGCTCTGTGAGCGGAATTGCGGGCGAGTTGGGCTTCAAGGATTCGGCCTATTTTTGCCGGTTTTTCCGCCGCCACAGCGGCGCCTCGCCAAACGAGTTTCGCCGCCGTCATGGTGGCGGATAAGTACCGGATCCCATCCTGATCGTACAATAGGATCTTGGGTGCGCTGCTAGGCTGCGCGCATGGACCGCACCCAGGTCGCAATCATCGGCGCAGGCCCATCCGGCTTGTTGCTTTCGCAGCTCTTATTCTTGAACGGCATCGACAACGTCGTCTTGGAGCGGCAAAGCCGCGACTATGTCGCCGGCCGGATTCGCGCCGGCGTTCTCGAGCAGGGCACGGTGGATCTGCTCCTCGAGGCGAATCTGGGCGAGAGGATGCTGAAAGAGCGGTTGGTGCACGATGGTGTCGCGATCGGGTTTGCGGGCAGCAGCCTGCGAGTGGATCTGAAAGGCCTCACCGGCAGCAGCGTGTCAGTATACGGACAGACCGAAGTCACCAAGGATCTGATCGACGCGCGCATTGCGGCCGGCGCGAAACTGATTTTCGAGGCTGCCGACGTAGGCATCGAAGATTTCGGTCGGGCTCATCCGCTCGTGCGCTACCGGGCGGAAGGCCGATCACATGAGCTCAGCTGCGATTTTATCGCAGGTTGCGATGGATACCATGGAGTGTGCCGCCGCAGCGTTCCGAAAGGCGCAATGCAGACCTTCGAACGCATCTATCCGTTTGGCTGGCTCGGAATACTGGCCGATGTGCCGCCCGCAAGCCACGAACTGGTGTATTCCAATCACGCCCGCGGCTTTGCTCTTTGCAGCATGCGCTCGCTCAGCCGCAGCCGCTACTACGTGCAATGCGGATTGGAGGAAAAGTTGGAAGCCTGGCCCGACTCCAGGTTCTGGGACGAACTGCGCCGGCGCTTACCCGGTGAAGTCGCCGCGAAGGTGGTCACCGGTCCCTCGATCGAGAAAAGCATCGCAGCGCTGCGCAGTTTTGTCGTGGAGCCGCTGCGCTTCGGCCAATTGTTCTTGGTGGGCGATGCGGCGCACATCGTCCCGCCCACCGGCGCGAAGGGTTTGAATCTCGCCGCAGCGGATGTTCGCGTGCTGTATCTGGCGCTGGTGGAGTACTACCGAACGGCGCGGACCGATCATCTGGATAGCTACTCCAATCTGGCGTTGCGCCGTACCTGGAAGGCGGTACGCTTCTCCTGGTGGTTCACTTCCATCATGCATAAATTCTCCGACGATCCGTTCAACCACAAGCTGCAGCTTGCGGAGCTCGATTACTTGAGCGGTTCGACCGCCGCGCTTCGGAGTCTGGCCGAAAATTACGTGGGCCTACCGTTCGACACGGAAGCTGAAACCGCCGCCTGACCCGAACGGGCCGCTAATCAGATTGGCGCAATTGTTTCTCCAGGCGGTCCAAAGTCTCCATCGCGGGCAGACATTGGATCAGGCTGGCATTCGGCTCTCTGCCTTCGCGAATGGCCGCGAAGAACTCGCGGTCTTGCAATTCAATGCCGTTCATCGAAACATCGACCTTCGACACATCGATGGGCTCATTCTTGCCGTTCAGCAATTCATCGTAGCGCGCGATGTAGGTGCCGTTGTCGCAGATGTAGCGGAAAAAAGTACCGAGGGGTCCATCGTTGTTGAAGGACAGCGACAGCGTACAGATGGCGCCGGAGGCTACTTTGAGCCCGATGCTCATATCCATGGCTATGCCCAAGCCCGGGTGCTTCGGTCCCTCGAGCGCGAAGCAGTGCTTGGGGGTTTCGCCTGTCTGATAAGAAAACAGGTCGACCGTGTGGCAAGCGTGGTGCCACAGTAGGTGATCGGTCCAGCTGCGCGGCTTTCCAAGCGCGTTGGTATTCGTGCGGCGGAAGAAGTAGGTCTGCACATCCATCTGCAGAACCTTCAGCTCGCCGCGCAGAACCCGTTTGTGAATCCATTGATGGCTGGGATTGAACCGGCGCGTATGTCCCGCCATGGCGATGACGCCGGCCTCTCGCTGCACCTGCACCAGCCGCTCACTGTCGGCCAGCGAGTCAGCCATGGGAATTTCGATCATGACGTGCTTGCCGGCGCGCATGCATTGCTCGCCTTGCGAGGCGTGCAATTGCGTCGGCGTGCTCAAGATGACCGCATCCAGCCCAGGCTGCGCCAAGCTGGCGGCGAGATCGGAGGTCCAGTGCGGAATTTTCCATTGCTCCGCCACTTCGCGCGCCGCTGCCTCGGTCGAGCCGGCGAGGGAAATCACCTCGATACCCGGAATCTTGGCCATTGCCTCCAGATGTTTGATTCCGAAGGCACCCTGGCCAGCCAGACAGACTTTCATGCCGCGCTCCTATTCTCGAGGATCATCAATCCGGCGGCCGTGTTGGATGCCGGCACGTGATAGTGCCGATAAACTTCCGCGACATTCTCATTCAATGCGCCGCGCATGACGTGCCACATCACCATCTCGACGCCTTCGGATCCCGCTTCGCGCATGTATTCCGTATGCGTGATTTTCGTCAGGGCCAGCGGATCCTTGGTCATTCCATCGAGAAAATCAGTGTCGAACTGTCGATTTATGAGGCCCGCCCGTTCTCCTTGAAGCTGGTGGGACATGCCGCCAGTTCCATATATGACCACGCGCAGGTCCTGATCGAATTTCTCCACGGCGCGGCGGATGGCCTGACCGAGCTTGAAGCACCGGGCGCCGGTGGGCGGCGGGTACTGCACCACGTTGACGCAAAGCGGAACCACCGCAAACGGCCACTCCGATGGTTGGCCACAGGTGATCGACAACGGTACGGTGAGGCCATGATCAACCGTCATTTCATTTGCAATGGTCATGTCGAACTCATCGAGTATCAGCGATTCGGCCAGGTGCCAGGCGAGCGGGGCGTGTCCGCGGACCGGCGGCACTGGGCGCGGACCAAAGCCTTCGTCGGCGATGGGGAAGGTATCGGCAACCCCGATCAGGAATGTGGGAATGATCTCCAAGGAAAGCGCATTCGCGTGGTCGTTGTAGACCACAATGGCGACATCCGGGGCCACTCGCGCCAGCCATTGGCGCGCGGGCCCGTAACCTTTGAAAAGCGGTTCCCAATACGGTGTGCCCGTCATCCCTCGGTCCATTGCGACGCCGATGGCGGGAACATGCGAGCAAGCAATACCGGCAACAATTTTAGCCATGATCCTCCCCGGTCTTGCTGGATTTCTTGAATCGGTTGCCCTCGGGGCTGCGGCCTCCCGCCAGCATCATCTGCGCATACGTCTCCTTCGGTACTCCCGACATCATGCCCGCGACGTCCTGAAATGTGAGACCGTCGCAGAAGGCAATCTTGATCGTGTAGTAGATGTTGCCGCCGACTTTCAGCATGCCCAGCCAGTCGCGTTGCAGCACCGCGCGGCGTTGTTCGGCGCTGAGCGCAAAGCGCAGCAAATAGGCAGCTTCATCTTCCTTGAAACTCTTGCGATTGTCGGCCTTGTTGAGCGACATGCAGAACATGTTCAAGGCATATCCCTCGCGGCCGCGCCGCGCATCGTAGACGTAGGTTCCGGGAATGCTTTCATAGTCGGGGGGTTGACTCATATCAAGTTCTCCGCGGAACGAATTTCTCGGCGCACGATATCGCGAACCAAATCGACGGCCGTGCGCAGCAGCGGACTTTTTGGCCGCTGCGACGATGTCGCCAGCGACAGCGCCGTCTTCAGCATGGGTGCGAGAATCGGCTTGGCAACCACTTGCTCCGCCCATGGCGTCGATCTTACGGCGTTCAAGGGAAGCACGGCGTAGCCATGGCCTTGGCGTACCAGGTCAATGATCGCCGGTATGCACTCGATTTCATGCGCTACTTTAATCTTGACGTTGACGCCCGCCAAAGCGTTCTCGACCGACATGCGCATCGCATGCGGACGGCTCGGAATGATGAGCGGGTACTCGGCGAGCTCGGCGAGCGCCACGCTCTTGCGCGGCTTACGCAGCCCGCGCGGCGTCATCGGCGCGATCAGGAACAGCTGCTCTTCTAGAATCGCCTGAAGGTCGACGCTGGGCGAGGCAGCGGCGTTGTATACCAGCGCGCAATCCACCCGCCCGATGCTCAACCACTCGAGAATGTAGGCGGACAATCCCTCCACCGTGGCCAATCGTGCATTCGGCAATTGGCGGCCAAATGCCTTCACCAAGGCGACCGTGACGCTGCGACCCAGGCTCGGGGGAAGGCCCAGGGTGAAATGCCCCGAATCACCCTTGCGCTGATCTTCGAGTTCCTGCCGTGCGCGGCCCACCTGCATGAGAATGCCGCGAGTGTGCTCGAGCAGCCGGCTGCCCGCATCGGTAAGGACCACGCCGCGCCCATTGCGCTCGAATAAGTTTTGGCCGAGCTCGGCCTCGAGCTGGCGCACTTGGCGGCTGAGCGCCGGCTGAACCACGGACAGGAACGATGCCGCCCGAGTGAAGCTGCCAAGTTCAGCGACGTGCCGGAAGTACTCGAGTTGCTTCAGATCCACGCGTGCTCGCCAGAATGGTATTACAATGTGCTATATCAGGTATATCACTCATTCCTTGATAGTATACGTGATCATGCAGCGATTCATCCCATGTCTGTTCATGCGCGGCGGTACCTCCCGCGGCCCGTTTTTCCTGGAGAGCGACCTACCGCCGGATGTCGCGAGGCGCGATGCGATTTTGCTGTCGGTGATGGGTTCGCCGGATGTGCGGCAGATCGATGGCCTGGGCGGCGCCGACCCTTTGACGAGCAAGGTTGGCATCGTGCGGCGCGGCCAAACGCCGGGCGTTGACCTGGAGTTCCTGTTCGCGCAGGTGTCGGTCAAGGAAGCGCGGGTCGATACCACACCGAATTGCGGCAATATGCTGGCCGCCGTCGCGCCGTTCGGCCTCGAAACCGGATTGGTCAAGGCTCGCGGCGATATCACCACATTGCGGGTGTTGACGCGCAATACCGGCACGTTGAGCGACATCGAGGTGCGGACCCCGGGGGGCCGCGTGCAATATGCGGGCGATGCCCGCATCGACGGCGTGCCCGGGACCGCCGCGCCCATCAACATCAGTTTCTTGGAGACCGCAGGCTCGGTGTGCGGCGCGCTGCTGCCGACCGGGCGCCTCGTCGACAGCTTCGATGGAATCGATGTGACGTGCATCGATAACGGCATGCCGGTGGTCATCATGCCGGCTGAGGCGCTCGGGGTGAGCGGCTACGAGTCGCGCGACGCCCTCAATGCAAATTCATTGCTGAAGCAACGAATCGAATCCATTCGCCTGCAAGCGGGTCCCGCAATGAATTTGGGCGATGTAGCCAAGAAAGTCGTGCCCAAAATGTGCCTGGTGGCAAAGCCCGTGTCGGGCGGGCATATATCCACTCGCACCTTTATCCCGCACGATTGCCATTCCGCGGTGGGGGTTCTTGGGGCTGTCACTGTCGCGACGGCAGCCGTATTGCCCGGCAGCGTCGCCAATCGCTACGCACAGGTACCCGCCGGCAATACCAAGACCCTGTCGGTGGAGCATCCCAGCGGCGAATTCAGCGTGGTCTTGAGCATGAACCCGCAAAATCCATCCGAAGTTCTGCAGGCGGCGTTACTGCGAACCGCGCGGCTCATCATGCGCGGCGAGGTCGCTCTGCCGCGGGCAATAGATGCATGAGGAGCTGATCTGATGCTTGGAAAATCTGGAATTGCGGTGACCAACGTGACGCGCGCCGATGCCGCCGCGGTGGCCGAGCTCGCCAAGTTCGGCGTGGCGACGGTGCATGAAGCGATGGGGCGTGTCGGCCTCATGGCCTCTTACATGCGGCCGGTGTATGCGGGGGCGAAGACCTGCGGCACGGCCATCACGATTTTCGCCCACCCCGGCGACAACTGGATGCTGCATGTCGCGGCTGAACTGTTGCGGGAGGGCGATGTCGCCGTGCTCGCCGCCTCGTCCGAGAACACCGACGGCATGTTCGGAGATCTTTTGGCCACCTCTTTTCGCGCTCGAGGCGCTGTCGGCCTGGTGATCGATGCGGGATGCCGCGATGCAGCCGAGCTGCGCGAGATGAAGTTTCCCGTGTGGTCGCGCGCGGTCCACGCGAAGGGCACCGTGAAGGCCACGGTGGGTTCGGTCAATACGCCCATCATATGCGCCGGCGCATTGGTGCATCCCGGCGATGTGGTCGTCGCAGACGACGACGGGGTGGTGATCGTGCCGAAGCTGCAGGCAGGCAAGGTGGCGGCGGCCGCGGCGGCCCGGGAAACCAAGGAGGCGGGCACTCGCAAACGCCTGGCTGCTGGCGAATTGGGACTGGATATCTATGGTATGCGCGAGCCTTTGGCGAAAGCGGGATTGAAGTACTTCTTGGACGAGGCGACCTTGGAGCGGGAGTCGCAGAAATGAGCGCAAATGCCAAGAATCCGCTCAAGAGCTGTTTCCCCCCGGATCCGAATCCGATCACCCCTTCGCTGCGTTTGCCGCCCGGCGCATGCGATGCCCACTGCCATGTGTTCGGTCCGGCGAGCCGATTTCCGTACGCCGCCGACCGAAGCTACACGCCGCCCGATGCGCCCGTCGACAATCTGCGCAAGCTGCACGCCATACTGGGAATCTCCCGCGCGGTGATCGTACATGCCAGCTGCCATGGCACCGAGATGGAAGTAACGCTGGACGCCATCGCATCGAGTCGCGGCACCTATCGGGGAGTCGCCTGTGTCGACGATGCGGTGACGGACCGCGAGCTTCAGCGCCTGCATGATGGCGGGATCCGCGGCATTCGCTTCAACTTCGTCAAACATCTGGGCGCAGTACCCGATCTCAACGTCTTTTACAGGCTGCTTGCACGCATCAAGCCGATGGGCTGGCACGTGGTGCTGCATCTGGACGCGGACGACATTTTGACTCAACAGGATCTGCTCGGTCGAATCGATATTGCCTTCATCATCGATCACATGGGCCGGGTGAAAGCGGCCGACGGACTCGAGCAGCGGCCGTTTCAATTGCTTCTCGACCTATATCGCAACAATCCATTGGCATGGATCAAGATTTGCGGTTCGGAACGCGTTTCCGCGGGCAAGCGGCCGTTTCGCGACGCGATCCCCTTTGCACGCGCGCTGGTCGGCTTGGATTCGCAGCGCATCCTCTGGGGCACCGATTGGCCGCACCCCAATATCACCAAGGACATGCCCAACGACGGCGAACTGGTCGACTTGTTCGCCGAGATTTGTCCCGATCCCGAAGTGCGGCAACGCATCCTCGTCGACAATCCGACCCGCATGTATTGGACGTAAACAATCACGCCGAAGGCTTTATCATGATCATCGATTGTCACGGCCACTACACCACGGCGCCGGCGCCGCTGCAGAAATTTCGCGATGAACAAATCGCCGGGCTCAAGAGAGGCATCGACGTGCCGCTGAGCGCGCAAGGCGCCATCAGCGACGATCAGATTCGCGACAGCTTGGAAAATGCGCAGCTGAAGCTGCAGCGCGCGCGCGGCACGGACTTGACGATTTTCTCGCCGCGCGCGTCCGCCATGTCGCACCATATCGGCAATGAAACGACCAGCCGCCGCTGGACGCAGGCCTGCAATGATCTGATCCAGCGCGTTTGTGGACTGTATCCGGATAATTTCATCGGCGTGTGCCAGTTGCCCCAGTCCCCCGGCGTGCCGCCACTGAACAGCGCCGCGGAATTGGAGCGCTGCGTCACCGAGTTGGGATTCATCGGCTGCAATCTGAATCCGGATCCTTCCGGCGGACATTGGACCTCACCGCCGCTTACCGATCGGCACTGGTACCCGTTCTATGAAAAGATGGTGGAATTGGACGTGCCCGCCATGGTGCATGTCAGCGCCTCGTGCAATGCAAATTTTCACGCCACCGGTGCGCACTACATCAACGCCGACACCACCGCCTTCATGCAGTTTCTAACCAGCGATCTGTTCAAGGATTTCCCGACGCTGCGCTTCATCATTCCGCACGGCGGCGGGGCGGTGCCCTATCATTGGGGAAGGTACCGCGGCCTAGCTCAGGACTTGAAGCGCCCGCTGCTCGGCGACTACCTGCTCAAGAACGTGTTCTTCGATACCTGCGTTTACCATTTGCCCGGAATCGAACTGCTGCTGAAAGTCATTCCCGTCGACAATATCCTGTTCGGCTCTGAAATGGTGGGAGCGGTGCGCGGGATCGATCCGGAAACGGGTCAATATTTCGACGACACCAAACGCTATCTGGATGCGCTTCACCTGACCGAATTGGACCGCCATAAAATTTTCGAGGGCAACGCGCGCAAAGTGTTTCCGCGCCTCGCGGCGCGGCCCAAGGGCTAGCCGCCGCGGCGGACGTAACCCTTGGGTGCGCCTGGGGAGAAACTACAGGACCGGCGTCACGTTGGTATTCGTGAAAGTCAGCGGAAGAATGGCATGTTTCGAGACGTCCACCGCCGCCCCGAAGCTGTTGCCGGTAGTCTCCGAGAAAAACACAGCCTCCGCCACGGTGGTGCCGGAGATCCCGCTCACGCTGAGCACAGTGTTCGCCGGCACCGTATAGGCCGCGCCGCCGCTGGTCGTCAGCGCAACCGGTGCGGCGCTCAAGGATGCGGTGTCATACAGGTTCAGCTTCGCTCCGCCGTAGCCACCTGTCGTGTCGGTGATGCCGGTGATCTGCAGCACGTAGCCTGACAATTCCGTGGTGAACACGCCGAAGGACTGCCATACGGCATTGGGCGACGTTGAGATCGTGCTCCCGGCGCCGTTGGGGTCGAGCACCTGGCTCGCGAATGTCACGGTGGTCACGTTGTCGGATGTGGTCGAGTTGCTCTCAGTGAGGAACAAGAGGTCGCCGCTGGCGCTGCCGCTCCCAGGAGTGGCCAGAAAATCGGAGATGAAGGCGCCGGCATATGGTCCACCGATGGTCGTCGCACTGGTCGATGTCACGCCCACGGGAACGCTCATGACGCTCGTGCTCACATTGCCGCTCCCGGAGACGGTGAAGTTATCGAACACCAGCACCGAGCCATTCGACCCGATGATCGTGTAGTCGTCGGTCTCCGTGGCCAGCGTCAAACCACCGAGAAGCGTCTTCGGTGAGGAGAGCGCGGTCACGGGCTCCTCATAGATTGCCTGAGTCGAACCGCCTGTTGGCGTGCCCAAGAAATATAGATTCGTGGAATCGGTGATGCAAGCGGCCGTGTCACCCGCGAAGAATTGATTTGCGGCTCCCGAGGCGGTGAACTGATACGCTGCGATTCCCGACGCCGTGGAAACGTTGGCGAGATAGCTGCCGCCGAGACTATCGTGATTGCCATTGGTCACACCGGTAACATTGACGCAGGCAACCGGTATCCCCGTGACGCCGCTGATCAGCGTCGTTGAGCTGGTGAAAGCGGCGCTCGTATAGAAATTCTCATCCGTCGTGGCTGCATCCCAAAGCAGCAAGCCGCCTAGCACGCCCGTGCTGAGGTTCAGGGGCGCGAAGTTGCCATCATTGAACAGCGCAGGGTAAGAAGCGCTCCCTCCCGGGATGGTCGTCACCGTCGGGGCGGCGGTGGGAGAATCCGTGTAGTTGATGACGTAGTAAGTCCCGCCGGTCACTCCCGAACAATAGCCATTGGTACCTGGCAGTGCGCCCGCTTCAGGCGTGACCACGTAGACCACGATTTGCATGGTCGTGGGCGTTGCCGCATTCGTCTCGATCTCGCCTCCACTGCAAATGTTTTTCGATGCAGGAATCGACAGATTGGTGATCTGGGTGGGCGTGGGCACCGTGCTCGAATTGGACGGATTGGCGAGGTCAAGTCCGTATACGTGGGTGTTGCCATCCGCGCCCTCAGCGGCGTACATCATCAATGCGGGGATCAACGCGGTTGTGGGAGGCGAACTGAATTGGCCGCCTTGAAACGCCAATCCCAGGATCGTCGGCGGGTTCGTCGTGACGAAGGCCGGTTGCGGAGCGGGCGATGCGGCGATCGAATTGGACGGGATCAGGAACAGGCCGGTTTTGCCGCCGGAGGTGCCGGAAACAGGCGCCGCCGAAAACGGCATCCAGAATCCAACTCCTCCGCCCGTGCCAGTGCCGCTCGATGTGCACGCGACGACGATATTGGTGACCTTGGCGGATCCGACGGTGCCCGAACCGTTGGTCACGGTGCAGGTCTCACCGGTCGAGGCTGTCGCAGTCACCGCGTACGCCACGCCGCTATCCAGGGCCGTGGGCAGGGTGAAAGCGCCATTGCCGATGGCGCCCGAGCTGCCGGCGCCGGCACTACTCAAGGTTACGGTACCGCCGCCCGAGAGACCGGAAACCGTACCGCCGATGGTGTAGGTGGGAACCACCGTGGCCGCGCATGCCACGAGGATATTGGTGACGTTGGCCGATCCGACGGTGCCCGAACCGTTGGTCACGGTGCAGGTCTCACCGGTCGAGGCTGTCGCAGTCACCGCGTAAGTCGCGCCGCTATCAAGCGCTGTAGGAAGGGTGAAAGCACCATTGCCGATCGCGCCGGAACTGCCGGCGCTGGGGTCATTTAACGTAACCGTGCCGCCTCCCGTGAGACCGGAAATGGTACCCCCGATGGTGTAGGTGGGGGGAGGCGGAGGGGGCGGGCTTCCTCCGCCGCATGCCGCCAGGGCCGCTAATGTCACACCAGTGGCGAGTATGCGGATGCCGGTTACCTTCTTCATCTCGTTCCCCAATAGGGTTGAATCCCGTGTTCTGGTGAGTAATTGCGTAAATCGCGAGCGAATCGCCTCATGTACCCGAACTTTTTTTTTGGAGAGCGCAAAACCCGCCAATTGACGGGCGTCATGGGCGCGAATAAGCTGGCTGCAGCATAGAAATATGCCGCTGACCTCGCTTTAAAAGAGGCAAACGAGGCGCCCCCTTGACCGAAGACCGGTCCGGTCAGATCACCGAACTTCTGCAGCATTGGGTACAAGGCGACGAGAGGGCCCTCGGTGCGATGGTCCCCGTGGTGTACAAGGAATTGCAGTATCTTGCCCGCCAGCACCTGCAATCCGAACGTCCCGGCCATACGCTTCAGAGCACCGCCTTGGTTCACGAAGCCTTCCTGCGATTGCTGGGAAGCGAACCGATCGAACTGCAGAACCGGGCGCACTTCATTGCTGTAGCTTCGCGCGTCATGCGCCAAATCCTGGTGGACTATGCTCGCAACCGCCGTGCGCACAAACGGGACGGGGGTTATCGGATCGCCCTCGAGGATGTGGCGGAACTTCCTGTGAGCGGAGACGCCGAACTGGTCGCTTTGGACGATGCGCTGCACGAGTTGTCCCGCGTCGATGAGCGGCAGGGCAAAATCGTCGAGATGAAGTTTTTTGGGGGATTGTCGGCGCCTGAAATATCCGATGTATTGGGCCTGTCGCGAGCGACCATCGATCGAGACTGGGCCACGGCTCGGGTGTGGCTGCATCGGCGCATCAGCAAGTCAGCGATACCATGACGGAGCAGCACTGGGGACGGCTCAAAGAGCTTCTGCATCGCGCGATGCAGATCGCACCGCCGCAGCGCGGCCCCTTCCTCGATGAGGTTTGTGCCGGCGATGCCGCGCTGCGCGGCGAACTGGAATCGCTATTGGTAGCGAACGAGCAGATACCTCCGGAGTTCATGGAATCGCCGCCGCTCGCGGAACCGGCAGCCGGGGCTGAGGGCGATGCGATGGAATCCGCGGCTTTGCAATGTGGACAACTGTTTGCGGAGCGATTCCGGCTCATCCACATGCTCGGCGAAGGCGGCATGGGTCAAGTCTGGTTGGCCGAGCAGACCGCGCCGGTGCGCCGGCAAGTCGCGCTGAAGCTGATCAAGGCCGGCATGTACGACGCGACCGTGGTGCAGCGCTTTCGGTCCGAGCGCCAATCGCTCGCCATCATGGATCATCCGGCCATTGCGAAGGTGTTCGACGCAGGAGCGACGCCGCAGGGACAACCGTACTTCGTCATGGAGTACGTCGCCGGGCTGCCGATTACCGAGTATTGCGATCAACACCAACTGACCATTGCCCAGCGCTTGCAACTTTTCATCCAAGCCTGCGAGGGCGTTCAGCACGCGCACCAGAAAGCCATCATTCACCGCGACATCAAGCCGGCGAACATACTGGTGATCGAGGTGGACGGCAAACCCACGCCGCGAATCATCGACTTTGGGCTCGCCAAAGCAATCGGACATGAGCCGGCCGAACCGAGTGCGTTTACCCGCTTCGGATTATTTCTGGGCACGCCTGGATACATGAGCCCCGAGCAGGCGGATCTCACTGTGCAAGATATCGATACGCGCAGCGACGTGTACTCTTTGGGAGTGGTGCTGTATGTGCTTCTCACCGGGCTGCAGCCGTTTGCGACGAAGCGGCCAGACCAACCGATGCACGAGCTGCTGCGCAAACTGCGCGAGGAAGATCCACCGAGCCCAAGCGTCAAGGTCAGCGCTGACCGGGATACGTTGACGACGACCGCGCAAGCACGCGGCACAGAAGCCCCTCAGCTGGTGAGCTTACTGCGCGGCGATCTCGATTGGATTGCCATGAAGGCATTGGAGCGGGATCGCGGGCGCCGTTACGGCACGCCTCTGGAGCTTGCCGCAGACCTGCAGAGATACCTGAACCATGAGCCGGTGGCGGCACGTCCGGCAAGCGCCGGCTATCGCCTGCAAAAATATGCACGCCGGCACAGGCTGGCCTTGGGAGTAGGCGCAGGGCTGCTGCTCTTGCTGGTGGCCTTCTCGTTGTTGCAGGCGCTCGAATTGCGCAGAACCACGCTGGAACGCGACCGGGCCAATCAGGAGCGCGATCGCGCCTCACGCATCACCGATTTCATGACCGGCATGTTCAAGGTGTCGGATCCCAGCGAAGCGCGCGGAAATAGCGTGACCGCTCGCGAGATTCTCGACAAGGCGTCAAAGGAAATCGGCACGAGTCTGTCGCACGACCCTCTGGTGCAATCGCAAATGATGTACGTAATGGCGACCACCTACTTGAACCTCGGGCTCTATGCTCGCGCCCACGAACTCTCCAAAGGAGCCTTGGACGCGCGGATGCGGCTGCTCGGAGCGGATGATCGCGCGACGCTGCAATCGATGACGCAGCTCGGTTCCGTTTTGTATACGGAGGGGCGTTTCGCGGATGCAGAAAAGCAGAGCCGCGAGGCTCTCGCGAGCGAGCGCCGGGTTCTCGGACCGGAGGATCCGCTGACGCTCGACACCATGGATCACGTCGGCATCGACCAGCTGGAGCAGGGCCACTACGACGCAGGCGAGGCAATGCTGCGCCAGGTGCTCGAGGCCGACGCTCGGGTACTGGGCCGGGAAAATCCGCAAACATTTCGCGCCATGTTCGACCTGGCGACGGCATTGTGGCTGCAGGGGCGCAATCCCGAGGCGGAGGCCCAGTATCGTGAGTTGCTCGACATCGAGCGCCGAGTCTTGGGAGTTGATCATCCGGAAACATTGCGGGCGCTGGCCAATCTGGCCATGATCGTGCATACGCAGGGTCGCTGGCCGGAAGCCGAGCCTCTCTATCGCGAAGCCATCGCCACGGAACTGCGCATCGTCGGTCCCGAAAACCCCCACATCACCAATGCGATGGCAAATCTTGCCGCGCTCCTCGTGGCCGAGGGCCGGCTGGACGAAGCCGAAAAGCTGTACCGCGAGGGGCTGGCGATTCGATTGCGGCTTTTGGGTCCGGAAAATCCCTCGACATTGTTGGCCCAAGAAGATGTGGCGGAGTTGCTTCTGCAGCAGGGCCACGGCCATGAAGCCGAGACCATGCAGCGCGATACGCTTGCCGTGCAGCTGCGCGTGCTCGGGGCTGAACATCCCAATGCCTTGTTGTCGCAGTCGCATCTGGCCGCAATACTCATCGCCGAACAGAAGTACGCGGACGCTGAAAAGACGGCGCGCGCTGCGTACGAAGTCGCGAATCGCGTCTTGGGGCCGCAGCACCCGGTCACGCTCAATACACTGCGAAAACTGGGCAGGGCCGTGGCCTTCAACGGCCGTTATGCGGAGGCAAAAAAGCCATTTCTTGACTTGATCGAAGCGCAAAAAACTCCCGGTGGGAAGGGAAATCGTTGGTCAGCGTGGTATGGCCTGGCCTGTGTGGCCATGGCCGCCGGCCGCCCCGAAGACGCGCTCCAGTATCTGCGTGCAGCCATCGAGCGCGGCTACAAAAATTCCGAGCGGCTGGTCTCCGACGACGACCTGAAAAACCTGCGCGACAATCCTGAATTCCGGCAGCTCGTCGCGGAACTCAGGCGGCCGCCGGAAACGCCGCAAAAACAGTAGCATGGCGGCTGGCCGGACGCGTGCCGCATGCCGCATCGCCACATCACCATATCGTCGCGCGTCTGAAATATCCTACAAAAAGCGTCGCCGGGCGCCGACCGCGGTCAGGGGCCTGAAATGCTTACTATCGCGCCATGGGTAGCGAAAACATTCCGATACCGGCAAGTCCAGAAAGACCGCCACTGGCACCGCACGATCCGCCGGAACCGGCTCCGCAAGCAGCCGCGTGGCGGCGCGCACTGAGGGTGGTCGGGGCATTACCCTATGCCAAGGACATCAGTGTCGTGAAGACCAGGAGACGCGGCGCGAGCCGGCACCATTCGTAGCAATTTAAACTTTAGGCCGGCACAATGGAAAAAAAACAAGTGATCGCCATTGGAATTGCCTTGCAGACACAAGTCATCAAGACCTGCCCGATACATCATCAGCTTTACTTCGACGACGACGTGAATCCGGCAAGTGCATTCGCACTGGCCATCGAATTGGTGCGCGGGCACAAGCCTTATGTCGAGGAATTTCATGACGACGCGCACGAACTCACGGACCTGCTCAGCGACACCCTAGGCATGACGCCCTTGTGCTGTCCTGAGTGTAGGCCGCCGCCATCTGCGGAAGCGGCCAGCCCATCGGCGGCGCGGGCACACTGAAGCCGCGGCTGGACGGGGCCTGTTCGTTGCCTCAGTTTTCGGCAGCCTTCGCAGCAGCGATTCCAATGTCGCGACTCTCCAGCACCGCTTTGGGATAGCCATGCGTCGCAAGGTAGAGCATTGCCAACCCAACCTGCTTGGTCGACATTATCTGGTTCGGAAGTGCCGCGTGCAGCAGCGGCAGCAAGGGTGCGAAAGCCGCGTAGAACAGCCGATAGCTGCGAGTCTTGGACTTTATGCCGCCAAGGGGCCTGATGATTCCCGGCCGCAGCATATAGCTCGCTTTAAAAGGCAGCCCGAGCAGCGCATTTTCCGTCTCACCCTTGATTCGCGCCCACATCACGCGACCAGCGCCGCTGCTATCGGTTCCGGCGCCTGACACATAGATGAACGTCATTTGCGGATTCAATCCCGCGAGAGTGCGCGCGGCGGCGAGCGTAAGGTCGTAGGTCACGCGCCGATAGTCGTCCTCGGTCAGCCCGGCCGATGAAACCCCAAGACAAAAAAGGCATGCGTCGAAATCCTTAAGCTGGGATTCAATGGCGGCGTAATTCAACAAGTCCGCATGAATGATTTCACTTATTTTCGGATGATGCGGGCCTGAACCGTTGCGCCCGATGGTGGTCAGTGTGCCGACTCGAGGGTCCGCGAGGCACTCGCGCAAGACGCCTTGTCCGACCATGCCGGAAGCGCCAAACACCAAGACATTGATCTGCCGATGATTCATCTACCGGAGCGAATCGTATGCTCATTAACGGTGCAAAACGGCTGGACATAACGCTGTCTTAAATCGCGGCTAAAGCACGGTTTTGAGACCTGCCGCATGCATCGGCTGCGGCCAACAATGTAAAAATATGCCCGCACAAAAGTCCCACGTCGAACCAGCGGCGTCCGGACATGGAAGCATATTTCAGGAGAATCCATCATGGTCGAAACTGTAACTCGATGGGGCAACGGCGCCCTAATGATCACGTTGCTGCTCCTCACCTACACCGTTTTCATCGTCCTGAGATAATCGAGCGCCGCGGCGGCCCTACGCCTGCGTGCCTGCCGCACCGGCCCCCGCGGCTGGAATCAGCTTGGACTTGCGCAGCACTACGCTGTAGTAGCACACGTAGTAGCCCATCAGTACAAAGAACAATCCGACTGTCAATGGACTCCTGAACATCGACCCCGATGTGAGCGTCTGATCCGCAGCACCCGCAACTCGCGCGGCGTGCATGCCGGCATACACCTGAATGAGGCGGTAAACCAGGCGTCCAACGAACAGCAGGGACACCACTATTCCCGTATAGGTATGCGGCACGTAGTAGAGGCGATTTTCGGCCCATACGAAGCGCGTCCGTGCCGCTCCCCACAGCGCCAATGCGACACCTGCCGCCGCCCCCGCAATCGCGCCGCCGATGAACTCGAGGGAGCGTGGGACGGCGGATAAAATGAGGCAGCCGATGATTACCAGGAGCCCGATGCGCGTGTACATGGCCTTCGGCCGCAATGGCTGCTGGCCAAAATTGCGGCGAAAGCGCCGGTAGATTCCAAACACCACCAGGGCTGCGAACAGAAACGCTCCGATTTGCGAAAAATCCAGGTTCATTTGGCTGATACTACTACACACGCATGAGCACTCCCGCCTTAGCGACGCCGGCTCAAACAGCGCTGACGCGCGGAGTCGGTGCATGGGGGGCCATAGCGGTCAACGTGGCCAACATGATTGGCACCGGCGTGTTTCTCAAAACACGTGTCATGACCTGCAATGTCGGCAGCGCGAAGACTGTGCTGGTGGTTTGGATTGCGGCCGGCCTGCTGTCGCTCGCCGGCACATTCTCGTATTCCGAAATCGCCGCGATGATGCCGGAAGCGGGAGGCGACTACGTTTACCTGCGGCGCGCCTACGGCAGGGCCGTGGCCTTCTTGTATGGATGGATGACCTTTGCCGTGGCCAAGGCGGGATCGCAGGCCGCGCTGGCGGTAGGCCTTGCCATTTTCATGAACGTGGCCATGGGCGGGGTGCTGGAACATTGGCGAGTGCAGGGCAGCCTTTTGGGACATCACCTGGGCATAAGCGGACTCACGCTGGTCGCCTTGGCGACCATCTGGATCGTCGCACTGATTAATTGTGCATCGGTCAGTGCCGGCGGCCGGACGGCCGTGGCGCTTACCGTGGCCAAAGTGGCCTTGGTGCTAGGCGTCGGAATTGCTGCTTTCGCGTTTGCCCCGGGTAATTGGTCCAACTTGCAAGGCTCAGGACTGACCGGCACCTGCGAAGGCGTGGCCGACAGTGCGCGCGGGGGAATCGCGGGTTTCGGTGCAGCGATGCTCGGCGCTTTATGGGCTTATGATGGCTGGAACAACGTTGCGCCTCTTTCCGGCGAGATTCGCGATCCGCAGCGCAATCTGCCGCGCGCCTTCATCGGCGGCATGCTTGTGGTGGCGTCTCTGTATTTGTTCGTCAATATTGCCTACTTTTATGCGCTGACGCCGGCGGAAATCGCGAGCGTCCCGCGAACTTCATCGGTGGCCACGGAAGTGCTCAAGCGCTTTTTGGGGCCGATCGCCGTTTCGATGACGGCAATTGCGCTCATGATCTCCTCCTTCGGTTCGCTGCATGCGAGCGTGTTGGCGAATTCGCGCGTGCCCTTTGCGATGGCTCGCGATGGGTTGTTCTTTCGCGGGCTGGCGCGCCTCTCGCCGCGGGCAAATGTGCCGGCAAGGGCGATCATTGCGCAGGCCGCGTGGGGCAGCGTGCTCGCGCTGTCGGGCTCCTACGACAATCTCACGGACTCGGTCATCTTCGCGTCATGGCTTTTCTACGGCTTGAGCACCGCGTCGTTATTTATCTTCAGAAGGACGATGCCGGATGCGCCCCGGCCCTATAAAGCCCTGGGTTATCCGCTGGTGCCGGTGATATTCGTCTTGGTGACCGCGGCGCTTCTCGTCAACACATTCATAGCCGCTCCGCGCGAAGCCCTGCAGGGCATGGCGGTATTGATCGCCGGCCTGCCCTTGTACTGGTATTGGTCGCGGCGGCTGACCTCGATCCCCCAGGGGTCAGTGCGCCACAACTGATGGCAGATCGAACACCAGTACCTCCGCATCGCGCCCGCCGTCGAGACGCAGGTGCGCGCCTTCGGTGATCCGCAGTGCATCGCCCGCACTCAGGGTTGTGCCGTTGGCCATCAACGCGCCTCGCGCGACGTGCACATAGATGCGCCGTCCACGCAGCACCTCAAGATTAGCGTATTCAGCGCCGTTGAACAATCCAGCGTACACCCTCGCATCCTGGTGGATCATCAAAGATCCTTGGGCGCGATCAGGCGAGACGATGAGCCGCAGACGGCCGCGCTTCTCGTCCGATTCGAAACGCTTCTCCTCGTAGCTGGGCGCGATATTCATTTCATTTGGCTGGATCCATATCTGCAGAAAATGCGTCTCCTCGGTCTGCGAGGGATTGAATTCACTGTGCCTGACGCCGCTGCCCGCGCTCATCCGCTGCACATCGCCGGGCCTGATGGTCGATCCATTGCCCATGGAATCCTTGTGCGCCAGCGCGCCGGACAAAACATAGCTGATGATCTCCATGTCGCGATGGCCATGGGTGCCAAAGCCGGCGCCAGCTTGTACGCGATCCTCATTGATCACCCGCAGGGGCCCGAATTCCACGTGCTGCGGGTCAAAATAATCGGCAAATGAAAAGGTGTGAAAGGACTTCAGCCAACCGTGGTCGGCATATCCTCGATCTTGGCTGCGCCTGATGTCGCTCATGGGAACCTCCGTGACCGCTCATATGGATGCCGAAATTAAATTATCAATGGCATGCGCGCCTGAACGGTAGGAGGCGCCCTACATCCAGTGCCGCAGCGCCCTGACTGTCGGCGAAATAAATCGAGCCTAGAGTCGCCCAGTCGCTTCATGGGAGATTGCAATGTCGATAGGCACAATTCTGCTGATACTGCTGGTCCTGCTGTTGATTGGCGCTCTGCCAGCGTGGCCGTATAGCGGCGGCTGGGGTTACTACCCGAGCGGCGGGCTGGGTCTGGTTCTGATCGTGGTGTTGGTCTTGGTCGTGCTGGGACGCATCTAGTACGACCTAAGGTACCCGCAGTACGACTACTGGCAGTACGACAACTGGCAGTACGACCACTAGAGGTACCCGTGCAATTCCACGAAGGTTAGCCGCTGGTTCTGCGGACCGCTTTGGGGTATGCCGAGGTAGCGGCGATATCCCGCGCGCAGTTGTAAGAACGGGATGGGCGTGTACTCGTACACAATGCTGTAGCGGGTTTGCTCGTTTTCGGCCACCGAACGGTTAGGGTCATACCATTCCGCCGTGAACTTCAAGTTCTGGCCTCTGCGCACGAGCCAATTTGCTTCCACCAGACTCGCCGCCAGGGTGCGCCCCCCGGGAAAGCTGTCATCGTGTATCGCATCGCCCTCGGCCAACCAGGCTACGGGGCCGGTTTTCAGGCCGGCAAACAGGCCGGCAAGCCGCCGATCACCGACATCCGATTGAACGAACGAGCCTGATATCCCCAACCGCCAGATCGGCTGAACGTACACCACGTTACTGGTTACTTGGTAGCCCGAGCCGCTGGTGTTGCCGGCGCCATTCGTAAAATCGAGTTGTGCCGACCACGATGGGCGTTCGTAGCCGATTTCCAGACCCTTGTCGGGCGCGTTCATGTTGATGCCGGTGGCTTCGCGCACAAAGGCAGTCTGATCTTGAAGCCTCCAGCCGAAGGGTAGATAAAATTGGCCCCCTTTGATGTAGAAACCGGTCGTGCTGCCATACATGACGTAGGCTTCTTCATTTTGGGATCCGTTCGGTGCCACGAGTTCGTCGATGTAGATAGCCAGGCGGTTGGTGATGAGAGTCAAATCGCCGTAGACACGGAACTGTTCCAATGCAAACGCCTGCGTCGATGCCGTGTTGGGGGCGGTATCGCGGCTCCAATCCTCGCGAAGATCGCCGCCGACTCGCAGACTGTCGATGATCGTTCCGGTCCAATTGCTGACGAGTGAACTGTTCACCGGTTCTGCGGGCAGCAGCAGTTTCGCGTAAGTGATTCCAAATTCGCTGCGCAAACCGCCGCCGGTGGGATTGAAGTGGCAAACGTTGCATTTGTAGCCGGTCTGCACGGCAAGGTAGGGCTCCGCATCGGCTGATGCGGCGAATGACAGCAGGATGAATAGCCCGAGCGCGCCCGGCGCGAAGCGTGCCCTCATGGGAGAATCTCAACATCGAATGTGCCGATCACGAACTCTCCGGCGTCATTCTCCGCGCCGCCGATCGATTCTCCTGCAGTGTCGGTAAACAGCGATAGCGAGTTCGTGCGGACCACCAGTTGATAGTGGCCGACCGCCAAGACCCTGCTCGGCCATATCATCAGCGCCTTGAGATTGTCGCTCGACACGGAGATATGGGCCGGAATCATCTCATCGACGGATGGCGGTGCACCCGGCCCCAATTTTTCCACCCGCGCGGACTGCAGATTGATTTCGCTTACGTCGAGATCCTTATTGAATGCGATCATGATCTGAGGCGGTGAGGCGCTCACGGGCTCCGTGCTATCCGGAACCACCGAGGTGATTGCAAACGGCGCCGCTTGAGCCGCATTCGCGGCAGCGGCGGTGGCCGAGGGCGGCGCTCCATTGGCGATCCACTGCTCAATGAAGGCGATCTGATCGGTGGACAGGTACGGGCCACCCAAAGGCATTCTTCCGCCGACCGCGGCAATACCCTCCAACTTCTGAATGATGTAGCTGCTGGCGGGATCACCCGGCGCGACTCGAAGCAGCGATGGCACCTCGGTGCTCGGCACGCCCACCAACAAGTTATAGCTGTCGGCCGCGTCGAGGCGCAGCCCTTCAGGTGCGCCTCCTCCGACATGGCACACCGAACATATGGGCGTAAATATGTTTGCCTGAATCGAATCGAAATCGGCGGACAGCGGCGGAATCGCGCCGCTTGATGCGATGGGGTTGCCGTTGTCATCGAGGCCTTCGCCGTTGCCGGCGCAGGCGGCGATCACGAGCAGGCCGGCGCCGATCAGTGCTCGAGTCAGCAACTTTGCGGGCGCGTGGTTTGTATCCATGTGCTTGAGTGCCCAAGCAATCAATAAAGGTTTAACCTGTGCGCCGATAAGTGGGCGAGGATATTCAATGCAATTTTCGAGGGATGATCCGGCGGTTACTGAATAATGCGTCGGCTCGCCGCCGCGATCGCGTTGCTGGCCGTTCTTGGCGCATCGCCGCGGCTGTGCGCAGCGGACGATGTCTGGGGCGGCTCGCTCGGGCTCACGAGCGACTACTTCGTGCGCGGCATATCACGGACCAACGATGAGCCCGCGCTGCAGCTCGACCTGCACTATTCGAGCAGCAGCGGGTTTCTGGCGGGGATCTTCGCGTCGAACGCGCAAATCGATCCGCGTGATCCTCGAGATGTTGAACTCAGCGGATTCATAGGATTCGCGTGGAACGTCAGCGGCGATTGGCGGACCAGAATACTTGCCAGTCATTATGCGTATCCCTGGAATCGAGAAGGCACGCAATACGACTACGATGAAATCGATGTCGACATGGCCTATCAAGGTTGGCTGCACTTCAGTGTCGACTACTCGCCAAATGCGCCACGTTACGTCGCCTATCCTTACAACAGACTGATCAGCGTCGCGGAAAAATCCGCAGAGCTCGGTGTGCAGCGTCAGGTTGTCGGCAAGCTGTCCGCCACGGCAGGCATCGGCTATGCCTACCTCGACGGGCCCGAGGAAGGCGGCTACACCTACTGGAGCGTCGGGGGGGCTTACGACCTGCGATCGGTGTCGCTGGTGTTGTCATATGTCGACACCTCGGCGGAGGCTAAGGCATTGTTTTATAATGCAGCAGCGACCGGCCGCTGGGTGGGGACCGTGCTGTGGCGCTTCTAGGCGCGCACCGCAACCCTTTGGTGCGCAGCCGGTACTTACGGGAATGACCAGACACATCAGGAGCGCCTTCCGCCGATGACCATGCTCGCCCCCAGTTCACCCAGAGAGCGGGATCATGCCTTGCTGGCGGCCGTCGCCGCGGGGGACAGGCATGCCCTGGAGGAGCTGTATCTGGGCTATCACCGGCGCCTGGCACGTTTCCTGTCCCGCTTCACGCCACGCTACGAAAACGTCGAAGAAATCATCAACGATACATTCATGGTCGTTTGGCAGAACGCGAAGAGCTTTCGAAGCGCATCGCAAGTCTCTACCTGGATCATCGGCATCGCGTATCGGACCGCACTGAAATCGATCCGGCGCCAGAAGAACCACGCCGGCGCGCGCAGTCTTGATGAGTGTCCCGAGCAAACCGTCGATCCCACGTTCGATACGGAAGTTCATGATTGGTTGAGGCACGGCCTGAGTCGTCTGCCCATCGAACAGCGATTGACTTTGGAGCTCGCCTATCAGATGGGGCATTCCTTGGAAGAAATCGCGATGATTACCGATTGTCCGGTCGGCACCGTCAAGGCGCGCATGTTTCACGCGCGCGAGAAATTGCGCCAATACCTCCCCGCCCTGAGCGGTGGCTCACCATGAATCGCCCAGCCGAGAACGGCGCTGAACATCTCGAGATCTCCGCGCTGCTTCCCTGGTATGTCAACTCGACCCTCGCCGAGCATGCCCGTCAGAGAGTCGAAGCGCACCTGCTCACCTGCCCGGTTTGCCGCGATGACTTGGCCATGGAAAGGCATATCTTCCAGAAGATCGACGGCGAAATTGCCATTGACTACATGCCTGCGATTTCGCTTAAGCGGCTTCAATCAAGGCTCGATGCCTTGGAGACTGAATCGCCCGCGCCGGCCGAGTCCTCCGTCGAGCATGTACGCCGCCAAGTTCCATGGCGGGGTCTGGTGGCGGCATCGACAGTGGTCATGGCGCTTACGGGCAGTTTGTTGGCAACGGACCGCTGGCTGCAATACCGCGTTCAGCCCAACGCGGTACAGCCCAACGCGCCGAACTACCATACAGTGACCACGCCGGCGGCGCGGCCGCAGGACGAGGTGATTCGCGTCGTTTTCGCGCCGACAATCACTTTGGTGGAAATGCAGGCGATTCTCGAAGAGGCTCACATGAGGATCGTTTCCGGACCCACTGAAGCCGGCGCGTATTCCCTGGCCGCCCAATCCAGCCAACCGGTGCGTTCATCCCTCGAACTTCTGCGCCGACATGCGGCGGTTCGTTTCGCGGAAGCGACTCGGCCGGATTCTGAGCCGGACCATTCGCCGTGATTCGCTGGGCAATGGCCCTGCTCATCGTCCTGGCCGGCGCTTGCAGCAGTGCGCCGCGCATCGACTCGCGGTCGCTCGGCAATCAGGTTGCCCAGTCTGCCGACCGCTTCATCATCGTCGCAGTGGCGAATGAACCGGCGACCTATGTGGCACATGCCGGGGCGACACCCCGGGGCTACGACGCCGTCGTCGACTATGGCCCGACCCTTCACGCACGCCAGGTCATGCGAGCGCTAGAAGAGGACTATCGACTGACCGAGGTGAACGCGTGGCCGATCGATGCGCTGCATCTTCATTGCGCGGTACTCGAGGTGCCCGCGGGTGCCGATCGCAGTGCGCTGCTCGATCGACTGGCCAAGGATCAGCGCATCAAGCTGACGCAACCCTTGCAGACCTTTGCCACCCTCACGGACGGCGCCCAGACGCAAGCCTACAACGACCCTTACATTGGCCTGCAGCGCGGGTTCAAGCAGATGGATGTCGTCGATGCGCATCCGTGGTCGCGCGGCGAGGGAGTCAAGGTGGCGATCATCGATACCGGCGCCGACATCCTGCATGCGGATTTGCGCGGCAGCATCGCGGGTGCCGAGAATTTCGTCGATGCCGACGACGCACAGTTTCGCCGCGACCGGCACGGCACCGAAATGGCCGGGGTTATCGCCGCTGTTGCCAACAATCGCGAGGGCATCGTCGGCATCGCGCCGGATGCGCATCTGTTGATTCTCAAAGCATGCTGGCAGCTTCAATCCGACGCCGACGCCGCACAATGCAATTCCTTCACGCTGGCAAGGGCGCTTGCCGCGGCCTTCAGCGCCCACGCGCAGGTGATCAACATGAGTTTCGCAGGTCCCGACGATCCCCTGCTGGGCGATCTGATACGCGAAGGTCAGCGCCGCGGCGTGCTGTTCGTGGGCGCCGCCATGAACACCTCCAAGGGCCCGGATTCTCTGCTGCATCGGGCAGGCGTCATCGAGGTGGCCAGTGATGACGCGCATTCCGCCGCAGGCGAAGTGCTGTATGCCCCTGGGCGCGAGATACTCACCCTGCTACCAGGCGGACACTACGACTTTGCATCGGGCGTTTCCATCGCCACGGCGCAGGTCAGCGGCGTGGTCGCTCTCATGCTGGCAAAGGACGCGGCGTTGTCGGCCGCCGCGGCATTTCGCTTGCTGCGCGACACGAGTTCTGCGCTGAGCGCCGCCGACGGCGCCGTGAGGGATGTCGACGCGTGTGCGGCCGTGGTTACCCTGGTTGGTCGAGGCACGTGTCACGGCGGCGAGGATGGCGGTACGGCGGAGTCTGGCCAGCGCGTCGCCCTGCATTGACACGGGCAAGCAAATCAGTGGGCCTGAGGCCGCTTCAGCAAATCGCCGCGATCGACGGAACGCACATTGAAATGCAGCTGCGTTGCGCCGCGAATTGTCGTCAGAGGCACTCCGGTTCCCGCCGGCCCCACCGCCCAGAGATGCCGATAGAAATCCGGTAAGTTGCTGACCTCATGGTCCGCGACCTCACGAATGACATCGCCTTCGCGGATATCGGCGATCTGCGCGGGACCTCCATCGACCACACCGGTGACATACACCTTTCCGGCGACTTCCACTGCATAGATGCCAAGCCACGGGCGAGGTCTTCGATCCGCTCTGCCGGTGGACTTCAAACTTTGAAGAATGGGTTTGAGCAGGTCGATCGGCACGAACATGTTGGCATTGATTTCTTCACCCGCGATCAGCTCACGCACGAGTAAAGAACCTAAACCCACCAGCGCGCCGTTCTGATCGATCAGCGCCGCGCCCGACCAATGAGGGTGGGCGGGGGCTGCGAATATGGCTTCCTCGAGGAGGTATTCCCAGGCGCCCGCGAATTCGCGGCGCGCCAATACATGCGCGGTTTGCGGCGCGCCGAAGTCCAGCGCGCTCAAGACATGAACTTCGCTGCCGGCGCGCAATTCAGCCGATGAGCCAATGGGGATCGGCGGAAGATCGAGTTTCTGCAGCGGCAAGACCAATCCGAATCCCGTGACCTGATCGTACGCAAGCGGATGGGCCGCGACTTCGCGGCCTTCGGGGTTAGTCACCCATACGTCGGTCGCCTCGGTCGTCAAGTAGCCAATGGTCAGGATCAATCCGCCGGAATCGATGACCACGCCATTACCGGTGCGCTGGGAACCCAGAATACCGGCGGTAAACGCGTCTTCGGGGACTACCGCGCGCAGCTTGGTCACTGATCGGCAGATATTGATCAAATCGAGTCCCGTCATTTGACTGGCCTGCTCCTCAGGGCAAATACATTACTTCAATTCGCTGCCAGGCGGATATGCCACTCGCATAACCACTCGAAATGGGGAAAAATGCCCTAACTTTTCACCGAGGCAAACCCTATGCATCCTAAGATCTCACGTCGGTCCATCGTCAAGAGCGGACTCATCGCCGGCACATTCCTGCCAGCCATGGGTCTCTTGAGCCAACATGCCGCAGCCGCAGCGTTGCCGCCGCTCGATCCAAGCGACCCCACCGCCAAGGCGCTAGGTTTCGTCACCGATAACACCAAAGTCGACACCAAAGCCTATCCAACGTTCAAGCCGGCTCAAAAATGCGCTACCTGCGC